>Ga0335081_10015209_pt1 | contig 12443 bp, 15 predicted proteins | sample Lox_Sample_35_FD_206713 | JGI IMG/M metagenome (GOLD analysis project Ga0335081, IMG submission 206713) | Soil microbial communities from Loxahatchee National Wildlife Refuge, Florida, United States - Lox_Sample_3.5 | ecosystem: Environmental > Terrestrial > Soil > Wetlands | place: USA...
GCCGCCGGAAACTCATACACGATGTCTTGAACCTTGAAACGGAGGAATTGGTTCGCGGGGCGCTGGGCGTGATAGGACTGGAGGAAGGTTCTGCCGAGTGGGAGAAAGCCCTTAACGCTTGGAGGGAGTACCGTCGCCAGCAGGAGCGCCCGCGTTAGCTTGCTTGAGATACTCCTCGAGTTCAGACAACCGACGTGCCTGTTCGTCGGCGGGAAGCCTAGATAGGTGCTCCTCGACGATATCGACGAATGTGTCGGCCGCTTCTTGTTTTTTCCGCTCAGCAGACCGTGTAGCCGGACGTGACATCAAGGCACCTCTTTACTAAGTGTGTCAATTATACCAGACCCGCACAGTTCGGGCCTATACGAGGTGTTCAGAGTCTACTCATTGTTTGCAGCCGCTTGCCGCATGTGGGTGCAGGCAAAAGAGCATTCCCATTTTCGCTGCAAGGATGCTAACCTTTTGATTCTGTCTGTCATGGGCGATTAGCTCAGTGGTTAGAGCGCCCGCCTCACACGCGGGAGGTCAAAGGTTCAAGTCCTTTATCGCCCACCAACAGTTTTTCCACAGCCGGGTTCTTTTTGCAATTGACGGCCGTGGTACACTCGCCGCGTAGAAAAGTGCGCCCGGTTCCCGAATGGGATCGGGCGTTTTTGTTTTTAGCCTCGATTTTTTCCGTCACGCAATGCCCGATTCCAAATCCACAACCGATTTCATGGTCCGCCTGGCCGCGCGCTTCCTGAAGGATCCGGCGATCTCCTCCGACGCCAAAGTGCTGCGCGCCGTGCTCGGGGCTTATGCCGACGGGCGCACCGGCTGCACCTACGTGCAGCCGAGCACGCTCGAGGAGATTCTCGGCTGGGGACGCGGCCGGCGCGAAGCCGCGCAGCGCGAACTGGTGCGCGCCGGATGGCTGCGCCTGGGCTGGAAGCGCGGAGCCCGCGCGCGCTGGGCGCGCCGCGTTTATTTTGTAACCGAATGACCGTTGCGCGTTTTGGCCGCAGCGGCCAGATCGCGCAACTTATCATTGACCAAGTACTGCGGATCGCGTACTCCGGCCCGCGTGCCGCGGCGCGTTCCAGCCGTCAGCCGTGGTGAGGTCAGTCAAGTCATCCTGGACCACGAACGTGCGCGCGCGCCACAACTCAAGGCTGCGCTTGAGGCCAGGCAAGCTGCCGCAGCCATCAGCCGCTCCCTGGGCGTGATGCCAACTCCACCACTGTTGTCATCACGAGGCCCGATGTTTGGGCCGAGGGATCTGCAGTGTCTCTTCTTTTTCTTCCAGGCAAGAGAATCCCAAATCAAGAACTGAGAGGAGATTGACCTGACATGACCCTGACCCGCCTCCTGGAGATCGATCGCGCTCTACTGAACCCCGACGAGCAGCGCGGACTCGCGCTCGCCGAATTCCTCTGGGACCGCGCCGGCCGCCCCACAGAAGCGGCCGCGCTTTGCCCCACGCTGGAAGCCATCCTCGGCGCATGCTGCCGCGAAGGGCTGCGCTATCCGCCCATTCTGCTGCGGCGAAAGAAAGAGCTGGAGCGCCGCGCCTGGGCGCCGCGCGCGAGGGCCGAGCCGTCCGGCAGTCCGGGAGATCCCGGCTGCGCTCTCTGCGGCGGGGTAGGCTCGATCCCCAATCCCGATGGGCGTTCGGGCCGCTTGTGCGAATGCTTCATCCGCAAGCACAGCCAACCCCGAGGCGCGGGAGCCGCGAACGCTTGAGCGGCGGACTCCGCCGCCGAATCCGCTTTTGCCGTTGCCGTTCGCGTCCGCCACTCGCGGCGCGGGACAATAGTGGCGAACTCCTGCTAAAGTTGGCTCGGCGCGTAATCGGATTCCGAGGTGGGCATGAGCACGGTAGTTCGTTTTCTGCAATTCTTCACGCTGGGCACCTGGGTGGGCAGCATTCTCTACTTTGGCGCGATCGTGGCGCCGGCGGCGTTTACCGTGCTCACGCAGGACCAGGCCGGGGCGCTGGTGGGCGTGACGCTGGGCCGCCTGCACCTGCTGGGCATCGTGGCGGGGATCGTCTACCTGCTGGTGACGGCGATCTGGGCGCGTTCGGCGCTGGCGCTGGTGCGTCCGGCGTCGCTGCTGGTGATCGTCATGCTGGTGCTGACGTTTGTCTCGCAGTTCTGGGTGATGAGCACGATGGACGCGCTGCGGGCGCAGATGGGTTCGGTGGCCGCGGCGCCGCCGGCCAACGCGCTGCGCGCTTCCTTCGACCGGCTGCATGGCATCTCCGTGAACCTGGAGATGGCCGTGCTCGCCTGCGGCCTGGTGGCGCTCTTCTTCACCAGCCGAATTCCCAAGGCCGCTCCCTAAAGCGCGCGTGCGTTTCTCGCGTCTTTATTTTCCGGCAAACTGTGCTAATCTTTAACGCATCTGCATATATATGCATTAAGATCGATAAATATACTCTGAGCTGCAGATCCCTCGGCCGTCCCGCGGAATTCGAGGCAAAATGGGGAGACTACGAAGGGTCGGCCTCTTGATGACAAATGCCGCGACGGTGTCATCACGAGGCGCGCACGCCGAGGGAGCTGCAGTTCGCTTATAAGGCGACATGACGTGATCAAGACGCGCAACGCGATTCTGCCCGACGTGGACGGCATCCACAAGATTATCGAACTCTACGCCCAGGACGGCACCCTGCTGCCTCGCAGCGTCCCCGAACTCTGCGAAAACGTGCGGGACTTCGTCGTCGCCGAAGACGAAAGCGGCGTCGTCGGCTGCGGCGCTTTGCACCTCTACGGCCCGCATCTGGCGGAAATCCGTTCCATCGCCGTCGCGCCGGGCAGGAAGGGAAGCGGCATCGGCCGCCTGCTGGTGGAAGCGCTGCTCGAGGAGACGCGGCGGCACGGAGTCACCTGCGTCTGCCTGTTTACCCGCACGCCCGGATTTTTCGCGCACCTGGGCTTTGAAGTCGCGCGCAGGGAAGAGCTGCCCGACAAGATCTACAAGGACTGCATCCATTGCCCCATGCTGACGGATTGCGATGAAATCGCCATGATTCGAGGAAAAATTCCCGCCAATATAAACGGCCTGCGCGACCTGCAGATCGCCATTCCCCTGGTGCGCATCAAGCAAAGTAGTGCGGGCTCGGGCTAGCGCCCGGCGCAAGGCCGCGCCGTTCACCCAGGACGAAATATGGCGCGCGCGGCTGACGGGCGCGCCGGCTGTGCTACGATTTGCGGCTTATGCAAACGGGAATCGTGGGGCTGCCGCAGGTCGGCAAAACAACTCTCTTCCGCATTCTGACCAAGGCTCATCTGGACGAAAAAGCGGCGCGGGGCGCCACGCACGTGGGCGTGGCGCGCGTGCCGGAGCCGCGCATCGATCAACTGGCCACGCTCTACAAGCCGAAAAAGGTGACCTACGCGACGGTGGAATACGTGGACGTGGGCGGCATCGTGAGCGGCAGGGAAAAAAAAGCGGCGCGGGACTCCTCGGTGCTCGCGCCGCTGCGCGACGTGGACGCGCTGGCGCACGTGCTGCGCGTCTTCGACAATCCCGCCGTGCCGCATCCGGCTGGCAGCATCGATCCGCTGCGCGACGCGCAGTCGCTCGATCTGGAGCTGATGCTCTCCGACCTCGATCAGATCGAGCGCCGCCTGGAGCGCGTGGAGAAAGACCTCAAGCGAAAAAAGGACACCGCGCTCGAGCACGAGCAAGCCCTGCTTCTGCGCTGCAAGGCATCCATTGAGAGCGAGCACCCGCTGCGCGAGCTCGAATTCACGCCCGAAGAGCGCAAGGTGCTCACCAGCTTCATGTTTCTCTCGCAGCGGCCCATGCTCTACGTCTTGAATCTCGGGGACGACGAGGTCGATAAGCTCGACAGTGCGATCGAGCGCCACGGACTGAAAAGCTTGCTGGGCCGGCCGCAAAGCGGGGTGGTGGCGATCTGCGGTCGCATCGAGGCGGAACTGGCGGAACTGGACGACGCCGCGGCCGCCGAACTTCTTGCCGCGTACGGCTTGAAGCAGTCGGGCCTCGACCGGTTGATCCGGGCGACCTACGACTTGCTGGGGCTGATCTCGTTTTTCACCGCGGGCGAGCCGGAAGTGCGCGCCTGGACCATTCGCCGCGGCACGCGGGCAGTCAATGCCGCAGGCGTCATCCACACCGACCTCGAGCGCGGATTCATCCGCGCCGAGGTCGTGCGCTGGCAGGATTTGCTGGCCGCGGGCGATTGGCCTGTCGCGCGCGAGCGGGCCCAGGTGCGTTTGGAAGGGAAGGATTACGTCGTGCAGGAAGGCGACGTCATCCTTTTCCGCCACTCCGGCTGATCCCGCAGGAACTTCTGATCGTTACGCTTGACGTAACGCAATTACCATTAGGAGCAACGACGTGACTGTTATGGTCATACATCCAGGCGAGCAGCTGGCCGAAGAGTTGCAGGAATTGCGCATGAGCGCGGCGGAATTTGCGCGGCGGTTGCGTGTGCCCACCAATCGCATCACGCAAATTTTGCACGGCCGGCGGGCCATCACCGGCGATACGGCCCTCCGGCTCGCGCACTTCTTTGGCACCAGCGCCGAATTCTGGCTCAATCTGCAAAGCCGCTACGAAATTCGTCTCGCGGAGCAAAAGGCCGGTAAGTCGATCCGCGCACTACCTACGCTAAGACAGCAGCTATCGGGCCGGCCGGGCAAGCTCCGGCACGGCTTGCCTGCCGGCGTCGCCTCGGAACAAACCAGCGCCGATTTGGGCGCTGGTGCTGCGCGATCCCCGCGCCGGGGCTAGCGGCTGCCGCGGCGGCGCCTCCGGCGCGTGGACGCGGCCTTGCGCGCCGCACCGGACCGGCTGGCGCGGCTGCGCCGCCCCGCGGCGCGGTGCGCCTGGCGCGAGAGCGCCGAGCGCGAAGCGCTCGAGTGCCGCTCGCGCTTCAAGGCGCCCTCGGTCGCACGCGACCGGCGGCTCGATGGCTTGCGGCCGGCGGACGTCCGGCCGCGCCGGTAGTCGCGAGCGGCGCGCTTGCGCGTGCCTGGCGACGCGCTCCCGCTGCGGGGTGGCTTGAGCGGTATGCCGGCGCGGCGCGCTTTGCTCAAGCCGATGGCGATGGCTTGCTGGGGCGAACGGGCGCCATGCTTTCCTTCGCGCACATGCTCGATCTCTTCGTGCACGAACTCCCCCGCCGCGGTGCTGGGCGACTTCCCTTCGCGCAGGTCTTCCTTGGCTTTTTCTATGATCGACTTTTCAGGCATCTTTTCTCCTTGGCGCTGCTTTGGGCGGTCTCTTGTAAGTCCTCTCCAGGGCAGTCTGCCCGCTATAGCTCCAGGCAGGCCCGTCGCCGGGCCGCTTCAGGCGCTCCACAGCCATTAGACTCCTCCCCGGCCTCCCACGAGCCTCAATTTGGCGATTTTACATAGATTTACAGAAGAGCCCGCCCGGGAGTTTTTTTCCGGCAGAGCGGCGGCGCAATCACCTTCGGCAGCGCAGCAGCGGCCGGGGACGAAAAGTTAATGACGGAAACGCGCCCCCATTCGCCGCAACTTTTTGATGGCTAAAGGGTTCGATACAATGTGGAGGCCATGGCCAGGTCCGACGTCCAACTGATGCTGGACGTGAAGTCGGGAGACGATTCGTCTTTCGAGCTTCTGCTCCGCAGGTATCGGACACCTGTCGTCAATTTCCTCTACCGCATGGTGCGGGATGCCGCCGCGGCCGAGGATCTGGCGCAGGAAGTTTTTCTGCGTGTGTACCGCGCGCGCGGCGAATATTTGCCCTCCGCGAAGTTCACCACGTGGATGTTTCGCATCGCTACGAACCTGGCTCTGAACGCGCTGCGCGACGGCAAGTACCGGCAGCAGGAGATCTCCATCGACCACTCTTTCGGCGCGCCCGATGGGGAGAACGAACAGCCGGCCCTGGAGGTCGCCGACCGGCAACCGAGTATCGAACTGGAGTTGATTCGGCGGGATCGGGCCGAGTGCATTCGCCGCGCTGTGGAAGCGCTGCCGGAAAAGCAGCGGGCCGCGGTTCTGCTGCACAAATATCAGGAGATGGATTACGATGAGATCGCTGGGGTGCTGGGGTGCTCGGAAAGCGCTCTCAAATCTCTCTTGTTTCGCGCATATGAAACGCTGCGAGTCGAGTTGGCGCCGCTGGTCGAGACGGCGGCGCAGGTGCAAGCTCAGGCCGGCAGGCCTGGGAGATGAGGTCGTCTAAGATGAACTGCACACAATCGGAAAAGAAGCTGGTTGCCTATCTGGATGGCAAGTTGCACGCCGGCGAGCGGCGTGAATTCGAAGCTCATCTGGCCGCTTGCGGCTCCTGCCGCGAGCGCGCCGAAGGCTTTCGCGCGACGTGGGACGTGCTCGAGGAACTGCCGCCGATTATGCCGTCGCCCGCATTTGACAATCTGCTGCGCGCCCGCGTGCAGCAAGAGGCCAGCCGCGGCTTCTGGAGCTGGCTGGTGCCTTCGCCGCGCATGGCTTTCGCGGCCACGGCATTGCTCATCGCTTCGATCTGGCTGTCGTCGTTTCAGCCGGGGCGGCTCTCCGCGCCGGCGCAAACTTCCCCGGTGCAGAGCAGCGAAGCCGACTTCGGCGCGATCAAGAATCTTCCTGTACTGGAGGATTACGACGTGCTGACGAGCTTCGACGCCCTCTCCGAGCTGCCCGTGCAGCAGCAACAGAACGCTGAGCCGTAGTCTTTGCGCCGGATGTGAGCAGGTTTGGAGTTGAAGAGAAAGAAAGAGACCCAGTCCGTGTACAGGTTGGCTCAATTCGGAATGGCCGCGCTGGCGTGGACGCTTCTGACGCCGGGAGCGAACCTCTCTGCCCAAAGAGTCCGGCCGCGCATCGAGCGGCCAGTGGAACGGCCTCCGGCAGAGCGGCCGGGCGCGGGCGCCGCGCCCAGAGCGAATTTACCGCCTGGCTGGGGCCAGCAACTGCGGGAGATGTCTCCCGCGGAGCAGGAAAAATTCCTCAGCAACAACAAGCGTTTTCGCAGCCTCCCGCCGGAACAGCAGGCGCAAATCCGGCAGCGCCTGAACGTGTGGAACAATCTCACGCCCGCGCAGAAGCAAACGTTGCTCGAGCGCGAGCGCGTTCTCGCGCAGATGACGCCCGAGCAGCGCCGCTATGTCCAGCAGACGCTGCTGCCGGAATGGCAAAACCTGCCGGCCGCGCGGCGGCAGGTGGTGCTGGGCAAGTTGCGCGACTTGCGCGATCTGAGCGATTCCGATCGCGCCGCCAAACTCAACGACGAATCCTTCGTGAACGGACTCTCTCCCGACGAACGCCAAGTGCTGCGCGATCTCTCCACTCTGCGGGTCGGCCCTCCCCCGGGCTAAGAGCTCTAGTCGCCCCGATGGGGCCGCGGTTTCCGCGTGCTGCTGCCAAACTTCGTTTACATCCCGCACTTGCGCAACGCTACCGCGCCACTTGCCGCCTGCAGCGGGGCGAATGCACGCGGAATTCGAATGGCTTCGCCTGGGATTCGCCATTTGTTTACTGATTGGATACAAGCCCCGCAGATCCTTTTCGCAACGCCAAAACGACATATGTGCTCACCTTCGAGCCTGAGTACAATGCCTAGTAGTTTTGCGGCATCACGGGCCCAATCCGCGCTTTTTCCCACACAAATTTAATCCTCTCATCGTTTTCCTGTTGACAAGCCATAAAGAGAGTCTAAGATGTGGGGCCAAGTGGGAGAAAGTGGCGACCAGTGAAGTGAAGTGGTGAGAAACGAACTGAATTCACGGTTACGTGGCGGGTTCTCCAGTGCTTCGTGGCAACTATCCGGCGAAGGTGGACGAGAAGGGCAGAGTGAAGATTCCGGCTGCCTATCTGGAGGCGTTGCGCGAGTACGGGAACAAGTTCTACGTGACCAGCGAAAACGGCGACTACGTGCGGGTGTATCCGATGACGATCTGGAACGAGATTGAGGAGAAGTTGGCGCGCCTCTCTTCTCACAGCCGCACCAAGCAAAAGTTTCTGACGCGCACGAACTATTACGGGCAGGTGGTGGAGCTCGATGGGCAGGGGCGCATCCTGATTCCGGGAATCCTGCGCGAATCGGCGCAGATGCGCGGCGACGTGGACGTGCTCGGGAATCTGAACTACCTCGAGATTTGGAACCACACGCGGTTCCTGGACAACATGAAGGCCAACGCGATCACGGAAGAAGACGAAAAGACGCTGGACGAACTGGGCATTTAGCGGCGCCGGTCACGCCGCGCTGCCGCGCGTAGCGAGGACGGATTCTAGAGTTTGAGTGCGAGCCATACGCCGGTGCTGGCGCAGGAAGCGCTGCACTGGTTGCGAGTGGAGCCCGGTGGCACGTATCTGGACGCGACGGTGGGGCTGGGCGGGCACGCGGTGGAAATCGCACGGCGCCTCACGACGGGCAGGCTGATCGGTTTGGACCGCGACGCGCGGGCGCTGGAGATCGCGCGGGAACGGCTGAAGCAGTTCGAGGGAAGGATCGTGCTGGTGCAAGCCGATTTTTCGAGGATCGACGAGGTCGCGCGGGAGCTGAACTTGCCGCCGCTGAACGGAATTCTGGCGGACCTGGGCGTTTCCAGCCTGCAACTGGACACCGCCGAACGTGGCTTTTCCTTTCGCCAGGCGGGACCTCTGGACATGAGGATGGATTCGAGAATGGCGCTCACCGCGGCGGACATCGTGAACGAAACGGCCGAGGGAGAACTCGCCAACCTGCTCTATCGCCTCGGCGAAGAGCGGGATTCCAGAAGAATCGCCAGGGCCATCGTGCGTGCGCGGCCCATTCGCAGCACTGAACACCTGGCAACGATTGTGGCAGGGGCTCGTACTTCAAGGGGAAGGCAGAAACTGCATCCCGCGACAAAAACGTTTCTGGCGCTGCGGATTGCGGTGAATCGAGAATTGGAGGAACTCGGGCAGTTTCTAGACCGGGCCCCCGCCACATTAGCTCCCGGAGGACGCTGGGTGGTGCTCAGCTATCACTCGCTGGAAGATCGCATGGTCAAGCAGGAGTTTCGCCGGCTGGCCAGCGGAGGCGTGGTGAACGTGCTGACGCGCAAGGTGATTTGCCCCAGCGATGCGGAGATTGCCGCAAACCCGCGCGCGCGAAGCGCGAAGATGCGCGTGGCGGAGAAGCGCGAGGAGATCGTGCCGGACGTTCCGGCGGAACGGTTGGCATCGTGAACAGCGTCAAATTTCATACCGTCAAGCGGATCGATAATTCGCGCCTGGCGCGCCCCATCGCCTCGGGGCGGCTGCGCGAGATGGCCCGGCTGATCGGCCTCGGCGCGCTGCTGGCTGCCGCGTTCCTTTTTTACGCCTGGCAGCACTTCGAATATTTGCAGCTTCGCTATCAGATGGAATCGCTGAAGTCCGAGCGCTCCCAAGCCTCCGAGTTGAACCAGCAATTGAAGCTGGAAGAGGCCGGGCTGCGTGCGCCCTCGCGAATCGATGCCATCGCCCGCGCGCGGCTCAAGCTGACCGCGCCGGTGCCGGGCCAGGTGGCGCCGCTCGAGGGACCATCCGAACCCGTGGTCGCCCAGGTTCGCCCCTCCGGAAATTTCCGCGTTCAATGAATTTCGGGCCGCTGGATCGCTGGCGGCCGAGCCGAGTGATTTCGTTCGCCGGCGCGAGCGATGCGGCGAAGAATTCTGTGCTGATCTGACTCCGGAAAGATGCACGGCTGAGATACGGGAATGGATTTCCGCAGCCCTCAGACTCGTTTGCTGATCGTGGCCGCGGCGCTGGGCCTGTGGACTCTCGCGGCCATGGCCCGCCTGGCCGACCTGCAAATTCTGCGCTATGGCGAATACCTGGCGCGCGCCGAGCGCCAGCAGCAGCACATCGTGGCCATCAGTCCCAAGCGCGCGGATATTCTCGACCGCAACCTGCAGGAACTGGCCATGAGCTCGTCGCTGGATTCCTGCTTCGCCGTTCCGGCGGAGATCGAAGATAACGACCGCGCGGCGCGCCTGCTGGCTCCTCTGGTCGGTTCGTCTCCGGATGAGATCGCCACGCGGCTCAGCTCTTCGCGTTCGTTTGTGTGGGTGGCCCGCAAGCTGCCGCCGGCCACGGTGGCGCGCATCCGCAAGCTCAACCTGCACGGGATCTATTTTCAGAAAGAGAACCAGCGCTTCTATCCCAAGCACGATTTGGCCGCCGCCGTTCTGGGATACGTGGATATCGACGAAAAGGGCATCGGCGGAATCGAATATCAGCTGGACGGCCGCATCCGCAGCAAGGCTTCGCGCATGATGATTCTCACCGATGCGCACAACCGCTGGTACGAAAGCGCGGACAAGGCCCCGGAAGCGGGCGCCAGCGTCGAGCTGACCATCGACGAAAATATTCAATTCATCGCCGAAAAAGAACTGGCCGCGGCGATCAGCCAGACTCACGCCAAGGCCGGCACGGTGATCGTCCAGGATCCCAACAACGGCGAAGTTCTGGCCATGGCCAGCTGGCCGAAGTTCGATCCTAACGCCCCCGCCGGCAGCCCAGCGGAAGCTCGCATGAACCGCGCCATCGGCGCGCTCTACGAGCCGGGATCGGTGTTCAAGATCGTGACGCTCTCCGCGGCCATCGATCAGGGCATCACCACGCCCGATGAGGTCGTGGACTGCCAGATGGGCGCTATCTACATCGCGGGACACCGCATCCGCGATCACCACGCCTATGGCCTGCTGACGGTTTCCCAGATTCTGGCGCATTCCAGCGACGTTGGCGCGATCAAGATCGGCCTGCGCCTCGGCGCTCCCAAGTTCTATCAATACATTCGCGCTTACGGCTTTGGCGATCCCACCGGAATCGATCTCCCTGGAGAAAATCGCGGCCTGCTGCGGCGGCTGGAAAACTGGACGCCGGTTTCGGTGGGCTCGATCTCCATGGGCCAGGAAGTGGGCGTGACGCCGTTGCAGATGATCACCGCCGTTTCGGCCATCGCCAATGGCGGGCTGTTGTACCGGCCTCGCGTGGTTTTGGCTTTACATCGCGGATCGCAGACGGAACAGGAGCCGCAGCCCGAGCCCCGGCGCGTGGTTCGCGAGACCACGGCGGCGGCCATGCGCGCCATGCTCGAAGGCGTGGTGCTCACCGGCACCGGGACCAAGGCGCAGCTCGACGGTTACACCGCCGCGGGGAAGACGGGCACGGCGCAAAAGATCGATCCGGCTACCGGCCGCTATTCGGCCACGCAGCTGATCGCCTCTTTTGTGGGCTTTTCACCCATCAACAATCCTGCCGTCACGATTCTCGTGCAGCTTGATTCTCCAGTGGGCGAGCATGAAGGCGGCTCGGTGGCCGCGCCGGTCTTCAAGCGCATCGCGGAGCAGGTGCTGCCGTATCTCAACGTGCCCCGCGATGTTCCCGTTACGCCGGCGACGCTGCGAGCCGCGCGGCGTTCGCAGGCCGGGGAACCGGCGGACGTTTCGGATTACGATCCGTCGCAGTTCACCCCGGTCAGCCTGGTGGATTCTCCGGCGGCCGGATCGTTTTCCGGCGCGCCTGCGGTTTCGGCGGCGGATGCGGAGTTGCTTCCGGCGCAGACCGTGGAGCTCGCCGCCGGCGAAGGCGTATCGGTTCCCGATCTGAGCGGGAAAACGGTGCGCCAGGTAACCGAGATTTGCGTGCAGCTCGGCGTAAACCCGGTGCTGGTCGGCGCGGGCACGGTGCAGTCGCAGTCTCCCGAGCCGGGAACGACGGTGCGGCCCGGAGCTTCGGTAATCTTCCAATTTGGCCGCCCGGTTTTGACGCAGGCGCAATGGCGCGCTCAAGGGCAAGTTCACAGGGCGGCGCGGTAGTGCGGCCCGCGCGCCGGAAGTCGCAACGAAGCTCGGAACGCCGTCCGCGCCGGGGAGTGCTGCTGGAATCTTCGGCACACGGGAGTTTTGCAAAATTGAGCATACCTTCCGGCCGTCCTATACTTACAGGCGTAGGAATGAAACTACGGCAATTGGTGGCAGGCGCCGGGGCGAGCGAGCCTCTGCCCCATCCGGACGCGGAGATCTCTTCGGTCGTTTACGATAGCAGGAGAGCCGCGGCAGGATCGCTTTTCGTCGCGATCCACGGCGAAAAGACGGACGGCAACCGGTTCGTCGCCGCCGCCATCGAGCGCGGCGCGGCGGCCATCGTCAGCGAACTGCCTTCTCCAGCCCTGGCCGCGCAAGCTCTCGGCGCGCCGGACGCAACGCCAGACGCCACGGAAGCACAAGCCGCTGTAATCGAGAGCGAGGAGACCTTGCCGGCGTCCATTCCGGCATCGGTCGCCTGGATACAAGTACGCGACGCGCGCAAGGCGCTGGCCACGATCGCGGCCAATTTTTACGATTGCCCCGCGGACAAGCTGCAACTCACCGGCATCACCGGAACCAACGGCAAAACCACCACCAGCTTCATTCTCGATTCCATCATCCGCGCGGGGGGCTTGCGCAGCGGCTTATTCGGCACGATTGAATATCGCACTCCGCTCGAAACCTATCCCGCCAAGACCAC
>Ga0335081_10015210_pt1 | contig 12443 bp, 15 predicted proteins | sample Lox_Sample_35_FD_206713 | JGI IMG/M metagenome (GOLD analysis project Ga0335081, IMG submission 206713) | Soil microbial communities from Loxahatchee National Wildlife Refuge, Florida, United States - Lox_Sample_3.5 | ecosystem: Environmental > Terrestrial > Soil > Wetlands | place: USA...
CGGACTGCCCTTGATCTGCTCCAGTACCTCGGGCCGGTCGCGGTTCTCGTGCACCAGGAATTCGTCGGTCACCACGCGCAGCGCCCGCGTCAGGCGGCCGGCCAGTTGTTCGGCGTTGGAATCGGCATATTCGCGGTAGATCGCACGCACCGCATCGACATGCTGGTCGACCAGCGCCATCGGAATGCGGGTCGGATCGGGCGTGTGCTCGAGGAGCCGGCACAGGCTGTCGGCCGGCCCTGCGACGGCGGGGTAACCGAATGTATCGGCCTCACCCTTGATGTCATGGGCGGCGTGGAACAGGGCGTCCTTGTTGGCCTTGTTGAAGCCGCCGTCGGCGACCGCGCGCCGCGCTTTGTCGAGCCGCTCGCATTCCTGCTGCATCCAGGCGCCGAATTCCGTCGACAACTCGGCCAACGCCTTTTCCGCGCGCGCAATGGGGTCTTCTTCGCCGGGCGCCAGTGGCCGGTTCGAAACGACATGGCGCAGCTTGTTCTCCGGCGTGATCACCTCATGGTCGCCAAAAGTCTTGCTGGCGGCGGAGGGCTTGCGGTTGTCCATAATCTCGATGTCCTTGGTTAGTCGGCGGTGCGGACCTTATCGAGCAGCGGCGGCTGCTTGATGACGTCGGCTTTGCCGCCTTTGCGGCGCTCGGGTCCGACGTAGCTCGAACTCAAGTTGCGGCGCCGGTCGGGCCCGAAATAGGTCTTGGTCTTGATGAAGGGCCGCGGGTGGGCGACGACGTTGACGATGCGCTGATAGAGGCCCTTGGCCGAGATCGGCTTGGCGAGGAATTCGGTGACGCCGGCGTCGCGCGCCTTGGTGACGCGCTTCTTCTCGGAGTGGCCGGTCAGCATGATGATGGCCACGTAAGGGTTGGAATTGGCGCCCGGCTGGCGGATCATCTGGGTGAGCTCGAGCCCGTCGAAGATCGGCATCGCCCAGTCGGTGATCACGATGTCGGGCAGGTAGTGGGTGAAGGCTTCCAGGCCGGCCGCCCCGTCTTCGGCCTCGTAGACCTCGCGCGCGCCGAAGCCGTGCAGCAGCGTGCGCACGATCCGGCGCATGTGGGCGTTGTCGTCGATGACGAGAAAACGCAGGCGGTTGAAGTCGATACGGACCATGATGCCTCGGGCCGCGGGCGCCGCCCGTCGCCTGAGGTTGCAAATTACCGGCGCGCCCTTAACGAATGGTTTAGTATACAAGATTGGCAAGCCAGTTTGCCTTAAGTCCCGTCCTCGCCCGCCTCCGGTGCCGCCATGAAAGCCATCCTGATCCCGAGCGAAGATCACGACAGTATGACGCCCGTGCTGGAGGCCGCCTTGTTGGTCGCGCGTGCCTTCGGCAGCTATATGGAGGGCTTGGCGGTGCGCCCGGCGGCCGCGGCCTATGTCACGCTCGAGCCGGTCAGCGGCCTAGCCATCCCCGGCGCCGACCAAGGGGAGGCGGCGCAGGCCGCCCGCGCGCAATTCGAATCGTTCATGCAGGCCCATGGCGTGCCGCAGGCCTCGCTGCAGCCCAAGCAGGAGCCCGCCGTCCTGTCCTGCGCCTGGCCGCGGGCCGACTCGGCCGACGACAGCGTGATCGGCAGCCATGGCCGCGTCTTCGATCTGATCGTGCTCGGCCGACCCGGGCCGGGGCCGCAAAATCCGCGCATGGCACCCTTGGAGGCCGCGCTATTCGAAAGCGGCCGGCCGACACTGATCGTGCCGGGCACGGCGCCGCGCACGCTGGCGCGCAACGTGCTGGTCGCCTGGAACGGCAGCACCGAGCAGGCGCGCACCAATGCCTTCGCCATGCCGCTGCTGCGGCTGGCCGAGAAGGTCACCGTCTTGACGGTCGAAGGCAGCACCACGCCCGGTCCACCGGGCCAGGAGGCCGCCCGTCATCTCCAGCGTAACGGCATCCAGGCGAACGCGCTGACCGTCAAGCCGGGTACGCGCGCGCCCGGCGAAGTCATTCTCGAGCACGCGGCCTCGCTCGGCTGCGATTTGCTGGTCAAGAGCGCCTACACCCAGAGCCGATTGCGGCAGATGATCTTCGGCGGCACCACGCGCCATATCCTCGCCCATGCGCCGCTGCCGATATTCATGGCGCACTGACAAAGAGAAATTCGGCGGCCGCGCCGCTTCGTCCTAATGAAAGACGTAGCGGGGGCCGCCGCGCGGGAATTCGCAGGTGAAGCTGATGTATTCGCCGTAGCCCCGGTGGATGGCCTCGAGCTTTGCGATCTTGCCGTAGCGGGAGCAGTGCTGCATGGCCCAGTCGCGCCAGACGGCTTGATTCTCCGGGGTCCAATTGATGATGCCGCCGGAATCGTTGCCGGTGAGCCCCGGGCCCACGCCGCAGCCGGCAAGGCTCGCGCTCATGACGAGCCAGACGGCGATCAGCGCTTTGCGGATCATTCAGCCCCTCCAGCCGAGCGCGCAGACTAGCATCGCTTTCACCGCCGTGCCAGCCGCCGCGCTCGCCCGTCAACAAGGCCGCGCACGAGCTTGCGCGTCGCGACGACGCGCTAAAAGCTGAACTGCTCGCGCAAAATCCGCTCGTCGAGATTGTGTGCCGGGTCGAACAGCAGGTTGATCGACACGCCGTGGTCCATGGCGATGTCGACCGCGCGCACCGCGCGCACCTCGTCGTGATCGGCGACCGCGGCCGCCGGGCGCTTGTCGGCCTCCAGCACCTCGATCGTCACCTTGGCGCGGTCGGGCAGCAGCGCGCCGCGCCAGCGCCGCGGCCGGAACGGGCTGATCGGCGTCAGCGCCAGCATCGGCGCGTTGATCGGGATGATCGGCCCCTGCACCGACAGGTTATAGGCGGTAGAGCCGGCCGGCGTCGCCACCAGCACGCCGTCGGCGATCAGCTCAGCGAGGCGCTCCTTGCCGTCGATCAGGATGCGCAAATGCGCAGCCTGCGCGCTCTGGCGGAACAGCGACACCTCGTTGATGGCGCGATGCTCGTGCGTGCGCCCGTTCGCGTCGCGGGCGCGCATCACCAGCGGGTGGATGACCGTGATGTGCGAATCGGTGAGACGTTCGTTGAGGCGCTCCTCGGAAAACTCGTTCATCAGGAAGCCGACGGTGCCGCGGTGCATGCCGTAGATCGGCTTGCCCGAGTTCATGAACTTGTGCAGGGTTTGCAGCATCAGGCCGTCGCCGCCGAGCGCCACGATCACGTCGGCGGCCTTCGGCTCGACATTGCCGTAGCGTTTTTCCAGCCGTTCATAGGCCTCGCGCGCCTCCGGCGTGGAGGCGGCGACGAAGGCGATGCGTTGGTAGCGCTGGCTCATGAAAGGACCGGGAATGGAACGCGCCGTGCTCGTCTATACGACTTGGCCCTCGATTGTCGAGGCGGAGCGCGCCGGATGCGCCATCGTCGAAAAACGGCTGGCGGCTTGCGTGAACATCCTGCCGGGCATGATTTCGCACTATTGGTGGCAGGGAAAGATCGAGCGGGCGGAAGAGGTGGTGATGATCGTCAAGACGCGCGCCGCGCTCGCCGAGGGCGTGCGGCAGGCGGTCAAGGAGCTGCACAGCTACGAGACGCCCTCGATCATGGTGCTGCCGGTCGAAAGCGTGGACGCGAATTATTACCGATGGATCGTGGAGGAGACGGAAGGAAGCTAGAGCGAAGCGCCCGGCGGCCTCTCCGCCGTCATTGCCGGGCTTGACCCGGCAGTCCATGACGCCTCGCAGCGGCGAAGGCCGAACGCGATTCCGTCACGCGCTGAATCGCGTCATGGATGCCCGGGTCAAGCCCGGGCATGACGCCTCATTTGTGGAGCGGCTTGCGCTGAAAACTCAGTACGACGCCTTGCCGTCGATCACCGCCTTGAGCTGGCGATATTCCTCGCACGTCGTGCTGCCGCAGATCAGCTTGACCTTCTGCAGGTCGTCGAGCGCCTTCAGCCGGTTGCCTTGCTCCATCTGCCACATGCCGTAATAGGACCAAGTGCGCACGTGGTTGGGGTCGGCCTTGAGCGCGGCCTCGTACCAGATCTGCGAATCCTTGTAGTCGCCCATCTTGCGGTAGGCGTAGCCGATGTAATTGGCGACGTCGGGATGCTCGTCGTGGCCGAGCGCGTGCATGGCGGCGATGCCGCCCTGGTAGTCGCCGGCGAGAATCAGCGCGCGGGCGGCACGGTAATCCTGCAGGAACTTGGCGTCGGCTTGCTGCTGCTGTTGCTGCTCGATGGCGTTGTGCTTTTTCTTCTTCGTCTTGTGCTTGGTGCTGCCGCTGTCGGTCGGCGCCGAGGGGCTGTCGGTGCCCATGGCGTGAAGCGGCTTCATGCTGAAGGCCGTTACCAGCAACGCGGCGGCGGCCAGGATGCCGATATGGCGGAGGGTGCGGTTTGGGGTCATCGAGGAACTCCCTTTGAACGCGCGACCATAATCCGAATCGCAGACGTACCGGAAAAACACTTCGTGATTGGCGGCTAGTCCGCGTGGTTTTCATTTTTTCTTATGTCGACAGCGCTGTTCCCCCGCTTGACTCGAAATCGCGCGGGGAGGCACCTTGTAAGCGTGCTGGTTCCCCGGGAATCCGGGGACGAAAGAGGGAACGCGGAAGCCTTTGCCGGCCATCCGCGGCTGCCCCCGCAACTGTGAGCGGCGAGCCTTAAGTCCAACACGGCCACTGGGAAACTGGGAAGGCCGGATAAAGGCAACGACCCGCGAGCCAGGAGACCTGCCAGCGCGGTCACCCAACCGGTGGACGGGGCGTCCACACGGAGCGGTCTTTCGCAGCGGTGACGTCAATGCCGGTGCGAAGGCCGTGTGAGTTCGGTACTCCCACGACATTCGACACGTAAGCGGCGCGCTCCGGCGTGCGCCGAACGTGTCCTTCGCAACGGGCTTGGTCGCACCCGATGCGCCCGCTCTCGCGCGCGCAAACGAAGGAACGTTGTCATGGGAAGCAAACTGACGCTCACCGGCGCCGTTGTCGCGCTGGCCGCGCTTGGCGCGCCGCAAGCGCGCGCGCAAGAACCGCTGCAACTGCCGCAAATCGACGTCACCACGACCCGGCTGGGCGGCGCCATCACCGGCGCTTCGACGTCGGTGATCACCGCCGCCGACATCGAAAAGTCGCCGTCGCAAAACCTGCCCGACATCTTGGCGCAGACCGCCGGCGTGCAGGTCATGCACGTGCTCGGCGGCCCGACCGGCACGCAGGACATGGTCGACATGCGCGGCTTCGGCGCCTTCGCGCAATCGAACGTGCTGGTGCTGGTGAACGGCCGGCGCTTCCAGGATTTCGATCTGCAGGGCTTCGATTTCTCCTCGATCCCTCTCAACAGCATCGAGCGCGTCGAAATCACCCGCGGCAACAGCGGCACCGTGCTGTACGGCGACGGCGCCGTCGGCGGCGTCATCAACATCGTCACCAAGGATGCCTCCTCACTGCCGGGCAACGGCCGCGTCGAAGGCATCGCCGGCTCATACGGCTACGAGGAAGGCCGCATATCCGCCGGCCGCACGGTGGGCCCTTGGTCGGTTTCGGTTTTCGGCAACGGTGTCGCCGCCTCCGGCTATCGGCAAAACAGCGTGCTGAGCCAGGGCAATTCGATCACCGAGCTCAACTACAAGGACGCCGGCTGGACCGGCTACGTCAATGTCGGCATCGACGGCCAGCACCAGGGCTTGCCGGCCGGGCTGCCCAATCTGCCGCTGGTCTATCCGATCACGCTCGACAATCCGCGCGCGAGCGTCACGCCGTTCGATTGGGGGAGCAAAAAGGACGTCAACATCACAGCCGGCGTCACGCACATGCTGGCCCCCGGCGTCACTCTGATCGTGGACGGCGGGGTACGCCGCAAGTTCCAGCGCAGCGAGTTCTTCAACTACTTCAACACGCCGACCTTCACCTTCGACCCGGCGAGCGCGGTGCCGATGAACTACATCAATACCGGGATGACGACGACGTCGCTGACGCCGCGGCTCGACCTTAGCCACCAGGTGTTCGGCATGCAGAACCATCTGCTGGCCGGGGTCGACCTTTACGACACCCAATACGGCTCCGACCGCTATCAGGCGCCGGGCGCGCTGCCGATACACGAGTACGAGATTCGCCAGACCACGACCGGCTATTACGGCATGGACACGCTGTCGCTGCTGCCCAACCTCGACGTCTCGTTCGGCGGCCGCGCTCAGCGCAATCGGGTCGAAGCAACGGACGGCTACAATGCGAGCGTGGATCCCAATGCCTTCTTCTACGCCAGCAGTCCGCAGGCGCCGCCGTTCAGCGCGAGCGAATGGCGGCACGCGACGCATGTCGGCGTCGAATATCGCATTACTCCGGCCTTCGCGCTGTTCGGCCGGGCGGCGCGCGCCTTCCGGCTGCCCAATGCCGACGAGCGGGTAGGGGCGGGTAATCCGTTCAACGTCAGCCTGCCGCCGAACTTCGATCTGAAGACGCAGACCTCGCGCGATATCGAAGGCGGCGTGCGGGTCAATTGGCAACGCTTCAATTTTGAAAGCAGCGTCTACCGCATGAATCTCGAAAACGAGATTCATTTCATCCCTGCGCTCATGGTCGACGTCAACCTCGATCCGACTAAGCGTTCGGGCTGGGAGAACAGCGCAAGCTATCAATTGACCGACGATATTCGTTTGCGCGGCGGTGTCGCCGAGACGCGCGCGGTGTTCCGCGAAGGGCCGTTCGCCGGCAAGGATATCCCGCTGGTGTCGCGCTGGACCGGCAATGCCGGCCTGTCCTGGAACATCTGGCAGAAATTGCTGGTGCTCGACGTGAGCGCGCGCTTCTGGGGCAGGCGGCACATGGACAACGACCAGGCCAATGTGCAGCCCGAAATTCCGAGCAATGCCACCGCCGACGTGAAGATCGGCGGCGAGTACGGTCATTTCTTCTGGTCGGCGGCCGCGCTCAATGTGTTCGACGTGAAGTATTACGACTACGCCATCGCGAGCGCGTTCACGCCGGGCTACTTCGTCGCCTATCCGCAGCCGGGACGCGTCTTCGAAGTACGGGCGGGGGCGACGTTCTAGAGCGGCGCCCACATCGCGGGCGCGAGCTCGAAGCCGCTCGCGGCCTTCACGATGTGGCCGCAGGCCGGGAACGGGAAGTGGTAGGCCTCGACCGGCATGCGGTCGGCGGCGGCGCGGTCGAGCATCTTGGTGCGCGTGTCGACCGCCAGCGGGCCGTCCATGTCGTAGCTTGGCTGCCATTGCGGATGGCGCACGAACAGGAACGGCTCGCGCACGGTGTCGCTCATCACCAGCATCGATTGGCTGCCGGAGTGGATGGCGAACGCGGTGTGGCCGGGGGTGTGGCCGTAGGCCGCGATCGATTCGACGCCCGGGGCGACCTCTGCGCCCGGCGTAAAGCGGTGCACTTCCGTGGCGATGTCGCTGAAGATGCGCCGCGCATTGAGGAAGTAGCGGTGTACCGTGCCGCTGGTGCGGCGCATGTTGGCATCGTCCATCCAGAACGCCCATTCCGGCTCCGGCACGAAGATTTCCGCGTTGGGAAAGACCTTGGCGCCGTCTTTGGTCTTGATGCCGTCGATATGGTCGGGATGGAAATGCGAGATCAGGATGGTGTCGATGTCGGCGGGCGCGACGCCAGCGACCTTGAGGTTGTCGAGCATGACGCCGGCGGTGTCGGTGATCTGCCCGGCGGTGCCGGTGTCGATCAGAACGAGTTTGGCGCCGGTGTTGACCAACAGCGCCGTGAACGACACCGGCAAGATGTGCGGCGGCAGGAAGGCGGCGGCGAGCGCCTCGTCCACCCGGGCGCCACTGGCGTTGTGCACGAATTTGTCGTCGATCGGCAGATACCAGATGCCGTCGTAGAGCGCGGTGAGCTGATAGCCGCCGACCTTATAGCGGTAAGCGCCGGGGCTCTGCCTCTTGGCCATCGGCCCCGTCGCGAAAGCCGGCAATGCCAGAGCCGCCGCGCCGAGCGCGCCGGCGGAGAGCAGAGAACGGCGCGTGAGGGCTGACATGGTGGTCTCCGCGGTCCTTTGCGCCCCGCTATGCAACACCGCCGCCCTTAAGCCTATTCACGGCGCCATTTGCGCGCAAACGCCCAGCCCGCTATGACGCCGCGTTATGATGGCTCGGGGGGACAGCAAGGCAAAGCGGGGATTACGGATGCGATGGCTGGCATTGCTGGCTGTGCTGGTGGCCGGCGGCTGCTCGACCGATGTCGGGCCGACTCCTGCGGAACTCGAGGCGCAATGGAACGCGCAGAATGTGGCGCCGCAAAACTACAAGCAGGACCTTCTCGCCTTCCTGCGCACCTATCTCAACGATCCGACCCATGTCCGCGGCGGCGAGGTTTCTCCGCCGACGCTCAAGAAAGTGGGACCGGGCCAGCGCTACGTTGCCTGCGTGCACTACAATGCGCGCGATATCCACGGCAAATATGCGGGCGAAAAGACCGGCGCGGCGGTTTACGTGTCGGGCAAGCTCGACAGCTTCCTCGACGGCAAACAGGCGCAGCCGTATTGCACGGACGCGGCTTACGCGCCGTTTGCCGAACTCGCGCATCTCACGCGCTAGGGGCGCGCGGGCTCGCGCCCGCGCAGGCGCGCGACAACCGCCGGGCGGTCAGCCCGACGGCAGCGAGGTCAGATAAAGAGGCCGAAAGTAAGCGCGGGCGCCGCGGTCACTTGACCTTGAGGTTCTCCGCGGATGTCTTCCCGCGGTTCTCGACGAGCTCGTACTGAACGACTTGACCTTCATTCAAAGTGCTGAGGCCGGCACGTTCAACCGCCGAGATGTGTACGAAGACATCCTTGCCGCCTTCCTGCGGTTGGATGAAGCCGTAGCCCTTGGTCGGGTTGAACCACTTTACGGTGCCCTGCGGCATGCTAGATCTCCGGGGTAGTGCAAACGCCGATAGTGTGGCACGCAGGCGACCGCGTCACAAGGTCCCACCCGGCCGTCCGACGCGGGTGTGAAGTGATGCTCTTTGCAAGCCGGTCCAGCCAAATTCCGGTGCCGGGTGAGGGATTTGAACCCCCGACCAACGGTTTACAAAACCGCTGCTCTACCCCTGAGCTAACCCGGCATCGCCGATGCTTCCCGGTGGGTGACAGCTATCAGCGTCGCGCACACCCCACAAGCCGCCATGTCGGCTTGGAAACCTATCGCCGGAACGGCCAAGCCGCCTGGGCCGCGCTGGCGGCCACCGTTCAGGTGATGGCGCTCAGCTTTTCGAGTAAGGCGATCAGCCAGGCGGCGGCCTGCAGCACCGCCAGCCGCTCCGCCAACTTCTCCTTGCGGAATGTCTGGTTGAGTAGCGTCAGCGCGCGCCGGTAGCCGGGATGGCGCCTAGAGGATTCGCTCAAGGAGACGAGACGCCTAACCAGTGCCGCGCGCCGCGCCTCCAATTCGTCATAGCGCCGGCGGAAATTCGCGGGGCGGCTGCCGTTCGGATTTTGTCGGTGTTGCTGCAAGGCGATTAACTTTAACGGCGCCCGGCGCCGCGCGATACTGCGCCCCTTGCATAGTCTGCGCCTAAATCCGGCAGGTTCAAGACCGTCCTCGCGATTAATGTTACCCGGCGATTCGGCGCGGCACGGTAAAGCACTCGTATACAATGCCCGCGGTTTTTCTCGGGCACGAGAGCTGAAGCCGAATGCGCGTTCTTGCCGTCATCGCGATCATGCTGCTTGCCGTCACCGCCGCCGGCGCGGCGGACTTTCACGGCGCGCGCGGCGGCCACTTCGTCGCGCACTACGATCCGATCGGACGGCCCGCCGGACAAATCTTTACCTACGACTGGGAGCCGGGCGTTGTCGTGCGCGCCTATTGGCTGCGGCCGTGGCGCGATCGTCACTATTTCCCGTACGGCCGCGATCGCTGGGACGTCCACCGCGTCAGCTCTCACCCGGTGAGGCTGCGGCCGGCCGAGCCGTTCAAGCGTTTCTGGGGAGTGTCGTCTGGTTTCGACCCGCAGCCGGCTTATTGGCCGGCGCCGCGCCTCGGTCCACCTGCGACCATCCACGACAAATGAGAGCTGCCGCGTGAACCCCCGTCTTGCCCGCAACCTGATCGCCGCCGCGGCCCTCGCTTTTGCGCTGGCGCCGGTCGGCGCGCGCGCGCAATGGTACAGTTCCTACCCGCAGCAGGCGCCGCTTTATCCCTATAGCCCGCAGCAGCCCTATGCGATCCAGGTTGCGCCCGGCACCTATACGGTTCACCGGCCCGCCGGTCGGCGCCGCGCCGAGCGCGCCCTGTCCGACGAAGTCCGTCCGCGTACGCACAACGATCCGGCGCTGATCGAGGAGTTGCGCAGGCACAGCCAAGCCAAGCGTGGCGTCCACGCCAAGGCCGCCCACGAGACCGAGATCGTGCGCGAGAAGCCAATCGTGGTCGTGCACAAGCGCATCGTCGACGATCCACCGCGTGTCATTGTACGCCAGCACGTGATCGATGATTTGCCGCGCGGCCGCGGCTTGCTGCAGCCTCAGCCGCAGGAGGCGACGGTCGAGGATCTGCCGCAGCTGCCGCAACCGCCGATGCGGCGCCATGTCGTCCGACGCGCCGAACGGCATAAGGTGGCGCGTGTCGAGCAGTACAAAGCGGTGCCGGTCGAAACAAAAAGCGGGCGCGTCATCAAGGCCGAAGCCGAGGTCACCATTCTCGGGCCCGACCGCATGACCATCCGGCTGTTCCGCAAGGGCAAGCACGCCGAAGCCGACTGATTTTTCTCATGGCGATGTGGCGGTCCGACTCGCCACATAAAGCGCCAGCGCCGCCGCGTTCGACACGTTCAGGCTCTTGATCTCACCCGGCACATCGATGCGGGCGACCTGATCGCAGGTCGCCTTGGTCAGTTGCCGCAGACCCTTGCCCTCCGCGCCCAGCACAAGTGCAAGCGGTGCGCGCAAGGCGACTGCGGCTAGGTCGCGATCTCCGCTCGAATCGAGCCCGATCAGCAGAAAGCCGCGCTGCCGCAGTTCCTCGAGTCCACGCGCGAGATTTTGCACGGTCACCATCGGCACCAGTTCGATCGCGCCGGAGGCCGCTTTCGCCAGCACGCCGCTCGCCTCTGGGCTGTGGCGCGCGGTGGTCACGATGGCTTTGGCCGCAAAAGCCGCGGCCGAACGCAGGATGGCGCCGACATTGTGCGGGTCGGTGATCTGGTCGAGCACGAGGACGATGCCTTCGGGCGCAAGCTCCGCGATCGACGGCGCGCGCAACGGATCGGCTTCCGCCAACAGGCCCTGATGCACCGCATCGGGGGCGAGCCGGGCGTCGATCAGGTCGGGCCGCACCAGTTCCGGCTCGACCGGCAGTTTCACGTCCTCGTCCTTGAGCCGGCGCAGCGCATTTTCGGTCGCCAGCAGCGTGCGGATGCGGCGGGCGGGATTTTCCAGCGCCGCCTTGACCGTGTGCCAGCCGTAGAGGATGGCCGGTCCGTCGGCGCTCGGCGGGGGCTGGCGGAACCGCGCACGCGGCGGCATGCGCTTGCGGCGCGGACGCTCACGTGGGCTGCGCGGCCAGGGCTTGCGGACCATGGGGCGTTCTTCCCATGCGCCAGCGGGCTTGGCAAACCGGCCGACAGGAGCTGGATTTCGCCGGGCTCCATTGACTTCGCCGGGGTGGCTGCCCATAAAACCCGCGAATCCCGACAAGCGGCGCCGTTTGTCTCTCCGAGACGGCGGCGGCGCGGCTTCGACGCGGGAGAGTGTCCCGAGCGGCAAAGGGGGCGGACTGTAAATCCGCTGGCTTACGCCTTCGTAGGTTCGAGTCCTACCTCTCCCACCATTTCAGGGATCAGTAATCAGAATTCAGTAATCAAGAAACGGAGTCATTCTGATTACTGACCGCTGATTTCTGTCTCCTGGCGCGGGTGTAGCTCAATGGTAGAGCAACAGCCTTCCAAGCTGATGACGAGGGTTCGATTCCCTTCACCCGCTCCAAATCACCGGCGTCGGGGTCGGTAGGTCGAAGCGTCTGGCGAATGAAACAATTTCGTCGAGCTCGACCTCCGCGTCGCCGAAACTATGGATATCGCCTTCGATGTAGTCTTCGAAGTAGCGATTGTTGACGTCGTGAAGAAAAGTCATGAGGGCCCCGCCTAGGACCTCGCCGTTCGCTTAGCCCAGCCCGTGTTCGGCAAGAAACTCTATGGTCAGGCGATAACATTCGTCCGGTCGCTCGATCTGCATAAGATGGCCCGTGTCTTTAACGCACGCATAATCATACTTGCCCTCCTGCCCAAGAGCCTGATTTGCGGCGGCCGTGGCCGGCGTGCCCTTCATGGCTGGGTCTGCGCCGAGCAGCTTGACCGGCCCTCCGAATTCGCTCGCCATCGGCCAAAGATTCAAGGTCATCGCCTCGGCATAAATACCGGCCTCATTCTCTGGAGCACAGGTCAGCACAAAGCCTCCCCCGTTCGGGTTCTTACGCAGCACGGAGCGCGCCATCAGCTCGTGCGCGCCGGGCACCCATCTGCTTGTCGCCCGCGAC
>Ga0335081_10015211_pt1 | contig 12442 bp, 11 predicted proteins | sample Lox_Sample_35_FD_206713 | JGI IMG/M metagenome (GOLD analysis project Ga0335081, IMG submission 206713) | Soil microbial communities from Loxahatchee National Wildlife Refuge, Florida, United States - Lox_Sample_3.5 | ecosystem: Environmental > Terrestrial > Soil > Wetlands | place: USA...
CCGCGCCACATGTTCCGCGCTACCGGGTGGATAGAAAGGAGGACCCAGCGATGTCCACGCGAACCGGCGCTCTTTCTCTCGACCGATGGATTCTGCAAAAACTCCACGAGGCCACCGGCCGGCCTCCCATCCGCCTGCGCGCGGCGAGCGGCGCGGAAGTCTCGCCCGCGGACGCACCGCCCCTGGGCGAGATCCGGATTGCGGACCGCACCACGCTGGCAAGGCTGATCCTCGATCCTGAAATCGCCTTTGGCGACGCATACACCGCGGGACGCATCGAGGTGCAGGGCGATCTCGTCTCCATGCTGGAGGCGCTCTCCATGGTGATGCCGCCCATCGAGCGGCAGAACGGGTGGGCGCAGTTCGTCTCGCGCTGGATGGGCTGGGCCCAGGCCGACACGATCACAGGTGCCCGCCGCAACATCCACCGGCATTACGACCTGGGCAACGACTTCTACCGCCTGTGGCTCGATCCGCAGATGAGCTATAGCTGCGCCTACTTCCGTTCGCCGGACGCCACCCTGGACGAGGCGCAGGAAGCGAAGATGGAGCATATCTGCCGCAAGCTGCGCCTGCGCCCCGGCGAACGCGTGGCGGACATCGGAAGCGGCTGGGGAACGCTGGCGCTCTACATGGCTTCGCGCTACGGCGTGCACGTTCGCGGGTTCAACATTTCGCGCCAGCAGATTGCCGCGGCGCGGCAGCGCGCCGGCGAGATGGGCCTCAGCGGCCGCGTGGAATTCATCGAGTCGGATTACCGCGACATCTCCGGCCCGTTCGACGCATTCGTCTCCGTGGGCATGCTGGAACACGTGGGGCGGCGCTACCTGGCGGATATGGGACGCGTGATCCGCCGCATCGTGGACAAATCCGGCCGTGGCCTGCTGCATTTCATCGGGCGAAATCACAGGCAACCGATGAGCCCCTGGATCCGCAAACGCATCTTTCCGGGCACCTACCTGCCCACTGTGCGCGAAGTGCTCGCCTCGCTCGAGCCCGGAGATTTCTCCATTCTCGACGTGGAGAACCTTCGCCCGCACTATGCACGGACGCTCGAACACTGGCTGGATCGGTTTGAACGGTCAGCCGGGCTGGTCGCCCGGGAATTCGGCGAGGAGTTCGTCAGAACCTGGCGGCTCTATCTCGCCAGCGCAATCGCCGGTTTCCGCACCGGCAACCTGCAATTGTTCCAGGTTCTCTTCGCCAGTGCCGGCTGGCGCGACCATCCCTGGACGCGCGCGCACCTCTACGAACCGGAGTTGCACGCGGAGCTGCCGGCCAGAGAATCGCAATTGCACTGACCCCGCCGCCGGGGAACCGGCCGGCGCCCTGTACCGTCACTCCGATTTCGCCGGAAGTCCGTGCGCCACTGCCGTCCGCCGTTGCAGGTCCCGCAGCGTGTGAAGTTCCACGGCGCTAGGTGGGAGCGCCTCCTCGACGGAACCCGCGAAACGGACCTTCCATCCGGTGGCGGCGCTTACTTTGTCGGCGGTCACCCCGGGATGCAGGTGCGTCACGATCATCTCTTTGGTCACCGGGTCGGGCGCCATCCGGCACAGGTCCGTCACCACGGCCACCGGGCCCTTTCCCGGCAGGCCCAGGCGCTTTCGCGCATCGCCGCCGTCCAGATGGCCCACGGAAGTGATGAAATCCAGGCGTTCCACGAACGCGCGCGCCGTTTGCCGCAACACCAGGATGACTCGTTCCGCACACGCTGCGATTTCCGGCGCTCCCCCGGCGCCTGGCAGGCGCGTCTTCGGATGCGCGTAGTCGCCGATGACGGTCGTATTGATGTTCGCGTAGCGGTCGATCTGCGCCGCGCCCAGGAATCCCACCGTCACCCGTCCGCCTTGCAGCCAGTACCGGAAGATCTCGGCAGTGGACACCACCGTGTCCGCGGTTTCCGCCAGGCTCCCGTCGCCGATGGAGAGCGGAAGCACGTCCGGCTTGGCGCCGATCGGACCGGATTCATAAATCAGCACCACGTTCGGGGCGTGCGTTAGCCGCGCCAGGTTGGCCGCAGCGGAGGGCAACCCGATACCCACGAAGCATACGTCGTCATTGCGCAGCAGCCGCGCGGCCTCCACGGTCATCATCTCCTGTGCGGTGAATGGCGGCGCGGCGCTCAACGCGCCTCCTTCGCCAGATCTTCGTGCAGCACGCGGCGGAATTCCTCAAAGTCCTCCGTCTCCAGGATGTGGTGCTTCACCCACTGCTGGAAGCTGTCCCGCTCCCGGGAGATGGAATCCCAGAGGCAGTAGAAGCGGTTGTCGCGCTCATAGTAGCCGTGTGCATAGGAGGGATGCGCCCCCCCGGGCACGCAGCACACCGCCGTTACCGTCCACGACGGCAGGATGCAGGCATTCGGCCAGGCCCGCAGGTCGTCCACGATTTCTTCCACGGTGACGATGGCACGCCGTGCCGCCAGCACCGCTTCCTTCTGCACGCCGAGGATGCCCCACAGCAGGACGTTGCCCTTCCGGTCCGCTTTCTGCGCGTGGATGATAGCCACGTCGGGCCGCACCGCGGGCACCGCGGCCAGCCGCTCGCCCGTGAACGGGCATTCGACAAACCGGATGCGGTCGTTGAACCGCGGCAGGTCCGACCCCGCGTACGCGCGAAGCACGGCAAACGGCAAATGCGCGGCGCCGGCCACGTAGGCGTTCGAGAGATCGCCGTGGCCATGCTCCTCCAATTCCAGCGGCTGGGGCCAGCCGTTTTCCACCGCGTCGCGCAGCCGGTGCAACGAACCCACTCCAGGATTGCCGCCCCAGGAGAACATCAGCCTCCGCGCGCACCCCGCCCCGATCATCTGGTCGTAGATCAGGTCCGGCGTCATCCGCACCAGCGCCAGGCTCCGCCTGCCCTGGCGGATGAGTTCGTGCCCGGCCGCGAAGGGAATCAGGTGCGTGAATCCTTCCAGTGCCACGAAGTCGCCGTCGTGCACCAGTTCTTCCACCGCCCGCCGGAGTGATGTCAGCTCAGCCATGCTTCGTTTCCGTATTCTCCTCCGCCCGGGGAATTTAATTCGCGAGCGCGGCTTCCAGCTCCTGCTCCCCCCGGCGCGCTCCCGCCGTTTCCTTCAGAAAGAGTCCAGCCAGGCAGACGACCGCCGTGCCTCCGGCGGCCATCCACAACGGCAGAGCCAGCCCATAGCGTTCCGCCAGCCGCCCGCCGATGGCCGGTGCCGCCGTTGCGCCGATCACCTCTCCCACCAGGGTCACCAGACCGATGGCTGTGGCCGCGAACCGTCCCGGAACACTTTCCGTGGGCACCAGCACCAGGATCAGCGCGGGCATGCACTGGCCGCCGTTTGCCGCGAATATGACTCCGGCCAGGAGCCACAGATGCTGGTAGAGCTCGGGGACCAGCAAAGCCACCGGCACCACCGCGGAGAGCGCCGCGATGGAAATCAACAAGGGTTTGCGCCCGACGCGGTCCGACAGGCCGGGAAGGATCACCGCCAGCACAAAGCTCCCCAGCCCGGTGGCACCCAGCAAGAATCCTGCGGTGGTGCCGCTCTGACCGGCCACTTTGGTGATGTAGAGCGGCGCGAAGACGTTGACCAGGAACAGCCAGGTCATGAACCCCACCGCCCCCAGCGCGCACAACCATATGTTCCGGTAGCGCAGCAGGCTCAGATAGTCCCGCACGCCCCGGATCCCGTGCCCGGGCGCATGGCCCGCGCCGGATGTCTCCGGCTCGCGCACGAATTTCGCCAGCAGCGCGCCCAGCACGATTCCCGGCACTCCCGCGACGAAAAACGCCGCTCGCCATCCCCAGTGCGCGCCCACCTGCGTGGTCAGCACCGGGGCCACGGCCAGCCCCACCAGCGCCGCCGCGCTCACCACCCAGCCCACATTCCGGCCGCGGTGCTCCGCGGGGGAAGATTCCTCGATCAGCGCCGTGATCACCGCCCAGCACGGTCCCTCGGCCACTCCCATCAGCGCGCGCACCAGCATCAGCTCGCCGAACGTCCGCGCCAACCCGGATAGCAGCGACAGTCCGGAGAACACGAACACGGCGGGAAGCAGCACGCGCCGCCTCCCGAAGCGGTCCGAAACAGCCCCGAAGAAAAACCCGGAAACCGCCCAGGTAATGGCCAGCACCGAAGCCAGCAGGCCGATCTGCTCGCTGTCCAGCCGGAACTCCGGCGCGAAGTACGGCGCCAAATAGAGCTGCGACATGCGGTCCAGGAATACCGTTCCCCACGTGAAAAACAGCAGAACCAGCAGTGTGCGCTCGTATCCCCGCGAGGCGGCTCCGCCCGCGGATTCTGGCAGCCTGTTCACTCGAGACAATCCGTTGGTCGCCGGGGCGTTCGACCGGGCCCTTGGGCGGATTTGTGTATGTGCGAATACCGCGCAGTTCTACGATATACGCATCGTCCGAGTGTGCGGATGCCGTCCCACCCTGTCAAGCGGATTGGCCTCGCCGGCAGCGCCCGGAGACCCGCGCACGGCCGGGCTGCCGCCCATCTGTATTCCGCCCGGGCAGAGCGCTTCAGGGAACCTCGGTGGGTGGTTCAGCCGATTTGCTTTCCCAGCAGATCCGCCGCCTCCCGCAACGCGGGGAGAACGCGGTCGGTCATTTCCACGTAGGACAGGTGGGCGGCATGGACTCCGGTGTTCATGGATGCCACCACGACGTTTTGCCGCGAGCGCACCGGTACGGCCATGGAGCGCAGCCCGGGCTCCAGTTCCTCATCCACCAGAGCGTAGCCCTCCAGGCGCACCTTCCGGATCGTGGCGGCAAAGGCGGCCCTTTCGGTGATGGTTTTCGAGGTCAGTGGGCGCAGCGTCACGCGTTCCAGAAATGCCTGGAACTCCCCGTCCGGCATCGCCGCCAGCAGAACGCGCCCTCCGGAGGTGCAATAGGCGGGTAGCCGCGTGCCCACAGACACGCCCACGCTCATCACCCTCCTCACCCCGTAGTGCGCCACATACACCACTTCTTCGCCTTCCAGCACCCCTACCGCCACCGCCTCCTTCAGTGTTTCCGCCACGCGTTGCAGGATCGGCTGCGCCAGCTCTGCCAGCGAACTGGACGAGAGGTAGGAATATCCCAACCGCAGGATGCGCGGCTTCAGCTGGTACACGCGGCCGTCCGATTCCGCATAGCCGAGCATTTCCAGCGTCATCAGCAGCCGGCGCACCGCGGCGCGCGAAAGTTTCGTCCGCAGGGCGGCGTCGGAGACGGAGAGTCCTGCGGGATAGGCTTCGAATGCCTCGATCACTCGCAAGCCTCGCGCCAGCGAGAGCACGAAATCCGGACTGCCCAGAAAGGAGGACAGATTCTGCGAGTCGCCGTTCGCGCTCGCCGTCCGCCCGCGGCCAGGCCGTCTTCGTCCCCCCGGCGCGGTCCTGCGCCGCGACTCTCGTTGCCGCTTCACCCACTCGCCTCCCCAACCGCGCACTCCAACCCGCTCATCGTCGCACGAAAGCCGGTGCCCTCAAAGGGACGGGCGGCGAACCGGGCCGCCGTCCCCCGCCGGGTGCACGTCAGGGCGATATTCGCACACATTCCAATCCCAGCGCCGCGCGATGTTTCGCACCCGGCCGCGGCTCCCCACGAGAATTCCCGCCATCCGGATTTCCTTCCCGGCATCAAAGCGGTATCTTTTGCGCGGGGGGACGCCATGCTTACGCTCGTCGTCAACGGCAATCGCTCCACGGTAGACGTGGATCCCGCCACACCGTTGCTTTGGGTGTTGCGGGAGAATCTGCACCTGACCGGCACCAAGTACGGCTGCGGTATGGCCCTGTGCGGGGCCTGCACCGTGCATCTGGACGGAGAGGCGGTGCGCTCGTGCGTCACGCCCGTTTCTCGCGCCGTTGGAAAAAAAGTAACCACCATCGAGGGGCTTTCCGCCGGCCTGACCCATCCCCTGCAGCGCGCCTGGATCGAACTGGACGTGCCGCAGTGCGGCTACTGCCAGTCTGGCCAGCTGATGGCCGCTGCCGTGCTGCTCCGTGAGAATCCCCACCCCACCGACGAAGATATCAACGAGGGCATGGCCGGCAACATCTGCCGCTGCGGTACCTATCCTCGCATCCGCCGGGCCATCCATCGCGCCGCCGCGCTGATGGCGGAAGGGAAATCGCGATGAGCGCCGCGAGCCGTGCGGCCTCCGGCGGGCAAGCCACAAAACTGAACCGCCGCGAATTCCTGAAGACCGGGGCCGCCGCTACGGGCGGTCTGGTGATCGCGCTCCATTTTTCCACGCTGGCGCCCAGCGAGGCAGCCCTGGCCGCGGCGCCCGCGGAGTTCGCGCCCAACGCGTTCGTCCGCGTCGCTCCCGACGGCGCCGTCACCGTCATCATCGGCAAGGCGGAGATGGGCCAAGGCGTGTACACCTCGCTGCCCATGCTGCTGGCCGATGAAATGGACGCGGATTGGACGCGCGTTCATTGCGAATTCGCTCCGGTCGATCCCGCCTACAATCACACCGTGTTCGGCATCATGCTCACCGGCGGCAGCACCAGCATCTGGTCGTCCTACGAGCAGTTCCGCAAGGCCGGAGCCACGGCCCGCGCACTGCTCGTCCAGGCCGCCGCGGACGTATGGACCGTGCCACCCGCCGACTGCCGCACGGAGAACAGTTTCGTCATCCACACTGCCTCCGGCCGCCGCGCCGCCTACGGCGATCTGGCGGCAAAGGCCGCAGAGCTGAAGCCGCCCGCGGCAGTCACCTTGAAGGATCCGAAAGACTTCAAGCTGATCGGCAAACCGATCCACCGCCTGGATACTCCCGCCAAGTGCAACGGCTCCGCCACGTTTTCAATCGACGTGGACCGTCCCGGCATGCTGGTGGCGGTTCTGGCGCGACCGCCCCTGTTCGGCGGAAAGGCGAAGAGTTTTGACGCCACGGCGGCGAAGGCCATTCCGGGCGTGAGGCAGGTGATTGAGATTCCCCGCGGCATCGCCGTGGTGGCGGACGGCTATTGGGCCGCCCGCCGCGGCCGCGACGCGCTGAAAATCGAATGGGACGAAGGCCCTCTGGCCGGCTACAGCTCGGCAAAGCAGCGCGCCGACTACGCCGCGCTCGCCAAGACTCCTGGCGTCGTGGCCCGCAAGGAGGGCGACGTCGCCGCCGCTCTCGCCGGCGCCGCCAAGAAACTGGAAGCCGAATACGAGCTGCCCTACCTGGCCCACGCCACTATGGAACCGATGAACTGCGTGGCCGACGTTCGCGCCGACAGTTGCGAAGTCTGGGCCGGTTCCCAGTTTCAGACTTTCGATCGCATGACTGCCGCCCAGGCCGCCGGACTGAAACCCGAACAGACCCGGTTGCACACCACATTTCTCGGCGGTGGGTTCGGCCGCCGCGCCGTTCCCGATTGCCACATGGTTCTCGAAGCTGTCCAAGTTTCGAAGGCCGCCGGCGTTCCCATCAAAGTCATCTGGACGCGCGAAGATGATATGCGCGGCGGCTACTACCGTCCGTTTTTCTATCACCGTTTGGCGGGCGGACTCGACGCGAGCGGCAACATCGCTGCCTGGACGCAGACGATCGTCGGCCAATCGTTTCTGGCCGGAACTCCATTCGCCTCGATGATTAAGAACGGCGTGGACGGCACGTCCGTGGAAGGGGCCGCGGACACGCCCTATCTGATTCCCAACCTGCTCGTGGACCTGCACAGCCCTTCGCTCGAAGTGCCGACGCTCTGGTGGCGCTCTGTGGGCCACTCGCACACCGCGTTCGTAGTGGAAAGCTTTCTGGACGAGCTTGCGCACGAAGCCGGCAAAGACCCGTACGAATTGCGCCGGAAGCTGCTGGCCAGGGCGCCGCGCCATCTCCGCGTTCTCGATCTGGCAGCAGAAAAGGCTGGATGGAACTCGCCGGTCCCGCCGGGCCGCGGCCGCGGCATCGCCGTGCACGACTCGTTCGGCAGCTATTTTGCCTACGTGGCGGAAGTATCGGTCGCGAAGAGCGGCGCACTGACCGTCCATCGCATGGTGTGCGCCCTGGACTGCGGCCCCATCGTGAATCCGGACACGATCAAGGCCCAAGTGGAAGGCGCCGTGATCTTCGCCCTTACCGCGGCCCTCCGCGGCGAAATCACGCTCGAAAACGGCCGCGTCCGGCAAAGTAATTTCAACGATTATCAGATGCTCCGCATCTACGAGTGTCCGGAGATCGAAGTGCATATCGTCGAGAGCACGGAAAAGCAGGGCGGCATCGGCGAGCCCGGCGTTCCCTGCGCCGCTCCTGCGGTGGCCAACGCGATTTTTGCGCTCACCGGAAAGCGCATCCGGCGGCTGCCCATCCGCGCCGGGGATTTGCGCAGTGCGTAGACTGCCCGGCGGCGCTGTCATGGAGAGACCGAATATGAAAATTGGACGCGTTTCACCCGGCAAGGTTGCCCTGGCGGTGCTGGCTACTCTCGCGGCTGGCTGCCTGGCCGGCGCAGCCGTCCCGCACGCGTCCGCGCTTCCCGCCGCACGCCCCTCTGCACGCGATGACGCCGGCGCCCGAGCCGCATTCGCCGCCGCCGCTCCCGTCTTCTTTCATCCACGATGCCTGAACTGCCATCCCGCGGGCGACCAGCCTCTGCAGGGAGACGACAGCCATCCCCACACGCAAAACGTCCGCCGCGGCCCCTACGGCAACGGCGTCTACGGCATGAAATGTTCCACGTGTCACCAGCAGCAGAATACGCCCGGCCTGCACATGCCTCCGGGCGCCGTGGTCTGGCGGCTGCCTCCGCCGAAAATGCCCATGGTTTTCCAGGGCCGCACCGTGCGCGAACTGTGCGAGCAGTTGAAAGACCCCGCGCGAAACGGCGGAAAAACACTCCAGCAAATCATCGAACACGTCTCCGCGGACAAACTCGTTGGCTGGGGATGGAATCCCGGCGAAGGACGTACCGTGCCTCCGCTCAGCCGCCCCCAATTCGCCAACGACATCAAGGTGTGGGTCGAGAAGGGCGCCGCCTGCCCGGAGTAATCCGAAAACCGAATCACACGAGCGCATTCTGCGTCGCAGTGCGCCATCATCTGCGCGCGGATCTCTCCTGCAGCTGGCGTACCTCTTCCACTGGGAGTCGGGCCAATTCACCTGCGGACGTGTTTCGCCCCCGCAGATGCCGCACCGGACGATTTTCGCCTCCCCGCATTTGGCATTCTTCCGTTATTTCTGGTATGTATACAGCGCGGCCATCGCTGAACACGAACTGCTACTGGCAGTCGTAGTAAAGAGAGACGACCGTCATCCCGGTTGCATTCCTGTTGGAAGCACCCGCGAGGAGCGGGCGAAACAAGGCAAGAGTGTGGCGGAACCAGCCCAGTCCTCGCTGATCGATCTCTTCGTCGCCCGCGCCACGGAAGCCGCCGCGAAGGTCGAGCGCGTTCCACGCTCCGCGTCGGATGTCCGTGCCGCCATCGTCCGCGCCACAGAAGGCGCGCGTTCCCTGGTAGTCGCCGATGGCGACCTCCTTCCTGCGGAAATCTTCAACGCGGCTCGTTCCCTTCCCGGTGTCATCGCCAAACCGTCCGACGATCAGCTCTCCACCGCCGACGCCGGAGTTACTGAGGCCTTCGCCGGCATCGCCCGTTCCGGCTCCATCTGCATCGCCATGGGCCCTCCGCTGCGCGCCACCACCAGCCTGCTGATGCCGCTGCACGTTGCGCTGCTTCCCGCGTTCCGCATCGTCGCCCGGCCGCGCGATCTTTTCGAACCGAGCGGCATCGGCGCGGAGGCCATGCGCCGTAACCTGATTATCGTCACCGGCCCGAGCGCCACCGCGGACATGGGGCCGTTGGTCCGCGGCGTTCATGGGCCGCACCGTTTGCACATCCTGGTGCTGGAGTAGCGATGGCCGCTCCCGCCACTCCCGAATCCCAGTACGACGCGCCGCGCACCGTCGCCAACAAGCGCGACAAGGGCAACCTGCTCAGCGCCATCCGCATGGCCCTCGGCATCGAGAGCGCCGCCGTCCGCCGCAACACGCAGACCTTCAACCGCAACCGCTATCGCGAAGCCGCCGCACTCGACGATTACGACGCGCTCAAAGACGAAGCGCGCGCCATCAAGGAGCGCTCCATCACCAATCTTCCCGACCTGCTGAACACGCTGGAGCGCGCTGTCCGCTCGCGCGGCGGCAACTTCTATCTCGCCTCCACCGCTGCCGACGCCTGCCGCTACATCCTCGGCGTTTGCCAGTCGCACAGCGCGAAGCTGGTGGTGAAGGGGAAAAGCATCACCAGCGAGGAAATTCGCCTGAACCACGTTCTGCAGGGCGCGGGCATCGAGGTGGCGGAAAGCGACCTGGCCGAATTCATTCTCCAGGTGGCCGACGAACAGCCTTCGCACAACGTCGCCCCGGCCATGCACTATTCCACCGAGCGCATCTCCGCCCTCTTTAAGCGCAAATTCTCCACAGACGAGCCCCTCGATACCGGCGAAGAACTCACCAAGTTCGCCCGCGGCCGCCTCCGCCAGAAATTTCTGAATGCCGACGTCGGCTTCACCGGCGCCAACCTGATCGCCGCGGACACCGGCACCATCATGCTCGTCGAGAGCGAGGGCAATATCCGCATGTCCTCCCTGCTCCCTCCCGTGCACATCGCGCTCGCGGGCGTGGAGAAGGTAATCCCCTCGCAGAGCGAGATGGGCGTGTTCCTCGAGCTGCTTCCTCTTTCGTTCAACGGCAAGCTTACCTCCTACACCAGTTTCATCCGTCCCCCGCTCGATGATCCCCCCTTCGCCCTCTCCGGCCGGCCGCGCAAAAAGCGCGAATTCCATCTCGTGCTCGTCGACAACGGCCGCATGAAAATGCGCCAGGACCCCGTCCTCCAGGAGTCCCTCTACTGCATCCGCTGCAGCGCCTGCATGAACTCCTGCGCCAATTTTCAGACCGTGGGCGGCCACGCCTTCGGCGGCGAAACGTATTGCGGCGGCATCGGCGGCTCCTGGGAAGCCGGCACCGGCGCGCTGGAAAACGCGCGCTTCTCCGACCTTTGCACCGGCTGCTCCCGCTGCGTTCCCAATTGTCCGGTGCGCATCGACATTCCCTGGCTCAACGAAGTGCTGCGCGACCGGCTGAATCGCGCCAGTGCCGGCTCGCCCCTTTCCTCTTTGCTCGGCGCCGTTTCCTTCGTTCGGGGCGACGATCGCCGCGCCTCCGCGCAGAAAATCTTTTTCGCCAACTATCACTGGTATGCCAAATGGGGCACGCGCACCCACGCCCTCTCCAACGCCCTGGTGCGCAGCGGGATGGCCCGCAATATGATGCAATCCCTCCTGGGAGTGGACGTGCGCCGCGATCTGCCCCCCTTCCCGGCTCGCACCCTGGTCCGTGCCGCGCGCGATCTTCCGCCTCCCGCCGCCAAGGGAGCCAGCGCGAAGGCCGTGCTGTTCGCCGACGTCTACACGAATTATGGCCTGCCCGAGCGCGGCATCGCCGCGCTGAAGGTGCTTCGCTCCCTGGGCGCGGACGTCGTGGTCAGCGATTCCATTCCCGAAGGCCGCGCCGCTCTCTCTCAGGGCATGATCGCCACCGCACGACGGCAGGCCCGGCGCACGGCGGACCTGCTGGGTCCCTACCTGGACCAGGGACGTGACGTCATCGTCGTCGAGCCCAGCGCTCTCGCCATGTTCCGCCGCGACTACAACCACCTGCTCGTCGGCGCCGCGCGCTACCTGCATCTCCGCGAGCGCAGCTATGAGCCCGTCGAGTACGTCGCGCGCATCATCGCCCGATCCGGCCGCTCCCCGCGCGACATCTTCGACGTCTCCCGCTCGCCCGTTGGCCCGCGCATCTTCTACCACGCGCATTGCCAGCAGAAAACGCTCGGCTGCGCCGCTCCCACGGAAAATCTGCTCCGCGAAATCGGCTTCGATGTCGTTAGCTCGTCAGTCGAATGCTGCGGCATGGCCGGCAGCTTTGGATATAAGAAGGAGTACTACGAGATGAGCATCGCCGTCGGCGGCGACCTCTTCGCCCAGGCCCAGGCGGCCGAAACACCGGATGCTGGCGGCCCCAGGGCCCTCATCGCCAGCGGCACCTCATGCACCGAGCAGCTCCGCGACGGCCTCAGCCGGCCCGTGATGCATCCCATCGATCTCCTCGCCGCGACCCTCAGGACGTGATACGCCTATGCACCTGAAGCATCCCATCGTACTTTTCTGCGTCCTCTTCTGGATCGTGCTGGCCATCTGGCCCAGCCTCCTCCTCGGCAGGGGCCCGCGAAAGCAGAATCCCGCTACATTGCGGATCGCGCTGCTCATCCTCGCCCTTGCTAATTTTGCTTTCTGGTATTTCACGCCGTGATGGAGTGACGGCCCTCGGGCCGGCGCCGCGGCTATAGCGACGCGCCGCGAATCGACGCATCCAGCAGTTCAATCGTGTGCAGCACCGGCACCGATTTCCCCGCGCGCTCCAGCGCCGTCCGCAATTGCAGCAGGCAGCCTGGATTTCCCGACGCCACGACATCGGGT
>Ga0335081_10015213_pt1 | contig 12441 bp, 11 predicted proteins | sample Lox_Sample_35_FD_206713 | JGI IMG/M metagenome (GOLD analysis project Ga0335081, IMG submission 206713) | Soil microbial communities from Loxahatchee National Wildlife Refuge, Florida, United States - Lox_Sample_3.5 | ecosystem: Environmental > Terrestrial > Soil > Wetlands | place: USA...
CTTGGCCCTGCTGACGGTCGCCATGCTCCAGCTTTGGCGCGGCGCCCGCAGCGGCAACGGCCGCCTGACCCTGGCCGCCCTCTCCCGCACCCTGCCCCTCGACCAGAAGGAGAAGGCGCGCTCCAAATGTCTCTACCGCCTGCTGCGCAATGCCTCCCTCGACGGTACCGCCATGACCCCCCTTTGGGTCCGCCTCGCCCTCGGCGCCCATCCCCGCGGCTGGGTCCCATCGTCGTCGATCAGACGGACCTGCGGGGAACCCAGGTTCTCATGGCCGGCATTCTCGTCGCCCAGCGCATCCTTCCCGTGGCCTTGGCCTGCTTTGAGTACCACCAAATCCGCAAGAGCCAGAATGCCCTGGAAAACTCCCTGCTGCTGTTGATCGCTGCCTGCCTGCCGCCCGCCTGCAAGCCCCTCTTCGTCATGGACCGGGGCTACGCGCGGGCCTCCCTGCTCCAGCAGTTGCGCACCCTGAACATCCCCTTCCTGATTCGTGGCCGCCGCAACACCATGGTGCGGGTCGGCGGCAAGCGCCTCAGCCTCGGCCGGCTCCGTCATCGTTCCGGTCACCCTGGTCGTTACTCCCACGCCGCCTATCAGGACTGCGCGCAAGAGCCAGTGGATATCGTCGTCTTTCACGATCCCCACTTCCAGGAACCTTGGTTCCTCCTGGTCCCCGCCGGCTCGGCGGCACAACTGCCCACCGCCGAAGTCATCGAGCTTTACCGCCGGCGGATGCACATCGAGCTCACCTTCCGCGACTGGAAGACCCACCTCGGGCTGCGAGGATTGTGTCTAGAAGTCGAGCCGGCGCTGTGCCTCGGTCGTCTGCTGCTGGCCCTTTCCACCGCTTACATCCTCGCCGTGCTGCGGGGCTCGGGCCCCAGGGCGGCCACGGTTCGGGCCTACTGTGAAGTCCTGCGTTCTCGCCCCAGGCATGGCACTCGACGCCGTCTGAGCGCGCTCTCCATCGGCATCCTCGCCCTTTCCTTGGCCCGCTTCGCCAACCTCGTCCGCCGCGAACTAGACCGCATCTTGGCCGCCTTCCTCAGGGGCCGGCCTGCCAGGGAGATTTCGCCATGAACCAATCGCCACTTCTGCCCACGGCGGTGGAATCGTCGGTACTCGCTTCGGTCGCCTATGGCAGGGACCAAACCCTTCAGCTGGAGTTCCGCAGTGGCGCCCTCTATCGTTATTTCGCCGTTCCCCCCACTGTTTTTCGCGCTCTACTCTCCGCTGAATCCAAGGGGGCCTACTTTAACCGAAGCATCAGGAATCGATTTCGCTACCAGCGGCTTGCCTGAAGCCCCATATCTGGGCCGCCTCATCCTCCACTCACGCTCCGGACTCGCTGTCGCCGAGAGCAATCCCCAAAACTGGGGGGCGGCAAGTGTCATCACCAAGTTGGGGCCAAGGTGAAAAGCGGGGTAAAGGGAGGCTTGGCAGCCTACGCAGCGGCCAGGGAAATCATGCGCAGCCGACCCAGGAGTTCCCAGTTGTGGTTGAGCAAGAGCAAGCGCAGGGCCAGTAGCCTTCGGGCTCCGGCCTCCGACCAACGCATCCCCGCCTGAGGCAACCGGGCGTGAACGACCTGCTGGTGGGCACTCTCCACCGCCCCGCCGCCGATGCCGTAGCCCAGCCGCAAGTACTCGTCGTAGCGCATGCGGGGCGCGTTATCGGTGTAGTAACGGATGAGCGCGTCCAGTTTTTCTTGCAGTTCCGGGGTGGTAGGGTGAAGGGTCTTCAGTCGTGCGATCACCGGCTGCACCTTTCCGGCGCGGAGATCCTGAGCGATGCGGTGCACCCAGCCCTCGGCCCGTCGCGAGCCTTCCCCATAGCGGAGGCGAGCAAATTCCCAAGCGTGCTCCAGGGCGTGCCAGAAGTCGAGAATTTCGCAACGGCGCTCAAACAGGCTGGCGCGTCTCCAGATCCATTCGGCGCCGTCGCCGACAATCACCACCACCGTCTGGGCTCCGAGCCAGCCCATCTCCCGCAATTGCGCCCACCAGTGGCCAAAAATAGTGTCGGCCTCTCCCAAGCAAGTCACCAGGAAGCGACGCACCAAGCCGTGACGGTCGGGGGAGGTTTCCACCCTTTCCGTAGGCAACAGCAGGGCACCCGTCTTGACCTCACGGAAGCGACCGTCCTCGACCGGAGGCAAGGGAGGGAGCGGGGCTCCGGTGCTGGGGCGACGGCGGCGGTGGGGGCGGACTTGCATTCCTAACTGGCAGCCATCCACGCCCAGCACCACGGCCGCTGGGGCTTGGGAGGCAGGGGCAGCCTCACTGCGACTGTCGGCGTGATACTCACTCAAGGCCTCCTGATAGCGACGGGCCGACTCGCCCAGCCGCTGCACGGCACGCCAGACCGCCATCGGGCTGACTTGGACACCGAAAAACAACCACGCCAGTCGTGCCGCCAACTCATAGGGCACCACCACCCCCAGCAACGCCAGCAGCCGGGCCAACCAGCCACTGATCCGTCCCGGTTCCACTCCCAGCAGTTCCGCAGAGGGCGGTGCTCGGCTCGACAGGCAGGACAGCGATAGCGGGAGGCCCGGGCTCGCACCCACCCGAAGCGCGTCAGCCAAGAGGTGGTGGGCGCGTCGTGAGAGTGCAGGGGGTGCTGGCAGTGGGGACACTTCGGCACCGCCTCCGACCAGCCCGCCGCCAAGGCGTCCACGCGGCGTTGCAAAGCTTCTAAGAGGCGAGGTCGAAACTCATCTTCCACCTCCCGTTCCAGCACCATGCGCCGAGGCAGTTGCTCGGCCAAGCGCGGTCGCGCCGGAGGGGGCGGAGCCACATGAGCGGCGGGCGTGCGGGGCTGGCGCTGTCGGGCCATGAAGGTCTTCTCCCTTCGCAATCCCTGCGGGGTTGGGCCAACAGCAGGGCCCGCGAAAACCACCTAGCGGTAGCCCCCGAGCTGGCCGTCAACGACGCTGTTGTTTCCTCCTCAGGGCCAGCAGTTGGGCGTTGATGGCGAAGACCTCACCCACCGCTTCTTTGAACTTCCGACCGCTTTCCACTCGTTGGCGTACCTCTTCCACCCACGCTTCCGGAATCCGCTCCACCCGCTCGCGGCCCTGAAGCATGAAAGTGAGCGACCAAACCGGGTGGCCTTGGCCCTGGGCGCAATGGCAGGAAGCCTTACCGCAACGACGGTGAGTTTGGGCCAGGGAGCCGGGAAGGCCCTCCGGAGGCAGGTGGACACGGCCCAGGAGTTGGCGCTTTCGGCGCCGTTGACGGCCCTTCGGGGTAGTGACGCTCTTCATCTGAGTGTAATAATACACTCAGAAAGAGACTTTGCAAGAATTTTTTGTATAGTCGCTTCTTAAGAATCCGATCAAGGGTTACGCCGGAGCCGTAAATACTCAGAAGGGCAGGAGCAAAAACTCAAATGTACAGAGGCCGATGGAGGAATTCGACATCCCTCCAGAACCTCTCCCCTAAAACTGTTAAGCACCCGACACAGGAAAGGAGAGGGGAACGAAGAATTGCTGACCGTAGATCGACGATTGGAAGGGGCGTCAGTGGTTAGGAGTCGGCTGTTAGTTGCTGTTCCTCCGGAGTCCGCTGCTGCAACTGACCACCGACAACTTCTCCAGTCGTCAACGGCAATCGGCGATTCTTGAGCGACTCGATTATTTCACTGGAGGTGAGGGAACTCGGGCGTCGCGCGCGCCAGGGTCAGTGCCAGCACCCGCCGCGCGCCGGCGGCCTTAAGCGAAGTGGCACAGGCGGAAAGTGTAGCGCCGGTGGTCATCACGTCGTCCACCAGCACCACCACGCGATCCCGGACGCGCGTCGGCTCCGCCACCGCGAACACGCCGCGAACATTCTCGCGTCGCGCCACCAGGCTGAGTCCGCTTTGCGGCGCTGTGGCACGCGTGCGACGAAGGCAGTGCGTTTCGACGCGCAAGGCCCGTGCCTCGGAGTCACGGCGCAACGCGCGCACCAGCCCTCGGGCCACCAGTTCGGCTTGGTCAAATCCGCGCTCGCGTTGACGGGAAGCATGGAGCGGAATGGGCAAGATCAGGGGTAGGTCGTCCGCAACGATCTCCGCCCGCACGATCCGCAGCCATACCGGTACGAGGAGTGCCCCCAGCCGTTCGCCTAACCGTTCGCGGTGGCCGAACTTGAGCTGCAGGATTACGGCGCGCAGGTCGCCTCGATAGAGCCCGTAGCTAGCGGCCCGATCGAACTTGTGCTCTCCGCGACGGCAGGCACCGCAGAAGACTTCGCCGCCTTCGGCCGTGGCCGCTACTTCGGATGCCACAGGTTCTCCACACTGCTTGCACATGGTCCCCAACCACGGGCTGAGACTGGACCAGCAAGTTCGACAGATGCCGACCGTACTCGCGCCGGTCAATTCACTGCCACAAAGGGAGCAAGGGGTGGGATAAAGGATTGAGAATAAGCTATCGACGATCTCGGTGAGGAGTGACGGCGCACTGCTGACTGCTGGTTGCCGATTGGCGTTTTGGAGACCCGATCCCAGACCACCTCTTTCGGTCGGCGACGGACCGCCGCCGATCACTGATATGCCGGCGCAGGCCGGCCTGCCTTTTAAAGCAGACCCTGCTCCTGCTTCTCTTGGCACTCGATGCAGTGGCGGGCCCACGGCACCGCTTCGAGGCGCTTCGCCTGGACTTCTTGCTCGCAAGCCACGCAGAGGCCGTAGGTGCCGTCTCGGATGCGATCGAGCGCGTCGTTGACGAGCTGCAGGATGCGCCGACTGTCGCCGCTCTGGAGGAACAGGAACTCCTTAGTGTATGCGTTGGAGGCCTTGTCCGCCGGATCCTGGGTCCCCTCTTGATCGGACTCGCGGCCTTCCTGCTCCGACTGCACCACCTGCCGCTGCAGTTCGTCCTTCTTCGTCAGAAGCCGCTTCTTGTAGATCTCCACTTTCTTTTTGTCCATGAGGTTCCCTGCTGAAACAATGTGCTTCCCCGCAAACTTCTAATTTTAAAACCTGCCGTGCAGACTGTCAAGCGCGGTGCCGAGCCGATCCGATGCGGGAACGGCGAAGAATTGCCGATTGGCCCTGTGGCGGGCCAAAAACCGCGACATCTTCGCTCCAGGACCAATCTGCACTTGGCAATTCTCCATCTGACGTTCTGTTTGACCCCGCAAAAAACTCGCTCCCACGTGTTACCTTTTCCCAGAGATTGCATTTATGCCGGTGAGGCAATGAAGCGGCAAGATTAACGAATCACGATACGTGGGCGGCTGCGGCCGAAATGAGAACTGAGGTGAAAGATGATTGAAGGGAAATTGCGACTAGCAACAATGGAAGGTGAAGGAAGACAGTTTGTAGCGGAGTCAGGAACCGGCCATGCCGTGGTCATGGACGATGCCAACGGCCACACGGGACCAAAGCCGATTGAACTGGCCCTGTTGGCCCTGGGCGGCTGCACCGCGTTTGATGTGATCAGCATACTTCGCAAGAAGCGTCAAAAGGTGACGGGGTACGAAATCGAACTCCGCGCCGAGCAGAATCCCGAGCCGCCGAACTACTTCACTCGCATCGAGGTGAAGCACCGCTTGCACGGCGAGATCGATGAAGAAGCCGTGGAGCGGGCCCTATGGCTTTCGGAGACCAAGTACTGCTCCGTGGGAGCGATGATCTCCAAGACCGCGAAAATCCACCACACCTTCGAGATCGTTCGAGACGAAGCCCTCGAGCCCGAGGTCGTCGAGGTCTGCTCATGAGCCGGATGGCGACTGGCGCTGTGCTTCTCGCGTTATCGCTCCATCAGGGTGGCGCGGCTCTGCGGGCGCAAAACACGAGCGCGCCGCAGGAGATTACCCTTCCGCAGGCGATCGAGGTGGCGCTGAAGAACAACCCCACGCTTCAGGCCGCTGACTCTTACGCTGAGAGCGTCCGCCACGCCGTGGCTGGGGCGAAGGCCGGTTACTTGCCGCGCCTCGATTTCTCGGAAGGCTTTATGCGAAGCAACAATCCGGTGTTCGTCTTCAGCAGCCTGCTCACCCAGCGGCGTTTTGCGGCGCAGGACTTCGGGCTTGGATCGCTGAACTTCCCGCTCCCGCTCGACAATTTCCGCACCGAGTTTGCGGCCAGCGCACCGCTCTTCGACGCCGGGCAGACGTCGCGGCGGGTCCGCGACGCGCGGCTGGATTCACAAGGGGCGCAGCACGGCGTGGAACGTACCCGTCAGGAAGTGATTTACAACGTCATCAACGCCTACCTGAACCAACTCCTCGCCCAGGAGAGTGTGAAAGTCGCCGAAACCTCCGTGAAATCGACCGAGGAGGATCTGGCGCGGGCGCAGGCCCGCCAAGCCCAAGGCCAAGCCCTGCTATCGGACGTGCTCAGTGCCGACGTGCAACTCGCGCAAGCCCACGAAGAACTGATTCGTGCTCGCAACGACGCGGCGGTGGCCCAGGCGGCGCTCGACGTGGCCATGGGACTTCCCGAGGACGCACCCGAGCAGGCCAAGGGACCTCTCAGCGACATCGCCTTTGAGACCGGAACCCTGGCGGAGCGGCAACAGCGAGCGCTCGCGCTCCGGCCGGATTACCAGCAACTGCTGATCGGAAAACAAAAGGCCGCCACCGCCACCGAGGGGGCACGAGCCCAATTCCTCCCGACCGTCAGCCTTTTCAGCTCGTGGGAGCAGGATAACGAGACCTTCGCCGCGCGCGGCGGCAACAATTGGGCCGCCGGGGCCACCTTGAATTTCAATCTGTTCGACGGCGGCGCCCGGCGCGCGCAACTGGCGGAGTCGCACGCCCGCGAGCGGCAGGCTGACGCTCTGCGCGCCGAGATGGCGGCCGGGATCCGGCTCCAAGTCCGGCAGGCCTATCTAAGCCTGACAGCGGCGCGCCAGCGCGTGGACGTCTCACGCGACTCGGCCTCGCGGGCCCAGGAGAGTCTGAACATCCTGCGTAACCGTTATGAGACCGGGCTAGCGACGATTACGGACGTGCTGAACGCTGAGACGGCGCACGCGCGCGCCGAACGCGACTCTCTCAGCGCCGTTTACGACGATCGCATTGCCTACGCCACGCTCGAACTGGCGACGGGAGAACTGAGTCCCGGCTCGCAGGCGGTGGTGCGATGAGAGGCGCCGGCGCTCACCATGCCAACCTTGAGCCGGCCCTCGCCGGGAAGGACAGCCGTAAGGAACGTCAACTATGAATGCCAACAAACTTCGTGCAGGCTTCGCCAGCTTGGTTGCAACGGTAGCGCTTTTGTCTGCCTGTGGCTCGAAACCCGGCAGCCCGCAAGGCGCGCCGGCCATTGTCAGCGGTGTGACCGTTGAGACCGTTCGACTCCAAAACCTACCCGATGAGTACAACGCGGCGGGGACCATCCGATCCGCCACCTCCAGCGTTCTCGGCGCCCAGATCAGCGGCACGGTGCGTGAGATCCGGGTGAAGCCGGGCGACCGTGTCCAGCGCGGCGAGGTCCTTGCCGTGCTCGACGATCGCGGCCCGCGCGCCCAACTAGCTTCGGCCGACGCGGGCGTGGACGCAAGCAAAGCGGGACTGGCGGAAGGTGAAAACGCGCTCCAGGCCGCAACGGCCCAGCGGAAGCTAGCCGAGGTCACCTATCAGCGGTATCAGGAGTTGCTGAGCAAAAACTCGGTGACACGGCAGGAGCTCGACGGCGCCGAAGCGGCCTACAAATCCGCCGTTGCCAACGAGGCGGCGGCGGCGGCGCGGAAGCAGCAGATGGAAGCGCGCGGCCAGGAAGCGCAATCGCAGCGGGAGTCGGCGCAGACGATGTTCAGCTATTCGCGGATTGTGTCGCCGATCGACGGGCTGGTAACGGCGAAGTTGGTCGATGCCGGCACGTTGGTGATGCCCGGCACTCCCGTGCTCACGGTGGAGGATACGGCGCGCTATCGGCTGGAAGCGAGCGTGCCCGAGGACCTCCTCCCGAAGATTCACTCGGGCCAGCAGACGCAGGTTACAACCGAGCATGGCCAGCTACCCGGGAGAGTGGTCGAAGTGGTACCGGCAACCGATCCGGCCAGCCGGACGTTTCTCGTCAAGGTTGATCTGCCCTCGAATTGCACCTGCCAGTCAGGGGACTACGCCACCGCGCTTTTCCCGGTGGGCCAAACCGTGATGATGTCCGTGCCGCAGTCCGCACTAGTTGAACACGGTGAACTGCAAGGCGTTTACGCGCTGAATGCGCAAGACCTCGTCGAATATCGCCTGGTTAAAACGGGCAAATCCTGGGGCGGTCGGGTGGAAATCCTGTCGGGCCTGAATGCCGAGGACCATGTCGTGGTAACACCCGTGGAGGGACTCCGCGACGGCGTTCGGGTGGAGGCGCAATGACCACAGGGACCACGGGAAAGCTCGGATTCGCCGGCCGCGTCGCCCACTTCTTCATCAACTCCAAGCTCACTCCCCTCCTCATCGTCTTTTCCATCCTTCTGGGCGCGTTCGCGGTGATGCAGACACCGCGCGAGGAAGAGCCGCAGATTATCGTCCCCATGATGGATGTCTTCGTGGAGATGCCGGGCGCGTCGGCTCAGGAAGTGGAGCAGCGCGTGACCTCGCCCATGGAGAAACTCATCTGGGAAATCCCGGGCGTCGAATACGTTTACTCCACGTCTCGCCCCGGTATGAGCATGGCTATCGTCCGCTTCAAGGTAGGCGAAAAAGAAGAGGACTCCATCGTCCGGCTGTATAACAAGCTCTATTCGAACTTCGATCTCATCCCTCCTGGCGCCTCCAGGCCGCTCATCAAGCCGCGTTCCATCGACGACGTTCCGGTACTGGCCCTGACTTTCTGGAGCGGCCGCTACGACAGTTACACGCTGCGCCGCATCGCCTCGGAAGTTGACCGTGAGGTGAAGAGTATCGACGATGTTTCGGGCACCAAAGTGATCGGGGGCGAGCAGCGCCAACTGCGAGTAATGTTGGACCCCGCGAAAATGGCGGGCTACGCCGTGGCGCCCGCCACAATCTACGCGTCGCTCGAACACGCCAACCAGCAACTCCAGGTGGGGGACTTTGCTGCGGAGAACCGCGAGTTTGCCGTGCAAACCGGCAACTTCCTGCACAATGTCGAGGACGTGGGCGCAGTGGTGATCGGAGTTTCCAACGGGCATGCGGTCTATCTGCGGGATGTGGCCGGGATCCGCGACGGACCGGCCGAGCCGTCGGATTACGTACTCTTCGGGCTGGGTCACGGCGCGGCGAAAACCCAGGCAGGTCCCATCGGTGAATATCCCGCGGTGACCCTGACGGTAGCTAAACGGAAAGGAAAGAATGCCGTCGTCGTGGCCGACCGGGCCCTCGAAAAGGTCAACCGCCTCAAGGGAAACTTGATCCCCGCCGGCGTGGAAGTGACCGTCACCCGCAACTACGGGGAAACGGCGCAGGAAAAATCCAACGAGCTGTTGCAGCACCTTCTCCTCGCCACGCTTTCCGTGACCCTTCTCATTGCGCTGGCCTTGGGCTGGCGTTCCTCTATGGTGGTGCTGGCGGCGGTTCCCGTCACGCTGTCCCTCACCCTGTTTCTCTATTTTGTCTACGGCTACACCCTCAATCGCGTCACGCTTTTTGCGCTGATTTTTTCCATCGGTATCCTCGTGGACGACGCCATCGTGGTGGTGGAGAACATCACGCGACATTTTCACCTGCCCGAAAACAAGGGGCGTCCCATTGCGGACATCGCCGTGGAAGCGGTAGACGAAGTTGGCAACCCCACCACGCTCGCTACCTGGGCGGTGATCGCCGCCATCCTGCCGATGGCTTTCGTGGGTGGCCTGATGGGTCCCTACATGCGGCCCATTCCGATTGGCGCCTCCCTGGCGATGTTGTTTTCCCTCGTGATCGCTTTTGTGGTTTCTCCCTGGGCGGCAATACGCATTTTGAAGCGGAATGCCAGCCATCATGAAGAAGAAGGTCACGAGGGGTGGAGTACCCGTCTTTATCGCCGCATCATGATGCCGTTGTTGACTGATTCGCGTAAGCGCCGTGGCTTCCTGGTTGGCGTTGTACTCCTCTTGCTCATCGTGCTGAACATGCCGCTGCTCAAGATCGTCCGTGTGAAGATGTTGCCGTTCGATAACAAGAGTGAACTCCAGGTGATTGTCGATATGCCGGACGGCACGACCCTGGAACAGACGGCCATGGTCACCCGCGAGATTGCGCGCCGCGCCGCCGCCGAGCCCGAGGTGATCAACTACCAGGTCTACGCGGGGACAGCGGGGCCTTACAACTTTAATGGGCTGGTGCGGCACTACTTCCTGCGGCAGGCGCCCAACCAGGCGGACATTCAGGTCAACCTCCTGTCCAAGGGCGAACGCTCGGCCCAAAGCCATGACATCGCCAAGCGCATCCGGTCGGCCATTCAGCCCATCGGGGACCAATACGGAGCCCGCCTGAAAGTGGCCGAGATTCCTCCGGGGCCGCCGGTGCTACAAACCCTGGTCGCGGAAATCTATGGGCCCGATCAGGGGCAGCAGCTTCAGTTGGCCGCGCAAGTTCGCGATGCCTTCAAGCGGGCCGCCGGGGTGGTGGACGTGGATTGGTACGTCGAAGACCCGCAGCCCGAGTACCGGTTTGTGGTGGACAAAGAAAAGGCAGCTCTGAGCGGTGTCTCCACCGACCAGATCACCCAGACCTTGCGCATGGCCGTGAGTGGCGCGGTGGTGGGGATCGCCCACCAACCAAAGGAGAAGGAAGACGTCGACATTGTGCTCCAGCTCCCGCAGAAGGAAAGAACCAGCCTGACGGACCTGGGCCAGATCCGGGTGGCGTCGGCAAATGGCACCCTGATTCCTCTCAGTGAGTTGACCAAGGTGGACGAGGGGAGCATCGAGAAGAGCATTTATCACAAGAATCTCAAGCGCGTGGTCTACGTCACCGGCGACGTGGCGGGCAAGGAAGAGAGCCCCGGCTACGCGATGATTACCATCTCGAAAGACCTGGACAAGATCAAAACGCCCTCCGGCGCGACGCTCGAGCGGTACTTCACGCGCCAACCCTTCATGACGGACCAAGTTTCAATGAAGTGGGACGGAGAGTGGCAAATCACCTATGAGGTTTTCCGCGACCTCGGGTTCGCGTTCGCGGTGGTGCTGGTTCTGATCTACGTGATCGTCGTCGCGTGGTTCAAGTCGTTCCGGGTGCCGCTGGTGATCATGGCGCCCATACCGTTGACGTTGGTGGGAATCCTGCCCGCGCACGCCCTGATGGGCGCGTTTTTTACGGCTACGTCCATCATCGGATTCATCGCCGGGGCGGGAATCATCGTGAGGAACTCGGTGATCCTGGTGGATTTCATCGAGTTGCGGCGCAGCCAGGGTATGCGATTGGAAGATGCGGTGGTGGACGCGGGAGCGGTACGCTTCCGCCCCATGCTGCTGACCGCCGCCGCCGTGGTGGTGGGAGCTTTTGTAATTCTCTTTGACCCTATTTTCCAGGGCCTGGCGATTTCGCTGATGGGCGGAGAAGTGGCTTCGACGTTCCTCTCGCGCATGGCGGTGCCGGTGCTATATTACCTCCATGCGCGCCACCAAAAGCGAGGATCGGTTTTGCCGGCTTTGAATGAGGGCGGCGCATAGCCAAAACCGCCGGCTCCAGATCGAAACGAAAATCGTCCTCGGCATGTCATTCTGAGAGTAGCGAAGAATCTCTCTTCGGTGTACTCGGTCGGGAGAGCCCCAAAAAGAGATTCTTCGCTACGCTCAGGATGACATGCTTAGACCATTTCATCCCAGTTGGTGCGCCCAGGGCGCAAGTTCTCTATCGGCATCGAGGGGGAAAAGACTATGGATGTCAATCGCTGGTTGCGGCTCATCGCCGGGACTTTTGTCCTGATCAGCGTTCTGCTGGGTTACTACGTCAGCGCCAAGTGGTTCTGGTTTACCGGCTTCGTGGCGGTGAACCTGATTCAGTCGGCGTTCACCAAGTGGTGCCCAATGATGACGTTCCTGCGCAAGTTGGGCGTGCGGCCTTAAGCCCCAGTATAGTGTGCTGTAACCTGCAATTCTTTACGACGTCCGTGCCCACCCAATCTGGGGGCCGCTGCGACCATCAACAAAGAATTGACGATTGCCAATTGACGATTGACGATTGGAAGAGAAGAGTAGACAAGCTGTTCCGGCGCTCTCAATAGGCTATGTTAACCGTCAATGAGCCTCCCTTCCAATCGTCAATCGGCAATCTGCAACCGTCAATTCTTCTGAGGGGCCAAGGGCGTGGTTAGCGCCACGGCACGCCCCCTGCCTCTGACACCTACGGACCCGGCGTCCAGGTGCCCTTGTTCTGCCAGCCGCTCTTCGACCCTTCCGAGTCGAATGCCTCCATAGAGATGCTCTTGCTACCGACGAACAGACCCGTGGCGGTCACCGACAGGTTCAGCGTCAGGGTCTGGTTCGACCCGGAGGCCGAAGTCTCTGCCCCGTTCACCGTGCACTGGCTGTTGGCCAGCGTCCCCGCCTTTCCCGCC
>Ga0335081_10015214_pt1 | contig 12441 bp, 9 predicted proteins | sample Lox_Sample_35_FD_206713 | JGI IMG/M metagenome (GOLD analysis project Ga0335081, IMG submission 206713) | Soil microbial communities from Loxahatchee National Wildlife Refuge, Florida, United States - Lox_Sample_3.5 | ecosystem: Environmental > Terrestrial > Soil > Wetlands | place: USA: Florida...
GTATGGTGACCGGCCGTTCTTTGACCACCTGCGGGCGGCCGCCAAGCGGGAGCAGAACGAGGATCTCAGGCGCACCATGCTGTTCGCGATGGGGTTGTTCCCGGATCCCGAGATTGTGAAGCTGGCCTTGTCGATCGTCTTGACGGACGAATTCGATATACGCCAGTCACTCTTGATTGTCTTCGGCGCAGCGCGCTTTCCCCCTACCCGTGACCTCGCCTATGACTTCGTGAAGCAGAATTGGGATGCGCTGACAGCCAAGCTCCCTACCGACAGCGGGGCCTACCTCCCTGACGTCGCGGGCGGTTACTGCGACGAGGCCCATCGCCAGGACGCCGCCAGCTTCTTCCAAGGCCGCTCCACCAAGTACTCCGGCGGACCCCGCAATCTCGCCCAGATGCTGGAAGGGATCGATCTCTGCGTGGCCTTCAAAAAGGCCCAGCAGCCCAGCGTCACCGAATTCCTGAAGAGCTACGGGACAGGGCAGGGCGAAGCCGGAGCACGGTGAAGGATTTTTGATTGCTGGTGGGGTTACTCGGCAAATGACCCGTTGACGGAGGATGAATGCTGAATTCGATCTCCAAGCGCGACTTCGTCAGGTCGCCCATAATCGCTGGTGCCGTGGCAGGGGTGGGCTCGCTGCCGCTTATCGCCCTCCTGCTCGTGCTATCCGTTCCGCGCGAGGGAGCCGCGGCGGCGCAAAGCTCGCGCGATGACTGGAAGCGCGTTCATAGCGCCCTCGACCTGCAGGCGCTGCTTACCCATTCGCTTGCGGACGCGCCGCTCACCAGTGCAGAGCGAGCCCAGATTTACAAAGTAATCGACGATAAGACGATCCACGACTCCTTCACCGATGACCAGCGCGACGAGGAGCGGAGAGCCGTGCTGAGCGCTCGCGTGGGGCGGATCGGGCTCGCCGACGACGGGAGCCAGCAGATCCTGGTCGAAGGCCCATCGATGTTCTGCGGTGCCACCGGAAACTGTTCGCTTTGGGTTTTCAACCGTCATGATGGAAAGTTGCAGCTTGTTCTTGCTGCCGGGGGTGGCCTCTTCTTCGTGCGGCAAACGTCCCGTCATGGGTATCACGATGTAGCGACGGGATGGCATATGAGCGCTTTTGAAGAGGCTTACGCGGTTTACGGTTGGAACGGCACGAAGTACGAACAGATCGATTGCTACGGCGTGGCATTCGATCGGAACAGCTCTGGGGGTCCGCCAGCGGTCACCGATTGCCCGAAGACGTCGCAATAGCTGCCATTGGCGCGGAGCACTGAGTGAGAATGTGTTCAGTCTTTAGGAGCCTCCCTCGTCCGTGGAGAAGCGAATCACAGATGTTCTAGCGCCGCCCCGCGACCACTTCTTCCAGCTTGGCTCCGGTTGATTGGCTCACGTCTTCGTGCAATGAATTGCCATGCGAATCCATGGTGACGATGGCCACGAAGTCCTGGGCCTCGAAGTGCCACATGGCCTCGGGTACCCCAAGCTCGTCCAGCAGATCGACTCCGGTTACCTTGGGCAGGCAACGAGCGTAATATTGGGCCGCGCCGCCAATGGCGTGGAGATACACCGCGCCAAATTCCTTCAAGGCTGCCAACGTCTTTTTGCCCATGCCGCCTTTTCCCATTACGCCGCGCAGACCGTACTTCCTGATGATATCGGCCTCGTAAGGCTCCTCGCGGATGCTGGTGGTGGGTCCGGCGGCGTTGGTTCGCCAACGGATGTTCGGAGGCGTGCCTTCCTTTACCATCACCGGGCCGCAGTGATAGAGGATCGCGCCGCGCAAGTCGCAGGGCGAGTCGTGATCGAGCAGGTAGTGATGCAACGCGTCGCGGCCGGTCACCAGCGGTCCGTTGATCAGGACCACGTCCCCCACCCTGAGCGCGCGCACTTGTTCCTCGGTGAGCGGCGGCGCTAGCCGAATTTCGCGCCCCGTCAGCTTGAAGCCCTCGCCTTGCTTCACCAGCCGCTCGACGGGCCGCTCGGGGTCGCGGTAGAGCCAGCGGGTGATGGCGCCGCTCGCGGGATCGACCATGACCCCGAGCCGGCGGAACGCCCAGCAGTCATAGGCTACAGAGACGAAGAAGCTGGCGGGCAGGCGGTTGGCCGCCGCGATCTTGCACCCGATCAGCGAAGCGTTGCCGCCGAATCCCATGGTGCCCACGCCGATTTGGTTCGCTTCCTCCATGATGTCCGCCTCGAGCTTGGCCAGCGTGGGGTCCGGGTTCACGTCGTCGAGCGAGCGGAACAGTTGCTCCTTGGCGAGTTCGTAGCCGTGGGCGCGGTCGCTGCCGATGCAGACGCCGAGGGCACCTGGAGCGCATCCCTGCCCCTGCGCCTGCCACACCGCGTGCAGGATGCACTTGCGCACGCCGTCGAGATCTCGGTCGGCGCGGCCCAGGCGGCCGAGGTCACACGGGACCGAATACTGGATGTTCTTGTTCTCGCAGCCGCCGCCCTTGAGGATCAGCCGCACTTCGATTTCGGACTCTTCCCACTGCTCGAAGTGATACGCCGGCGTGCCGGGTCCGAGGTTGTTGCCGCTGTTCTTGCCGGTAACGGAATCGACGGAATTGGGCCGCAGTTTGCCGCGCCGGGTGGCCTCGGTGATGGCTTCCTCAATCTGCCGGCGCATCACCACCTGGTTCACGCCCACCGGCGTTTTGATGAGGAAAGTGGGAAAGCCCGTGTCCTGGCAAATCGGACCTTCGTCGTCGCAGGCCATGTCGATGTTCTCGCCGATGATGGCCAGCGCTTGCCCAGCCTGCGTATGCGGAGCCTCGCGCTTGAGCGCCAGCCCCATAGCCTGGCGCACGTCGGGCGGCAGGTTTGTCGACGTTTGGATAATGAGCTCCAACATTGAATCGCGGAAAAATTGCATTTTTGTCCCTTGTCCCTTGTCCGTTGCCAGGTGCCGCTTCGCTGCGCCCTTCAGGAAGAGCTTTTTGTCTCACTGCTTTTCAACTGCCCAAGCAAGAAGTCGGCCTCTTCCCTTGATCCCTCGGTTGCCCCGGACTTGACGGTCTTCCTCAGATAGTGAATTGCTTTTCGCAAATCACACCCATTCCGCAAGTAGACTTTAGCGATATTCAAATTGGCATCGTCGTCCCCTGACTCCGCCGCTCGCTTGAACCACCATATGGCTCGGCGCAGTTTTCCTCGATCGCGCCAGATACATCCAATATTGTTGGCCGCGCACTCATCGCCATGGTGAGAGGCTCGGCGATACCAATAGAGGGCTGCTTCTTCATTGGCCTTAACGCCATCACCCTGATCATAAAATTGCCCTACGATTCTGTAGGCCGGAACCACGCCACCTTTTGCGGCGGCAAGAAACAATCGGAAGGCGGGCCGCAACCGACCTTGGCTCCAACACTCATCAGCTCGCTCATAAAGACGGTTTGCTTCAACTTCCTTCGGACGCGCTCTCTTTGCCATGCCAATTCCGCCAGTCACTCCATGTTCGTCGTGGCCTCATTCATTCATAATCCTACCTATCTGTTGGAACGATCGGCAAGAGAATCTCTGACGGATGTGCAGCGTCGTGATAGATCGCGTTGTCCGCCACGGCCCAGCGCCGGTTGTTGTTGAGCGGCTCGCCCGTGTTTGGGTTGACGTCGAAGCGCGGGAAATTGCTGCTCGAAATATCCAGCCGAATGCGATGGCCGCGCGTGAAAACCAGCGACGTCGGATACATCTCGACTGTGATCGGATAGACCGCGCCGGGCTTCATAAACGTAGCATGTTCGAGCGAATCGCGGTAGCGCGCCCGCGTAATGCCGTCGGCCACGTTCAGATCGACGCCCCCGGGAAAATCATGATTGGGCGGATACACGTCCACCAGCTTGGCCGTGAAGTCAGTGTCCGGCGCGCTTGATGACGCCCATAGCTTTACAGTCAGCGGGCCGGTCACTTCCACGTCGTCGGTGAGCGGCGGTGTCTCGAACACCAGCACATCGTTGCGAGCCGAGAGTGGGCGCTCGTCGTCGCACATCCAGTAATCCTTGCGGCAGCGCTGATCGACCGCGCCCCGAGACATCAGCACGCCTTCGGAAGAAATGTTACCACCCAGCGTCGGTACCGGATGGTGCGGGTCGAACAAATAGTCGGTGGGCTCGGCGGCTTCGTCGCCCGCCGGCTTCACGGGCGAGAGGCTGCCATTGGCGTGCAGGTAATACGGCGTGCTCACGGCGCGGGTCAACGGCCATTCGTTCTCATTACGCCAATGACCACCCACGAAGAGGCGGCCCTCGGGCGTCTTGTGGGCATCGCCGCCACCCATTACGAAGATGCGAACCGGCGGATCGCGATCCACGCCGTTATCGATACCCTTGAGCCAGCGGTCGAACCAGCGCTGGTGGAAGGCCATCAGATCGAGCTTGGCCTCGGGACCGAATTCTGCGTCGCCGGCGTGGCTCGATTGCTGGCCGCCGTGCGTCCAGGGCCCCATAATCAGGCGAATGGGGCCTTTCTTGTTCTTCGCCAGAGTCACATAATTCAGGTTGGAGGTCATCAAGTCCCACGAGTCGTACCAGCCGCCGACGAGGTAAACCGGAACGTCCTTGTATTCGGCCACGTGCGCCATTACGTCCACGCCGCAGTTCTTCCAGAAGTCATCGTAGTCGCCGTGGCTCATCGCTTCCACCAGCCAAGCTTCGTAATCAGGAGCGAGCTTCAGCGGAGTCAGGCCGGGGCGCAGCGGCAGCCCGCGCACGTAATCGCGTACCTGTTCGCCCATTTGGGTGAGCTGATCGCGAACGCCGGGGTCGCGAGCCGGCGCGCCGCCGTTGGGCAGGCCAATGGTGAAAACCCAGTTCAGCCAGCGGAGCTCGAAGGCGCCATCGTGGCGAACACCGTAGTGCCCGTAGTCCGACATGGCATCGATGGGCACCATCGCCTTGAGGTACGGCGGATCGGCGAGGGCCAGCGCGTGCTGCGTCCCGCCGGGGTACGACGTGCCCACGGTGCCGATGCCGCCGTCAGACCACTGCTGCGCGCCGATCCACTGTGCCGTGTCGTACCCGTCGTTACCGTCGTTACGGTCAGGACGCCAGCGACCCTCTGAGGCATAACGCCCGCGCACGTCCTCGGTCACCACCACGTAGCCGCGCGGCACGAAGTAGTTCGGCCAGTACTCGGAGTGGTCTTTATCATAAGGGGTACGCTCGAGGATCACGGGAAACTTGCCGGGCGCTGGAATGCCATTGATGCCCGGCCGGTAGATGTTGGTGGCCAAGCGCACGCCGTCGCGCATGGGTACCATCACGTTTTGCGACGCGATAATGCCGTAAAGAGTCTCTTTCTGCGCCAGCAGCGGGATGGCTCGAACCGAGAATAGGAGGCTGAGCAGGACAGGGAGTGAACGAAGAACTAAGAAGGTTATTTGTCCCTGCGCAGATGTCTGTCGCTGAAGACCGATAAGCCGGAGGCGCCGGTTCTTTCCTGGTGACCGCAACGAAGAAATGGCCGGCCGCCACGAAGGTGTTAGTTCATTAGCCATGACTCATCCTTTCGCATGAACGAACGGCTACGAATTATAACCCCGGACGGCATCGTCCCCTTGCCAGAATAGGATTCTGTCACGCTCCCTAAGAAGCCTCTGATCGCCCCGCGCTACGAACAGCCAGCGGCCGAGCGCATAAGCGCCCGGATGATCCTGCGAAAGGGACTCGAGCGAACTTGAGATCTCGGCGGTGAGCTTTCGGCAGTTCGGGCGCTCGTTTGGCTAATCAGTCTCGCTGGACTAAGATAGCTTGGGTCGAGGAATTGCGGTGGTGGGCCCAGCAGGACTCGAACCTGCGACCGACGGATTATGAGTCCGCTGCTCTAACCGACTGAGCTATGGGCCCCCGAACTCTCGCAACATTATACGCCATATTTCAAGCTCGCCGGCCACCACTCCGAGACATTCCCTCTAGACTTAACCTCGTCAGCCCATGTCCCTTCGGGCTGTCATTCTTCGCCGAGTGCCCGTTGCGTCCGACGATTTGCGGCGAGGCTCTTCGTATATTTTAGTGTGCGCCCTTCTCCGCAGGATTGGCATCCAACGCTTTTTGAGACGACCTTCGATTCCAGGGCTCGATTCTGGGGCCGCCTGGCAGCGCCTAAGGGTTCGATGACGAGTGGAAGATTAATGAGCGTTATCGCCCTCGAACAGTCGGCGGTCAGATCGTAAGTGAAAGATAAAGCTGCAAATAGCAGAAGGATAGAAAAGGGAAAAAAAATTGAAGAAAAAGCTTGACACTGTTTCAGACAGCACGTAGAGTATTCCGGGTAAGATCAACACAACGGCAAGAGTGTAAAGCAAGTCATGCAAGAAAACCGATTTTGAGCTGCGAAAGGAGCTTCGGGCATGGCATCGAAAACGATCAGGTACTCTCTTGGAATGCTGGTTCTTTGTTTCGCAATAGTTGCTGCGGTTCCGGCTTTTGCGGGTTCGTCGGTCATTGGTTCTGTGGCCGGAAGCACAAATGCAACGATCGGTGGCCAACCTGCCATTAATGGTTCAACGATTTTCAGCGGCGACAGCCTTCGGGTAACTGACGGCATGGCCTTCGTGACCCTCGGCGAAGGAAGCCGCGCGGTGTTCGGTCGTAACTCTCAAGTGTCGTTCCTGCGAGAAGGGGAAAGCATCACTGCGCGTCTTACCAGCGGTAGCGTTTCCCTCTTTCAGCCGGTCAATGAACAAAACGGAATGCGAGTAAAATTCGACAACCTCACCATCGGCCCGGCGGGAGGCTACAAGACTCTTGGCGAGGTGGCAATGCTGGGCGATACTGTTGTGGTGAGCACGAAGGAAGGCATAATGAACGTCGCCTTTGCCAATGGCAAGACCACCCAGGTTCCGGCGGGTAAAGTCTTGAAGCTGGCTTCCAGCCAACGTGCTCCGCAAGCGGCCGCCGGGTCGCAGCACTTCGGCGGAAATTCCAATCCCGTCGAGTGGGCTGCCCTTGGTGCCGCAGGCGTAGCGGCCGTCCTGGCTGGCGTCGACATCTCAAAGGCCGACGATGCCAAAACCTCCGCGGATAGCGCCGGAGCTGCGGCGAATGCCGCCACCTCGGCAGCAAATGCCGCCGCGTCTGACGCCACCACGGCTGGGTCAGCAGCTTCAGCCGCTGCCGCCGCTGCGAGCGCCGCAGCCGCGAACGCCAATTCGGTGGGATGCGCGTTGAATCAGGTTGCTAACCCGACTGGCACTGGCGTTAGCCCGTACACCCCCCCGAGCGGTTATACATGCCCTGCGTATTAAGCTGGGTTCTTGTAAGAAGCTTATGCAAATCGGCACGCGAGGAGTGGAGGGTGATGTGGCCGGCGCCACCGATTTTCGGGGCACCGGTAGGGTTTGCTGCTGCCACCCGTGTTGAGAGCTAGACTGTTCAACGGTGGGGGCAGGTTTCTTGTAGTGGTACAAGGCACTAAGTATCGCGAGAGGCCGCCCTTGAGTGTGGTCGTCGCAAGTGGGGAGTGCCACATCGGGGTTCTGGAGTGAGTTAACGCTACATGAGGCTTGTGGTCAATAACCTAAGATAAGGAGACTTCAAGTATGTCACGAAAGAACGTCAGAAGCTATCTGCCATTGCTGATTCTCAGTCTCAGTCTGATTGCTGCGGTTCCGGCTTTTGCAGGGTCGCTGGTGGTGGGTTCAGTCGCTCAGAGCATGAATTCGACCATCGGCGGGCAACCTGCTCTTGAAGGCTCCACGGTCTTTAGTGGCGACGTTTTGAAGGTAACGAAGGACGGTGCCACAATCATGACGTACGGGCGGGGTAGCCGTGCGATTTTTGGTCGCAACTCCGAGGTTTCATTCTTGAGGAACGGCGATAGCGTGACGGCCCATGTCGCCAGTGGTAGCGTCTCCGTCTTTCAGCCCACTGAAGAGCGAAGTGGAATTCGGCTCGCGTTCGGTGACGTCACAGTGGGCCCGGCAGGGGGCTACAAGACCCTTGGCGAAGTTGCCATGTTAGGTGACTCCGTCGTGGTGAGAACCAAAGAAGGTATGATGAGCGTCAACTTCGCCGACGGGAAGAGCACCCAAGTTCCGGCCGGCAAGGTTCTCAGGCTGGTTCCGGACACCAAGCGGGCTCCTCAAGGCGCTATGGGGTCACAGCACTTCGGTTCGCAAGTTAACCCAATCGATTGGGCCATACTTGCTGCCGCTGGAACGGCTGCCATTCTGGCCGGCGTCGATATCAGCAAGGCTAATGACGCAACGACGGCGGCGAATAGCGCTGGAGCTGCGGCGAATGCCGCCACCTCGGCAGCAAATTCCGCCGCATCTGACGCGACCGCCGCCGCCTCAGCAGCTTCAGCCGCCGCAGCGGCCGCGAGCGCCGCTGCAGCGAATGCCAACACCGTGGGCTGCGCCTTGGACAAATTTGCTAATGCCAACGGTCAGCCTAGCCCGTACACGCCGCCGTCCGGTTCTAGTTGTTCTTAGGCCTTGGCTCGCGCGGCGATAGTTGCCACGCACCACACAACCAGAAATAGAAGCACCGGCGCGCCAAGAGGTTGTTTGGCGCGCCGGAGTCGTCTCGGCGCCGAGCTTACGGACTTGGCGCATGAGGCTGCTGATCGCCCGCTTCGCCCCGCCGCAACGCTAAAACTCCAAACTGCGCAACATCAACAGGAACCCCGCGAGTGATACACCCATTAGTGCAATCATGATGTAGTCCGGCGAGAGACGGGAAAGGCCACCTGCCACTAGACTCCCAGCGAAGCTGCCCAGGTACTGCAGTACCTGGAACGAGCCTTGGGTAGCGCCGGACGCGCCCTCTTTAGCGACCCTGCTTACCAAACTCGGGAGTACGGGTTCGAGACCAGTGAACCCGACGAGAAACAGCGTTCCTGGGATGAGGATGGCAACCAGATGGGCAGGATCCATGCCTCCGGCGGATGGATGAAAGAGCAGGAGGGCGCTGACCACCAGAATGAGGAAAGCCGCCGCCGCCAACTGGCGACCAAAACCGCGATCGGCCCCCGATGAGAATCCAAACATGGTGACGCCGCTGACGAGCAGCATCGGCACCAGAATCCGGTAGTATTGTCCCATCGGCATGTGGTGTTGAACCGTGACGATCAGGGGAAAGCAAAACCAGAAGGACGTCATGAACGTGTTCATCAGAAAACCGCAGAGATCGAGTCGGAGTACCGATGGACGACGCAGTATTTTGATCAGCGAGGCATGCGTGGCGGCATGCGGCGCGGTCTCCGGAAGATAACGAGCTAATAGCCAAACCGTAGTGAGTCCCAAGGCACCGGTGAGCAAAAAAAGCGACTCGGTTCCGAAATGCCCGGCAATCACCGGTCCGGCGACAACGCCGAGGATGAAGGAGGCGCCGATAGGAATCCCCAGGACCGCCATGGCGGTGGACCGACGCTCCTCCTGGATGTGATCGGAAACGGTGGCAAAAGCGGTCGACGTGATGGCGCCAATCCCCTGCACCAGCCGACCCAATACCAATTCGCCGATCCGCATTGAGACCGGTAACCAGGCGGGAACAGCGCACAGGAACGATCCCAGGCTGAAAATCGACATGCCCAGCAGCAGTACCTTGCGTCGTCCGATGCGATCCGAGAGGCGACCAAGGGGAAACTCCGTCATCGCCATGGCGAGGCCGTAGCAACCAAATGCGAACCCCACCAGGAATCGCGACTTGGTGAACTGGAGGCCGTACAGAGTAAAAACAGGGAGCACAAGGAACAGGCCCAGCATCCGCAGACCTACGGCACTGGCGAGGGCCAGCAGGATGCGGCGCTGCCCTCGAGTGAAGGGCATGCGTATCTTCTTGCTTTCTTTCCTAACGGAAGCATCAACGGGAGAGGGCGCGGGCGTCGACGGCGTCATTCCACAAACTCCGCGGTCACCTGTCGGGGGAGGATGCCTTTTTCGAATCCTCGATCAAGCAGGGACTGAACGGCGCGACGCCCGCGCGCACCGTAATCCAGAGTCCATTCATTGACGTACATCGAAACGAACTGGTCGGCGGTGGGTGTGTCGAGTCCGCGTGCGAAGTGCATTGCGTAAAGCAGCGCTTCCTCACGATGGTTCAGCCCGTATTGGATGCTGGCTCTCATCAGCTCAGATACCCTCCGGTGGGTTTCCGGACCCAACGAGCGGCGGATGGCGTTGCCCCCTAGCGGCAAGGGCAGCCCAGTCTCCTGATGCCACCACTCACCCAGATCCACCACCTTACTCAAACCCTCCTGCGCATAAGTGAGCTGGCCCTCGTGGATCACCAAGGCAGCGTCGGCCTCGCCGGCGGTGACCCGGCTCATCACCTGGTCAAACGGGGCCAAAATTGGTGTAATTTCACGCTGGTAGAGCTGAAGCACGAGGAAGGCGGTGGTCATTCTGCCTGGAATAGCAATCCGACGCCCTTTTAGTTCGGTCCGCCCCAAAGCGCTGCGTGCCACCACCAGCGGCCCATATCGCTCGCCGAAGCTGGCGCCGCAGGGAAGAAGAAGGTAACGGTCCGAGAGGTAGGCATAGGCGTGAAAAGAGATCGCCGTGATATCGTACACTTCGGCCAGAGCCTTCTCGTTCAGGGTTTGGATGTCCTCCAGGACATGGCTGAGCACTACGTTGCCAGTAGGAAGTTTCCGGGTCGCCAACGCATAGAACATGAATGCATCGTCAGAGTCGGGGCTATGGGCGAGTTTCAACTCCAGCAGGTTGGGGTTGGCCTTGCCAATTCTCTGCGTTAACGAACGTGGCATAACGATCCTGACCCCGCAGCCGCGGCCAGACCGGCAGGCCGGCAAGGGAGGCCTAGCCCGACTCCGGGGCACAGCTTCGTTCGCCCCCTTGGAGGCAACCCGGCCCCTCCTGTCACCAGCGGATTACAGGGCGGCAACGGATCACGATGATAGCACACCCGTTCACCCCGGCCAAGGCCCATTGTGGGTGCGAAACCGGCAAAAAACACCTGTCATTCGGGCTACGACTTCGGGCCGATAGTGGCAGGCCAGCCCAGCGTTACATGGCTCGGACTCGTAAGGAAGGGGGACGGCGGACCGTCCCCCGAGGTCTGTTTCGGATTGAAGAGAAACAGGGAGGGCAAGCCGTTCCCTGATTTGGTAAATTGCCTGCGCTTGAGAAGCAACATCTTCCCGGGTTGCGCCCGTGCTGGGAGAAGAGCTTACTTCCCGGCGTAACCGACGGGGACGCCGACCCCGGTGCAGAAGTCCCAACCTGCAACGGATACGTAACCCATGTAATACCCGCAGAAGCCGTACGCGATGTCCCTGAAGTCAGCCGCAACCGTTCTGTTCGCGTAGATTTTGGTAAGCTCAGCGTTGGACGAAGCAGCGAAGCTACCACCAGAACGACCTGCGGCGTTGTTCACGATGCCGGCGAGCGACGGCGATGAGACGCTGGTGCCGCCGACTACAAGCCACTCGTAGTAATAAAAGCCGTCGATGGGAAAGGTGTCATACACATAGACCCCTGTATAGGGATCGGCGACGAAGGACAAGTCGGGAACGCCGCGCCATGCTCCAACGATGCTCGAGATGCCGGACTGGTAACTTGGGATCGGTTCATAGAAGCTCTGGCCGTCGCCGGTGAAGACCCAAGCAGCCTCGTTTTCCCATTGGAACTTATTGGGGCCACTGTTATAACGCTCGTTGGTGGTCCCGCCGGCGCTCACGACGTTCACGGAGGTACCGGGCCATTCGGTCCCGGGTGAATCGCCCGCCGACGCAAAGTAGACCACATTGGGCGTGGTGAAGCAGGAGTCATCCAGAGTAGCGCAGGCGTCGCTAGCGGTCTCGCCCAAAAACTCATCGCCTCCCCAGCTCATCGAAACCTCGCCTTTACCCGTGCTGCCACTGGGGCAAGTGCCGAGGATGCCCGTCGTGGGATCGATTTCGGTCTTCCCGCACTGCACCAGGTTGTTGGCCACCAGCACGGCCTGCTGCAGGTCGGTATCGAGGTTCGAACACGCTTCCACCAGGTAGATGTTGGCGCTAGTGTAGTGTCCAGGAATTAGCTGGACAATTGATTCTTCCTTTTTCGGCTGCGTGGCTGGGTGCAGCCGGGTTGAATTTGTTCTAGAGTCCGACGGCAGCGAGAGAGCTTCTCCATGATTGAGTCCACCGTGGCGGTCCAAACGAAGGGTTTGGGATCTTCGTTCCAGGCCTCCAGGAATTCCATGATAGTTTTCTGCAACTCGTCGACGCTGAAGAAAACACCCCGACGCACGCTTTTGCTCGTCAATTCTCCAAACCATCGTTCCACCAGATTGAGCCAACTCGAACTGGTAGGGACAAAATGGGGGACGAAACGGGGGTGCCGTTGCAGCCAGGCTTGAACCTTGGGATGTTTAGGCGTGCCGTAGTTGTCCATCACCAAGTGCAACGGCACCGGGCCCGGGAATTCCTCGTCCAGCCGCCGCAGAAATTTAAGCCACTCCTGGTGGCGGTGGCGGGCCTGACACTGACCGA
>Ga0335081_10015215_pt1 | contig 12441 bp, 10 predicted proteins | sample Lox_Sample_35_FD_206713 | JGI IMG/M metagenome (GOLD analysis project Ga0335081, IMG submission 206713) | Soil microbial communities from Loxahatchee National Wildlife Refuge, Florida, United States - Lox_Sample_3.5 | ecosystem: Environmental > Terrestrial > Soil > Wetlands | place: USA...
ACGGCCCGCCCCAGCCGCACACCGCCGCCCACGTCACCCGGACCCAGCGCACCCACCCGAAGCGGCCCCGCCGACACTGATTCATGCGCCATTCATGAACCAGTGGTAGCGTAGGAGCATGAGCGAGTCCACGGACGGGGGCATCATCCAAGTACGCGACGTCGATCCCGCGACGCTCGCGGTCCTGCGCGAGCGCGCCAGGTCACTCGGCCAGTCGCTGTCGGGGTACCTGCGGGACCTGATGGACGCCGACGCCGCCACCGAGACCAACGCCGAGGTCATCGCCCGGATCGCGCGCGACCGGGAACCGGTCGATCTCACGATGGACGACATCCTTGCCGCGCGCGATGAGGGGCGGCGGTGACCCTCACCTATGTAGTGGACTGCTCCCTCATCATCGACGCGCTGTCCGCGCGCAAGGAGGACGAGGTGCTGCGGCAGCGCCTGTCCGCGCCGCGCACGCTGCACGCCCCGCATCATCTTGATGTCGAGGTGGCGTCGACGGTCCGGGGGCTGGCCGCGGGGAAGAAGGTCACCGATCGCCGGGGGGCACAGATGCTGGCCGACTACGCGCGCCTGAGGATCACCCGCCACCCGGTCTGGCCGTACCATCCCCGGATGTGGGAACTGCGGCACAACCTCGGCGCCTACGACGCCGCCCACATCGCGCTCGCCGAGGCACTCGGCTGCGAACTGCTGACCGGCGACGTCAAGCTCAAGAACGCCGCCGGGCACCATGCGAAGGTCATCGTCACCCGCTGACCGGGACCGCCCGCGATACGAGTAGTTCATCGATCTTCGCGGTTGCCGGGCGGCAGCGTCCGGGATGCGGCAGTATCTTCCGGTGGCGGTTATCGAGGTAAGCATGGCGAGCATCGCGTGAGTGAGTACCAGTACTACGAATTCCGGGCGCTGGACAGGCGGCTGACCGCCGAGCAGCAGCAGCGGCTGCGGTCGCTGTCGAGCCGGGCGGAGATCTCGGCGACGCGGCTCGCCAACGAGTACTCGTTCGGGAACTTCCGCGGGGATCCCGGGCGGCTGCTGGCGGAGTACTTCGACGCCTACCTGTACGCGGCGAACTGGGGGACGCGGGAGCTGGCGTTCCGGCTGCCGCGGGCGCTGCTGGACGCCGAGACCGCGCGGAGGTACTGCGATGAGGAGCACCGGGCATGGGTGACCGAGACCGCAGAGCACGTGATCGTCCGGTTCCGCTGGGACGACGATGAGGGCGACGACTGGATCGAGGGCGACGGGCTGCTCGACCCGCTGCTCGATGCCCGCAGCGAGCTGGCCGCCGGCGACCTGCGCCTGCTCTACCTCGGATGGCTGCTCAAGATCCAGCTGAGTGGCCTCGACGACGAGGACGCAGACTTCGAGGATGGCGGCGAGGGCCTGGCGGATGAAGTGGAGCCGCCGGTCCCAGCGGGCCTGCGGCAGCTGAGCGACTCGCTGGCCTCGGCCGCGAAGTTCCTGAGGATCGATGATGACCTGATCGCAGTCGCGGCAAAGGCCAGCCGCCCGCTGGTGCCGGTCAGCGATGACAGGATCGCGGACTGGGTCACGGCACTGCCGGCCAGCGAGAAGGACAAGTATCTCACCATGGTGGCGGAGGGCGAGGGGGCACAGGCGGAGGCGCTGCTGGTGCGCCGGTTCCGGCAGGAATCCCGGCCGGCAGCCACCGCGGCGGCCAGTGCGGAGCGGACCGCGCGCGACCTGCTGGATGGTGCAGAGGCCCGGCGGGCCGCGCGGGCGGAGGCCGAGGCGCGGGCGCGGGAGGAAGCCCGGGCACGGCGGGCAGCGGAGCAGGCCGCCGCCCGCGAGCGCCACCTGGAGCAGTTGGCGGGGCTCAAGGCCGAGACGTGGCAGGAAGTGGAGAAGCTGACCATGTTCTCCAAGCCGAAGGAGTACGACCAGGCGACGCAGCTCCTGCGGGACCTGCACGAGATCGCGCGGCGAGAGGACGACATCGCGGCGTTCACGACGCGGGTGCGCGAGCTGCGGACGCGGTACGCCAAGCGCCCGTCGCTGATGGAGCGGTTCGACAAGGCAGGGCTGCCGCAACTGGAGTAGCCACCGAGCAGCCCGGTGAAGCCAGGCTCCTGCCTGGGCCCGCATGATGGTCGTCTACTGTCAGACCTCCAACATAAGATCCGGGCATCCGACCGGCACTATACCAATTGGTCTAGACCTGTTTAGTCAATGGTCTAGACCATATAGTCCCAGGTATCAGCACCGATTCAGCACACGGTCCGGAAACGACGGGAAATAACTGGGATGATTTGGACAAACGCCACAAGAGGGGGCCGCCCCACCCGCCAGGCAAGCGGCCTCCGAACCAGGTCAACGATAGGTATATTCGCAGGTCAGGGCTACCGTACGTCTAGCCCGGTGACGGCCCGGCCGATGATCATCCGCTGGATCTCGCTCGTGCCCTCGAAGATGGTGAAGATCTTCGCGTCGCGGTGCCAGCGCTCGACCGGGTACTCGCGCGTGTAGCCGTTCCCGCCGAGGATCTGGATGGCCTGCTCGGTGACCCGGACCGCGGTCTCCCCCGCGACCAGCTTGGACATCGATCCTTCGGCGCGGGCGAACGGCTTGCCCTGCCGGGCCAGCCAGGCCGCGCGCCAGGTCAGCAGGCGGGCCGCGTCCACCGCGGCGTGCATGTCGGCGAGCATGAAGGCCACCGCCTGGTTCTGCCCTATCGGGCGGCCGAACTGAACTCGGGTACCCGCGTACTCCGTCGCGTACTCCGCCGCCGCGCGGGCCACGCCGACGGCCATGGCCGCGACGCCGGGCCGGGACGCCTCGAAGGTCTTCATGGCGGCCTGCTCGCCTCCGCGGCCGCCCTCGCGGACCCGCGCCAGCCGCTCTTCCAGCTTGTCCCGGCCGCCGACTACGCACTGGCCGGGCACCCGGACGCCGGACAGCACGACCTCGGCGGTGTGCGAGGCCCTGATCCCGTGCTTGCGGAACTTCTGCCCCATGGACAGCCCGGGTGTGCCGGGCGGCACGATGAAGCTGGCCTGGCCGCGCGACCCGAGGGCCGGGTCCACCGAGGCCACCACCACGTGCACGGTGGCGATGCCGCCGTTGGTGACCCAGGTTTTCACCCCGTTCAGCACCCACTCATCCGCCACGCCGTCGTAGGTGGCGCGGGTCTTGATCGCGCCGACGTCGCTGCCGGCCTCCGGCTCCGAGGAGCAGAACGCACCCAGCTTCACGTCCCCCGGCCCGCCGAACATCTGCGGGCACCACTCCCCGATCTGCTCGGGGGTCCCGTTGGCCACCACCGCGACCGCCGCCAGCGAACTGCCGGCCAGGGACAGCCCGATCCCCGCGTCGCCCCAGAACAGCTCCTCGAACGCGACCGGGATGCCAAGCCCGGATCGTTCCAGGTACTGCTGCGCGTAGAAGTCCAGCGAGTAGAGCCCGATCTTGGCCGCCTCCTCGAGCACCGGCCACGGGGTTTCCTCCCGCTCGTCCCACTCCGCCGCGGCCGGGCGGATCACCGACGCCGCGAACTCGTGCAGCCAGTCCCGCATCTGGGCCAGGTCGTTCCCGAGCTCGAGCGAGAACGCTGCGTCCTGCGGGTCCGCGTCATCCATGCTGTCCTCCCGGCATTAAGTTACTCAAGAGTAACATCTCACGCGGGCAATGTGAGGGTCTTGGACCGCACCACGTGCCCGGCCCGCTGCATAACCTCGTAGAAGCCGAGCGAACGCCGGACGAAGCTGGTGTTGAGCTTCCGCCCGGTTACCCGGACTGGGTCTACCACTTCGCCAACCGGGCCAGATCTGAACACCGCAACCAGCTTGTGCTCAACCTGGCCCGGCCTGACGTGGCGGAGTGGGTGTTCAGCACACTGGACGGGATACTCAGCGAGAACCACACCCAGTTCGTCAAGTGGGACATGAACCGGCCGTTCTCCGAGCCTGGCTGGCCGGCCGAAGCGGGCATAATCCCGAACGGGCGTGGGTTGAGCACGTCCGTAACCTGTACGCGATCCTGGACGGGTTGCGCGCGCGCTGGTGCGGCTCAACCGCCTGTGAAGGGGTCAGTCCCGGGCATGCTGGTCGAGGAATTCGTAGATGTCGGCGGCGTCGACGCCGGGAAAGCTGCCGGCCGGCAGGGCGGACAGGATATGCGAGTGTGCCCGGGCCGAAGGCCAGGCGTGGCCGTCCCACCGGTCGGCCAGCGCGGCCGGCGGCCTGCTGCAGCACTCGCCGTCCGGACAGGCCGAACGGGTCCTGGTGGTCGCCTCGCGGCCGCGGAACCAGCGTGAGTGCTCGAACGGCACGCCCAGGGTGATGGCGAACCCGCGGTCGGCGCGCGGGTCGACCTGGGCGACGCAGAAGTACGTGCCCGACGGGGTGTCTGAGTACTGACAGTACGGGGAGAAGCGATCGGCGGCGCCGAATACCCGCCGCCCCGCCCACTGGCGGCAGAGCCGCTGGCCCTCGATCGCGCCGGACGGGTCGGCGGGGAAGACCACGCCGTCGTTCTCGTACGCCTTGTAGATGACACCGCTCGCGTCGTTCTTCACGAAGTGACACGGCAGGTCCAGGTGATGGGCGGCCAGGTTGGTGAACCGGTGCGCGGCCATCTCGTAGGATACCGAGAACAGGTCCACCAGGTCCTCGACCGCGATATCCCGGCTCTTCTTCGCGCGGTCGAGCAGTGGCGCGGCGGCTGTCTCCGGCATGAGGACGGCGGCGGCGAAGTAGTTCACCTCGACCCGCTGCCTGAGGAAGTCCGCGAAGTCGCGCGGCACCTGGTGGCCGAGCAGGAAGTGACCCAGGGCCTGCAGTACGACCGCGCGCGGCGAATCGACACCGACCGGCTCCTGCCTGACATAGATCCTGCGGTTGCGCAGGTCGGTCAGTGAGCGCACCGACCGCGGCACGTCCTGGACATACCGGACCGCGAAGCCGTAATGGCTCACCACGGAGATCAGCATGCCCTGGGACAGCGCGCCTCCGGAGTACCCGACGGTGCGCAGCGCGTCGGCTGCCTCGCGCTCGATGGCCTCGAAGTAGTTGCCCCGCTCGCGCATCGCGTCGCGCAGCGCCGCGTTCGCCGCCCGGGCCTCCTCAGGGGTGGCGGCGGGCTTGGACTGCTGAGCCCGCAGTTCGGCCGCCACCGCGACCAGGTGCTCGAGCACGTCGGTGGGGACGCGCGCGCCGATCTTCAGCTGCGGCAGCCCGAGACGCCGGTAGGACGGATCCTGCTGCGCGTCGGCCAGGGCGATCTCGAGCTGCGCCCGGCGGCTGGGGGGCTGCCGGCTCAGCAGCTCGGTCGTCGGCACCGCGAGCGCCGTGGCCAGCTGCTCGATCAGGGACAGCTTGGGCTCGCGGCGGCCGTTCTCGATCAGGGACAGGACCGAGGGAGCGCGGTCCACCCGCTCGCCGAGCTCGGTGAGGGTCAGGCCGCGCATCCGGCGCAGGTGCCGGAGCCGCTGCCCGAAGGTTACAAGGTCTATACCATCGGTATAGACCAAATTTTGCGAATTTTTCATGATGAAGCTCAGTATAACTTTCCGAATCGTAAAAAACTAAAAAATTTTAGGACTATGGTCCCTACCCAGGCCGCACCATGCCGGGTTACCTGTGGATACGCCCGGAGCCATGGGGGAAACCCCGCCAGACCCGCACCTGAGGAAGGCAGCACAGTGGAGACGATCAGCCAGCAAGCGGCCAGGCTGCAGAGCAAATGGGACACCAGTCCGCGGTGGCAGGACACCGAGCGGACCTACTTGGCCGAGGACGTAGTGCGCTTGCGCGGCTCGGTGACGGAGGAATACACGCTGGCCCGGCGCGGCGCGGAGCGCCTGCGGAAGCTGCTCGCCGAGGAAGACGCGGTGGCGGCGCTCGGCGCGCTGACCGGCAACCAGGCCGTCCAGCAGGTCAAGGCCGGGCTGCAGGCCATCTACCTGTCCGGCTGGCAGGTGGCGGCGGACGCGAACCTGGCCGGGCAGACCTACCCGGACCAGAGCCTGTACCCGGTCAACTCGGTCCCCCAGGTCGTCCGGCGGATCAACAACGCGCTGCTGCGCGCCGACCAGATCGCCTGGTCGGAGTCGGAGGACGGTGACATCCACGACTCGCCCTACTGGCTGGCCCCGATCGTCGCCGACGCCGAAGCCGGCTTCGGCGGCGTGCTGAACGCCTTCGAGCTGATGAAGTCCATGATCGCGGCGGGCGCCGCGGGCGTGCACTGGGAAGACCAGCTGGCGTCCGAGAAGAAGTGCGGCCACCTGGGCGGTAAGGTCCTCATCCCGACGGGCCAGCACATCAAGACGCTGAACGCGGCCCGGCTGGCCGCCGACGTCTGCGACGTGCCGACGCTGATCATCGCGCGCACCGACGCGCAGGCGGCCACGCTGCTCACCTCCGACATCGACGAGCGCGACCAGCCGTTCGTTACCGGCGAGCGGACCGCCGAGGGATTCTACCGGGTGCGGAACGGGATCGAGCCGTGCATCGCCCGCGGGCTCGCCTACGCGCCGTACTCCGACCTGCTCTGGATGGAGACCTCCAAGCCCGACCTCGATGTGGCCCGCGAGTTCGCCGAGGGCATCAAGAACGTCTACCCGGACCAGATGCTCGCCTTCAACTGCTCGCCGTCGTTCAACTGGCGCGCCCACCTGGATGAGGCCACCATCGCGAAGTTCAGCAAGGAACTCGCCGCGATGGGCTACCGCTTCCAGTTCATCACGCTGGCCGGCTTCCACGCCCTCAACCACTCGATGTTCGAGCTGGCCCGGGGCTTCGCCGCGGAGGGCATGCCCGCCTACGTGCGGCTGCAGGAGGCCGAGTTCGCCGCGGAGAAGTCCGGCTACACCGCCACGCGCCACCAGCGCGAAGTCGGCACCGGCTACTTCGACCGGGTGACCTCGGCGATCTCGCCCCGCGCCGAGACCGTCGCCCTGTCCGGCTCCACCGAGACCGAGCAGTTCCACGCCGCCTAGCCGGCACTGCCGGTAGGGAGCCGACGTGCCATCGGGTCGCCGAGAACCGACCCGATGGCACATCGACCTTGTCGCCGTTGCGGCCTTAGCCCGTGCGGGCCAGGCTGCCGCGGCCCGGGCGGGATCAGCGGTATTCGGCTCAGCCGTATTCCGCGGGGCCCCAGGGCGCCTGCGACGGGCTGACGGTACCGAGGCCGTTCGGGTCTGTCTGCGCCTCCGGCCGGGTCCAGTCCGACAGCAGTCCGTTGTCGGCGTGCATGGTCTGGGTGGCCGTCAGGTCGGGGAAGGTGGCGGTGGTGCCCGGGTAAGGCTCGGGCGGGGGGACCGGCACCGCGCGCTTGGCCACCCACCGCGACGGGATGAACAGCGGGATGATCAGGACCAGGCCGGCCAGGGCCAGCACGCCGTCGAAGAGCATGGCCTCGAAGCCGGCCCCGTAGGCCCGGTTCTTCAGCGGGATGTACTGGACCGCGTGCCGCACGCTGACCAGGTACAGGCCGGTCCAGGCGAGCAGCGCGAGACCGACAAGCCCGGCCGCGAGCGGGGAGATCCGCGGTACCGCGATCAGCAGCCCGGCGACCAGGCCCACGCCGAGCAGCGCGCCGAATCCCTCGAGTACGGCGTGGTTATGCAACAGGGAGCCGCCGCCGGCCGGGAGCGTACCGAGCCCGGTGGGCCCGATGAGCAGCTTCAGGTAGCCCCACGACGCGGCGAAGAACACCGCGGCGGCCAAGACGATGGCCAGGGCGACACCCAGTAGATGGCGCATATCCTCAACCCCTTAGTACTACACAGACGGAAGCTTACGGCGCGGCGGGTCGCAGCCGCAGGCGCAGCCGGTTCACCGGATCGAGGAGGACGTAGGCCCAGTAGGCGTCGCGCGCGGCCAGCCGGAACTTCACGCCGCGCGGTCCGGGCGGGTAACGGAACCCGTCAGGGCGCCACCGCCGGAAATCCGCAGACATCCGGTGAAAGAATTCCCGGCGCCTGCGCCGCGGCACCAGCGGCAGCAGCGTGGTGCAGTGCCAGATGGCTCGTTCGAATACGGCCTCGTAAACTCCAGGCGTTACCGGGGCCCCCAGTCCGGTTCGTTCGGAAAAATAATCGAAGACGAGCTGGTACGAGCCGAAGATGTTGAAGTTGGCCTCGCTGGCGGCGGCCAGGTACGAACCGCGGCGCGCCCGGCGGTAGCGGTAGCACACGCGGTCGATCACGCCGATTTTCCCCGCCGTCAGCAGCGCCATCGTGGTGACCGGCACGTCCTCGTGCGGGGCGGGCCCCGCGGAGCCGAACGAGACCTCCAGGCCGGCCAGGAAGTCGCGGCGGAACACCTTGCTCCACGCCGTCATGGTCAGGTTGATCAGGGCGGGATGATCCGCCAGCGGGCCGGCCCCGGAGCCCGCCGGGCCGCGCAGGTACCCCGCGCCGCCGCTCGGGCTGGTCGTCCCGTCCGGGTACAGGTGCTCGAAGTCGACGACCAGCACGTCGGGCCGCAGCCTGGTCAGCGCCCCGGCCACCGCGGCCAGCGCGCCTTCGGCCAGCTCGTCGTCGCCGTCGACGAACCAGACGTACTCCCCCGTCGCCTCCTTGGCGCCCAGGTCGCGGGCGGGCCCGGGACCCGCCGCTCCGCTGGCTCCTTCTCTCCCGGGGGGACCCATCCCCCCGGACCCCCCTCGGGGAAGGACGACCCCCCCGGCCCCCCCCGGGGAGGTCCTGATCACCCGCAGCCGGGGGTCGCGCCAGGCGGCGAGGATCTCGCCGCAGCGATCGGGAGACGCGTCGTCGACCGCGATCACCTCGAGCGAGGCCGCGGAGTCCGCGAGCACCGAGTCCAGGCAGCGCTCGAGGTAGTCCTCGACCCCGTGCACCGGGATGACGACGGTGATCAACGGCATGGCTCCGAACCATATCTTCTGTTTGACTGTGCCGTTCTCGGGCAGCGGTACTCGTTTGACCTCGGCGCGGGGCTCTTCTATAAGCTGGCCGCGTGCGCATTCACGCCATCTTCGGGGGAATCGGCGCGTTCGCCGTCAAGTTCCGCTGGGTTGTCATCGCCGCCTGGCTGATCGCCGCGTTCGCCGTACCGAAATTCCTGCCCTCCCTGGCCAGCGTCACCCAGGGCAACAACAGCGCCTTCTTGCCCGCGAGCGCGCCCAGTGAACATGCCGCGCAACTCGCGGCGCCGTTCGGGACCACCAACCTGATCCCGGTCCCGGTGGTCGCCGCGGTGAGCCAGGGCACCCTCAGCAGCGCGGATCAGGTCTGGCTGGTGACCCTGCAGCATGACCTGGGCACGGTGCCGACGGTGGTCAAGGTGCATGACCTCGGCCGGTCCGCCGACCAGCAGGCCGAGCAGCTCCAGGTGCTCTCTGATGTCGGCGGCGGCGACCAGAATGGGATAACTACGCTGGTCAACGACCTGCGCGCGACCATCGCGCGGGCCGGGCCGCCGCCCGGGCTGCAGGTGCACCTGGCCGGTGACCTCGCCATCCAGGTCGACCAGCAGACGAAGTCCGGCAGCACGGGCAACCAGATCGAGCTCGTGTCCGTGGTGTTCATCCTGATCCTGCTGCTGCTCATCTTCAGGTCGCTGCTCGCGCCGCTGATCACGCTCATCCCGGCGTTTTTCGCCGTGGCCATCTCGGGGCCCCTGGTCGGCGAGGCGGCGCACGCGGGGCTCAAGGTCTCCCAGCTCGCCCAGCTGATGCTGATCGTGCTCGTGCTCGGCGCGGGCACCGACTACGGCCTGTTCCTCGTCTTCCGCGTCCGCGAGAACCTGCGCGACGGGGCGGAGCCGAAGGATGCCGTCCGCGCGGCCGTGACCCGGGTCGGCGAGACCATCACCTTCTCCGCCCTCACGGTGATCGCCGCGCTGCTGTCCCTGCTCGCCGCCACCTTCCAGATCTACTCCCAGCTCGGCATCCCGCTGGCCATCGGGATCGGGACCATGCTGATCGCCGGGCTCACCCTGCTGCCCGCCCTGCTCGCCGTATTCGGCCGCGCGGTCTTCTGGCCGAGCAAGACCCAGGCGGGCACCGGCAAGGCCGGTCTGTGGGGACGCGTCGCGGCGCGGATCGTGCGCAGGCCAGCGGTGCCGCTCACCGTCGGCGTGGTCGCCCTGGGCGCGCTGTCGATCGGGGTCCTCGGGTACAAGCCGGGCGGGTTCGGCGGCACCATCACCGCCCCGGCCGGGACCGACTCGGCGGCGGGCACCGCGCTGCTGACCGAGCACTTCCCGGCCAGTTCGGCCAACCCGACCAACCTGATCTACACGCTGCCCCGGCCGGTCTGGGAGGACCCGGCCGAGGTAGCCGCCGCGAACAGTCAGCTCACCGCGAGCGGGCTGTTCACCGGGGTCACCGGCCCGCTGAACCCGGCCGGGGTCACGCTGACGCCGGCTGAGTACCAGGCACTGCACGCGAAGCTGGGAAACCCCGCGGCGCTGCCCGCGGTTCCCGTGGGGAATCCCGGCGTCAAGGCCGCCGCCTACCAGGTTTACCGGGCCACCGCGCAATATGTCAGTCCGGACGGCAAGACGATCCAGTTCCAGACGGGCCTCAAGGCAGGCGATCCTTCCACCACCGCCGCGATGAACGCCGTACCTTCGGTCCGGGCCGAGGCAGCCGCGGTGGCGAAGACCCTCGGCGCCACCGACTGGGGTGTCGGCGGCGAAGCGCCCGCGTTCTATGACATTAGCTCGATCTCCGACAGCGACCTGGCGCACGTCATCCCGATCGCGATCGTGGTGATCGGCGTGCTGCTCGCCCTGGTGATGCGCTCGCTGATCGCACCGATTTACCTGATCGCGTCGGTGGCGCTGTCGTTCTTCGCCGCCCTCGGGCTGTCCGTCATCATTTTCATGAAGATCGGCGGGGACAGCGGCCTGACCTTCATCCTGCCGTTCCTGATGTTCATCTTCCTGCTGGCGCTCGGCGAGGACTACAACATCCTCGTGATGAGCAGGATCAGAGAGGAAGCGCACCACATGCCGCTACGTGACGCGGTGAGCCGGGCGATCGCGGTTACCGGCACCACGGTGACGTCGGCCGGGCTGGTGCTGGCCGGCACCTTCTCGGTGTTCGCGGTGGTCGGGGGGCGCGGATCGGGCGGAAGCCAGATCCGCGACGTCGGCATCGGCCTGGCCCTCGGCGTGCTGATGGACACCTTCATCGTCCGTACCATTCTGGTGCCGTGCACCGTCATCCTGCTCGGCCGGTGGAACTGGTGGCCGTCCGCGCTCAGCCGGAAGGACTTCCAGCCCGACGGCCGCCCCGAGGAGGGCACAGAACGAGACACCGAGCGCGCGGCGCCGCAGACCCGCTAGCCGGATCGCGTTCGCGCCCCGGCGCCTCCGCGCGCGCTCGCGCCGCCGGGTTTCATCAAGTGGCTCGTCCGCCTAGTCCGCCTCGGCGTCGATGGAGGCGGTCAGGTCGCGCAGGGCGGGGGCGGCGTCGCGCAGCGCGGCGCGGTCCCGGTGCGGCAGCGCGGCCAGCGCGGCCTGGATGATGTTCTCGTTCACCAGGTACCACCGGGCGACCGCGGCGGCGCCCGTCTCCGACAGGCCCAGGCTGACCGTGCGACGGTCGCCGGCGCTGTCGCCGCCGGGAGTCCGCGTCACGTACCCCGCCGACTGCAGCCCGCCGTTCCGATCCGCCGTTACGCTCTGATCCGGCGGTACGTTTCCCTCGGCAATGTGCACCTGACGGATCCGCCTCCCTGGGACGCCCGGCCGACTCCCGATGACCCGCCCGCGCGCCCCGGCCCCGGCCCCGGCGGCCAGCGCGATCGCGGCGGCCGCGGCGGCGACGACGACGGCGAGCACCAGGAACGCGGGCCGTGCCTGCTCCGCCTCAGCGTACCCGTGATTGCCGGCCTGAGAACTGAGGGAACCCAGGTGCAGAGCCAGCGCCATGAGGGAGATGCCGAGCGTCGTGCCGATCCCCGGGCCATGCTGACCAGGCCGCCGACCAGGGAGGCGGACGAGTCGGCCGTGCTGCGCACGATCACCGTGTTGTTAAGCGAACTTCTTGAGACCACGTCTGCGGGATTAACTCCGGACATGCCGGGCGCGGTGCTGGCCTTGGCGTTCAGGACCCGACAGACTCAGGGAGGTGGAGTGGTCCACGGCCTACGGGTCGGCTGCTCGGCTAGAGTACGCCGGGAAAGTGCCAGAAAAGCACGGCACCCGGCGGCAGCAGGACCGGCGCGCGGACGGGCCGGAGCGGAAGGGACGACGATGCAAGAACTGCGCTTCGTCGCGGTGAGCGAAGACGGCCGATACGCTGTCCTCGCGATACCAGGACGCAGCGCACGCTTCACGTTGCCGATTGACGAGCGGCTCAGGGCGGTTGCCCTCGGCCAGACCTCCCGGCTCGCGCAGTACGAGATCGAAGTGGAGAGCCCGTTGCGACCCAAGGAGATCCAGGCACGAATCCGGGCCGGGGAAACGGTAGAGGAAATCGCGGACGCAGCCG
>Ga0335081_10015216_pt1 | contig 12438 bp, 9 predicted proteins | sample Lox_Sample_35_FD_206713 | JGI IMG/M metagenome (GOLD analysis project Ga0335081, IMG submission 206713) | Soil microbial communities from Loxahatchee National Wildlife Refuge, Florida, United States - Lox_Sample_3.5 | ecosystem: Environmental > Terrestrial > Soil > Wetlands | place: USA: Florida...
AAGTTACGCACCGTGCCGACGACGATCCCGCTCGGATTGGTAGCCGGCGGGCGGTCCACCGGCACGAGCTCCCCTGCCTCGTCGAGGTCGTGCTCGACGAACACTCCGGCCGGCTGCTCAGGCCCGGCCTGGGTGGGCGCCAGCAGCCGAACGATCTCGGCCGGGTGCAGGTAGCCGCGCCGTCGCGCGGAGATCAGCCGTTGGGCGCTCTCGTCCAGCGGTCGCAATGGCCGCGTCGGCGGGTCGTCGAGCTCGACCGCGACATCGCGGCCGGTGGGCGCGAAGAACCGTAACACCCGTTCGCGAACGACGCCGTCGGGCTCGCGCAGGCGACCCTGGATCAGCAGCATCTCGAGGCCGAGGCCCTCGGTCAGCGGCGCGAACCGGGCCACCAGCCGGCGCAGCTCCTCCGGCGCCAGCTCCATCACCGGCCACACGTACAGGCGCGCCCGATTCCACATCAGCCGACGGCTGAGCGGAAGGCGCGCTTGGACTGCCCGGATCGTCTCGAGCACCTCGATCAGCACCTGCTCGAGCTCCGGGATTGAACCGACGTGTCCCTGGTCGTCCTCGACGCACGTGACGTCTCGCACCTCGGCGAGCGCAAGCAGCCGTTCGTCCTTGGGGTTGGACCGCGCGATCGCGCGGAACACGTACAGGTCCTCGGCGGAAGGGAGGCGCTGCAGGTCGAACTCCGCAAAGCGCCACAGCTCGAGCCGGTGCGCCATCATCGCGTGCAAGCCACGCAGGAGCTGATCTTCGACCAGACCCTCCGCGCTCGGACGGAACGTGAACAGATCGACGGCCGACATTCCGCGCCCGCGCCGCGGCTCGGCAACGGCGATCACGATTCGGTGCAGCGCAGGCGGGGGCTGGACGCCGGCCAGCGCAGCTCGCAGGCTCTCGGCGAGCTGATCGCGTCCAGGTACGAGCTCGCCGTGGACCGCGTAGAGGTCGAGGACCGCCAGCTCGCTCGCGGCGAGCGTCGCGGCGTGGTCCGCGAACGCCGTCGCCGTCGCCGCCACCTCCTCGAGCTCCACATACGCGGCGGCGAGGACACGAGACGTTCCCTGAAACTCGTACCGACCGGCGAGGAACCTGCGCCCCCCCAGCTCACGCTCCTCGAAGCCCGTCAGCGAGCGCACCCGGTAGTAGCGCCGCACCATCGCCTCGATCAGCACTCGGCGGAAGGCGGGCCGGGCGCGGGGCATCCGCCCGGTGAGGATCGTCGCGAGCGGTCGGGGACACTCGACCAGCGACGCGATCAGCTGCTCGCGGTCGGGGCGCTGCGGATCGTCTGACAGGGCCGCGAGCTGGCTCGAGATCTCGGCGTACACGCGCTCGCTGGCCGCCTGGATCACGCGCTCGTCGAAGTATCGAAACCGGACCTCGCGGGCGAGGTCCGCGAGGACCTGGTCCTCCCCCTCCAGCGCCAGCACCAACCGGTCGAGGATCTCGCGAAAGTCGTCGCCGACGTGCCCGGCGAGCTGGCCGGCGTCCTCGAGCCGGCGGTCTAGGGTTGCGACGATCGCAGCGCGCGCCGCGGGCGCACGCTGCTGGGCGACGAACAGGCGATGGCATGCGACCTCGAGCGCGGGCGTGCGTTCCAGGCTCTCGATCCCGTAGTGTGCGAGCGCGCGCCGCAACTGTGCGACGAACCGCGCCGGCAGCCCCTCGGCCTCCACATCCAGCGATCGCAGCCAGAGGTGCAGTTGCTCCTGAGGGCTGTGAAGCAGCTGCGAGTCGATGTCGCCCTCGGTCTGATGTGTCCCGGAAAGCGCGCTGAGGTCGGCGAACATGCCGAGCAACCGGTGCTCGCCCGGGATCAGCGCCGGATCGCACGCCAACAGGTCGGCGCATGCGCCGTGCAGGTCGGCGATCGTCCGCCGCAGCTCCCCTTCGCCGATGTCGTAGCCGAGCACGAGCGCCTCCATCCGCCGCAGGTTCTCGTGGCAGCGGGCGGGCGCGACCGGCTCAGGCGCGGCGGCCAACGGCGCAAAGTTCAGCCTGCCGCCCGATCGCAGCGGCTGCTCGGCGTCGAGCGCCTCGAGCGCGACCAGCGGTGCCTGAGCCGCGACCTGGACGTTCTCGCCCGCGAACACGCGCTTGACCCGGCCGCGAAACGGGGCGCTGAGCGATGACTGCATCTTCATCGCCTCGACAACTGCCACCACGTCTCCTGCCTCGACGATCTCGCCGACGGAGACCGGGATCGAGACGACGACCGCGGGGGAGAGGTTGCGGACGACGCCGCCGTCGTCGCGTGAGATCCGGTGCGGCACGCCTCTGACCTCCACGAGCAAGTCCTCTCCCTGGCGTGAGCTCAGTGTCCGATACGCCTCTCCCTGCAGCTCGAGGCGTCGCTCGTGGGAGCCGATTCGGTGCGCGCGAAGCTCGATTGCTCGGCCGTCGACCTCGACGCGGTACTCCTCCGGGCCGATCTGCGCGACGGCAAGCCGGTAGGAAAGGCCGTGAAGGCGCAGCTCGTACGTACGGCTCAGTGCGGCCCCCGCCTGCGGACGTCCGCGCCGGGCAAACGCGTAGAAGCGCGCTCGGTCGATCGCCAAGTCGCTGTCGGCGAGCTCGATAGCAGCCTGCAGCAGCGCGACGTCCCCGAAGCGCCCGGAGACCGCCTCGCCGGTTCTGCAGAAGAGGTCCAGCCAGCCCGTGTCGACGTCGCCGGAGCGGACCTCGGGGCGGTCGAGCAGCTCGAGCAGGAACCCCTGGTTGGTCGTTCCGCCCTCGACCACGACGACCGTGTCTGCGACCGCGCGGCGCAGCCGCGCCAGTGCCTCGTTGCGGTCACGTCCCCAGGCGATCAGCTTGCCGATCATCGGGTCGCACTCGCCTACGATCACATCGCCTTCGGCGACGCCTGTGTCGACCCTGACGCCGGGCCCTGTAGGCAGCCGCAGCAACGCGAGGCGTCCGGAAGCGGGTTCGAACGCGAGCGCCGGATCCTCGGCGTTCAGTCGTGCCTCGATCGCGTGGCCCTGCGGCGCCGGAGGCGTGCCCTCGAGCCGTCCGCCGCCCGCGATCTGCAGCTGGAGCTTGACCAGGTCCAGGCCGGTGACGGCCTCCGTGACCGGATGCTCGACCTGCAGGCGTGGCTTGACCTCCATGAACCAGAACCGCCGCTCCGCGGGCTCGTAGAGGAACTCGACCGTGCCTGCGTTGCGGTAGCCCGCGCGCAGCATCAGCCGCTGTGCAGCATCCTTCACCTCCTGTTCCTGGTCTGGGGTCAACGCCGGGCTGGCGGACTCCTCGATCACCTTGTGGCGGCGGCGTTGGTAGGAACATTCGCGCACGCCGACCGGCCAAACGCTCCCCCGCCCGTCAGCGATGATCTGGACCTCGATCTGGCGCGCGGGGTTGATCATCTTCTCGAGCAGCATGGTGCCGTCGCCCACGTCCTCGAGCGCCCTGGCGCGGGCGCTCGCATAAGCCGCCTCGAGCGCCTCCAAGTCGTCGACCCGGTGGGCGACGCGCCCATCACCGCCGCCAGCGGCCTTGATCAGCAGCGGCAGGCCGATCCTGTCGGCTTGAGCGAGCGCCTCGTCGACGCTGCCCACCGGTCCGCCGCTCCACGCGGCGACCGGGACCCCGGCCTGGGCTGCCAGCCGCTTGGTGGCGACCTTGTCGCCGAGCAAGCGCATCGTTGCGGGATCGGGTCCGATGAACACGATCCCAAGCTGTTCGCACAGCTCGGCGAACGCGGGCGATTCCGCCGCGAAGCCCCAACCGACCCAGGCGGCGTCGGCGCCCGACGCCGTCAACACGCGTCGCAGCGCGTCGTGGTCGAGGTAGCCGTTGCGGCGAAGCGCGCCGGCTCCATGATGCAACGACGGGCCCAAAGAGACGGCCTCGTCGGCGTGGCGGACGAACATGGCGTCGCGCTCGGAATCCATGAACAAAGCGATCAGTCGAATCGGCTCGGTGCGATCCTCGTTGAGCTCGCGAACGGCGTGGATGACCCGCATCGCGGCCTCGCCGCGGTTGACGATAGCCAGGCGTGAGAACGGGCCTTGCATCAAGTCAGAGCTCGGTCACGGCGCAAACGCTCATCGCTGAGCATGAAACGGTACCTCGCTCGAGACTGCGGCGGGCGACGTCCCGCGGCAGGTCATTCACGGACGCTCGGCAGTAGTCATCCGCAGGCTGACGGGTAGCGAAGCCCGATGCTAAGAAACGGCTGCGCGTCATATCGTTCCAATCATGAGCGAGCTCACGACGCTGTCCACCGTGAGCGCCCAGCAATCTGCCGCCGCGTCCTCGGACGACAAGCTCGCGCGCGTCTGCGGCGAGGTGGCGGCCGTGTTCAAGCGGGCTTGGGGCCGTGGCCCGGTCCGGACCACCGCCCATTGGGCCGGTCCGAACCTGCTCGTGATCATTCTCCAGAACGGGCACACCGAGGCCGAGAAGACGTTGCGTGCGGCTGGGCACATTCAGGAGCTGCTCGGCGGACGTCACCTGCTGCAGGTGCTGATCGAGGACGACCTCAAGGCCAGCGTCGAGCGGATCCTCGGCGTGCCGGTCGTGACGATGCTGAGCGCGACTCGCCTGGACCCGGATCTGTCGGCGGAGATCTTCGTCATCGGCAATGAGCCCGGCGGCGCGCCGTTTGAACGGAGCTAGCTAGCTAGTCCACCTGGTGATCTCTCGCACAAGTCAAGCGTCGCGAAACGTCGATCGCGATGCGGAGCCCGCCGCCGCAGGCCCGGTCCAAGACCGTGTCTCCGGATCGGCATCGATGCCCAAAGCCTGTTGATTGCTCGCAATGGCTCGGCGATGAACGACCGCTCGTCAGCGCGACCTGCTAGCAGAACTTCGAGACGGTCAACGCGACTGTGCTTCCCGGCGCGACACCCTGACCCGCGGGCGGGTTGGTCGAGCACGCCTGGCGCGGAACAGGCAGCAGGAAGTCGAGGCCGCCGTCGGTGTCGTGCACGCGCGGCACCAGACCCAGCGCCTTGAGTGCGGTCACCGCCGCGGAGCTGGCGTCGCCGCTGACGCTCGGCACCGTCACCGGTAGCTCGCGGAAGACCCGTACGACATTCATCGCCTCCTGCGCGTCCGGCGCGCCGGCGAGCACGTCGACGAGGTTGATCCCTGGCGCGAGTTGGATCTGGGCCGAGAACGAGCCGCCGTCGACTGCAACGCTGCGACCCAGCACCATCACGCTGGCGGTGGCCGGCGAGACGCTGCCGCTGACCGTGATCGACTGGGCGAAGATCCGCGTCCCGTCCGCTGGCGCCGCGACGTGCAGGTGCACGCGGATGGGCGTCGTCGCGGCCATGCCGCACCCCGCGATCACGCCACTCGCGGCCAGCACCGCGGCGCAGAGCAGCCTGACTCTACTCCTCGCCGACGACACGTCGGTCTACGGCCCTGAGGAATTAGCGCCCGCAAGCTGGCAACCGGCGGACGGCGGACAGTTCGTCACAATGTCAGTGTGTCGCACACCGCCCTCGGACTGGACCTTGCCGGCTGTCGCGTGGAGGAGGTGATCGGGCGGGGCGGGATGGGCGTGATCTACCGGGGCACCGATCTGCGCCTGGGGCGACCGGTGGCGATCAAGCTGATCGCCGCCGAGCACGCGGCCGACGCCTCGGTGAGGCGGCGGTTCGAGCGCGAGGCGCGCCTGATGGCTGCGATCGACCACCCGAACGTGATTCCGGTGTACGCCGCCGGCGAGCAGGAAGGGCATCTCTTTCTCGTGATGCGCTATGTGCCCGGGACCGATCTGCACGCCGTGCTCCAAAGGCGGGGACGGCTCGTCCCTGCGGAGGCCGCACGGATCGTCGCGCAGGTCGCAGACGCGTTGGACGCGGCGCACGCCTGCGGGCTTGTGCACCGCGACATCAAGCCGGCGAACGTGCTGATCGCCGGCGCGCACGCCTACCTGACCGATTTCGGGATCACGCGCGCGGTCGAGTCACGGACTCGCATCACGGAGATCAACGAGTGGGTCGGGACGGTCGACTTCATGTCGCCGGAGCATCTGCGCGGCGAAGCGGCCGACGTGCGAAGCGACGTCTACTCGCTCGGCTGCCTGCTGTTCACCTGCCTCACCGGCTCGCCGCCGTTCTCGCGCGGGATCGCGCCCGCCACCATCCTCGCCCACATGACCGAGCGTCCACCCGCCGCGTCGCGCACCCAAGGCGTGCCGCGACGGTTCGACGCGATCATCGGCCGCGCGCTCGCGAAGCGACCCGCTGATCGCTACCGGTCAGCCGGGGACCTGGGCCGGGCCGCGCTGGCCGCCGCGGACGTGCAGTGGTTCTCCACGCGACGACGCCGGCGTCGCGCCGAGGCCGCGATTCGGGGCCAGGCAGGGGCCGATCGCACGCGGCCGCGGGGCGACGATGACCAGGCGGCAGGCATCGGGGCGGCGTTTCGAAAGCGAGACGACGCCGCCGGCGACCAGCTGGGCCGCGACAACCCCAATCGGGACGGCGTGCCTGCGCCGCGTGACGATCGCGAAGAGGCGACCGCGGTTGTGCTGCCACTCCGCGACTCGACCGACGTCAGCACCAGTCAGAGCAGCCCGGACGACGGCGACCCCGCGGCGTCGAGCTCCAACGCGCAGCCGGCGCGGACGCGAGTGTGGCTCACACGGAGCACCAGCCGACTCTACGGCGCGCGCTCGAGCAGGTCCACGAAGCGCAGCCCGCGGCGCCGCCGGCGACTCGGCGCTGTCGCGGTCATCGTGTTGCTCGCGACGCTCGTCGCGATCGCGATCTCGGCCGGGGGAACGCCGGCGGCCGGACCGCTGAGCGCCGCGGAGGTGACCGGTGCCGCGCAGGCATTTGCCGGCGCCTACGGCCACCGCAACGCGCGCGCGATGGCGCACGTGCTCGCCGTGGACGTCGAGCGCGTGACCCCGGCTGTCGTCGAGCATGGACGGGTGGCCGTGCTCGACGACTACCTGCAGCAGTTCCGGCACACCGCGATTCGTGGCTACGAGCTTCGTCACGTCGAGGTCACCTCGGGTTGGGTAGGCCGTCTCGCCGCGCGCTACACGGTGCTGCTCGCGGGCGGGGGCGCTCTCACCGGCGACGTCGTGTTCGGCATGCAGCGCAGCGACGGGCGCGCAGTGATCGGGCTCATCACCACGCAGCCGTCCGGCTGAGTCGGGTGGCGCCCCATGAGCGTCTCTCGTTGGATCGCGGCGTGCTCGGCGACGGCGCGGCGCCGTGAGCGTGCAGCGACCGGGGTGACCTGCTGATGGCCCGCCCGCGGCACGCGGTCACGATTCGTGATGTCGCGCGCGAGGCCAACGTCCACCCCGGCACCGTCTCGCGAGCGCTCAATCCGGAGACTCGCGGGCTTGTCAATCAAGACACCGCAGATCGTGTGATGCGCGTCGCCGCGCGGCTCGGATACCGCCCCAACCCGATCGCGCGCGGCCTCAAGACCAGCCGCTCGTACACGGTCGGGGTCCTGATCCCGGACATCACCAACCCACTTTTCCCACCGATCCTGCGAGGGATCGAGGATCGCCTCGAAGATGCCGGGTACACGGCGTTGATCGTCAACACCGACAACGACACCGATCGCGAGCGCAGCCACCTCGAGGCGATGCGCGCTCGCCAGGTCGACGGGTTGATCTCCGCTACGGCGAGGCTGGACACCGACCTGCCCGGGGAACTGGCCGCCACCGGGATCCCACTCGTGCTCGTCAACCGCAGCCTCGAGGACGGCTCGGTCCTCGCTGTCACGATCGACGATCAGCGCGGCGTCGCTCTCGCGATCGAACACGTGGTGCAACTGGGGCATGTGCGGATCGCCCAGCTCGCCGGCCCGCAGAACACCTCGACCGGGCATCGGCGCTATCTCGGCTTCTTGCAATCGATGCGCACGCACGGGCTCGACGTGCGAGACGGCTGCGTCCAGATCTGCCGCTGGTTCGCAGAGGAGGAGGGTGCGCGCGGGTGCGCGCGGCTGCTCGACGCGTTCGCCACGGCCACGGCAATCGTGGCGGGCAATGATCTACTGGCGATCGGCTGCTATGACACGCTGGCAACGCGCGGCCTGCGCTGTCCCGCGGACATCTCGATCGTCGGCTTCAACGACATGCCGTTCGTCAATCGGCTGTCGCCACCGCTGACCACGGTACGAGTCCCGCAGCGCCGGCTCGGGGCCGCCGCGGCCGACCTGCTGCTGGAGCGGCTCGGCGACGGAGCGCAGCCTGCCCGCGAGATCCTGCTTGAGCCCACGCTGATCGTCCGCGAATCGACCGCGCCGCCAGCGCAAAGGTCGTGACCACTACGGACCCGACCGTCGTGGAACGCACCGATGACGGGCAACTTGACCTCGGCTACCGTCGGTTCGTGGCGATCGCGGACACGATCGATGGCGCTACTAGTGGTCGCGCACCGGGTGCCGGGCTCGCGGGCGATGCCCGGGGGCTCCCGGGCGCAGCGGGCGCCGGGCTCGCGGGCGATGCCGGACGGCTCGCTGGCGCAGGTGACGCCGGACGGCTTACCGGCGGAAGCGATCCCGGGCGCGCCGGGGCCGCGGGCGATGCCGCTCGCGCGCTACGTGCAGCGAGCACGATCCTGCTGGCCGACGACCACGCGCTGGTTCGCTCCGGCCTGCGGCTGCTGCTCGAGGAGATGGGGTTCCGCGTCGTCGCCGAGGCGGGCGACGTCAACGAGACCGTGCGCAAGACGGGAGCCTACAAGCCCAGTGTGCTGATCCTCGACCTCAACATGCCAGGCGGCTCGAGCTTGGGGGCGATCCCGATGCTCAAGGAGGTTTCCCCCCTGACGGCGATCGTCGTCTTGACGATGCAGGACGAGCCGGCGTTCGCCCAGCACGCGCTCAGGGCCGGGGCGCTCGGATTCGTGCTCAAGGAGGCCGCCGACGACGAGCTCGTCGAGGCGCTGGACGCTGCCCTCGACGGGCGCAGGTACCTCAATCCACAGCTCGGCGCACGGATCGCGCTGCAACCGAGGCGTGTTGCAGCGCCGCCGCATGACCTCACCAAGCGCGAGCTGCAGGTGCTGACGCTGTTGGCGCGCGGACACACCAACGCGGAAGTTGCCGAGCAGCTGTTCCTCAGTGTCCGCACCGTTGAGGCGCACCGATCTCACATCCAGCACAAGGTCGGGCACATCTCGCGCAGCGAGCTGGTCGCATACGCGCGCGACCACGGCCTCGTCGGTTAGGGCCCGTTCAAGAATTAGGGCCCGTTCAAGAATTAGCCCGAAGTTGCGGCTAAAAAGCGCTCGGACAGGTAGGCGCCAGGCGCTGCCAGGTAGGCGGCGGACGAGATTTCACGCGCCGCTACGCGGCGTGCAGCGCTTGCAGCTCGCGACGCAGCGACAGCTGCCGCAGGCCACGCTTCTCCAGCTGGCGAACCGTCGACGGGTTCAGCCTCAGCCGGCGGCCGATCGCGGCGTACGCGAGAGGCTCGTCGCCGTCAAGGCCGTAGCGCAAGCGAATCACGGCCCGCTCGGGCTCGGCCATCGCCGCCACCGCCTCGCGCACCTGCTCGCGCTCGAGGCTGACATGAACCTCGTCGCCGAGGTCGCGCCCGTCTGCCAGCATCGCACCGAGCGTTGTCTCGTCGTCGCCGATCGCGCGGTCCAGGCTGGTGACGACGCGCGGCGCGTCCCCGAGCGCGCGCACACGCGAGACTTCGAGGCCGGTCGCGGCGGCAAGCTCCTCCGGTGTCGGGTCGCGGCCGAGCTCGACAACGAGCCGGCGCTGCGCAGCCGCCACCTTGCGTTCGAGCTGTTCGATCGCCACGGGCAACCTGATCACACGCGCCCGGTCGGCAAGCCCGCGTTGGATCGCCTGGCGGATCCACAGGGTCGCGTAGGTCGAGAACTTGAACCCCCGTCGCCAATCGAACTTCTCCGCGGCGCGAATCAGTCCGAGCGTGCCTTCCTGCACGAGATCGAGCAGCGTCATGTTCGAGCTCACCTGGTAGCGCTTGGCGATCGACACGACGAGCCGGAGGTTGTGCGTGATGAGCTTCTCCTTGGCGTCGAGATCGCCCTGCTCGATCCGCTTTGCAAGCTCGAGCTCCTCGGGTCCGGTCAGCAGACGGTAACGGGTGACGCCCGACAGGAACTGCGTCATTGCGTCGACCGTGTAGTTGTCCAGCTCTCCGTTGTTGTAGGCGGTGGTGGGGACGTTCTCCTTGCCGCAGTCGTCACACACCTCGATTCCCGCGCGCGCTATCCGATCGCGCAGCTCCTCCACGTCTTCGTCATCGAGCTCTAGCTGGCCCACGACCGCATCGATGTCAGACTCGGTCAGGCAGCCCTGCTCGCGCCCGAGTGATAGCAGCGCGGAGATATCAGCCATATGCTGCGAGCCGTCCGACGACACCACTAAAATCTAAGCTTCCCGCGCAGGTATGCCAACCGGATACGGCACGGTGCCGGCGGCGGCGAACTACGGACTCGGGGCCTCGAGCCCGGTCGACTCAGGACCTATCAATCTTGCGAACCCTGACTTCATCGCGGCTGCGCGTGCGGCTGTTTCCCGGCTGGGACCACGATTGCCGACATCCTCTCATCGGTCCTGCTCCATCCGACTCATTCACCCAAGCGCGCTCCGGACGAGCGCGATCGCGACGATCACGGCGGCGATGCCGACTCCGAGCGCTACGACAGCTGCGAACAGCTTGAGGCGAACTCCTGCCGGCCTCATGACGCGACCTGCAGCGTGTATGGCGCGGTCACGATCCGACCGCCGAGCTTCATCTGCAGGAACAGGCGCCACGTCCCCGGCTCCGGCAGCAACACGCCGATCGTGAGCTTCCCGGGAGCAGTCGAGCTGCCCGAGATTCGCGATGACGCGACGCCTGGCAGTACCCCGCAGTTCGGCGCGTTCGGCGCGCAGATGTGAGTGTGGAAGTAGTCGAGGGTTCCGTGGCGGAAGAAGATCGCGTGCGCGAGCGCGCCGAACCATGGAACGAATGTCGGCTTGTGTCCGTGCGCGTCTGTCACCTCGACGTTGAGGGACTGCGCCTGGATCGCATGGATCTGAGGATGAGCTTTCATGTCGAAGTGGTAGCCATCGACGACAAGATCCGATTTGAACGGCGGGAGCGGCAGCGGATGGTAGGTACCGCTCACAGCGACGGTCCGGAACAGCTGGAAGTTCGGCTGGCCCCCGGGGATGTTCGGATACACGTCGACCAGGACCTTGTAGGGGCCAGGCGCCGGGAACGTGACCGTCTGCCGCAGCAGGCCGTTCGGTCCGATCGGCGGGTGCTGGTGAATGATGTACGCGAGGTCGTCGCGGACGATGATCAGATGAACGCCCGTGTGCGGCCCGGGACCCGTCTTGTACCGGGTCAACGGCTTGCCGTTCGGCATGACGACGGTGAACGTGACCGTCACGGGTTGACCGGGACGTATCGGTCCGTCAGGTTGAAAGCCGCCGAGTGAGTAGACCTTGGCGGGAGCGACCTGCGGCGCTGTGAGTCCGCTTCCCGCTCCGCCACAGCCAGCCAGCAGCGCGGCCGCGAGCAGCGCACCCAACGCGGTGCGGCGTCGCAGTGTCATATGGCGGGTGGCTCGGTTGATCACGGGCCCCTCCGTTTCTGGTCGGTGGGCGTCGACGGTCTCATCCGTCGGCCTGGTCGACGATCAACGCCGTGAAAGGCAGGCCATGCTTTGGAGTCACCTGGAACGTCAACCCCCAACGCCCAACCATCACCAACGCGGGAGCGGCACGCGAGTAGACCCCCGGTTGCGTCTCGGTCAGCTGGTACTCCTGGGTCGGCATCTCCATCTCCAGGTGGTTGAACAGCAGCGTCACATTCGCGCCGCGCACCGGCTGCCCGCCCTTCGTGATCCGCAGCGCGAACGAGTCGGGCGCGGCGGCTTTGTTCGGCGACACCAGGCCTTCGAGGAACTCCTGGGTCGTGTAGATCGCCACCAGACAGGCCGCGCACAGCAACCACAGCGCCGCGAACGAAAGCGGGTAGCGCGGCATCGAGCGCCGACCCCCAAGGGCGCGGCCCAGCGCCAGCACGAACGTGCCCACGCTCATGCCGATCAGCAGCACGATCCAGGGCACGACCGAATGCAGGTACGAATGACCCTGCTCGGCCAGCTCCACGCCGGCATGGTTCCCGTACGCCAGCCAGTAGCGCAGCTGGTGAACCGCGAACGCGCCCGCGGGCATCAACGCCGCTGGCGCGAGGCGCCTGATCACAAGGCCGCGCTGGAGACGCACCGCCATCCTGCCTGAAGATACCGCCGGATCACGTCCCAAGCGGGAACGCGTACACCGAGTGGGGCGGAACGTACGGGCCCACCTCGAGCACGATCTCCGAGTGTGGGCGCAACGGCACGGCCCCCGGCGAGCCACTCCACCTCCGCCCGTCGACGAACACCGACACCGAGCCGCCCGCTGAAGCCGAGAAGGACGCGAGCCGCGTCGTCGACAACGGCTGGCCCCACGAGCGGA
>Ga0335081_10015217_pt1 | contig 12438 bp, 14 predicted proteins | sample Lox_Sample_35_FD_206713 | JGI IMG/M metagenome (GOLD analysis project Ga0335081, IMG submission 206713) | Soil microbial communities from Loxahatchee National Wildlife Refuge, Florida, United States - Lox_Sample_3.5 | ecosystem: Environmental > Terrestrial > Soil > Wetlands | place: USA...
CCGTGGGCCCGCCTCTCGATGTGTCATCAGTACCTCGCTGATGTTCGGCCGCAGATTGAGACAGAAATAGGCTAGGTTTGCAAGTTATGACAGCCAAACACAGGCGAATACATATACGGCGGAGTCTTTCCGTCTCAGCTTCTGCCTAAGAGCGTGACTCGTACACTCCGGCTCGACGACGACGTAGACGCGGCCTTGGAGAAGATGGCGGGAGAGAGGGGTGAGTCTGTCAACTCTATCGCCGGGAGGGCGCTCAGGAGGCTCGTGGAGTGGGACAGGTTAGCGGAGAATGCTGGCGTGGTCGGCATCAGCTCGGTAACCTTGGGTAGGCTAATGGATTCGCAAACCCCGGAGCAGGCGGGGGCCCTCGGAGAGCTCGTCGGTAAGGAGGTCTGGAAGCCAATAATCATCTCCAAGTATGGGGAAGTCAGCCTGGATTCAGTCCTGAAGTCCATCGAGCTCATCGCTCGATACATGGGCAGGTTCGACTTCATCTATTCGACCGAGGGATCGAAGAAGGTGGTCACAATCAGGCATTCGGGGGGGATCAAGTGGTCGAGATTCTATCTGGGGGCGGCGACACTGCTGTTCTCTCAGGTCATTGGACTTTCCTTCAATCCTACAACGACGGAAGAGCTTGTTTCGATCGAGTTCGATGCGCCCGAGAGCGCTACGAGGGACGCTTGAAGCAGAGTAGGGCGCGAACATTCAGACTCGAGGCGGATGTGGACGAGGCCATTGCAAGGCTCGCCATGGAGGACAGGGCCTCGGTGAGCCAAATCGCAAACCGAGCTCTGAAGAAGTATGTCGAATGGGACAGGGCACCCACCAACAGGGGGCTCATCTCTGTCCCCTCGATGCTCCTAGTCAGGCTAATGGCCGAGCTGAATGAGGAGAGGGCCCACGAATTGGGGCGGTGGGCAGGTAAGGAACTCTTCCTGCCAAACATAATGGCCGGGTACCCCACCATGTCGCTTGAAAGGGCTGAAAAGAGCATCAGGATGCTGGGGACCTACGGTGGAAGGTTCACCTTCGACCACGCGTCCGAAGGCGGGAAGCACGTCTTCACGATAGGGCAGAAGATGGGACGGAATTGGTCGGCTTACTATGCGGGTGCCCTTGAGGTAATCTTCGAGAGGTTCCTGGGGAGGGCCACAAGGAAGACATTCTCGGAAAACATGTGCGTAGTCGAGTTCAGGGCGCGACCCTCCTCCTGACGGAGGCAGAATGGCGTGGTGCGGCCTCCGGGATTCGAACCCGGGCGAGTGGCTCTTTTCTCTTCGTGAATGGGAAGCCACTATCCTAACCACTGGATCAAGGCCGCGCCACGGACCCCGTGACATGAAATTCTATAAACGAAGCCATTTCCCCGCCGTAGCGGCTTGAGCGAGCAACTCCTTTCGAAGCTTGCGCCGAGGCTGAAGCGGCTTGACGAAGGGGCGTACAAGAGGGAATACCTCTCAAGCGGATCGGAGAGAGAGTCTAGCACACATCAGCTCATTGGGGACCTGCTAGATTCGTTGGGGATAAGCTACAGGGAGAGGGTGAAGGTTCCTGGCAATGTGGGGCTTACTGCCGATTTTCTCGTGAACGGCGTTTGGGTGTTTGTCGGTAGAAGCTTGGGGAAGAGGGAGAGAAAGGCCCTGCTGGCAGCCAGGAGGAAGAGCGTAGTCATCCAGCGAGAAGCCCTCAGAAGCGATAGGTTCGACCATGGAATAAGGATACTCGGATTAGAAGAGTCAGGCGACAGACAGACGATCTTCCTTGACGACCCCTCCTTCAACTTCGACTACGCGCACATCCTCCCGAAGACGGAGAAGTGCTCAGTGATGCACGGACATACCTCCAGCGTTTTGGTTGAAGTGGTCGGACGTCCCATCGAAGGGATGGTCGTTGACTTCGGCATCGCGAAGCAGGTTGTCAGGGAAGCGGTCAGGGACCTGGACCACAAGCTGTTCATCAACGAGAGGTACGTGACTGCCATGGACAAGAACAGCGTGACCCTGAAGTTCGAGACCATGCATGGGGAGTTCGCAATCAGGGCCCCCAGGGGCACCACAGTTCTGATGAAAGGAGAGGCGACGGTGGAGAACCTTGCCAGGGAGGTGCTCTCGAGAATCGCCCCACGAATGCCGAAAAATGTGACTGCGGTCGGGGTGTACGTCTACGAGGGGCTCAACAAGGGGAGCCACATACTGGCCAAGCTTCACCAAGAGGGTGCGAGGGACAGACGAAGGAAGCCATAGTGCTCCTCTCGGGAGGAATAGACAGCGCCACGGCGCTCTACCTGACGAAGAAGAAATTTGGGGTTCGCGCCGTGACTTTCGAGTATCACGGAATCGCCAGGAGCGAGCTCGCGGCGGCAAGAGCGATCGCTTGCAGAGCGGGTGTCCTCGAGCACAGGATAGTGAGGCTGCCTGACCTGAAGGAGTCGGCCGACATACCGGGCTTCAGGCCTCTGGGGTTGCCGCCTACGTACATTCCCCTGCGGAACAGCATATTCTACGCCTTCGCGGCGTCGTACGCAGAGGAAACAGGCGCTGGGACCATAGTGGGCGGGCACAATGCGGACGACACCCGTGTCTTTGTAGACGTCAGTCCGGATTTCTTCAGGTCGCTGCAGAGGGCCTTCCGGAGTGGGTCGCGAATCCTACGGAAGAACGGGTTGCAGATTACCCGACCTCTGAAGCAACTTGAGAAGCCGGCTGTGATAAGACTGGCGGCTTCACTGGGGGTTCCCCTTGAGTTGACATGGAGCTGCCACCGCGACTCGGAAAGGCACTGCTGGAAGTGCGACGGTTGCCTCTCACGAGTGAGGTGTTTCCGAGAGGCGGGCATCGCTGACCCCTTGGCGGGCACGGCGATGGAGAAAATTACTTAAGGGAAGGAAAAATCGGTCGGTATCTCCTTGGTACGCTCAGAACACGTAACCGCCGATGCGCTGGACATCATAGACGCGACTGCAGATGTCCAATCTGAGTCCTCCAAGATTCCAGTTGACGCGGGAATAGCAAAGCTCCGCGTACTGAGTAGGGCAGGAAGCATCTCGATGCCGGTGGAACTCTCCGTTCAGACCACAACGGGTCTGCACAGGGGGGTCCACATGAGCAGGCTGGTGAAGGCTGCAAACAGCCACAGGTTGGGGAACATGGAGCAGTGGCTGAGGTCGATATGCGGGGAAGTCAACAGGACCCAGCCCGGTTCAAGCGTGACGGTGACCTTCGATCTGCCCTATGATGATCAGTTCGCGAAGATTACCATGAGGGCGACCCAGAGAGGGACGGTTACCTACCAGTACGTCGTGGAAGGCATGACGGCCTGCCCCTGCTCGAAGAAGATGATCGGGATTGGGCACATGCAAAGGGCCCAGCTTACCGTTGTGCTGAAGAGCGAGAAGGCGCTCGATTCCATGGGAGTGGTGGGGAGGATAGCAGAATGCTTCTCGGCCTCGCCGAAGGAGCACCTGAAGCGCCTTGAGGAGGCCAAGAAGATTCTTGAGGCTCAGGCGAACCCCAGGTTCGCGGAAGACATCGTGAGGGAGTGCGTTAGCAGGTTCCCCAATGCGCTGTTCGTCAGCGGCAGGTGCTTCGAATCGATACACGCCCACGACGCCATAGCGACGTGGTCTTCCAAGCCCGGCTGGATGCCAGTCCTGTAGGCGTCGCATTCTGTCAGACTTAAATCGAGAACGACTCACCGGCCGAGACGCTTGACCGACCTCCTCATAGGGACGTCAGGCTGGTCCTACAACGAGTGGGCGGGCGTCTTCTACCCCACGGCGAGCACGAACAAGCTGTCGTTCTACTCGAAACTATACAAGACTGCGGAGGTCGACTCGTCGTTCTACGCTTTCCCTTCCAAGGGCCTCGTGCTGGGGTGGGCGAGGTACACCCCCGCCGATTTCGTTTTCTCCGTGAAGCTCCCGCAGCTCCTGACGCACGAGAAGAGGCTAGAGCTGTCAAAGGGGGTTGAAACCGACCTGGTCCGGTTCCTGGGGTTGCTGAGGCCGCTGATTACGACCGGGAAACTCGGCCCTGTTCTGGTACAGCTTCCGCCGAGCTTCTCCTACCAATCGGATTTCGAGAAGCTCAAGACTTTCCTCGGCAGGGCGCCTGAGGACATAGAGTTCGCCGTGGAGTTCCGCCACCCCTCGTGGCTGCGTGAGGACGTTTGGTCCTACCTGAGGGGAAGGAACGTGGCGAACGTCATCGTCGACGAGCCCCTGCTTCCGCCCGACACGGTGACGACCGCCGACTTCGCGTTCATACGGTGGCACGGCCGCGGGTCGAGGCCCTGGTACAACTACAGGTACAGCGACAGGGAGCTCGACGGTTGGGTTCCGAAGGTGAAAGAGGTGACCGCGAGGGTTAAGAAGACCTACGGCTACTTCAACAATCACTTCAAGGGGTTCGCCGTGGAGAACTCCCTGAAGATGATGGAGAAGCTCGGGATTTCGAGCGTCCAGCAGAATGAAGCGGCCGCCAGGGCTGCCAGGTTCATCGACAGCGGTGGCAAGGACGAAGGGGAAGGGAGCATACTCGAGTTCGTTGACAAGGGGCGCGGCTGAATGAAAGTCAGGATGCTGCTCGATGGCGGCACTCCCAAGGTCCCGCCGCAGGAGCTCAGGAGGGTGATTGAAGATGCAGGGATGCGTGCGAGCGAGGGGCGGGCGGACTTCGGTGTGGTGGTGGGAGGGGACGGGAGGTTCGGCCGCTACGGAAGGACCGAGGACATCCCCCTCCTGTTTGTCGGGATGAGGGCGAAGGGGGCCGCCGGCTCAAAGGCACAGCTTGCCCGAATCGAGTACGACCACCTCCCCAGAGCGCTCAAGAGGATAGGGAGCGGAGACTATTCCATAGACGAGTACCCCCGGCTAGCCGTCCTCCTGAATGGTAGGAGCATCGGAGAGGTGTTCACGGACGTGTACCTCCAGAGGGGAGGGGACAGCACCTGCATCAGGTACAGGGTGAAGGTCGGCTGGCCAGGCAACGCGATCGAAGAGGCGGCAATAGGGGACGGGGTCGTGGTCTCGACGAGCGCGGGTTCGACGGGGTACTACTCCTACCCGGACCGGATAAGGGGTGACTATATCGACCCGGGTGGGTTCGCAAGCATCGAGAAGGATGAGATTGGGATATGCCACATAACCCCGACCTACACTGAGAGGGCAGGGACGGACATTCATCCCTTACGTTACACGGTCCCCTGGGGGTCGAAAGTTTCGCTCTCGCTGTTCAGAAAGGCAGACGCGAGAGTCTATGGAACCACTGACAAGCGTTCCGGGATTAGGGTATCGCTTGGCGATGAGGTCGTTGTGCGACCCGGAAGGAAGAAGACAAGAGTCATATCGCTCTAGAAGCGGTCGGCCGGCTAGTCGAGTTTGGGTTCGACGCCGGTCGTGATGTATTCCACACTCTCGCCAATGTAGGAGGCGTGGTCCGCGATACGCTCCAGATAGCGCAGGATGAGCGTGGCGGAGAGTGAGCACTTGATGTCCCCCTTCTTTTCCAGGGTTGTCTTGAGGTTCTTCCTGTAACTCTCGTCAACCACGTCGTCCATCTTGGGTATGTTGCGCGCCAACTCGACGTCCCGTCTGGCGAAGGCCTCGACGCTCATACGAATCATCTCCTGCGTCTTCTTTGCGGTATCGACCACAAACTGTTTGTCGCACTTGCTGAGATCACCGAACATGTCGAGGACACTTGCGATGTCCAAAGCGTACCGTCCATACCGGAAGAAGCCATAGGAGATCTCCATGCAGGCCTTCAGGAACCTGAGGTCGCTGGCAACGGGTTGATACCGGGCAATCATCTCCATGGAGAGGTCGCTCACCTGGCGGTGGAGCGCTCGGAGCCTGTGGGACATCTGCCTCACTTCGTCCCCCTTGGAGCCTTTGCTGTAAGCGTCAATGGAGGCAGAGACTGCCTGCTGAGATAGCGTGGCCATGTCCAGCAGCATGGTGTTCAGCTGGTCCAGGCCCATGTCCATTAGCCTTGGCATATTTTCACCCGAACTTCCCCGTGATGTACCTCTCGGTGAGCTCTTCCTTGGGATTCTCGAACAGCGGCGCTGTTTCGTCGAATTCGATTAGTTTGCCGAGATAGAAGAAGGCCGTGTAATCCGCCACGCGCGAAGCCTGCTGCAGGTTGTGCGTAACTATGATGATTGTGTAGTCCCTCTTGAGCTGTGTTATCAGCTCCTCGATCTTCGCTGTGGCCGTGGGGTCCAGGGCAGAGCACGGCTCGTCCATCAGGATAACCTCGGGTTCCACCGCCAGGGCTCTGGCAATGCAAAGCCTCTGCTGCTGTCCCCCTGACAGGCTCGCTCCAGAGTCTCTAAGCTTGTCCTTCACCTCATCCCAGAGATAGGCACCCCTTAGACTGTTTTCGGCGGCAAGGTCCAGCTTCTTCTTGTCCCTCTCCCCGTTGAGAGTGAGGCCCGCGACCACGTTGTGGTAGATTGACATGGTAGGAAAGGGGTTCGGCTTCTGGAAGACCATCCCTATCCTTCGGCGGACTGCCACTGGGTCGACGCGTCTGTCATAGATGTCCTCACCATCGAGTAGTGCCTCGCCCTCAACCACGGCGCCCGGGGTCAGCTCGTGGAGGCGATTCAGGCACCTGACGAAGGTCGTTTTCCCGCACCCCGACGGGCCCATGACGGCGGTGACCCTGTTGGGAGGAATCTTGAGGTCGATCCCATTGAGCACCCACGTGGACCCGAAACCCGCCTTCAGTCCCTTCGTCTCGAACTTGGGCTGAACGCCGCTCAGGGAGGTTGGTATTGACACTTCAGCGACTTCCCTTCTCGCTTCGAGGTATTCTTGTGTCTCCAGTTAAGGTCACCTAGATTTCTGCCCTAATTCCTGTGGATCTTCGTCCAATGAAGAATTTGACCGAGAGGTTCAATATCAGCATGAACGCGACGAGTACGAGTGCCGCACCCCAGGCGACCGTAGTCCAGTTCGGGTAGCCGGCTGTGCCAAAGTTGTAGATTATGTAAGGAACGGATCCAGTTTGTTGGAAGAGTCCTGTTGGGGGGAAGTTGAGATAGCCCGCGGTTACGATGAGGGGGGCGGTCTCACCTGTTGCGCGTGCGATTCCGAGAAGGATTCCGGTGGCCAGGCCCGACTTCCCGGTGCTGATTACCACCCTGAAAATCGTCTTCCACCTAGGGATGCCTAAAGCCATTGAGGCCTCCCGAAGTGTGACGGGCACTATCTTGAGGGACTCTTCTGTCGTCCTCGCGATGATTGGGAGCATTATGATTGCAAGGGCTACCGCCCCCGCCACCGCAGAGAATGTTCTTGTCGGTGCCACCACAAGGGCGTAGACGAAAAGACCAATGACGATTGTAGGGAACTCGGCCAACACATCGTTCGTGAAGCTTGAGAGAAATGAAAGCCGGGACTCGGGCCACTCCGAGAAGTATATCCCTGCTCCAACACCCAAGGGGACGGCGATGAGGGTCCCCATTCCTACCATCAGCAACGACCCCTCAATCCCGTTCAGGATACCACCATAGCCTGCCAACGGAGAAGGAGGATTCTTGGTGAAGAAAGCCCAAGAAATCGCGGGCAGGCCCTCCACCACAACGTCCGCTGTAACGAAGAAGAGCGGGATGACGGCTATCGCCACAGAAAGAAGAATCAACGCCTTCATTATCCGGTCGAAGATTCGGCGCCAACTTTGATGTCGTCCCAAGATGATGGTGGATGTCAACTACCTATGTCGCCTCATACCCTGAACCTCGTTGACCTGGTCATCCTCCACACCAGTAGTCTTGCGAGGATGTTGATTACCAAGGCGAGCAGAAAGAGAACGAGCCCCACCTCCACGAGGGCCGATTCGGATAGAGGGTCGAAGGTATTCCCGAATTGGTTGACGATAAGAGTAGTCAGTGTGGCTCCCGGCGATAACAAGGAATGCGGGAGGTTGATGTTATTGCCAATCACGAAGGTGACAGCCATCGTCTCGCCCACAGCCCTTCCCAGGCCTAGGATGGTGGCTCCGAAGATACCCGATCTGGCGTAGGGGAGGACAGCTTTCCGGACTACCTCCCAGTCGGTCGCACCCAGCGAGTACATCGCTTCTCGCTGACTGTTGGGTACCGCGTTCAGGATGTCTCTCGAAACGGCAGATATCGTTGGGATTATCATTATGGCCAGGATGACACCAGCCGTAAAGAGGTCAGTACCGATGGGGGTTCCTGAGAAGAGCCCCGGGATGCCAAGGACGCTCTTGAGGGTAGGTTCGATGTAGTCTCTCATGAACGGAGCCAAAACTATCAGTCCCCAGAGGCCGTAGATTACGCTTGGAACTGCCGCCAGGAGCTCGACGAGCGATCCCAACGCAGTCGCGCCCGCTCGTATCCCTCTGGCTCGCTCGGAAAGGAAGATGGCAACGCCGAGGCCGACTGGAACTCCCAGTAAGAGTGCAATCGCCGAGGCAGTTAGCGTGCCGACAAGGGCCGGAAATACCTCATAGGTATCAATAACAGAATTCCACGTCGACCCGGTAACGAAGCTAAGACCAAAGGTTCTGATGCTGAGCCAGGAACCGGAAGTTAGTTCGATGCCCAACCCTATGAGCAGGGCTACTATTCCGATGGCGGCAGCGCCTACCACCGTTTTAAGGACGAGGTCCCCTTTCGACCCGGAGCGACGATTTCCCTTAGAAGCCGTTATTCGTACGCCTCGCAGGCAGGCACGATGACACTAACAAAAGAAGAGGGGGATCCTGGCTCGCGCTAGGATCCGGAGAGAACTGGGGTCCCGTTGTAGGTGATAGACGCTAGTAGCTGGTTGTCGAGGGTGACCGCGGTCGATGGGAGGGGTGGATACCCCAGGGTGGTGGTAGGAGCGACAGGCCCGGTGGCCTGGCCAGAGGTAATAACCCATGATAGGAAGTCCAGAGTGGCAACAGCCTGCACTTGTGTCGTTGACGCATAGGATGCGCCGAGGTCCTGATAGACCAGCGCGTAGGTGAAGGTGGAGACTGGGTAGATGTACTTGTCTGCAGAGTCGTTGAAAGTCTGTTGAATTACAGAGTAGCTTGACCACTGAGTGTCGCTCGAGGGGAGGCCATTCTTGACGCCGGCCGCCAGTGCTTCTGAAATGTTGGTGAGGTTGGCCAGTATGAAGTTGCCATAGTGGTTCCTGACGGCTCCATAGTTGATTTGACCTGGGTTGGCGACTTCGTATGCAATTTCCAACGGCCCTATTGAGTAGGGATTACCCGCTACGCATTGCGCTACGCCTGCGTTGTGTAGACATCCGACGCCAACGGGCCAAGCGATGGTGCCCGTTGAGAAACCTACATTCTTCGCCCAAGTGGAGTTCGAGTCTGAAAGGTATTGGGTGAAGCCGTACATCGTCCCACTCCCATCTGACCTATGGTACACTTGAATCGCGTGAGCTGGCAACTGCGCAGCCACGCTCGCAGACTGCAGTGATGCGATGCGAGGGTCGTTCCATTGGGTGATTGTGCCATAGAAGATCTCTGCGAGCACGTTGCCAGTGAAGTTCAGGTGCGCCGTGATCCCTGGGATGTTGTAGGCTGGTATGATTCCGCTGTCAGATATCGGGATGGTCAGTAGGTTTGACCCGGATGGGAGCCCCGCGTATTGCGCCGATGTCAGAGGAGCGTCGCTCTCTCCGAAGTTGTAGAGCCCCGCAGTGATTCCTTGTATCCCCTTTCCGCTTCCGACCGCGTTATAGGTGATCTGGATGCCCGGCTGCACGAAGCTGTAGGTGTTTATCCAGTCCTGCATTATCGGGTAAACGAGTGTCCCTCCTCCTCCGACGATAGACGCCGAAACGGTGGCTGACGTCGAGGTGATGGTGCTCGTCAAAGTGTTGGTGCTGGTGGTGGTGCTTACGAGAGTGTTGGTGGTAGTGCTCACGAGAGTATTGGTCGTGGTGCTTACGAGAGTGTTGGTGCTTGTGGTGGTAATCGTGGTCGTTGTGGTTCCGCCCGAATTGAGCGCTATGTATGCTCCCGCTGCGACGACAACCACGACTAAGACAACCGCAAGACCGATTGTAGTTCCGCTTGTCCCTGTCTTGTAGAGGTTCATCTTCGACCTCTGCCGCTGGAGCAGGTGATTTATTGGTAGCCGACTTTCTCTATGGTGAGAATCATAGAGTATAGGGATGACCCGGCTTCCTGCAAAGCAACTGCCAAAAGCAGCGGTTTCTGCGCGAGAATCCTGTCATATCCTAAGCCCCAGGCTCTCAACGTTCCCTAAAATCATGGACGTACGGAGATACGGCGGGCGTCCTTCGTCCCTACCCTATAGGCTCCTGCGACTCGCGAAGGATATATAGAGGCTATGTATGGCATTACCGCCGTGGTAACAGAGAGCAAGAGGCCAGACTTCAGGAAGGTTCAGGTTACTGGAGGCAATAGCTTCGTGGTTTCGCTCCCCAAGACCTGGGTGAACGACGTGGGCCTGAGGGCGAGCGACCCGGTGGCGGTTCTTGTCCAGCCGGATTCGTCGCTTCTGATAGTCCCCCGACGAGACATCCGCGCCCCCTCAAAGTCCGAGGCTGTCCTCGAGGCGTCGCAGGGACTGGACAGGGATTTCCTCCTGCGGCATTTCATCTCCTACTACCTCGCGGGGTATGATACGATCAGGATCACACTCGGGAGATCCGACGGAGCCCTGAGGGGATTCATCAGGGAGGGAATCAGGAGAAAGCTTGTGGGCGTGGAGATAATCGAGGAATCTTCCGGAGGGATTCTAACGCAGTGCCTCTCCGGCTACGTTGACCTCCCGCTGAAGAAGGCCCTGGAAAGGATGGCGATAATTGCAGGCGGGATGCTGACCGATTCAGTCGCCGTGCTTCAGGGTGGAGGGAAGGGTCTGGCGGTCGAGGTAGTCGAAAGGGACGACGAGGTCGACCGCTTCTACCATTTCCTCCTAAGGCAGCTGAACATCGCAGTCAGAGATAGGTCGGTGATTCAGGAGATAGGGCTAACATCGACTCGCGACTGCCTGGGATACAGACTGGTGGTCAAGAGCGTCGAGAGGGTCGCGGACCATGCGGCCGGAATCGCTCTGCAGGCCGAGGAACTTCAGAACCTCCCGGAGCCGGCAGTGAAGAAGATCCTCGAGATGGCGACACTCGCCAGGAAGGTGTTCGACAGCTCGATCTCAGCACTACTCCGCCTCGACGGCAAGACCGCGGAGGAGGCCATCGCAAAGACGAAGGAAGTGGTCCAGTTGGAAGGGAAGCTGAGCAGTGAGGTGCTCGCCCCGCGGATGAGTGGTTCGCAGATTGCATCCCTGAAGCTGATGCTGGAAGGTATCAGGAGGGTCGCAGAGTACGGATCGGACATTGCCGAGGTTGCCATCGATCTGACAGTGGCCGAGCCTCAGTCAGTCTAGATAGCACAAAAACGAAGAACGGACGTGGATTACCGAAGTTCCGGGAGCTCGCAGGTGCTCTCGAGCATGCCGACCAGAGCGGCTTCTCCCTTATCGGTCAGCGCGACGCTCTCCTTCACCTCGTTCCCCTCCAAGCTGGTGATGACGTCCACGAGATATTCTCGCTGCAGCCACCCAAGGAGGTTCTCGAAGGCCAACGGAGTGAGCTTCGTTCTCTCCTGAAGGGATTCCACGCCCATCCGCTTTGTCCCCACCAGGGCAAGCAGTGTCACCAAGCTCTGGCCTGACATTACGTCCCATGGAACGGCGTTCCTGGGACCAATTGTAGTTGCTTCCTGCATCAACAGCCTTCTGGTCCTAGGTCACGCTAAAACGGTTCCCGACTGAGCCTCCAGCCGGATATGGAGAATATAGTGCTCTTGGCCCCTGGGGCTACATCCGATTCTCGAACCTACTGTTCGGAGGCCAGCCCGATGGCCTGTGAAACCGACTTCGAAAGATCTCCTCCGAGGAACTTCAGCCTGCCTTTGATGTAGTCGAGGTCCATTTCTTCCTCCTTAGCACCAGAATTCCCCGACGCCATCTTCCTGACCACGTCCCGATAGGGCTTCCCCATGATGCCGAGTACCCTCTGCAGCACCTCCCTACAGCTTATGTCATTCAGTGTCTGCTCGCCGTTGATGGCCAGGCGCAGCAACGAGACTTTCTTCTTCGAGAGTTCGTTGAGCTCCGCAACCAGTGCCGTCGCGGCCTGTTTTATCGCATCGATTTCGGCGTAGGCGACCAGTGAAGGATCGTTCATCACGTTGACTGCCTGGAGCTGGTCGCTGTACTCCAGGCTGACGAAGCCATCCTCTTTGCTCCCGGACGTCACCACCTTCATCTTGGCAACATTGCCGGCCTTATCGAAATTCGCCCTGAGCCTCCCCCCTGATGTCTCCGCATCGGAGAGGATGTACTGGTCAAGCCTCTCGAAGCCCGGTGTCCGGGTCTTGCTCAGCAACGCTCGTGAGAACCGAACAGGCACCCTGATCGCGTACCCGAGCC
>Ga0335081_10015218_pt1 | contig 12438 bp, 13 predicted proteins | sample Lox_Sample_35_FD_206713 | JGI IMG/M metagenome (GOLD analysis project Ga0335081, IMG submission 206713) | Soil microbial communities from Loxahatchee National Wildlife Refuge, Florida, United States - Lox_Sample_3.5 | ecosystem: Environmental > Terrestrial > Soil > Wetlands | place: USA...
CCGATAAAAGCGATAACGGCATGAATGCCGAAAGGAGAGGTGCGCCTTGTAATCTATGGGTCAAGCTATCCTGTTGAATAAATAAAATTGGAATTCTCTCTTGACAGGAGCGTTATAGTATGTGCTTTACGGAAGTCGTCTTTATGAACCTGACAGCATATCCCTGGTCCATGGCAAAATAGGCGATCTTTCTCCAGTAGTGGCCTGTTGGCTCCAACCCGATAAGAACATCCTTCATCCCATGCTTCGCTTTGAGATCTTCTGTTATTTGTACGAATTGATCGAATCCTTTCCGGGAGTTATACACCTTCGGATACCGGCCCAGGACATTTCCTTCCTTGTTCATGAACCCGACCGCATTAAAATCGGCGCCTATGTCTATCCCCGTAACCAACGTCGTCTCCTTTATCCTTTGACGCCGTTCATACTGCTTGTTATAATCATTAGTAAGCATGGCAATTTCTCCTTTCCGTTAAAAGATTTATTCTCCTAAATAAACTTTAACAGATAAGAAGTTGCCATGTCTACTTTCCACCACCTTATAGTAATCTGACTCTGCACCAGTCGTCTCTAAGTATAGGATGTATAAATCACTGAATTTATTATCCACAAGCAATACTAACGTTTTATGTCGTATCCGTCCCGTTGCCCCCTTGACAGTTGCGCAATCCTCGGTCATACTACATTAAAGCAATCCCTTTTAGCATGCCGAATCGATAACCTTATTCATTTCCAAAGCATCAACTTATTGTAGAGAATTAGTAAAACCGTAAGCCGCCGGGCAGCGTGAAGGAAGGCAACCGGATTCAGACCGTCCAGGGTAAGGGCTTGAGTGTCTGGCTTAGGCTTTAAAGCAGGCTCGAACCGTTCTTGACCAAGCCGGCAGGGAGAGATCGAGTTGGTAAAGTGACCGAACCAATCAAACAAAGAAAGGACAGAACTGTGAAAACAACACACAAACTAAGCATCGACGCCGCCGCGTTTGTTGGCGCGTCGGGCAGTTTCCGGATTGTTCGTGCGCCGCCCCATCTATATCATCAATACGGTGATCGTGCCTGCCGTAGGGTTCGTTGAGGAGGGAAGCCGTTCATTAAGTCAAATAGTAGTGACCCTAACCCAATATCGTGAGGAAAAAAGGAGATCGTTATGATGAAATTGACCAAGACCGTCGTTTTGCTGGTTGCAACGCTGTTCATGACACCGGCGTTTGCCCAGAACGCCCCGGCCGACAAGCCGGCAGACAACACGCAGATCCTGCGTGACAAGATCAAGGCAGACAAGAAACTCGTCGTTGCGACAAACATGGATCTCACCGAATCCGAGGCTAAAGGTTTCTGGCCGGTGTATGAGGCCTATCAGAAGGACCTCGAGGCGATCAACAAGCGCACGGTGGCGATGATCAAATCCTACGTCGATGCGTTCAATACAAAGTCCATGGACAATGAAAAAGCGACGAAGCTGACGTCCGACTTCCTCGCGATTCAGGCGGACGAAGTGAAGCTGATGCAGTCCTACGTACCGAAGCTGAACAAGGTGCTGCCGGCCACGAAGGTCGCCCGTTACCTGCAAATCGAGAATAAAATCCGCACGATCATCAAGAACGAATTTGTCGACCAAGTGCCGCTGGTTCCGGGAAATTAAATAATCCGCGCCCGGCTGTCGACAACAATGCCTTAGATCGCGGTCTATTTCGGAGACTCTCCTTCAGACTCGACGCAGGTCGTGCTGTCGGGCGCGGTAATCCGTAGAACAAAGGGGGCTTCTGTATCAGCAATATGCATGCTTGTAAATTCCATCTGGTATTCTGTATCGCCAGTATATCAACGGCAGTTACATGATAGGATGTGGATCCGAGTTTCATATAATATTAGCGAAGGTGCAGAATTCACTTTGTATCATTGCATTTTGTGATAAAGTTTTCTGTCAGCAATTCCTTCCTGAAGTTCTCAAAAGTTGCTGCTAAGGAGCATTGTATGTTTCGTTCGGAAACTGTCAGCCCCCACCTTGAAAATGCTTCTTCTTTTCCTCTTTGAGAACTAGCTAAATTCCTATATAATTTTAGCGTTGATTTATTTTTTTTGAAGGGTTAAAGAGATGGATGATAATAGTCAGGGACAGGCAGAGTGCAGTTATCAGAAATAAATCGTGTATCCGATGTTAACGGAGAGGTCCGACACCTTGACATCGTAAGTATCGCCGTAGATGCGCGGAGCAGCGTAGTTTATGGAGATACCGAAGTGGTGCCATCGTGCCTCGAGAAAATCGCTTAGCGCAAGCCTTGGTGAGTAGGATTTGCTTGCCGTGTGGATCTTCTCGCCACCAGGAACCTGTGAACCGGTCAACTGTACCGTGCCTGAATACGTGGCAGCGCCGACACCAACCCCGGCGCCCAGCCGTACGAATGTCCCTTTGTAATGGTGCTCTCCCCACTGATAGAACAATGTAGGAATGGCATAGATCATTTGCCCCGTTATTTCAGTGCCAAGGTTCACATATGCATTCCCGGCAACCTCCTGTTTCCCCATGTCGAAACTGACGTAGTTCACCATAAACGTATAGCCGAAGTTCGAGTCCTTAAAGAAGGTCGATCGTGTGCCGTAGCTCAGGAAGAACGCCGACGTGTCCCGCTGTGCCATAGTAGCGGATGCGCCATCGCTTTTTCGCTTGATAGTAAGGTCCGCCTCGAGGATGCCGTAACCCACGGTTAGATGAGCCTCGTCGGTCATGCTGTTCCACAGTCCGGTCCAGAATCCGTTTTTCTGCTGTTCCTTTTGGGCAACATCGCCGGTAGCGGGGGGTGATGAGCTGTCAGGCGTATCAAAGGGGACGGTGACTGCGTTCTCCGCAGGCAGGGCCGCTTGCGCCCGGGAAAGGCTTGGGGAGAGGAAAAGGGCGGACAGGACTGTGACAAGAAGGACGATGCGATAAGGGACAGGCATGGAACAGGCTACCTCGCATGGAAGGGCTCTACGGCACAGGGTCATGTCAAGAATATCATTGCCTTCCGGATTTGTAAAGCAGAGAGGTAAGGACACATTTAACAGTTGTGAAATAGTGTTCGCTCTGCTATTATTGCGATATCTTAACGCTGCGTACATGAGAACGACAAGCTCATCTGGACCGACACGTCGGAAACCTGGATGCGCGGGGAATATGACCTGCTGGTACGGTCGTTCATCAAGGCCATTGTCGAGCATTAGGTGAGTAACAAGATGCTCTCGGCAGGACCAGCAAAATAGCGCACGAACGGCTGGGCCCAAGAAAGGACCAGCCGAGGAAAGGAAACAGCGTCATGAAAAGCAGGATCATACAGGCGGCAAGCGTCGCGATCATATCTTTCGGTCTGCTCGCCTCTTGTGCCGGAACGAAGCTGGTCGCTCAATGGAAGGACGATGCATACCAGGGGCATCCGGCAAAGATCTTCGTCATTGGGCAATCGAAGGAATACGGGCCCCGGACCTTGGTCGAAGATGAGTTCGTGCGTCAGCTCAAGGCGCGCGGGAACGACGCTATTGCAAGCTACACCGTGCTCCCGCGTGAGGAAAAACCGGAGAAGGAAACGGTCCTGAAAAAGGTGCAGGAAGTGGGTGCCGACGTGATCATCGTGGTGAAGTTCCTCAAAAAAGAGATGGGGGGCACGCACACCCCCCTCCGCCGGTATGCCGTGCCGCAGGGCTTTGACACGAGCTGGGACAGCTATTACGGCGGCGTTTCGACTGATGTGGGCGTGCGGGACGTATCCTACGATTATGATGAGATCACCATGGAAACGACCCTCTTCCAGACCGCAACACGGAAGCCCATCTGGTCGGCGCTGTCCCAGACCACCTATCAGAGTGGTGGTCCCATGAAGCAGATCAAACCATTTACCACCGCTATTGTGAAAAATCTTGCTCAGGAAAGACTGGTCCGATAGTATGAACAGGGGCGTCTTGGTCACTATCCTGTTCTGCGTGCTGCTGGTTTGCATTGGCTGCGCCGCAACGCAGGTGAAGCAGGTCCGGATCGATGAAAACTACCAGGGAGGGCAGCCGAAGAACGTCCTTGTCATCGCGGTGGTGAGGCAGCCCACGACCAGGAGGATGATGGAAAGCGAGTTCGCAAAGCAGTTCAAAAAGCGGGGGATCGGCGCAGTGGAAAGCTTCCAGGCCCTTACGACCGATACGCTGGTAGGTGACGCGGCGCGCGACGGTATCGTCGCTGTCGTCAAGGAGCGTGGGATCGACGCCGTGCTGATGGTCAGATCTGCCGGCAGCCGGGTCGAAGAGCGGGACATCCCGGGCATGACCATTACGACCGGAGTTGGCATGCCATACGCATCCTCCGGCGCTTGGGGCGGTTATACCACCGTCATGGCTTCCTTCCCGGAGCCGTCCGCGCCGACGACACAGGGATACTCTACGGAGCAGAAGTTCCTGTCCCTTGAAACCCAGCTGTACGATGTCCGGACCGAGAAACTCATCTGGTCGGCATTGTCGGAAACGCGCATCTCAGGCTCGCCGCAGGAAGAGATCAATGCCTTTGTCTCGCTTATGTCCAGAGAACTGTTCAGGGCGAAACTTTTTCGATAGCTCCCCTCAAAGCTGTACCGTTAAAAACCTCCCTCTATCCCTCCTCTCGGATCACTGGCCCCCGTCTTTTTTTTCGCTCTCCCGGCAAGACCGGTTCGACTATCTTGACCAGGGCCTTCACGGTGCGCTTCAGGATGCTGAGCACGCCATCACCGACGGCAGATGCGGGCATGAGCTTCACCTCAGCGTTGCCGAACCTGCCGCTCACGGTTACAAGTATGGAAACGAGGGTATCCTGGAGGATATAGTTCACCACGGGGACCTTGCTGACGATCTTGTCTATGGTCGTAAAGGGGGCTACCAGCACCGTCATGCGGACCGAGAAATCCTTCAGATCGATCACACCCTGGCCGATGATGTTCAGCGAGGAAAAGAGCAGTCGCGATGATGATCGCCGCCCCGGCGATCCGGCGAGATGGTCTTGATATTCTTCTCATGGATATCCCTTTGCCAGCATTTCCATAATGATTATACGCAGTTCCTTCAATGTTTGCAAACGTGGGGAACTGAAATGATTTGATATTCAAAAAAAGAATTGGCGATAGCAACATGGACAACCATCATAGCGTATGATAAAATAATTTTAATGATTGTGAATAGAAACGCTTTCCCACCGGTATTTATTATCTAAAGTATTACAATTTCAATCATGCGGTGTCAGGAGGAGTGCAATGAAGCCAGTATGGGCAGTAGTAATCGTTCTTTCGGCACTGAACTTTCTGCTGGAAATGCCGGCAATGGCTGCTGAAATGAAAGCTCAAGACGGGCCTTCCGGTATCAAGACGGAAACCACGAGCATCACGTCCACGGTTGAGAAGATCGACTACCAGACGCGCACGGTGGTCCTCAAGGGACCCAAGGGCAACCTCGTTGAGATGCAGGTCGGGGAGGAAGCGCGGAACTTCGACCAGGTGAAGAAGGGCGACCTCGTCACCATTGAAAATTCCCAATCAGTGGCGCTCGAAGTCCAGAAAGCAAAGGGAGAGCCGGTTGCCACGGAAACAACAACAGTGACCAGGGCAAAGCCCGGCGAGAGGCCGGCAGGAACTGTTAAGACCACCGGGACCATGACCGTCAGAGTTGAGGCGATCAACTATATAACCCGTGAGGCAACGCTCAAACTGGCTGACGGGAGCATTATGAACATCACGGTCGGACCGCAGGTAAAGCGACTCGATGAGGTTCATAAGGGTGACGAAGTCGTCGTGCGGTACACAACGACAGTGTCGATCTCGGTGAAGAAGCCTTAAGGCTGGTCCGACTTTATCTCGGATTGCATCGGCTCGTACCCGAATACTTTTTCGTTTGGGTGTTCCGACATGACTTTGATCTAGAGAGCGAATCTGTGGTAATCCTTGGTTCGCGGCTTTTTTCGGATCATGGATCGTTCCATGACAATCACTAACAGGACAAAGGAGGGTATAGCTATGATCAGGCATCTTCGAATCGGTATTGCCTTCATCGCGGTCGGTGTCATCGCGAGCGGTTGCGTCAGCAGCGGCACGTTTAAAAAGATGGAAGCGGGGAAGAATGAAGAAATCACGACGCTGCAGCAGAATAAGGCGGCCCTAGAGGAGCAGAAGAAGACCCTGGAGCAACAGAAGACCGCACTGGAGCAGGACAATGCGACGTTGAAGCAGCAGGTCACGTCCCTGGAGCAGAAGAACACGGCGATGCAGGAGCAAGTCGGGTCGCTGGAGCAGGAGAAGGCCTCTTTGGTCGCAGCCAGCCAGCAGAGGCAGCAGCAGTACGACGCGCTGGTGCAGGGCCTCTCTCAGGAAGTGGAGAAAGGCCAGCTCCAGGTGAAGCAGTATAAGAACATGCTTGCGGTGGACCTGGCGGAGCAGATCTTCTTCGACTCCGGCAAGGCGACGCTGAAAAAAGAGGGCAAGGAAGTTTTGAAGAAGGTCGGTGGGGCCCTGAAAGGGTATGAGAACAAGATCATCCGGGTCGTAGGGCATACGGACAACGTACCGGTGGCCAAGTCCCTGCAGGCAACGTTCCCGACGAACTGGGATCTGTCTGTTGCCCGGGCCGCTAACGTCGTCCGTTACCTGCAAGAGGTCGGTGTTCCACCAGAGCGCATGGTGGCGGCAGGACGAGCTGAATACGATCCTGTAGCTCCCAACGACACGCCTGAAGGTCGCCAGAAGAACCGTCGGATCGAGATCATGCTGATCGACAAAAACTTGGTGAGCGAAATGACCAAAACAGGAGGCTAATGTCGCTTCCTTCAGAGGGTGTGGCAAGGAAGTTGTCGGCCGTCGAGGTGGGCAGGCAATGACAGGCATCGTGGGAACTCTCTAAAGGGTGAAAAATAAATACGCTCTTGGAGAGAAAGAGAAGACATTCAATAATGGAGAGATGGAGGGTTCCATAATGAAGAGGGTCATGTATGTGCTTCACTCGCTGCTGCTTATCGCGGCCATGGCGATGACAGCCATTCCCCTTGCCGTGGCTGCGGAGAAGAGCGCGGTCGGACATGAGTGGTCCTACGAAGGCGAGCACGGGCCTGCGCATTGGGGTGATGTGAAGGCGGATTATGCCGTGTGTAAGACCGGGAAGAGCCAGTCCCCAATTGATATCACCGGCGCGGTGAAGGCTGATCTACCGCCGATCCAGTTCGACTATAAGGCCGCTCCGCTCAGGATCATCAACAACGGCCACTCAATCCAGGTGAATTATCCCGAAGGGAGTTTCATCATCGTTGACGGGAAACCGTATCAGCTCGTTCAGTTCCATTTCCACCATCCAAGTGAGGAGAAGATCAAAGGCAAGAGCTTTGATATGGTGGCCCACCTGGTCCACAAGAACGCGGAAGGAAAGCTCGCCGTGGTAGCGGTGCTCATGCAGAAAGGTAAGGCCAATGCACTCCTGAAGACCTTGTGGGAACATCTGCCCAAGGAAGAAGGTAAGGAAGAGGTCGTAGCGGATGTGACGATCAACCCATCCGGACTCTTGCCAGCGCAGCGTGGATATTATACGTATACCGGTTCTCTCACCACACCGCCCTGTACAGAAGGCGTCATGTGGCTTGTGCTGAAAACTCCGGTGGAGATATCTGACGTCCAGATCGACCGGTTCGCGCATTTCTATAAGCACAACGCGCGGCCGGTCCAACCATTGGACGGCCGGGTCGTTTCAGAAAGCCCCTGATGAGTCCGAGTTCCGCAGCTGTCGCAAACGGGTCCCGCGGACATTGTCACTGTGACCTGTCGCGAGTCGTCCCGTGCTGCGGACCAAGGACCGGTCATGGTGACCGGACGTCGGATGATAAGTATGACTAAGAACACTGTCACGGCCGGATATGCTGGCGTGGCGTTCCTGGTCGTAGTAGTTTGCACGCTGCTGTCAATCGGCGTGCCCGCAGACTGTGCGCTGTCACTCGAGGGACCGACTTGGCTCCTTCTGGAGGTCAAGGGAACGAAGGTCGAGGTCCCGTCTGGAGAGCGGAAGCCCTTCATCACATTCAACAAGACGGAGGAGCGGGCGACCGGGTATTCGGGGTGCAACGATTTCTTCGGGAGCTACGCGCTGAAGGGTGAGGCTCTCTCACTCGGCCCTCTGGGCATGACGCGAAGATTCTGCGGGGGTGCGGCAGGCGACGTTGAACTGGCGTTCCTTCAGGCGCTCAGGGAGACCCGAGCCTGGCGGATCGAGAATGGCATACTGCTCCTTCTTGATGGCACTACAGTTCTTGCTCGGCTCGAGGCGCCCAAAGATGTCAAATGACAGGAAGTTCAATGCGTTACAGATTCACAGGATTGTTCCGGATCGACAGGAAGGGAGATTCTTTTTTATGAGATGGAGCGTTAGCGGACCGACACCGTGACGGCGATCTGCTTGACCGCTACGCCGGTCATGGGGGCGCGCGGACCTCAGCTACTGTGCCAACGCAGAGGACACAGGTCCCTCCGGTGATCAGCAGGTCATGACATCTTCAGTCATAGCCGAACGACCGACCGATTATAGGTGGGTTGAGGTTTTGTCGAATGCTTATACGGAAGTATATTACAAGAACACTGTTTTCTCTCTTCACCGCGGCGGTGATCCTGCTGCCGGCGGCATGGTCGGCAGCCGCGGACTTCGAGGTCACACCTTTTGCCGGGTACACCATGGGAGGGGAGTTCCATGATGCCGTTACCGGTAAGTCGCTCAGCTTCAACGACACGTCGAGCTACGGCATCATGCTGGATTTCAAACAGGCCGAGGACTCCTGAATCGAGCTTTATTACAGCCTCCAGAAGACGAGTCTGAGGGCAGACCAGGGACCGTTCTTTGGCAACCCCTTGTTCGACGTAAATATCGAATACTTCCATCTCGGCGGGACCTACGGCCAGGCGACCGGCAAGGTGAGGCCCTTCGTGGTCGGGACCATCGGTGCAACGTATATGGACCCGAAAGGTGCAGGGCTTAACCCGGAAACGAAGTTTTCGCTTAGCCTGGGCGGAGGCGTGAAGTTCTATTTGTCGGAGCACGTTGGGATCCGGATCGACGCCCGTTGGTTCGGCACGTTCATCGGAGGGAGTGGCTCCGTGTTCTGCTCAGAGGGCAAGTGCCTGATCAATGTGCAGGGTGATGTGTTGTCCCAGTTCTCGGCGAATGCCGGCGTGATCCTCGCGTTTTGAGGGCGGAGTTGTTAACAGTCTCAATATCATGACGACAGAGCATCTCCCCTTCGCGTCATTCCCGCAGAGATTCTGAGCGAGCATCCAGGTGTAATGAAGTCCATACTGATCTCCGAAGTAGACCATTGGGGATGATGCATAAGCCGAGGAGAACGGAAGGCCATTCTTTCAGATAGTTTTAAGGGTGGCGGCGCGATCACGGCACGTTCCTGTTGGGCGCAAGATGCCAACGAAATTTCGGAAGGAGATAAGTGACGTTGCAGGAAAATGATCATCCGACAATGGTCCCGTCAGGCGGAGCAGGAGATGCCCTCCAGGGAGAAGGGGAGTTCCAACGTGGGTTCTATCCCGAACGGCGGAGCTTTGACCGTCTGCTCGTGCCGTTCTCGGTCCGCTGCCTGAACGCTTCATTCGATCAGCTAGACCGGGAGATCGAGAAGGGCTTGGAGGAGGTAAATTCCTTTTTCGGCGGCGACCGGGTACTTCTCTGGGAATTCTCGGAAGATGGGCAACAAGCGCATCTTACCCATTCCTATGCCGGGGCGGGAGCCGAACTGCCGGCGAGATCGTTGCTGCACGAGACCCTTCCCTATATCTTCAACAGGGTCCGCAGCCTCGAGAACATCTGCGTGTCCCAGCCGGAGGAGCTGCCGAAGGATGCACACATTGACCGGCAGTATATGGAACGGTCCGGGATACGATCATTCCTCGTGATCCCGCTCCTTGTCGGCGGCTCCCTCCGGGGGGCCCTGAGCCTGGCAAGCATCAGGACCGAACGAGTGTCGTCGAACGAAGATCTGTTCAATTTCCAGCGTATCGGCACGGTCATCGCGGGCGTACTCGACCGTAAACGATCTCACGAGATGCTCGAACGTCGGATGCGCTTCGAGACGCTGATTTCGGATCTGTCTGCCCGGCTCATCAAGGCGCCGATAAGCGAGGTCGATGGGGAGATCGTACAGGCCCTGGCGCAGGTCCGGGAGATCTTTCAGGCAGACCGATGCGGCTTGCTCGGCATCCGTGCCGACCGTAAATTCTGCTGGGTCACTCATGCCTCGAATGGTGAAGGCATCGAGCCCGTGTCGAGGGATATCAATCTTGCGGACCTGTTCCCGTGGTCCTACGAGAGGCTTGTTGTTCAGGGGACCAATGTTAATATTCCCCGAATTGAGGAACTGCCGACGGAGGCTGAGAACGAACGCAGATCATGGTCCGCCTTGGGCATCCGGTCCTCTCTGGCTGTTCCGCTATACGTAGAAGGACGCGTCTCGTCCTTGATCGTGCTCAATGCCGTGCGCGGGGAGCGTTCCTGGCCCGAGGAATTCGTTCCGCGGCTGCGGCTGCTGGGGGAGATATTAGTGAATGCGCAGGAACGTCGGAACGCCGACGTAGCTTTGCGCGGGAGTGAGGAGCGGTTCCGGCAGGTGGCAGAGAACGTCAGCGATTTTATCTGGGAGGTTGACGCGAAAGGCTTCTACCGCTATACGAGTCCAGCCGTCGAGAAGATCCTGGGCTACGCTCCCGATGAGCTGATCGGGAAGATCCATTTCTACGATCTATTTGCTCCGGATATCAGGGAAGAGCTAAAGGCAGCCGCGTTCAACGTATTTGCTGTGAAGGCGTCATTCCGGTCATTCCCCAATCCAAATGTGAGCAAAGATGGAAAGATCGTGCATCTGGAAACAAGTGGAGTACCTGTGCTGGACGAAGCCGGAAATATTATAGGATATCGCGGCTCTGATACAGACGTCACCGAGCGGAAGCGGATGGAGGAGGAGCTGCAGACGCGACTCCAAGAGATAGAGCAGCTCAAGCAGAAGATCGAGAAGGAGAACCTCTATCTGCGGGAGGAGGCCTTGCTCCTCTTCGAGCACGGCGATATCGTCGGCGAAAGCGCTGCGATGAAGGCCGTCCTGGCCCAGGCAGAGCAGGTGGCCCGGACGGACTCCACGGTCCTCATTTCGGGCGAGACCGGCACAGGCAAGGAGCTGCTGGCGAGGGAGATCCACAACCTGAGTTCGCGGAAGGACCGGCCGCTGGTGACGGTGAACTGCGCTTCCCTGCCGCCCACGCTGATCGAGAGCGAGCTGTTCGGCCGGGAAAAAGGCGCCTATACCGGCGCCTTGACCAGAATGGCCGGCCGGTTCGAGGTTGCCGACGGATCGACCATCTTTCTCGATGAGATCGCGGAACTTCCGCTTGATCTGCAGAGCAAGCTGCTCCGGGTCATCGAGGAGGGCGCGTTCGAGCGGCTGGGGTCGACGAAGACCATCCACGTCAACGTGCGCATTATCGCGGCCACCAACAGGGACCTGTCGCACGAAGTACAGCAAGGCGCCTTCCGGGAGGACCTGTACTACCGGTTGAACGTGTTCCCCATCACAATCCCGCCCCTCCGTGCGCGTACGGAAGACATTCCGCTTCTGGTCTGGTCGTTTGTCCGGCACTTGGAGAAGAAGATGGGCAAGCAGATCAATAGCATACCGAGGCGGAGCATGGAGTCATTACAGGGCTATTCCTGGCCGGGCAACGTTCGGGAGCTCAGGAACGTGATCGAACATGCGATGATCGTCACCCGCGACAAGACCCTTAATCTACGCGCACCGGCTGTTTCCGTTGCCGAAAAGACCGAAGACAACGGATTCGAGCTTGAGGCCGCCGAGCGCAGGCACATCCTAACAGTACTTCAGAGGAGTGGTTGGCGAATCAATGGTGCGGGAGGTGCTGCTGAAGCACTCGGCCTCAAACGCACAACGCTTCAATCGAAAATGAAGAAGCTTGGTATCGAACGTCCCGCCAACTAGCGCCGATATTGCGTCAAAATGCCGAAATATCGGCAGTCTTCGGAATATTCTCTCCTTAACAGAAATAACAATTATTAATAAAAGTAATTAATTAATAACCTGTTGCCTCAATGAGTTTGGTGTATTCTACCAGGGCATGCTTTTCGCACTATTATATATAGAAACTTCTCACTTTTTTTAATCCGTAACAAAACAAATTAAATAACCGATGTCTGTCTGATGGAGAAAGTCAGTTCTTCGTATTACGTGCAGGCCGTGAATAAAATCACGCCCAAGGAGATGCCCATGATCCACTCAACGGTGAGGATTGTGACCGATGCAGGAAAGCGGGAAGAAGCATTTGCGATCCTCCGTTCTATGGCCGAGCGGACCAGGGTCGAGTCCGGCTGCATCACCTGCCGGATATACCGGGACGCGCAGGAAGAGCGCTCGATC
>Ga0335081_10015219_pt1 | contig 12438 bp, 9 predicted proteins | sample Lox_Sample_35_FD_206713 | JGI IMG/M metagenome (GOLD analysis project Ga0335081, IMG submission 206713) | Soil microbial communities from Loxahatchee National Wildlife Refuge, Florida, United States - Lox_Sample_3.5 | ecosystem: Environmental > Terrestrial > Soil > Wetlands | place: USA: Florida...
TGCTCGCGGTCATGGGCCCGCTCGATTCCAATGCCGGCTTAATCCACCTGGAAGCGCGCGGCACCGCCAAAGAAATCGCCAGCCTGTTCTAGGCCGACGCCTTGATGGCGTGACGGCCTTCTCCCGAGTGCATTAACGCGGTGTGATCAGTCCGCCGAGCTTGTCTTGTTCCAAGGAAGCAGATCGCGGAAAACGGGCCGAGAAAGCCTCCAGATACTTGAGGCCCGCGCCGGTGTTGTAAAGCACAATCCGCTCCTCCGGCTTCAAAAATCCATTCGCCAGCAGCTTCTGCAATGCCGCTACGCACGCCCCGCCCTCGGGTGCGGCGAAAATTCCTTCGTCGGCGCCCAGTTCGAGCGAGGCATCCAGGAGCTCTTCATCGCTCACGGCAACCGCCGTACCTTCGCTTTGGCGAATCGCATCCAGCATCAGCACGTCGCCCAGCGGCTTGGGCACGCGCAAACCCGCCGCGACGGTGTGCGCGTTTTCCCAGAATTCGCTCTTCGATTCACCGCGCTCGAAAGCGCGCACCACCGGCTGGCAACCCTCGGTTTGCACCGCGATCATCTTGGGACGCCGGCTCGAGATCCAGCCCAGGGCCTCCATCTCGGCGAACGCTTTCCACATTCCGATCAGCCCCACGCCACCGCCGGCCGGATAGAAGAGCGCATCCGGCAGGGTCCAGCCAAGCTGCTCGGCCACCTCATAGCCCATGGTCTTCTTGCCCTCGATCCGGTATGGTTCCTTCAACGTGCTCACATCGAACCAGCCCTCGGCGTCCTTGCGTTCGGCGACCATTCGCCCGCAATCGCTGATCAAGCCATCCACCAGCGTCACGTGCGCCCCGAATGCCTTGCATTCGATGTAGTTGGACTGCGGCACGTCGCGCGGCATGAAAATATAGGCTTCCATTCCAGCCGCCGCGGCGTAGGCCGCCATGGCGCTGGCGGCGTTGCCGGCCGAAGGCACCGCCACTTTGCGGATACCCAATTCCACGCACATCGAGATCGCGCACGCCATGCCGCGCGCCTTGAAGGATCCGGTGGGATTGATGCCCTCGTCTTTCACCCACAGGTTGTGCGCTCCCAAGCGCGCACCCAGCCGCTCGGTCTTGCGCAGCGGCGTCATGCCTTCGCCCAGCGAAACGATGGAACGCGCATTTTGCACGGGAAGTACGGGCGCGTAACGCCACATGCTGCACGGACCCGCCGCCACGTCGTCCCGCTTCCACGCGGCCTTCGTTTTTTCCAAATCGTAGTGGATCAGCAAAGGTCCGCCGCATTCGCACAAGTTGTGAATCCTGGCCGCTTGGCGCCGTTTGCCGCAAACGCTGCATTCCAGATGCGTGACGTGTGTCATGGTTGTAAGTTCGATGGTAGCAACCGGCAGCGCGGCCAGGCGCGCGAAATCGATGTGCGAAATTGAAATAAGATGACGGCGCGCAAGCCACTAAAACCAATCCCGCGCGTCAGCAGCTTGCGGAAGCGCCGGCCGCGCCGGCCGCTGCGCACCATCGCGGAGCTCGCTGTATCGTTCTTGCTCGTGCTCTATGCACTGTGCGTCTTGGACGTGCTCGCCTTGCGCTACGCCAATCCCTTCACTACTGCCGTTCAAGTCCAGCGGCGGGTGGCGGCTGTGTGGCGGCACCGCCCTTACAAAAAGCGCTATGAATTCGTTCCGCTACGCCGCATGGCACCCAACCTCCAACATGCCGTGATCGCCGGCGAAGACGGGCGTTTTTTCCAACACCACGGCTTCGACTGGATCGAGATGCAAAAGGTGCTCCAGGACGACATGAAACATCAGAGGCTGGGCCGCGGCGGATCCACCATCACGCAGCAACTGGTGAAAAATTTGTTCCTCACCACCGAGCGTTCCCTGGTGCGCAAAGCTGTGGAGTTCACTCTGGTTCCGGTGGTCGAAGCAATCCTGACCAAGCAGCGAATTCTGGAGCTGTATCTCAACGTGATTGAATGGGGACCGGGGATTTATGGCGCCGAGGCCGCTTCTGAATACTACTATCGCGTCCACGCCTCGGCAATCGGCCGCGAGCAGGCCGCGCGCCTGGCCGCCATCATTCCCGCCCCACTTAAGAGAAAACCCGGCTATATGAACGACTACAGCGCCGTGATCCTGGATCGTATGGCCAAGAGCGGCTGGTGATTCGGCCTGCGCGCGAGTCACCGTTTTTCAAGCACCGCGAACAGCGATTGGCCGAAAGGCGGACGTATAAGAGCCTCAACCCGCGAAAGCCAGGGAGCAATCAAGCGATCGAAGATGTCGATCTGAGTCTCGGGCAGAGACTGCTGGCGAAGAACATGCGAGCTGGCCCACCATAAGAAGAAGCCGGCCGCGTTCACGTAATGGATCTTCTTCAGCTCTAGCCCCGTTTGCTCGGCCAGCCTGATCAGATCGCTCCTCCGGTAACGCCGGTAGTGATTCAGGCGCCGGTCGATCGGTCCGTACAGCGCTTGGAACGCAGGCACCCAGAGCACAATTTTCCCGCGCGGTTCGAGAATCGCCGCCATCGCCGCCAAGGCCCGCTCATCGTCCTCGATGTGCTCCAGCACGTTGCTGCACACGCACGAGTCCGCATGGTAGCGGGCCAGATCCGCGAAGGATGCGCTACAGGGATCACAAACCAGCGCGCGCAGGTTCGGCCGATCCGGGTAACGCGCCCTGAGATACTCAATGCACTTGGGCTCCATGTCCAACGCGATGACCGTCTCGCGGTCCAGCAGTTCCCCGGTGAAATTGCCGGCCCCGCAACCCACCTCGACTACGCGTTGCCCCAATTCCGGCAGGATGAGGCGGCTTTGCCAAGCCACATAGTTCTTGGCCCTGGCCATCCGCTCCTGGTCTTGCACTGTGTAGGTTGAGCTATGCACGCGACGCGCACCGTTGCAGCTGGATTGCGAACCTCTGAAAACATCTTGGCATAGCACACACGCCTCAAAACGCTGTGACGCAAGCGTTACACGGCGCAACAATCTGTTTACACTCTTTTCACAGCGCGCGCGAAACGTGCGCTGCAAATTTCTCGTCCTCCCGCGGGAGGTCACTCCAACAAATGATTAAATTTCCCACAAATCAGGTTAATCGCGCGCAAATCGGGCGTACTTGGGTGCCTGCATTGCGATGCGCGACTGTTCTGCTGTGCTTTCTCGGCGTCTCTCTGTTCGGCGCCGACGCTTATCTGGTTCACAACTTGGTTTCCGATCTGCCCAACATGGCCGATCACATGGACCCGAACCTGGTGAATCCCTGGGGCAACGGTTTCAGCGCAACCAGCCCGTTCTGGATCGGCAACAACGGTTCTGGCACATCCACGCTTTACAACACCAGCGGCACGGCGGTTGCTCTGGTCGTGTCCATACCACCGCCGGCCGGCGCGGCAGCCTCGGCTACTGGAGCCGTCACAGGGGTGTTGTTTAACAGCGCTTCGCCCTCCTTTAATGTGGCTTCGGGCAAGCCGGCTTCGTTCATTTTCTGCACCGAGGACGGGACCATCTCCGGCTGGAATTCCAGCGTGGACAAGACCCACGCGATCATCATGGCCGATAATTCCAAATCCGGCGCGGTATACAAGGGCTGCGCCTTGGGAGCCGTCGGCACCTCGGCGATGCTCTATGCGGCGAACTTCAACGCCGGCACGATTGATGTGTGGGACGGCAGTCTGAGTCCAGTCACCAACTCCGGAGCATTCGCGAACGCCGCGATACCGGCGGGCTTCGCGCCCTTCAACATCCAGAACATCGGCGGCACGTTGTACGTCACCTATGCCAAGCAGGATTCGGCCAAGCACGACGATGTGGCCGGCGTGGGCAATGGCTACGTCGCAACCTTCGATACTACGGGAAAACTTCTCGCCAACGTGGTGTCGGCCGGGGTGCTCAATTCGCCCTGGGGCATGGCGATGGCGCCGGCGACTTTTGGCGATTTCTCAGGCGCCCTGCTGGTGGCCAATTTCGGCGACGGATTGATTCACGCTTATAATGCCACCAACGGCAGCCTCATGGGCACGCTGACGGATCCGAGCAGCAATGCCATCGCTATTCCAGGCATGTGGTCCATCAACTTTGGCAACGGCGGCAGTGGCGGAGACAAATCGACACTGTACTTCGCCGCCGGCATCGCTGGACCCAACGGCGAGCCCGTGGAATCCCACGGCCTGTTCGGCAGCATCCAGCCTGCACCTACGTTCACCACCGCAGGCATCCAGAATGGAGCAAGCTTCTCCAGCGCGAGCGCCATTGCTCCGAACACGTTTGTCACCATCAAGGGTGGAGCGCTGTCTGAAACCACTCGCCCATGGGCAACCACAGACTTTAACGGTACCGCGCTTCCAACAAAACTGGACAACGTCAGCGTGACCGTCAATGGAGAGCCGGCCTATGTGGCCTATATCAGCCCCAGCCAAATCAATTTCCTGGCTCCGGCGGATCTGGCGCCGGGGCCGGTGCAGGTTCAGGTCACTAATAACGGCCTGACCAGCGCGATGGTCGCCGGCACCGCTCTGAGTTCGGCGCCCGCTTTCTTCACCATCGGCGCGACTAACTCGGCGGGGAATTCCTACATCGCGGCTACTCACGCCGATGGTTCCATAGCCGGTCCCCCAAGCTTGATCACGGGAGCAACCACGACGCCGTTCAGTCCGGGCGAAATCGCCATCCTGTACGGTAATGGCTTTGCGGGCACCACCTCGCCGGTTCCGAACGGCCAAATTATCTCCACGGCCCTACAGCTGGCGGTTACACCGGTGGTCATGATCGGTGGCGTTCCAGCCGCCGTGCAATTCGCAGGGCTGTCGGCGACCGGCGAGTTCCAATTCAACGTGGTTGTGCCGTCGACGCTGACCCTTAGCGGCACAGGTCCCGTGGATGTTCCTGTAGTCATCCAATCCGGCGGCGCGCAGACCCAGAGCAACGCGGTGATCTCGGTCGCCGTTCCCGCAACGTAGTCCGATCGCCGGCCCGGCTCCGTGTCTTCTCCCGCGGGGCCGGGCGGCGTGGGTTTTAGGGAACCACCGCGGCTGAATAGGGTGTCAGCCTGGGAGGACGGGCGTCCGGTTCGAGCAGCCACGCCGTGCGCGCCGGAAAATAACGGCGCAACTTCTGGTCTTCTTCGACACCGAGATCGCGCGCCCACACCACGCGCTCGCCATCGATATCGGCGAGATTGTGTACCCACTCCACGAACTGGTGCCGCGGCCCATAACGCACGAAGACCAGTTGCCGGCCGGGCAGCTTCGCGAGTCGGCGATTGATCGCGATTCTTCCATCTGGATCTCCGTGATTGATCGCGTCCCAAGTCTCGTATTGCCTCATCACCGGGACGATGTCCGGATCGCCCCAGGCATGCAAACCATACCAGAACAGAAAATGGCCGGCGCACAGCAGCAGAAGGATCCTTGCTCCATCCTGGCCGGCCGCCTGTCCACCAATGCGGATCTGGCTCAGGCGTTCCAAACCGGCAACACTCACCAACACGAACAGGCATGCGATGGCCGCGATGTAATGGGTATAGAAGTACGGATAGAAATTCGTGCCGAGGGCGAAAAGCAACACCACCGCGAGCACCCAGGCAAATCGAAACTGCCTCGCTCTGATCAGGAAAAACGGCACAGCCAGGTAAAGGGGCGCTAGCAGAAAGAAACGATAGAATCGCACGCGGCTCCAGAGCCGGTCCCAGTACGTCGCGAATGTATCGGTGCCCGCTCCATGCACTTCCGACTGCGCCTCGAAATCCAGTTCCTGCTCGGGCGTGAGTTGGCGCTGGGCAACCGGGAGCGGCTGCACGGTGAAGGTGGCCGGAACGCCGTACTGTTCACGGCTCAGCGTGTACGGCATGGTGGCCCAACTCCCGGTGACGGCGCGATTCTGGAAGAGCACGAGCACCAGAGCCGGCGTGACGGCCAGCGCCGCGATGGGCGCGAGTCTCGCGAGGCGGGTAAGGCTTGACCAGGCACGCACGGCCGGTAGGAAGAACAGCACCGCGCCGATTGCCAGGAAAACCGATTCGTAGGGCCTGGAAAGTATCTGTACTCCCATCCCCAGGCCGAGCAACGCCGCATGTCGTCGTCTTCCGGATTCGAGAACGCGAGGCAGCGCTCCGAACACCAGGCAGCCTGCCATGGCGGAGACCGCGCCGCCCCAGTAGCTGTTCATCCACTGGTTGAGCGGCCCGAATTCGATCGCGGCCAGCAGCCCTCCAGCCAGCGCCCAGCCCGGCGTCGTCCAGGTGCGCAGCATCCAATAGCACAGCGCGCAAAAAGCGCCTTCCGAGAGCGCGACTCCAGCCCACGGATGGCCGAAGATCGTCCATCCGATCGCCAGCATGAGGCCTTGTCCCAGCGGAAAAATGGAACTGTAGGACGGCTGTTGCAGAACGAAGAACGTCTCGAAGAACTGGCTGTAGGGATGCGCCGGATTCGCGAGCCGAAAATGCCGCAGTGTATCGGCCAGCAACAGATAGCTGAAATCGTCCGACACGCTGGCCGCTGGAATCGGGTAGCGCGCCATCAGCGCCAGCCGTAGTGCAACCGGCAACACCGCGAGCAACAACATGCTCCAACCCATTCTTTGCGCCAGCCGCTGCCCATACGGTTCGATCAAAGGGCGCGAAAGGATCAAAAGCAGCACCAGCACCAACGCGACCGCAAGCTCGATGAAGTCGGAAGCGCCGAAACCGATTGGGTTGCGCAACGGCAGGAGCGAGCGGAACAGATGAAAAATAAACATCGCTAATGCACCTGCTCGAACCGCAGCGTGGGCTGTTGCGTTTTCTCCCGTGGCGGAGGCTTCGGCGGCTCCGGAGCCTTCTCAGGTTGTTCCGCGACGTACGGGTCCAATTTCGGCGGGCTCGCGTCCGGCTCCAGCAGCCAAACACTGCGATCCGGATAATAGCGCCGGAGCTTTTCATCTTCGGCCGCGCCGAGATCGCGCGCCCAAATAACCTTCGATCCGTCGATATCCGCGTTGTTGTAGACCCACTCGTCCTGAAAGATGTGCTGCGGCCAATAGCGAACAAACACCAATTGCTTGCCCGGCAATTGCGCCAGTTCGCGCGCCACTTGAATCCTGCGCTGCGGATTCTGGTGATTGATGTCGTCCCAGGTTTCGTAGCGCGCCAGCTCCGCGACCGACTCGCCATCCTCAAATAGATGCACGCCATACCACAGCACAAAATGCGCGACACACAGAAAAACAATCAGCCGCGCCGCGTCTGCGCCCACCTGGTAGCCGCGAATCCTGACTTGGCCGAGCTGCTCCAGGCAGGTAATGCTGACCAGGATGAACAGACAGGTGAGCGCGGCGACGTAGTGAAACTGGAACGCAGGAAAAAAATTGACTCCCAAGGCGAACAGCAGCAATGTCGCCGCGGCCCAAAAATACGGGTACTCGCGAATCCGCAGAAAGAAAAACGGCAGTGCCACGTACAGCGGGGTCACAAGAAAGAAGTGAAGGAAGCGCACGCGGTATTCCAGGCGCGTCAGATAGCTAGCCAGCGTCTCTGGGCCGCTGCGAAATGAAAGCTGCGCCCGATATTCGAGCGCTTGCTGCGGCGTCAATTCGCGATGCGGCACGGGATCGGCCTGGAAGGTCAGCGAGGCCGGCACGCCGTATTGATACTGGCTGAGCATTTCCGGCAGAGTGGCCCAGCTGTGCGTCACGCGCTGGTTTTGCAACAACGTTACTCCCGCGGCCACGGCGACCAGTGCGCACGCCGCCAACGCCGGCCGCGCCAGCCGCCGGAGTTCCTCGCTCCGGCGCAACGAGGGCGCGAAATACAACGCCACGCTGGCGAATAGAAAGATGGATTCATACGGGCGCGTGATCAGGTGCATGGCCAATCCCAGGCCAAGCCAGCATCCGTCGCGCAAACGCCCGCGCTCGCGCAGCCGGGGGAGCGCTCCAAACGTCAGACACCCCGCCGCCGCCGCAACGTGGCCGCCCCAGTAGCTGTTGGTCCACTGATTCAGCGGCCCGAACTCGATCATCGCCAGTACGCCGCCGAGCAGCGCCCACCCAGGCGTGGTCCATCCGCGCAACATCCAATAGCACAGCGAGCAGAATGCCGCGACACCCAGCAGCACCCCGGCCCATGGCAGCCCGAAGATTGCGCGTCCCACGGCCATCGCCAAGCCTTGGCCGATGGGATAAATGGAACTATACGTCGGCTCCTGAAGAACAAAAAACGTCTCAAAAAATTGATGCAGCGGATGCGCCGGATTCGCCAGGCGAAAGTGCCGCAACGTATCGGCCACCAGCAAGTGCCCGAACTCGTCGTAAAGATCCGGCGCCGGAACCGGATGGTGCGGCAACAGAGCCAAGCGCAAGGCCACCGGCAGCGCGGCCAGAAGCAACATGCACCACGCCGTCCTTTGGGCCAAGCGCGAACCATACGGCTCGATCCACGGCCGTGAGATCAATGTCAGCCCTAGCAGCAGCGCGGCCAGTCCCAGCTCGATGAAATCGCTGGCCCCAAAACCGATCGGATTGCGCAACGGCAGGAAGGACCGGAAGAGCTCCAGCAAGACCATGAAGTCTTATTGTCGCCGCGATCCCCACTCGCTTGCGCGCCCGGCTGGTACGATAACGAAAGTCCATGGATCTGTTCCCGTGCAGTGCCGAAGAACTCGCGGCCCAACTGGCCGACGCTAACGCCAAGCGTCAATCGATCACCTTGCGCGGCAACGGAACTAAGGACGGGATGGCGGGACCCATCGGCACTTCTGATGTCACGATCTCCACCAGCCGGCTCAACCGCGTCCTGGACTACGAACCGCGCGACCTGACCGTGAGCGTCGAAGCAGGCATTTCCTGGAGCGAGTTCAGTAATCTTTTGGCCGAACACGGACAAATGGTTCCACTCCATCCACCCTTCGCCGACTCCGCCACGGTCGGCGGAATCGTCGCGGCGAACCTGAGCGGTCCATGGCGCCGCCTGTATGGCTCCGTGCGCGACATGGTGATCGGTATGACGTTCGCCACGCTGGAAGGCAAACTGATCAAGACCGGCGGCATGGTGGTGAAGAACGTGGCCGGCTTGGACATGGCCAAGCTGATGATCGGGTCCTTCGGTACGCTCGCGGCTATAGCCGTCGTCAACTTCAAGCTGCAGCCCCGGCCCGCGGGAACTCGCACCTTCAAGCAGGAGTTCGTACGCGCCGCCGAAACCATTGCAGTGCGCGATAAAATTCTGAAGAGCCAGCTTCAGCCTGCCGCCGTGGATATCATCAAATCTCCGCAAGGCTACGATCTGCTGGTTCAAGCGGGCGGCAGCCCGGCTGTTTTGGAACGCTACACGCGCGAGCTGAGCGCTTTCCGAGTCCTGGATGAGGAACAGGAGTTCTCACTTTGGGATAACATCCGCGAATTCACTCCCGACTTCCTCCGCGATCACCCCGACGGCGCCGTGGTGCGCGTGTCTTGCGCGCTTTCTGAAGTCGGCAGCGTATTGGAATCGCTGCCTATACCCGCCATTGCTCGGGCCGGCTCCGGCATTTGCTACGGATATTTCCAAGAGCTTCGGCGTCTGCGCCTTCCCGCGCTCGGCAAGAGCGTGGTGGAGTTCGCGCCCCAAAGCTTTCGCGAAAAGGCCGAGCTGTGGCCGGAGCCCGGCAGCGATTTTGCGATGATGAAAAAGGTAAAGGAAATGTTCGACCCCCAGGGCCTCCTGAACCGCCGCAGGCTATATGGCCGTATCTGATCTGGTCATGCCGGACCGGCCCAAACAATCGGACCTCGACACCTGCGTGCACTGCGGCCTGTGCCTGAACGCCTGCCCCACCTACCGCGAGCTGCGCGTGGAAATGGATTCGCCGCGCGGGCGCATCTACCAAATGGCGCAGGTCGCAAGCGGCGCGCCGATTAGTCTCTCCTATATCGAGCACATCGGGCTCTGCCTGGCGTGCCGCGGCTGCGAGACAGCTTGCCCTTCCGGCGTGCGTTACGGGCGCTTGGTGGAAGCCGCGCGCGCGGAAATCGAGCCTCAAATTCAGCGGCCTTGGTATGCGCGCTGGCTTCGTGACTTTTTCTTCCGTAAGCTGCTGCCTTCGCGCCTGAATCTTGGAATCGTTGGGACAGCGCTCTATCTTTATCAGGCCAGTGGTCTCAAATGGCTGGTCCGCGTGCTCGGTTTCCTGCCCGCCAAGCTCCGCGATATCGAAAGCCTGTCGCCGGAAATTGAAGCGCCCTTCTTTTTCCCCTTTTACGGCAAGACGCTGGCGGCGGAAGGGCCGCAACGTTACCGCGTCGCGTTTCTGGGCGGCTGCATGGCCAACATTTGTTTCGCGCGCTTGAACGAAGCCACGGTTCGCGTGTTGCGTAAGAACGGCTGCGAGGTATCCATTCCCGAGGCGCAGACCTGCTGCGGCGCTCTGCATGTCCACGCCGGTCTGGCCGATGATGCGCGCAAGCTCGCGCGGCAAAACATCGATGCGCTTTTAGACGGCGGCTTCGACGCCATCGTCACCAACGCCGCCGGCTGCGGCTCGACGCTGAAAGAATACGGCGAGCTGCTCGAACACGATCCGGCTTACGCGGAAAAGGCCCGGCGGTTCGCACCCCAGGTCAAGGACGTCACCGAATTCCTGGCGTCCATCGAGCTCAACACCGAGATGGCCGCGCAAGCCATCGCCGCCACCTATCAGGATTCCTGCCATCTCGCCCACGGTCAAAAAATCCGGAGCGCCCCGCGCAAACTGCTCAATGCCATCCCTGGCCTGGAGCTACGCGAGATGCAGTTACCCGACATGTGCTGCGGCAGCGCGGGTATCTACAACGTTTTGCATACCAACATGGCGCTGGCGCTGTTGCGAAAAAAGATGGACGCCGTGAACGCAACCGGCGCGCAATGCATCGTCACCGCCAATCCCGGTTGCATGCTGCAGCTTTCGGCCGGCGCGCGGAAATTCGGCCAAGGGCAAAAAGTTGCGCACGTCGTCGAACTGTTAGATCGCGCCTACCGCGCCAAGCAGGATTCTAAACCTGCATCGTAAATACCGCGCCGCCGCTGGGCCCGTTGGCGGCCGTGACTTTTCCGCCGTTCTGCTCGACAATGGACTGCACCACGTACAACCCCAGCCCCGAGATGATCGATTTGGTCGACACCCGCTCTTGAAAAATCCGGGGAAGCAGCTCGGGGGCGATTCCCGGGCCGTCGTCGCTCACCACGATCTGGCTGCCGCGCGCCTGGATGCGGATATTCTTGGCCCCGGCTTGCGCCGAGTTCAAGAACAGATTCACCAGCACGCGCTCCCATTGGGCCGGGTCGCCCTTGAGCCGAAATTCGGGATCGATATCGCGGGTGAACCCCAGCTTCGGCCGGCTGGCGGTTTCCAGATAGTCCTGGCAGAATTGCGCTGCATTCCCGATCACGGGAATCAGCTCGGTGGCCGAGCGATTGGTTTCGAGAATGCTGTGCGCGATCCTCTGCCCCTGGTCCACGCTGCGCTGCAGGGTCCGCGCCAGCTTCTCCCATTTCGGATCGTTGCCCAGCACGTCCGCGCTTTCGGCGATGGTTTGAAAAACGTTATTCAGATCGTGGACCAGACCTTCGAGCGATAGATCGGCGACCGGCATGTTGAGCTCACTCCGCGACTCGATGTAGTGTATCGAAAAATTCAGGGAAAGACACGCGGGCCGCCTCCGCGCCCTCCACCGTGCATGGTCCGTCGGCAATCAAAGCCGCTACTGAAAATGCCATCGCGATTCGATGATCGCCGAATGAATCCAGCTCCGCGGCATGAAAAGCTTGCCGGCCCGGCACTTCGAAGCCGTCCTCACGCACTTCGATCTGGAGCCCCATGCGCCGGAAATTTTCCGCGATGGTGGCAATGCGGTCAGTCTCCTTCACGCGCAGCTCAGATGCATCGCGCACGATCAGCCCTTCTTCGCTCGCCGCGCCCAGTACGGCCAGCACTGGAATTTCGTCGATGAGAGCCGCGGTTTGGGCTTTCTCCAGAATGCCCCCGCGAATGGGCGACTTCCGCACCAGTACGTCGCCCGTCAGCTCCCCTCCCGAGGAGCGCACGTCCAAAACCTTGAGCTGCGCGCCCATCCCGGCGAGAAAATCGAGCAGAGCGGTGCGCGTGGGATTTAATCCCACGTTGTAAACCGTAAGGGCCGATTCGCGCACGATCAACGCCGCGACCAGGAAAAATGCCGCCGACGATAGATCGCCCGGAACGCGCAATTCGCAGCCGTGCAGGCGCGGCCCGCCGGTCAGGGTGACTGAGTAGCCTCGTACGTCTATATCCGCGCCAAATTCCTGCAGCGCCAGCTCAGTATGATCACGGGTTCGCACCGCTTCGTGCACGGTGGTTTTTCCCTCGGCATACAAACCCGCCAGCAAAACGCAGCTCTTCACCTGCGCGCTCGCCACCGGCAGAGTGTATTCGATGGGGTGCAGTTTCCGGCCGCGAATGGTGAGCGG
>Ga0335081_10015222_pt1 | contig 12437 bp, 12 predicted proteins | sample Lox_Sample_35_FD_206713 | JGI IMG/M metagenome (GOLD analysis project Ga0335081, IMG submission 206713) | Soil microbial communities from Loxahatchee National Wildlife Refuge, Florida, United States - Lox_Sample_3.5 | ecosystem: Environmental > Terrestrial > Soil > Wetlands | place: USA...
TCGGCGAGGCTGGAGCAGATGACCACCGGTATGGGGTGCTGGGTCATAATCTTCTGCAGGAACGTCAACCCGTCCATCCGCGGCATCTCGATATCCAGCGTGATCACATCGGGATCGAGAGCGAGAATCTTGTCGCGTGCCACGAATGGATCGGGGGCGGCGCCGACTACCTCCATATCCGGTTCGTGCGCCAGCGTCTCGGTGAGGATCTTGCGCACAATCGACGAGTCGTCGACAATCAGGACGCGAATCTTCCGGCCAAGTTGCATACCGGGGCCTCCATTCAATCTTCCCCATCAGGCGCTTATCGCCCTCTCCCGCGAGGACGGCGAAAGATCGCCGGCTGAACGTACTCCAACGAGTGAGAGATTCGAGTCAGGCTCTCCGCCTGGCCGATGAACAGGTATCCGCCCGGTTCCAGCACCTGCTCGAGCCGGCGCGTCACCATCTCCTGCGTAAGGCGGTCGAAGTAGATCATTACGTTGCGGCAGAAGATGACGGGGAATTGCTTGGACCAGGTTATGGGTTCAATCAGATTCATGCGCTGGAAGACGGCTTGCGATCGAACCTCCGGTTTGACGCGATACGACTTGTGCGGACCGTCAGGGAGGGAGAAGTAGCTTTTGATCCATGCCGGCGACAAGCCGTTAACCCGTTCGGCTGGGTAGACCGCGCGTTCCGCCTGGGCCAAAGCCTTGCGCGAGATGTCAGTTCCCAACAGGCGGATACGGGAAGAAGGCAAGGCCTCACGCACCAGGAACGCCAGCGTCCAGATTTCTTCTCCCGTGGAGCAGGCGGCGCTCCAGATCTCGATGGCTTCGCGGCGCGCCAGCGAGGGCAAAACCTTCTCGCGCAGGAAATCGAAGTGGTCCGGTTCGCGGAGAAAGGAAGTGTGGTTCGTGGCGAGCGCATCAATCAGCGCCAGCAGCGATTCACCCGACGAATCGCCCAGCACGTGGCGGTAATAGTCCTGATAGGAGGCGAAGCCCCCGCCGCGCACCAAGCGTTGCAGCCGTGCAGAAACGAGTTCTTCTTTGCCCGGCTTCAGATCCAGCCCGAACGTCCGGTACGCCAACTCGCGGATCTGTTGGAATTCACGCTGCCCCAGCGGGCGCACGGCGCTGTCCAGCCGTTCAGCGTCCCGCGTCACCGGTCTTATCCTTGAAGAGCCGGTCCAGGTCGAGAATGAGACCGACCCTGCCGTCTCCCAGAATGGCGCCACCGGCCACGCCAATCGTGTCGCGGAACGTCTCGCCCAGACTCTTGATGACCACTTCCTGCTTGCCGATCAGTTCGTCCACGAGCAGGCAGAAGCGCTGCGAGCCGGCCTCGGCCACCACCACCACCGATTCGATGGCGTTCTCCGTGCGCGGCTCGACCCCGAATTTTCGATAGAGCCTCACGACCGGCAGCAGCGTGCCCCGTACCAATGCCATCTCGCCTCGTTGCTGAACCGTCCAAATGGTGTCTTCCTTGGGGCGGAACATTTCCCGAACCGCGAACAGGGGAACGATGTAGCGTTCCTTGCCGACACCCACCACCAGGCCATCAATGATTGCCAGAGTGAGGGGCAACTTCAGGAAAAACGTGGCTCCCAGGCCCGCGGCAGTCTGAATTTCGATTCTCCCGCGCAGCTTTTCGATGCCGCGCCGAACCACGTCCATGCCAACTCCGCGGCCGGAAACGTTGGTTACCTGAGCGGCCGTGCTAAATCCGGGCGCGAAGATCAGTTCGTAGATTTCCTTCTCGGGGAGTTGGTCGGGGGACGCGATCAGACCCTTTTCGATGGCTTTGGCGGCGATCTTTTCCCGGTTCAGCCCGCGGCCGTCGTCGGTGATTTCGATCACCACCTGGCCCGCCTGATGGTGGGCCTTTAACAATAGCCGGGCAGTTCCCGGCTTCCCGCAAGCCTGCCGCTCGTCGGGTGGTTCGATGCCATGATCGAGCGAGTTGCGCACCATGTGCATGAGGGGATCGGAAAGCTCTTCGACGATGGTTCGGTCCAGCTCGATTTCGTCCCCTTCGGTCACCATCTCAACCTGCTTCCCAAACTGCCGCGAGAGGTCCCGTACGAGGCGGGCCATTTTCTTGAAGAGAGGACCGATGGGCACCAGACGCATGGCCATCGCGGTTTTCTGCAATTCAGCGGTGATCCTGGTGAGTTGCTGCAGGTTGCGATGGAGCCGAGGATTCTTCACTTTGGACAGCTCCGGATCGTGGCGCACTAAAGTCTCGGCAATGACCATCTCGCCGGCCATGTCTACCAGGTAGTCGAGTTTACCGGTGTCTACCTTGACCGCCATCTTCTCGCTGCGTTTGGGGGACTCCCCACCCGAGTCTGCGGGCGGCGAGGTTGCGGTGGGCGGAGCGCCGGTCTCCACTGCCGCCGCCAACTCAGCTAAGCCTGGAGACGGTTCGGTGGCATCGGAAGCCTGCGACGATAGTTGTGCTACGCGCTGTAAGAGAGTGTCATTACGCGAAGGCACCGATGACGGCTGATGCTGGAGCACGGCTTCCAAGTGCGACAGCCAGCGGCGCAGATGATCCGCGCTTTCCAGGATGATATCGATGGCGCCCGGGGTTATAGTCAGCTGGAAATTGCGAGCCTTATCCAGGACGGTTTCGACCTCGTGCGCGAGTTTCTGGATGTCCCACAACTCCAGGAAGCCGGCCAGGCCTTTGATGGTGTGAAAACTTCGAAAAACAGAATTGAGCGCTTCCGAGTCGCGGGGGTCCCGCTCGATCGTCAGGACCTGGGCCTCCAGGCTCGTCAAGTGTTCCCGAGCTTCCAAGACGAAGTCGGAAAGGAGTTCCGGATCCTCAGCCAGACTTTCGGAGCTGGCCACAGTTTGTTGATCGGCTGTCTCAACCCAGCGTTGCAGCCGCGAGACGCCTTCCTGTAGTTGAGCGGCCGCCTCGGGTGGGCGAGGTTTGGACCGGGTGATGGATTCGATGGTCGTGCGAGCGATCTCAGCGGGTTCGGCCGTTCCTGCATTCCGGGCCAGGTCCTGGATAGCCTGTAAAGCGGCCAGCCATTTCTCTACCACCTGCTCGCTAGCGCCGGCTGCCTCTCCCAGAATTGACTGCAAGGCGAGATCATCGATTTGTTGGCGCAACTCCACGGACTGAGGCACTGGCTTTTCCCTAAACCTTTCGCTTCTTGCTGAGCGGCGTGGGTCACCGGTTGCGTGAGCCCGATGACGCGCCGCCCGATTTTTTGGGCACCTAGTAAACTTTGATGGCGTCTTCGCAGCGCGTTACTGCAGCATCGTATTGAGATGACGCAAGTCCTGCGCCGAGAGCACCTTGTCGATGTCGAGCAGGATTTTGACCTTGCCCTTCACCTTGGCCATCCCCAAGAGATACTCGGCGGCCAGATCTTCGCCAAAATCGGGCGTGTCTTCGACATCGGACGACGCCAGGTTGAGCACTTCGGATACCCCATCCACGATGACCCCGATCAGGATGAGCCCAGCTTCGCCCTGGACCTGAGTGACGATGATGCATGTCCGCTGCGTGTATTCGGCCTGGGGGAGGCCGAACTTCAGGCGCAGATCAATGACCGGCACCACTTTCCCGCGCAGGTTGATGACGCCTTTGACGTGGCCGGGCGTCTGGGGGACAGCGGTAATTTCTTGGATACCCATGATTTCCCGTACCTTGAGCACACGAATTCCAAACTCCTCATTTCCGAGCTGGAACGTAAGATATTTGCCGGAGCGCGCGTCCGTGGATGTGCTGACGGGTTCACTGGCGAGGACTGTTGACATGTTTTCTCCTGTTTTTCGATCGTTTCAAATATCCACCGGGCACGTCTGGCCCAATGAGTGAGTGGCGTTCTGGCCGGGTTTGTCATTCGGCGCGAGGCACATTCGGACGACCAGTTCCTGGCCGTCCCATTGGAATCTCTCCACGATCCAATCGATGCTGCCGCCCGTCTTGGTCTTGAAATTCCTGCCGAAGACCACGGTCGGAATGCTGAGACCGAGATCTCCGAGATGGCGTTCGAGCGAGCTTTTGACGTTGCCGATGACCATGTTCGTCAACTCCGCGACGGCGTCGAGGACCTCTTCGTTCAACGCGGGGGCCTCCGTCATCAGCATGTCCGTACAAATGCGGCATGCCACTGCCGAAGAACACGAAATACTTCCGGTGCCGCTCCAACGGCCGGCAATTCCGATAAAAGAAACGATGCCCTCGGACGTTTCGGGAGAGGTATGCTCCCGGGTGACTTCGCCTGGTTCAATGTTGCCGCTCAGCATCGTGGAGAAAACCTCAACGACGGAGTGGCGGATTGCGCTCTCGATCAGATTCTCTACGTTCATAACGGCAGAGCAGGCTCCAGAATGCCCGCCAGCTTCTCCTTGATTTGATCGGCCGTGAAGGGCTTACGCACATAACCAACGGCGCCCAGCCTGACTGCCTCGGCCACTTTCGTTTCGCCTCCCTCGGTGGTGATCATTACCACGGGGACCTGCGCCCAATCGCCGGAGGCCTTCAGGGAAGCCAGCAGTTGCAGCCCGTCCATCTTCGGCATATTAATGTCCGAGAGAATCAAGTTGACCTTGTGTTCTTTTAACAGCGCGAGGGCCTCTTCTCCGTTGCCCGCTTCGTGAATGGTGTTGATAGCCATTCCGGTCTGCCGCAAGACGCGCTGCAGAATTTTGCGGATCGCCGCCGAGTCATCTACCACCAAGACATCTGAATCCATGCGACTCCTTACACCGTTATTCATCGGTGCAAAATCCCGATTTCGTTAGAGGGAAGGGAGAATTTGTGTAAGGTCCGGTGGGCTGTGCTAAAGGTTTGCGGGAAAAAGACGATTACATACTAAGAGGCGGGTACTCGCGCGTGGCCAGACAACTCACGCAACAAGAAATCGATGCGGTTTTCGAAACCAAGCAAGACCACAAGCGGGAGACTCCCGCGGTTCGGTTTGATTTCCAGCGCCCGGATCGTATCCCGAAATCCCAAGTACGAGCCATCCACCTGCTGCACGACATCTTCGTGCGCAACCTGGTATCGAGTCTTTCCGCCTATTTGCGCTCCTACCTGACGGTGAACCTGGTTAGTGTGGAGCAGCTTTCGTACGCCGAGTTTCTGGAAGGGCTTCCCTCGCCAACATGCATGGTGTCGCTAGGGTTGCGGCCGTACGACGGCAGCGGCGTCCTCGAGCTCAATCCCTCGCTGGCGTTTCCGATCCTCGAAATGCTGTTGGGCGGAACCGGGAAATCCTCCACATCCATTCAAAGGGATATTACGGAAATCGAGCAAAAAATCCTCGACGGTTTGTTTCGCATCGTCCTGCACGATCTTCGCGAGGCATGGAAGGGAGTGACGGATGTCGATTTCTCTATTGAATCCATGGAGACGGAGCCGCAACTGTTGCACCTGATGGGGCCGAATGAGGCTGTAGTGGCGATTGGCGTAGAAATCCGCATCGCGGACACGGTGGGCATGATGAACATCGCCATGCCGTCCATCGTGATTAAGATGATGCGGCAGAAGTTCGATCAGCAGTGGTCGGTGCGCAAGACCCATGCCAGCGAAAGCGAGCAGGCCCGGCTCCTCAGCATGCTCCGGAACGCCACCCTAACCCTGGAGGCAAGCGTGGATGGACTGGAGCTTACCGTGCAGAATGTGCTGGATCTGGCGGAAGGACATCTTTTGTTATTCGATCGTTCGATCGACAGCCCGTTGAAACTGGTCATCAATGGCCGGCACAAGTACTCGGGACAGGTTGTCAGCACTGGCCGGAAGCGGGCGTTATTGGTGGAACAGGTGGTCGAACGTCCTCAGGGGAGAACCAAAGAAGAACCAAACGTTCCCGCGTTGCCGCCGGCTCTGCCAGAGGTTTCATAGAAGCTGCGCAACAGATCGATAAACGCCCGCCCGCGCGGCCGGCCGTTATGGCGATCGAATTCGAGGTGCTGCAGGAATACCAACAACCGCAGGATGTCACCATCTCTGGTCTTCGGCATGCCCAGGCTCTCCTGCTCGCGCTTGCGAAATTCTGCGACCGCACCTTGTACGCGATCGAAGAGCGGTCTGGCGAGCGTGTTGTCGGGGCGCGTTTCATAATAGACGCCCGATTGCAGCGTGCGATAGGTTCGGACTAAGGCCTCCAAGGCATCGCGCGCATCGGTATCGCAGGCGCCGGCCGTCTCGAGAGCGGCGGCAGCCAGGCTCCCGCCCAAGAACGCCAGCAGCGGTTCGTTTTCCTCCAGAAACTTCTCCGGGATGCGGATATCCTGGTTGGGGATGTTGGTTGCATCCATGGGAGCGGGCTTTTCATGGCGCCGGGCATCCCGGAGATACTCGCAATCGAGCGGACAGGTCACGCTCACCTCGCGTTCCGTACCGCAACAGATACTGCAAATTTCGGCGCGTACGCCGGGGCAGAAGCGCTTCGGCCGGCGCTCGTGACAGATGGCGCAAGACATTTCTCTAGTATAAGGAGTGGGAGCCGGAAGGTATGAGCCGCACCAACCTATTTTTCAAAGTGGAAGTGGAGCACGACCCCGAGGACAACCCGCAGCGCTTGGGCGACGAGATCACCCGCCGGCTGCTGAAATTGTATGGCGTGCGGGATGTGGAGTTGTCCAGCTTTGCCACGATCGAAGAATAGAATATCCGGCGTCAGATCGGCGCCGCGACATCCCCTCTTGTAAGCGCCTGCTGGTAACCGCCTGCCGAGCTATCCGCAATCGGCAGTCGTGTTATTCTCTTTAGGGCAAGAGCGGATTGGTCACACGTTGCCGCACGCAGGCCAGATCAACTGTTTTGATAAGGGGAGGAGTATTCAGCCAATATGAGTTCCGCTACCACGACGTCGCAAAGCTTAGAGGCTCTGCTGAAAAGTGCCGGCAATCCGGTGAACATGCTCCGCAATTCGCAGATTGGAGCGTACGTCTATCCGGTTGTTCCTTACGAGTACTCCAACTGGCGCGATGAGCAACGCGCCTGGCGCGAGAGCTGTGTCCTGTTCGACCAGTCGCACCACATGGTGAATGTGTATATCGAAGGGCCGGATGCGGTGAAGATGGCTACGCATCTCGGGTTCAACAGCTTCGCCAAGTTTCCGGTGGATCGCGCGAAGCAGTTCGCTCCCTGCAGTTACGACGGATATGTGATCGGCGATGGAATCCTGTTTCATCTCGAGCCGAACAAGCTGGTTTTCGTGGGACGGGCTCCGGCCGCGAGTTGGATCGAGTTTCATGCCCAGACCGGCGGGTTCAACGTCAAAACCACCAAGGACGACCGCTCGCCTTCGAACCCCGGGGGGAAACCCGTGGTTCGCACGTGCTACCGCTATCAAATCCAGGGGCCGAACGCGTGGCAGGTAATCGAGAAGTTAAACGGCGGACCGCTCCCCGAGATCAAGTTCTTCAACATGGGCTATATGAACATCGCCGGAAGGAAGGTGCGGGCGCTGCGGCACGGCATGGCGGGCGCTCCCGGTTTGGAAGTGTGGGGTCCATATGAAGAACGCGAGGAAATCCGGGCAGCGATAGTCGCAGCCGGCAAAGACCACGCGCTGGTGCAGGTAGGGGCGCGAGCCTATGCCACCAACACGTTGGAATCGGGCTGGATTCCTTCTCCTCTTCCCGCGGTTTACACGGGCGAAAAGATGAAAGCCTACCGGCAGTGGCTACCGGCAACGAGTTATGAAGGCACCGGCTCGATCGGCGGCAGCTTCGATTCGACCAACATCGAAGACTACTATGTGACGCCATACGAGATGGGCTACGGCTCGTTCGTCAAGTTCGATCACGATTTCATTGGACGAGAGGCGCTGGAAAAAATGGCTGGCCAGCCGCAGCGGAAGAAAGTGACGTTCGCCTGGAATAAAGACGACGTCAAGAAGGCCCTCGACTCCCTTTTTGAAGCCGGCGACATCTACAAGTACATCGACATTCCGCTCTCGAACTACACGTCGGCGTCGTATGACAAGGTGACCATCCGCGGGAAGGTGGCCGGTCTGTCGATGTTCAGCGGTTATAGCTACAACGAGCGGTCGATGCTGTCGCTGGGCGTGGTGGAACCGGACGTTCAGACTGGCACCGAGGTGGTCTTGCTGTGGGGTGAAGCGGGCGGCGGTTCGAAGAAGACTACCGTCGAGCGCCACAAGCAGCTGGAGATCCGCGCGGTCGTCAGCCCGGTGCCGTATTCGAAGGTGGCGCGCGAAGAGTACGCGTCCGGTTGGCGTACGCAGCAGCACTAGGGGTCTGCGCCACAAGGAACAAGGCGTATTTCGCTGCCTTCGTGGGGCCGTCGTGCTTTGCGGTCTGCCAGGGTGTGCGAAACGCGCCCTTGTGCCGCTGTGCGGCGCCGGCCGACGACAGAAACCGATCGTCTGCCCCACAGAGTTAAAACTGCATTCTGTATGACGCACTCTACACTAGAGTGTTCCCGATCTGTGGCTCCGCCTGCTTACGCGCGCGGTTCTTTGGCTCCCGGCGCTAGCGCGATTCCTCCGGCGGAGGGACGCGCACGAAGGCCCGGTAGAGCAGCAGGTCGTAGGCGATCTTCAGCGTTCCAGCAATCAGGAACGGCCCGTTGATCCACATGGGCCGCGCGAACAACATTCCGGCGAATACCGGGGCGATGGATGCGCCGGTGGTTCGCGCAACACCAGTGATGCCGGCTGCCGCCGACCGTTCCTGCGGAGGCACGATGGCCATCGTGTACGACTGGCGCGTGGGCACATCCATCTGGCTGATGCTGAAACGCAGCAATAGAACCAGGGCCGCGAGCTGCAAGTTCGGCATCAGCGGCACCAGCAGCAGCAAAATGTTGGACGGCAGATGGGTGAACACCATCGTCCGGATGAGGCCGATGCGCGCGGCGATCCGCGACGCCAATAGCGCCGAGAGTCCGGCCAGAACATTCGCGCCGAAAAAGATCCAGCCAAGCGCGGCCAGGTTCGTGTGGAAACGCAGATAAAACCAATAGGCCGCAAAGCTCTGGATGACGAAGCCTCCGGCGAAGGAATCCATGGCGAACAGTCCCGAGAGTTTCAAGACGACGGTTCGCGCGGAGCCGATCCCCATCATCCGGTTCACGGTAGGTGCGTCCTGCGAGTCGTGGCGCGCTTCCGCGGCCGGCGACAGGCGATAGAACACAGCCGCCAGTAAGATCCCGAGGCCGGCGTACAGAATCACGATCGCGCGCTCGCTTCCGAGCGGTGAGGCGGCCTTGCGAAACAACGGGGTCAGCACTCCCGCAGAGAGCGAGCCGAGCGCCGTGCTGAGCGCTCCGGTCAAGGTATACCAGGCGAAGACCTCTGTCCGCTCACTGCCGGGGATCACTTCGGAAAGCGCGGCTTGTTCAATTGAGAGGAAGGGGCCTACTTCGTTCCCGCTGGGGCTGATCACACCGATCACTCCAGCAGCGGTAAGCAGCAGAAAGTTTCGGGATGCGGCGAAAACGACACCGGCTCCTACCATCAACGCAGCGCCGGCCACGAGCATTTTGCGGCGCCCGATGCGATCGGCCTGGGTGGTTAAGCCGAGCGAGACAATCGTATCCCCGAGCAGTGTCAGAGAAAGCAGCAAACCCACCTGCGATTCACTCATCCCGAGGCCGGTGAGATAGAAGACGAGAACGACGGACAAGGAACCGTACGCGAACAGACGGATGAAGCGCGTGAGGAAAAGCAGACGCCCGTCGGGAGGCAGGGCTTTGCGCGGTCGGAAGGGCGCGCTCATTTCGAACCGCCGCGTCAGTGGCTGCGGAGCGCCAGGCCGTGAGTTCCCGAGGCTTGGGACCCGCGGAAACCGTAGTAGACGATGTACAGGTAGCACACCGCCGGTAAGACGAAGGCCGTATGAATGCCGATCCGATCGGCAGTGGCGCCCTCGAGAATGGGGATGATGGCGCCGCCGACAATGGCCATCACCAGGATGCCGGAGCCCTTTCCGGTGAGTTTGCCGAGCCCGTCGATGCCGAGCGTGAAGATGCTCGGGAACATGATGGAATTGAAGAGTCCGACCAGAATGATGCTCCACATGGCTATGCGGCCGCTGGTGAGGATGGAGGTGACGACCAAGGCGCAAGCGATCATCGCGGCAGTTCCCAGGACCGGCCCGGTGCGCAGTTTGCGCAGTATGGCGGAGCCAGCGAACCGGCCGATCATGGCACCGCCCCAGTAGAACGACACGAAGCCCGCGGCCACCCGGGCCGGCATGTCTCCGATATTGGGCTGCGAAAGATAACTGACGAGGAAGCTGCCGATGGAGACCTCGGCCCCTACGTAGACGAAAATGCCGATGGCCGCGAGAACCAGCGGGCGGTGCCTCCACACGGAATCGCCGGTGGGTTCGCCGTCTGCGCCGCGGGTTTCGATCTGCGCCACGGAGGGCAAATCAAAGCGCGAGATGACGAATGCGACGGCCAGAAGGACGAGACAAATGCCGAGATACGGCAACTTCACCGCCGAGGCGTCCTGAGCAGCGCTGCCCTGCGACAGAATCAGCAGGCCGCCGACGTACGGCCCCACGGTAGTTCCCAGCGAATTCATGGCCTGGACCAGATTGAGGCGGCTGGAAGCGCGTTCCGGCGCCCCGAGCACAGCGACATAGGGATTGGCGGAGACCTGAAGAATGGTCATGCCGCTGGCCAAGACGTACAGAGCGGTGAGGAACAGCGCATACGAAGGCAGGCTGGCGGCGGGCAGAAACAGGAGCGCACCGCAGGCCATCACCACGAGTCCCAAGACGATGCTGCCCCGATAGCCAAAATACGAAATGATTTTCGCCGCGGGCATGGCGAACAGAAAGTATGCGGAGAAGAACGTAAACTGAATCAGCATCGTCTCGGTGTAATTCAGTTGGAAAACCGATTTCAGGTGGGGCACCAGGATGTCATTGAGAACGGTGACGAACCCCCACATGAAGAACACGGAGGCGATGACCGCCAGGGCAACACGTCTCTCCGAGGAGGGGCCTCCGACTTGTGGAGGACAGGCGAGATGTGGCTCATAGAACCACCTCCATTCTAGCGGGGGGCATCGCCATGCGCTGTCCAAGCCTGGAATGTGCGCTAAAACACGGCAATGGGATTGGCGGGTGATCCGGTCCCGTTGGGAATCGGCAGCGGCGCAATCACCAGCATGAACTCCCAACGATTCCGCGCGGCAGCGGCTTGGCTGACGGCCTCGAAATCAGCGCGATCTACTAAGTGGATACCGAGGATGGCGAGGACAAAATCGTGAACGGCGAGCCTGGGGAGATCGCCCGGAGGCTGGGGGGCGTAACCGGGAGTCTCCCAGGCAAGCAGCGCGATGTCGCGCTTCTTGAGCCACGGAATCACGGAATTGTCGAGACCGGCGGATTGCTCGTCGATCGGCCATGGCCCCAGCTTCGCTCGCCGGGACCACCGCCCCCAGCGCACCAGGAGGGCATCGCCCGCTTCGGCTTTCACCCCCGTTTTCTTTTCCCAGGCTTCCAGGTCCTCCGGGAATATGCGCGTTCCCGGCTCCAGGTACGGAACGCCTTTTAGCCTCGGAATATCGTACAGCACGGCCCGCGTGACGATGCCGTTTTTCACCGTCAAGATCGAATTCTTTTGGGCGCCGCCTTCCTTGGTCACGAACGACGAGACGGGATACCCGTTCCACATTTTGCCGCCGAAGAAGCGGTGAGCGAAGGAATCGAGATGAGTGTTGCCGGCCCCGTGGATGCAGGGATAGCCGATCCGGTCGGTGGCGCCATCATCGGACGCGGTTACCATTCCCCACTCGACCGGGCAGGGCACATCGACCTGTTTTTCCCGGCTGGCATCGGAAGCCAGCGATACGGTGATGCCCTCCTTCACGAGGGCGGCTGCCTGTCTTCGCTTGGCCGGCGTGACCAGGTTGAGCGTGCCCATTTCATCGTCTTTGCCCCAGCGCCCCCAGTTGGAGAGCTCACCGATCCAGCGATCGTATTCCGCCCTGCTTATGAGCGGATGCGATGATGGCGGCTGCGCGGCGGTGTGGCGGGACATTGCCACCGCCAGAGCGATGGCGCCAATCACTGCGGCGGATCGAGCGACGGACCGTGCCTTCATTCGCGTTACCTCAGCTCCACGCGGATGTTGAGCAGCTCAGTTTGGCCAACGTTCCGGACCGCGTGAACCACGGGGTCTCGCCAGCCCGCATCGCCGAACTTTAGCTCGCGGCGGGCCACCCGGCCATCGGGATCGTCCACCGCTTCGATGGAAGAGTTCGCCAGCGGGATCAGCACGCCTTGCGCATGCCGGTGCTTGGGCTGGCCGACTCCCGGCGGCACACGTTCTTCAATGACGCGCACATACCGGTTTTCGAAGATCAGCTTCTGCGTATCCTTGCACGCAACCAGAGAATCGAGCGGATCGTTTTGCGCCGGGGCAGGGCCGGGTGTGTCCTTCTTCAATTCGATCCGGATCACGTGCTGCTCGGAGGTTCCCGTATTGCG
>Ga0335081_10015223_pt1 | contig 12437 bp, 12 predicted proteins | sample Lox_Sample_35_FD_206713 | JGI IMG/M metagenome (GOLD analysis project Ga0335081, IMG submission 206713) | Soil microbial communities from Loxahatchee National Wildlife Refuge, Florida, United States - Lox_Sample_3.5 | ecosystem: Environmental > Terrestrial > Soil > Wetlands | place: USA...
CCGCGGCGGGCCGCCGCTAACCAGCGCGCAGCATCGCGATGACCGGCTCGATGTCCGGCCGGACGCCGCGCCAGAGAAAGAACGATTCGGCGGCTTGCGCGACGAGCATCCCGAGGCCGTCCGCGAGCCGGCCGGCTCCCTGATCGCGCGCGAAGCCGAGAAACGCCGTGGGACCGCTCCCGTACGCCATGTCGTAGGCGAGCGCCCCGGGCGCGAATATCCCCGACGGCACCGGGGGCACCTCTCCATACAGGCTCGCGGAGGTCGCATTGATCACGACATCGAAGCGGCGGCCGGCGAGGCGAGCGTAATCCCCGCCTTCGACCGGTCCGAACGGGTGGAAGCGACGGGCGAGCGCCGTGGCCCTGTCCACGGTGCGATTGGCGATGGTGATCGAGACGGGACCCTCGCGCAGCAGCGGCAACAGCACGCCGCGCGCCGCGCCGCCGGCGCCCATCAGCAGGATGCGGGTGCCTTGGAGCATCACGTCGAGCCGGCCGCGGACGTCGGCGATGAGCCCGGCGCCGTCGGTGTTGTCGCCGACCACCCCGGCACCCTCGAACTTGAGCGTGTTGACCGCGCCGGCCTGCTCCGCGCGCTCGGTACGCTCGGTTGCCAAGGCGAACGCGTCCAGCTTGAACGGCACCGTCACGTTGAGCCCTCTGCCGCCCTGCGCGCAAAAGCCCTCCACCGCGCCTTGGAAGCCGCCGAGCGGCCCGAGGATCGCCTCGTAACGCAGGTCCTGTCTGAGCTGGCGAGCGAAGGCGGCATGGATCCGGGGCGACTTCGACTGGGCGATCGGATTGCCGATCACCGCGTAGAGGTCTGTCATGCGCGGGTGCCGGCGGTGCCGGGCGCGGTCGAGTTCGTCATCGATTGGTCCAGCCGGATGGTTGCGCCGGTGCGCGCCGCCGCGGCGATCGCCTCGGTCACGCGGAGATTGGCCAGCCCGTCGCGCGCTGTCACGCGCGGAGTCGCTTCGCCGCGAATCACGGCGCAGAAGTGCGCGAGCTGGCGCGCGAGCGGGTCCTCGCGCCGGACCGGCACGACTTCGGTCCGGAAAGGCTTCCACCACGAACGATCCTCCTTGCGCGGGTAGGTTCGCAGCCGCATGGTGGGCACCGCGAGCGACCCGTAGGTGCCGACGACGACATAGCAATCCTCGTCCGGATACGAGGCGTAGCTCGGGTTCTCCTGCGAGGTCTGCTCCCAGCTTCGCGGCGAAGCGGCGGTGTCGGAGAGCAGGAACGTGCCCAAAGCGCCGCTCGCGAAGCCCAGGTTGATGGCCACCGTGTCCTCGACGGAGAAGCCGCGCACGGCGTTCGACACGAGCGCCTGCACCGCGACGATCTCGCCGCACATCGCGCGCAAGTTGCCGATCTCGTGGGTCAGATTGATCAGGATCGGCCCTCCGCCGGGCTGCCGCCGCCAAGGCGCCTCGTCGAAGTAGCCGTCCGGCTTGTAGAACAGGGCGCTCCCCTCGACGGCGACCAGGTGGCCGAGCGCTCCCCCCTCGATGACGGCGCAAGCCGCCTCCAGCAGCGGGCTGTGCAGACGATGGTGACCGACGAGGACCTTCGCCCCCGCGCCCTCGGCCGCAGCGCACAGCCGCTCGCCCTCCTGCACCGAATCGGTCACCGGCTTCTCCACGAGCGCCGGAACGCCGGCGGCGATGCACTCGAGCGCCTGGGCGACGTGCAGCCGGTTGGGCGTCGCGAGGATCACGCCGTCGGGACGATCGGTGGCGAGCAGATTGCCGAGCGACGCGTGCAGCGGCACGCCGGCGCCGCGGGCAACCTCCGCGGCAGAAGGTGCCGGGTCGACGATCCCCGACAGCGTCGCCTCGGCGCTGCGCTGGATCAGGGCGATGTGCGTTCGGCCGATGAGCCCGGCGCCCATGACCGCGAGTCGAAGCTTGTCCAAGGAAAATCCGCTGTGCCGATGCCGCGATGCGGAGCAGAAGAGCGTCGCACTGCCGGCCGATTATCGTCCAGTTGTCCGGCCGGCGCTCACGTACCAGAGTCGCATCGGCGCTCGTGAACCCGGGCGTGCCGGATCCGCGTCATATCATCGTCAGCGCTGCGCGTGCAAGTCCATCGCCACCGGCTGCCTGAGCGGCACGCTCCCCGACAAGCAGCTCCCGGACGTCGCCTTCGCCTGCGCCGCCATCGCCGCCGTAGTGAAGGCGGTGCGCGACCGGAGCGGGCGCCTCGTTCCGATCGCGCCGAACGATTACGACGATCTGCCGACACGCCGCGAGCTCGATCCGCGGCCCGTCGAGCGCCTGCAAAGCCTCGGAATCCTGTACGATCGCTCGCCGGAGGGCGAATACTTCCACATCTACACCGAAGCCTTCGCCGAGCGGTTCTTGTTTCGAAGTCGTGCAGCGCGTCGGCGGCTATGCCACCGGTGGCGCGCTCACTGCGCCGGCGCGGATCGCGGCGCAGACTCGGGCGCGCTGAGCCGGCTGGACCGAAAGGAGGACATCATGCCCAGGGTTCGCGCAGGGAACGTCACGCTCAACTACGACCGGCAGGGCAGCGGCGAGCCGCTGGTGCTCATCCCGTACCTCGCCGCCGACTGCGCCTGCTACGCCTTCCAGGTCGCCGAATACGCGAAGCACTTCACCTGCATCTCGGTCGACCTGCGTGGCACCGGAGAGTCCGACAAGCCGGCGGGCCGCTATTCCACGGAGATGTTCGCCGACGACGTGGCCGCGCTCATGCGGGAGATCGGCGCGGACAGGGCCCACGTCGCCGGCCTGTCGCTGGGCGCCGCCACGGGCATGTGGCTGGCGGCGAAGTACCCCGAGCGCGTGAAGTCGCTTTCGGTCCACAGCGGCTGGCCGAAGACCGACGCCTTCATCCAAACGGTCGTCGAGGGCTGGCAGATCATGGCCAAGGCGATCGGAAGCGTCCCCGAAATGGTGATCCAGGGCATCTTCCCGTGGTGCTTCACCCCCGAGTTGTACGCGCGGCGGCCGGAGTACATCCGAGCCCTGTCCGATTTCGTACGCGGGCGTCCCGCCCAGCCGGTCGAAGCCTTCATTCAGGAATCCGATGCGGTGATCGGTCACGACGTCGAATCGCGGCTCGGTGCCATCCGCGCGCCGACCCTGATCACCTTCGGCCGTCACGACATGGTCACCTCGACGCGCTTCGCCGAGGCGCTCAAGAGCGGAATCCGGAACTCGGAGCTCCACATCTTCGAGGACTGCTCGCACGCCCCGCTGTACGAGAACGTCGAGGCGTTCAACGCCAAGACCGTGGCCTTCCTGAAGAGTCGGAGCGGTTGATGCGGGACGCGGTGGGGCACCGCCGCGTCCTGCGCAGTCGCGCTTCGCTACCTGGCGACCGCGCGCGTGTCGTAGTAGCGCCGGACCGCCACCAGGTCTGCGAGCACGTCCGGGGGAAAGCCGCGACGGTTTCCTCGGGTATCGGTGAACAGACTGTCCATGTAGGCGCGGAAGCACTTCGCGTCCCCCCACGCCGCCGCGATCAGGTTGGCGATGCGCGCGTAGCGGCGCAGCAAGGCATGCGGACGAACCTCCTCCGGCAGGCCGGCAAACCACATATTCGTGCGCAGCAACGGCCGCTCGATTGGCATCGCCTTGCGCAGATGGCGGTACTGGTCCGATTCGAGGTCGATCGCAGCCGTTTTCTGCGCCGACCGCAGCGCTACGCCTTCGGCAGCGATCGGGGTCGCATGGACATCGGCGCGCGGATAGCGATCGAAGGGGCGGTAGAGGCTCATGGAGAAAGGACCAGAACTCGAATCGGCGCAGCTTGTCACGGACGCGCTCGGTCGGCCATTCGAGCCGACGGAAGGGCGTGTTGACGACACATTGACCCGCGCCAAGCCCGCGAACGGCGCTCCGGATTCAGAGTCCGCCCACCGCGACTGCCACGCGACGCCCAACCGGTCCCGTCGGGCGAGGCCCAGACGCCGGAGCGGAAGCTCTAGATCGCATGGGCCTGGCCCGAGTAGATCGGATCCTGCGAGCGTGTCCCTCCGCCGAAGAAAGTCGTCGTTGTCGGCGTAGATCTTCACCGCCCCTGTCAGCTCGACCGTCCACGGACCGATCGCCTTCGACAGCTCCGGCTCGAACGTTTCCCGCGGTTGGTGCCGATGTTGACCACGCGGCTCGAATCGTACTGGCCGGCGGGCACCGTCACGCGCAGGCTCGCGCCGACGATGAGATCCTGCCGGTAGCCGGCCCGTCAAGCGCGAGGCCGGCGGTCATCGGCTCGGTCGATGGCCGCCCCTACAGCGTTGCCAGCAGCGCTTGGGTTTTGGCTCGGATGCGCTTGGCGCGCTCTGTCGCGCCGACGCTTTGCGCCAGCGTGCGCATCGGCACCTCGACCGCGATCGGGATGTCGTGCGGCACGGCGCGCAGGATGCCTTTCAGGTCGAGCGCGCCGTCCCCCGGCATGAGCCGCTCGTTGCGCGCGTCGTACATCAGCGTGTCGCGGTCCGTCGGACGCTCGGCCGGCGCGTCGCAGATCTGCGTGTAGCGCAACCGCTCGCGGGGAATCGATGCTATGTTCGCCGGCGCGTCTCCGCCACGGTCGAAGTGGATGGCATCGATCAGCAGTCCGGCGTTGTGGCAACCGGCCGTCTCGAGCAGCTGCAGGCCCTGCGCGAGGTTCTTCACTTCCGTCCACGGCATCGGCTCGATGTTGATCGACAGCCCCAGCGGCGCGCCGAGATCGCACAGCGCTGCGAAGCGCTCGGCGAGCCGCTTCGGATCGGGATCGTAGGCGCCGACGAGCGCCTGCGTGGCGCCGAGGCGCGCGCCGGTTTCCAGCGCCGGCGCGAAGGCACGCACGTCCGTGTCCGGCAGCAGGCGGAAGATCTCGACGTCGAGCATGCGCACGCCGGTGTCGGCGAGACGGCGCTCGATCTCGCGCACCAGCGGGGTGTCGCCGACGACCGGCCACACAGGCTCCGCCCCCGTGGCCGGCAGCAGCCGCAGGCCGACACAGTCGTATCCCGCTTCCGCGGCGCACGTCACCATCGCGTCCGGCGCGAGCTCGAGGACGGTGAGGGCGCCGAGCGAGAGTTGCCTCCGCATCATGCCGCGTTCTTTACGTGTCCGCCGAGGAAGAGGTGATTGAGATTCGGGTCGCCGAGCAGCTCCGCGGCGGGACGGTCCAGGGCGAGGCGCCCCATCTCGAGCACCAGCGCCCGGTTCGAGTACTTGAGCGCGGTGCGCACGTTCTGCTCGACCATCAGTACGGTCGTTCCCGCGTCAACCAGCGAGCGCAGCAGCACCATCACCTCCTGGACGAGCTTCGGCGAAAGACCGATCGAGGGCTCGTCGATCAGGATCACCCGCGGCCGCAGGAGCAGCGCCCGGCCGATCTCGAGCTGCTTCTGCTCGCCGCCGGAGAGCGTCGAGGCCTGGTTGTCGATGCGCTCCCGAATCCGTGGAAAACGCGCGAGCACCTCGTCGATGCGCGGTGCGAGCTCGCCCCGCGGCAGCGTGATGCCGCCGAGCTCCAGGTTGTGGCGCACGGACAGCGAGCCGAAGAGGTTGCGGCCCTGGGGAACGAAGGCGATGCCCTCCGCGAGCAGCTCGCGCTGCGACTTCCCGTTCACGCGCCGGCCCTCGAAGCGGATCTCGCCGGCGCGCGGCACGAGCATGCCGAAAAGCGTCTTGAGCACCGTGGACTTGCCGGCGCCGTTGGGTCCTATCAGCAGCGTGATCTCGCCTCCAAGCGCGTCGAGCGTGGTCTCGTTGAGGATCGTGAGGCTCGGTGAATATCCGGCAACGACGCGATCGAATTCGATGATCTTCTCGCTCATGGCCTATCCCGCTCGTCGTCCCCGCGAGGCGTCGCGGCCTGCAGGGCCGGATTCATCCGGCTCCGAGGCGCGAATGGCGCGCCTGCCTGCCGCCGTGCGCAGGAATGACCTTCCGCGCTCAATTGCCAAGATACGCCTCCAGCACCTGCCGGTTCGACTGGACCTCCGCGGGAGGTCCTTCGGCGAGAACCTTGCCCTCGACCATGCACACGACGTGCGGACAGAGCTTCATGATGAAGTCCATGTTGTGCTCGATCACGACGAAGCTTCCGCCCTGCGATCGGTTCAGCTCGACAAGCCGGTCGTGCAGCTCGTCGACCAGGCTGGGATTGACGCCCGCACAGGGCTCGTCGAGCAGCACCAGCCGTGGCGCCGGCATGAACGCCATCGCGATGTCGATGAGCTTTTGCTGGCCGTAGGAGAGGCTCCCCGCGGGCAGGTGCGCGACGTGCTTCAGGCGAAACAGCTCGATCATCTCGTCGGCATGGTGTCCGAGCCCGGCGTCGGGTTGGGCGAACAGCCTTCCGGGCATGCTGCCCTTGAACTCCTGCGCCGCGGCGATCAGGTTGTCCCGCACCGAGAGCTTGCCGAACACCTGCAGCGTCTGGAACGTGCGGCCGACGCCCCGCCGGGAGAGCTTGAGCGGCGACATGCCGGTGATATCCTCGCCGCAGAACTCGACGCTGCCGTCGGTGGGCTTGATCTGGCCGAGAATCGCGTTGAAGAGCGTAGTCTTGCCGGAGCCGTTGGGGCCGATCACGCCCACGATCTCGCCCGGAGCCACCGCCAGGCTCACCCCATCCACCGCCTTGATCGCGCCATAGTGCTTGCGCACGTTTTTCACTTCAAGGAACTTCGGCCGCTCGCTCATTTCGCTGTTCGCTGGCGCCAGCGGTCGGCGATCGACAGCAGCCCGCCCGGCAGGAACACCATCATCACGATCACCGCAAAGCCGAAGACGGCGAGGTACCAGTCCTGCAGGAAGCGCAGCCATTCGGGCAACAGCACCACGATGACAGAGCCCAGAACCGGGCCGAAGAACCGTCCGGAGCCGCCGACGATCACCGCGAGCAGCATCATGAGCGAGACGGCGAGATGGAACTGTCCCGGCTCGATGTAGTTAACCAGCGTGGCGAGATACACGCCGCCGATGCCGGCGCAGGCGGCGCCGATCGCGAACGCGAGCAGCGTGTAGGCGGTGATGTTGACGCCCGTGCTTTCGGCGCGGATCGGATTGTCGCGCAACGCCGCGAACGCGCGTCCCCACGGCGAGCGCAGCAGCCACCACAGCAGCAGCGCGAGGACGATGACGGAGCCGTAGGCGAAGTAGAAGAACGGCAGGTTGCCGTCGAGCGAGTAGCCGAACGCCGACGGCCGCGGAATGTTCGATATCCCGTAGGTGCCGCCGGTGATCGGCTCCTCGTTACGGAACACCAGGTACACCAGCACGTTGAATCCCAGCGTCGCGAAGGCGAGGTAGTGGTGCTGCACGCGCAGCGCCGGGAAGCCGAGGGCGAGACCGACCGCGAAGCAGGCCACCGCGGCGATCGGCAGCACGACGAAGAACGGCCAGCCGAGCTTGAGCAGGATCGCCGCGTGGTAGGCGCCGATCCCGTAGAATGCGGCCTGCCCGATCGACATCTGGCCCGCGTAGCCCACAATCAGGTTCAGCCCGAACACGGCCATCAGGTAGACGCACAGCAGCGTCATCAGGTACACGCCGTAACTCTTGAGGAACAGCGGCAGCAAGGCGTAGCCGACCAGGCCGGCGACGAGCGCCACCAGCCGCGCCCTGCTCATACTTTGCGCTCCTCGGCCTTGCCGAGCAGCCCTTCGGGGCGCAGCACGATCACCACGAGGAACAGGAGCAGCGCCACGCCTTCCTTGTACGCCGGCGAGACGTAGGCGCCGGTCAGGTTCTCGAGCACGCCGACCAGCACCCCGCCGAGCAGCGCGCCGCGCGTCTGGTTGAACCCGCCGATGATCGCGGCATAGAAAGCCTTGAGCCCGATCGAATCGCCCATGTCGAATTTGGCGAGGTAGGTCGGGGTCACCAGCAGCGCCGCGACCGCGGCGAGCACGGCGTTGATGAGGAACGTGTAGAGCACCATGCGGCGGACGTTGATGCCGAGCACCCGCGCCGCGTCGGTGTTCTGCGCCACCGCCTGCATCGCACGGCCGGTCACGGTGCGATTGAGGAAGAGCTGCAGCCCGACGACGATGAGGCCCGCGAGGAGCAACGTGCCGATGTCGGCGTACGACACCTTGAAGCCGCCGATGGCCAGGAGTCCCTCGGGAAACGGGCTGTTGAACGGCATCGCCTGCGCGGTCACGCCAGCCTTCACCAGCTGTTTGACGCCGATGGAGAGTCCGAGCGTGGCGATCACCAGCGGGATTACGCCGTGGCGGATCAGCGGATCGACGATCAACAGCTTGAACGTGACTCCCAGCAGCAGCATCGCGACGAGGCAGGTGAGCAGGAAGGCGAGCCACAGCGGAGCGCCGACCGCGGGGCCGAGGAAGAACAGGATCACGAAGGCCGGGACCATCACGAACTCGCCCTGGGCGAAATTGATCGTGTTCGACGCCTGCCAGAGCAGCGTGAACCCGAGCGCGGCCAGCGCATAGATCGCGCCGGTGGCGATCCCGGAGACGATGAGCTGCAGAAAGTCGGCCATGGGAGCCTATTTTGCTGCGCTGGGCGCGAGCGCGCTTACCTACCCGACTCGATCGGCCATTTGTCCGGCCGCACGCCCCGGCGAGCCGGTGCACGCCCGCGCGGCAGGAGACCCTTCTTCATTGCGCCGCACCCGCGGGTGTCGCCGCTCGTTCCGCCGCGGGCCTCGGATACTTCCATTTGTTGTGCACCCAAAGCCAATCAGCTGGACTCTTGCGGATCTGCTGCTCGAGCTTGCGGGCGTACGCTTCGGTGATCCAGGTCTCGTGGTCGAGGTCCGCATCGTCCGCGGTCTCGTAGGGCGGCTCGGCGAGCACGTCCAGATGGACCGCGTAGCGCCCGCGCGCGAGCCGGCGCATCGCGACGTAAACCACGGGCGCCTCGAGAAAGCGCGCGATCTTCTCCGCGCCGACGAAAAACGCCGTGTCCTGATTGAGGAAGCGCGTCCAGTGCTTGGCCATGCTCCTGAGCGGCGTCTGGTCGGCGACCAGCCCGTAGGCGCGCGGCTCGCCGGCGCGGCGCAGCAGCTCGAAGGCGAAGCTCTTGATGGGGATCGGCTTGCCGCCGAAGCGGCTGCGCGCCTCGCGCATGTACTCGTCGAGGCTCGCCACGCGGATCGGCTTGTACACCGCGTCGATCGGGATCCCGAAGTGGGCGCCGCCGCCGGGCAGCAGCCATTCCCAGTTGCACACGTGGGCGGTGAGCAGAATCACCGAGCGGCGATCGGCGACGAAGCGGGCGACGAGCTCCGGGTTGTCGATCACCATGCGATCCTTCATCTGCTCGGCGCTCGCCCGCCAGCCCCAGATCACCTCGACGAACACCTCGCTCATGTTGCGGTACGACTGCTCGAGGATCGCGGCGCGCTCGCTCGCGCTCTTTTCCGGGAACGAGCGGGCGATGTTGCGCGCGGCGAGATCGCGCCGCCAGCCCAGCACGTGAAACGTGACAAAATACATGAACCGGGCCACGCCGTAGAGCGAGGCGAGCGGCAGACGGCCGAGCGAGCGCAGGAGAAGCACCATTGGGGCGAGCGAGCGTAGAGGATTTCCCCGGCACGGGCAATCCGCCGCGTGAGCTCGCGCCTCCGGCACCCGGCGTCGCGCTTTGGTACGCGGCGCTCGAAGCCGCCGACGGCGACTTCGCTCGTCTCGCGTCCTGGCTCGCCCCCGCGGAGCACGCGCGCGCCGCGCGCTTCGGGCGCGAAGGCCTGCGCCGCCGCTACGTCGTCGGCCGCGCGTCGCTGCGCTGGGTGCTCGGCCGGACGCTGGCCTTAAGTCCGAGCGAGGTGCCGATCGTGCGCGGCGCGCGTGGGCGGCCGCGGCTCGACGGCGATGGCGAGCTCGATTTCAACATCTCGCACACCGAGGGCGTGGCGCTCATCGGCGTGACGCGGACCGGCAGGATCGGCGTGGATGTCGAGCGGCAGGAGCGCGACGTGAACGCCGACGGTCTCGCACGCAAGTTTCTGACCGACGGCGAGCGGGCCACGCTGGCGCCGCTCGACGAGCCTGCGCGCCGGGCCCGGTTCCTGCGCTACTGGACATGCAAGGAGGCCATGAGCAAGGCGACCGGCGACGGACTGTCGGCGCCGTTTCGACACCTCGAGGTCAAGCTCGACGACACGATCGAGCTTCTTGGCGGTCCCGCGCCTTACGAACGGGCGAACTGGCGTCTCTACCCCGTGAACGTGCCGACGGAATTCATCGGAGCGATCGCACTGTGGCGCGGCGATTCGAACCCGGGTCGCGAGGCGACATGAACAACCACAGAGGCACGCGAGCCGGGTGCACGCGCCGCACCCGGCCGGTCGGTCACTGCGCACACATCTGGATCTTGCGGAGCCATCCGGGTCCGGCGGCTGGGCGGGTCGCCACACGCAGGACGACCCCGACCGAACGCGCCCGGGTCACGCCGTTCTCCGGGCGCTGCCCGTTCAGCCGGCGCGTACGGAGGCCTCGGACACGTGGCGCGCCAGCGCCTCCACCGTGGGACGCTCGAACACGACCGACAGGGGCACCTCGACCCCGAAGCGGTCGTAGATCTTGGCCGCGATCTGCATCGCCATCAGCGAGTCGCCGCCAAGCTCGAAGAAATTGTCTTCGACCCCGATCCGATCGCGCTGGAGGACCTGCGCCCATATGGTCGCAACCTCGGCCTCGAACGACGTGCCTGGAGGCAGCATCGGCTCGACTTGCGGCTGCGAGGCCGCCGCGAGCGAGCGCAAGCCTTCGCGGTCGATCTTGCCCATTGCGGTTGTCGGCATCGAGTCGAGAAACACGAATTCGGCCGGGATCATGGAGTCGGGAAGGCGCGCGCCCAGTTCGCGGCGCAGATCGCGCTCGCTGGCGCGTTTCGGCCCCAGCGCGACCACGAATGCCGAGAGCTTGTTGTCTCCCTGCTCGGTTGCCGCGGCGATCACCGCCGCGTCTGCCAGGGAGGGGGACTGCCGCAGAACCTCTTCAAGATGGGCCACGTCGACCCGCTGACCGCGAATCTTGACCATCGAATCCCGCCTTCCGGCGTATAGCAGGCAATCTTCGGGGGTCAAGACGCCACGATCGCCCGTCAGGTAGATCCGCTCACCGTCGGCCGAGTCGCGCCCAAAGCTCTCGTTCGTCAAATCCGGCCGCCGCCAGTATCCCGGCGACATCGATCGAGTCTTGACCGCGATCTCGCCGCAGCGACCTCGCGCAACCGCCTCGCGGTGCTCGTCGACCACGGTGACGCTGGCACCGCCCAGCGCAAAGCCGGCCGGGACCGAACCGTCCCTCGGCGCCGTGTCGTGATCGATGTAATAGTGGCGGTAGTCGAGCACCTCCTTCGAGCCCAGGAGGTTGATCAGGATGCATTCCCGCGCCGAATGCTCTTGATACAGGCGCACGCATTCCCACGAAAGGGGCTCGCCCATCATTTCGATGACCCGCAGAGAAGAAAGCAGATTCCCGCCCGGCGTCGCGCGCAACGCGAGGGCTGCGACCAACCGGCGAAAAACGCTGGGAGTCGTGCGCAACACGGAGACCTGCGAGCCCTCGATCCAGCGACGCAGACAATTCAGGTCGTCGCGCTTGAAATCGAAGACATGCACCGCTCCTCCGACGAGCAAGGGCCGCCAGATCCCGCTGAAGACTGACGCCCCGACCAGCATCCGGTCTTCGCTGCACAGCTGAATCGCGTTGTTGACGGCGATTGCGCCGCACAACGTTGTCCGATGGGTTTGTATGATGGCTTTCGGCTCAGCCGTCGAACCCGACGTCAAGACGATGCGCGCCACCGCATCCGCGCTTATGGGCAGGCGAAGGTCGTCGGCCGACGCGTCCTCAGGCAGGGCATCGACGTTGATCGCGCGGCGGCTCCGGCCTGCGCTCAGAGCGGACGTCAGCCCAAGCCCGCCGTCGTCCGTGACGATCGTACCTGCGCCCAGCGCCTGCAGCATGGACGAATTTCTGGCCGGCGGATCGCCAAGATCGAGCGAGACGAAGACCCTCCCGGCTTTCAGCGCGGCAAGCAGTGCGACGACCCCCGCCGCCGCCTCCGAACAACCGACGACGATTGGCGCCTCTTCTGGCTCCGCCTCGCTGATCAGAACCCGCGCGAGACGGTTCGCCTCCTCGTTGAGCCGTCGATACGTGAGCGAGCGCGACGCCGACACAACGGCGATCCTGTCGGGCGCTTTCGCTGCCTGCGCCTCGACCGCCGCATGGATCGTGAGAGTGCCGGCGTCCGGCTCCATCGAGACCCGGCTCCCCGATGGATGAATGCAGCGGGAACGAATCGCGTGCTGCTGAGCAGCAAGGTCGAGCGTCATATCAGCCCGCAGGATCGGCCACGGTCGGCTATCGACTCGATTTCGAGCCCGGCCGACGACGCTCGAGACTACACGCCGTCTTCCCGACGGGATCGAAAATAATCAGCCACGCAGGCGTGCATCGCGCGCTTTTCACTGCTCCAG
>Ga0335081_10015224_pt1 | contig 12437 bp, 13 predicted proteins | sample Lox_Sample_35_FD_206713 | JGI IMG/M metagenome (GOLD analysis project Ga0335081, IMG submission 206713) | Soil microbial communities from Loxahatchee National Wildlife Refuge, Florida, United States - Lox_Sample_3.5 | ecosystem: Environmental > Terrestrial > Soil > Wetlands | place: USA...
GTTTGGGGGAGAATACGCATCCGGGGCGGAGATGAAAAAGAATTTTTCAAAAATCACTTGCCACTCCCGGGCTATGAGCTAGGTTTACCTTGCCCAATGAGAACTGGGTGCTCCGCCTTTAAAAAAAGCGGGCTTGGCGGGTTTCGGCGATGAAAATCGTGTGTGATCGCCGGACCCGCCGAATTTTTTGGTCACTGCCAAAAATACTTGTCGTCTGGACGCAAAACAGCATAGTAATTGTCGTCGGGGATGGGGCGGCATTGGCTGGGGTCGTAGCTCAGTTGGTAGAGCGGCTGGTTCGCAATCAGCAGGTCAGGGGTTCGAATCCCCTCGGCTCCACCAGCCTTCGCTCGCAGCGTAGCGGAGAGCGAAGGCTGCCGCGCCGAAGTGAACGAAGGCGGGCCGGAAGATCGTAGGCCGAAGAAGAAAGCGCTGCGAGTTACGGCTTGGTAGGCCAGCAAGTCCGGAATCAGCGCCCGTAGTGCCTCCGGTTCACTGTACCAGTTCCACAAACAAAATCACCTCGCGAGGAATCCAGATTTGCCGTTGCCCATTTTCAACCACAAGACTGATGGAGTGGATTTTGACCAATTTCCCGGTGATGGAAAGTGGTGTGCCGTTGGTTCCTCCACCCGCCTTGGGGAATTCCACCGGCGTAATCCCGACCGCATCCCGACGCAATTCAACCCGAACGTTCATTCCCACCCACTGCGCCAACTCGGTTGAGTGCAGCCCGGACCCGGATGATTAGCTGTTGCCGCACCCCGTTTGAAACACGGTGAGGCTGGCCGCCAAGACTAAGACAGACAGGTTCTTCACTTTTTCTTTGCCGGTCGAGCTCAACGTGCTTCACGCCAGCCTGGTTACGCAAGAATAAACGTGAGCCCTACGGCAAATCGAAACATTCGCTATATTTCCAGGGTTTTTATTCGACAAATTTTCAAACCGGTTCTAATTGTGGAAAAGGACGACGGACCAGGAGATTACCGGTTGAGTATTCTCTGCATGAATTTTTCACTCAAAAATAAATGGGTTATGATTACCGGCGCATCGTCCGGATTTGGCGCTGCGGCCGCGCGCGCCTTCGGCCGTGAAGGCGCGAAACTCCTGCTCGGCGCGCGACGGGTTGACCGCTTGAAAACAGTGACCGCCGAGGCGCGCAAGACCGGCGCGGCGGAAGCGCACTTTCACGAACTTGACGTGACCAAAACGACGAGCGTCGAAACGTTCATCGCGCGGGCCTCGCAAAACATTCGAAATCCGAAATCCGAGATCCGAGCTCTTCACGTCCTGATCAACAACGCCGGCGGCGCGCACGGGCTGGATACGATTGCCGAGGGCAAGGACGCGGACTGGGAAGAGATGATGCAATCGAACGTGCTCGGCGTGTTGCGCATGACGCGCGCCGCACTGCCGCTCATACCGCGTGACGCCGGGGCCAGCATCATCAACATTGGTTCGGCCGCTGGCCACACGGTTTACGAAGGTGGCGCCGCTTATTGCGCGGCCAAAGCCGGTGAGCTGCAAATCACCCGCACGCTGCGTCACGAACTGTTCGGCGCGGGCATTCGCGTCAGTACGGTGGATCCCGGCCTGGCGGAGACGGAGTTTTCGCTCGTGCGCTTCAAGGGCGACGCGGCCCGCGCGGCAAAGCTTTATGCGGGGACGATTCCGCTGAGCGCAGAGGACGTGGCCGAGATCCTGGTTTGGGTGGCCAGCCGCCCGCCGCACGTGAACATTGACGAACTCCTCGTCAAGCCCGTTGACCAGGTAACCGTGGGGAAGGTATTTCGGAGAAAGTTATGATTTTTTGAATTTTCAGTTTCGAGTTACCGCATCGTTTCCAACTCAAAATTCAAAAATTAAACCTCAACACTTTCAGATTCCGCGATTGGCGCGCCAGAGCAGCACGGCGCCGACGGTTTGAAAAACAAAATTGGGCAGCCAGAGAATCAGGTGCGGCGCAAATTCCGGCCGTGCCGACAACGCCTCGCCCACCATGATGAAGGCATAATACACCAGCACGAGCAACAGGGCGATGGCGACGCCAACGTTGGTCTCGCGCCGGTGCAGGCGGATGCCGAGCGGAATGCCGACGAGCGTAAACCCGAAACATGCGAACGAAAACGCGATTTGCCGGTGCATCTCGACTCGAATCTGCTCCATTAATTTTTCCATTTCCCGAAGCTGGGCGCGCCATTCCTCCGGCGAGGTCTCTTCATTCGCCGGCAAAACGAGTCCCTCCAGGCCGCGCAGTTCCTTTCGTAACTGGACGAAGGTCATGTCGCTGATTTTGGGTTTTGAATTGCGAGCGGTGGCGGCGTTGGTCGGATACAGATTGGGCGAAGTCCATTGGCCAGCTGCGAGCGTCGCGCCGCGGGCCGTCAATCCACGCGCCTGGGTCAAATGCAGGAAGATTTGTTTGTTGGTCAAATCTTCCTCAAGGTGGCCGGAAGGCGCAAAGATGATCATATTCACGTTGGTCGTCCCTTCCAGCACGAGTATCCGCACGTTCTTCAGATTGCCGCCGTCGTTTTTGTCCATGTAAAAAATGTAACCGGGGATGTCGCGGATGATTTGGCCTTCCGGCAATTGGGCGGTGACCAGTTCGGAACGGACTTGTTCTTTCAGGTTGATATAGGCAACCCGGGACCGCGGCCCGAGGTCCATATTGAACCACGCGCTGAGGCCGCAGCAAAACAGGCTGAACATTAACACGGGAAAAATCAGTGAAAACAGGCTGATGCCGCTGGCGCGGGCCGCGGTCAACTCCTGGTCAGCGCTGAACCTGCCGAACACCAGCAGGGCTGCCGTGATAAATCCCATCGGCAGCGCGTAAACGCACGCAAAGGGGATCAGCAATCCGACCGCTTTCAGCACCAGTCCCAGGCTGACCTGGCCGGTGACCAGCAGCGGGAGGATTTCGTGCAGCACGTTGAAGAGCAGCACCACAAACGTGAAAACCGTCACCGTCATCAGCAACGCAATAAGAATTTCGCGGATCAGGTATCTGTGCAGTGTTTTCACGATGTCAGACTGGTAATGCGAAAATGCCTGATTTTGCCCGCCAATCAAGCGCAAGTTGGCGTTGCTGCTGGAGCGCGATTCGTCTCAACTCGCAGCAAGCCGGTCACACGAAATAGCCTCGGCAGTTCGACAAGCGCCCGGTAAGCCGTTCCGCTTCGGTTGGGGACAAACCGCGCCCCGCTCGCGGGCAAAGCATCGGCGGTCACCAGTCTTTAATGGATTGGTTCAGGTTTTCCGGTTTTCCTTGCGGCTTCATTTGCAGAAATTGCTCGTCGCCCTTTTGCGCGTCCAACAAACGCTTCGCTTCTTCCGGCGTCATCTGTCCGGCAGCGACGGGCTGCCCCTGTTCCTTTTCCTGCTTCTCAGCTGATTTTTTTTGTGGCTGCTGTTGCTGCTCCTGCTTTTGTTGTTCGGACTGTTTCTGTTCGTCCTGCTTCTGCTGCTGTGAATTTTGTTGTGACTGCTGCTGCTTCTGTTGCTGCTTTTGATTCTGCTGGCTCTTCGATTGTTGTTGCTGCGACTGATTCTGTTGGTTTTGCTGCTGCTGCTGTTGCTGTTGTTGCTTCAACAGCTCGTATAACTTCTTCAGCTTCACGTCATCGGGATACTGTTTCATCCCCTGCTCCACCGGCACCAGCGCCTCGGGGATGCTGTTCGAAATGTAGAAATGCGCGCCGCTGTTGAAAAAATCGGCGGCGGTTTGCGCGCGGGCTGCCTGCCATGCCACCAGCAGACTAATGCTGAGGAGGAGTGACAATTTCATCAATGTCCTTCAATTTTTTGATGTAATCCTGGAATTTTTTCGCGGCAATCGGATTATTCAGGCTGTTCATGATTTCCAATGCGCGATGATATTCATTCCGCCTGACCGCGTCATCAGCCGCCAGTTTGGCCCGCCGCATCACTTCGCGAAGCTGGGCGATCAATTCAATCTGCTTCTTCACGAACGCAAGGTTCCAGGCGGCATCCACGTCGTTGGTGTTCAATTCCGCCGCATGCTGATAATTCCTGACCGCTTGTTGCCAGGTTTGTTCCATCGCGTCCAGGCCCTCGGTGTCCGGTTCAAATTTAAGTTCCCCTTGACGATACAGCGTGTTGCCCAGATTGTAATATGCCTGCTGTTGCACCTTTAAGTCCGGCGACAACGCCGCAGTCTGAAAATCGGCCGAGGCTGCGTCATAATTGGTCGCGCGGTAGGCTGCGGTTCCGGCGTTGAAGACCAGACGGAGGTCGTTCGTGTTTACTTCGGCGAGCCGCTCGAATTCCTGGAGCGCGTTCGTGTAATTGCCCGCACGGTATTCGCGCAACGCGCTCGCCGGGGAAGCGGATATTTCCGCAGTTAGAAAAATCATTCCCAGCATCACCACCGCGGTCACGGCAGTTTGGTTTGGAGTTCCGCCTTTAGGCGGCTCCGACCGGCTGAAGCCGGAACTCCGAACGCCGGCCACGGCGGTTTCCCGCTTTCGTTCCGGCAAAAGCATTTCCACCAGGAGCAAACCAATCGCCATCAACAGCGGCCACTGGAATTGTTCGTGATAACGCCGCACCAGCCGTTCCTGCGATTCCGTTTCCGGTAATGGGGCGATGCCCCTTTCGTAGAGCGCGTCCATGGTGTTGGGCCGCAGCGGTAGATAGAATCCGCCGGTGGCGCGCGCGATTTCCTGGAGCAGCGCCTCGTTCAAGTGCGATTTCACCACGTTGCCCTCAGGATCGCGAATGTAATCAGAGCCGCCGTTTGCCTGCGCGATCCGCAACAAAGTCCCCTCCGCCGTGCCGACGCCGACGGTAAAAATTTTCAGCCCTGCCTTTGCTGCATCTTTGGCGGCAGCCAACGCGTCGGCGTCATTGACATTGTCTTCTCCGTCGGTAATCAGCACCAGCACTTTGAAATGGTCGCCTTCCTTGAAGGCCGTCAAGGCGGTGTTGATGGCCGAGGCAAGAGCGGTGCCGCCCTGCGGAATTGTGCTTACGTCCAGCGCCTCGACACTCTGGCGGAACGCCGTGTCATCAATCGTCAATGGGCATTCCAGAAATGCGTCTCCGGCAAACGCCACCAGCCCGAGGCGGTCGGCCTTGGCCTCTTGCATCAAGTCCAGCGCCGCGAGCTTGGCGCGTTCCAGCCGGTTGGGCGCTACATCCTCGGCCAGCATGCTTTTGGATGTGTCGACGGCCACGACGACGTCCAGGCCGCGTTGTTCTACTTTCTGCAAATCAAATCCGTATTGCGGCCGGGCCAGCGCGAAAATCAGCAAGGCCACGGCCAGAATCAGGCAACCCAGCCGGATTTTTCGCCGGGTCGGGGAAACACCCACTGTCAGCGCGGACAACAACCGCGCTTGGATAAATTGCGCCAGCAAGTGCTGCCGTTTGCGCCAGGCCCACCAGAAAAACACGAGCAGCGCCGGCGGAATCACCAGCAACAGCCAGAGAAGTTGTGCGTGCGCAAATTGCATCTTCAAATCGTAAATCGTAAATCGTAAATCGTAAATTTCATGGGAGTCGCCTCAACACGGTTTGCCCCAGCGCGACCTCGACCAACAGCAACACCAGTCCGCACGACACGAACCACGGAAACAATTCCTTGAACTGGGTGTATTTGTTGATGATCGCCTCGGTCTTTTCCAGCTTGTCAATTTCCGAGTAAATTTCCCGGAACCGTTCCGCGTTGTCGGCGCGGTAATATTGCCCGCCTGTCATCCGCGCTATCTTTTTCAGCGTATCCTCATCCACGTCCACTGGCACGCTGCGATACCCGACCTTTTGCCCGTTCATGAACACCGGCATCGGGGCCATCCCGCGTTCGCCGATGCCGATGGTGTAAACTTTCACGCCCAGCGCCTGCGCCGCCTGCGCCGCGGTGAGCGGGTCAATTTTACCGGAATTATTCTGCCCGTCGGTCATCAAAATGATGATTTTGCTCTTCGCCTTCAAATCGCGCAGCCGGTTTAACGCCGTCGTCAGCGCATCGCCGATGGCCGTCTGGTCGGCGTTGATGGTCCCGATTTCGAGCCGGTCCAGATTTTCCAGCAAATAATCGTGGTCGAGCGTCAGCGGGGCGGCGATGAACGCCTGGGCGGCGAACACGACCAGCCCGATGCGGTCGTTGGGCCGCTTGTCAATAAACCCTTTCAAGACCGAACGCGCCATGTTGAACCGATTCACGCGCTCGCCTTGCACGACGAAGTCCTCCGAAATCATGCTGCCCGACAGATCGAGCGCGGCCACGATGTCAATGCCGCTGGCCTTGACCGTCGTCTGGCTTTTCATCAAACGCGGCTGGGCCAGTGCGACGATGAAAGCTATCAGCACCAGCCAGCGCAGTGCGGCCAGAAACGCGCCGGCCCGTGAGCGCCGCCCGCGCGTCAAGCCCTCGACCAGCTGAACCGACGAATAAAGAAACGCCGGCGGCCGGCCGCGGCGGCCTTTGAGCCATGCCAGCAACGGCAGCAAAAGCAACAGCAACAGGAAATAGGGGTGGGCAAAGGACATTTTGAATTTACGATTTACGATTCACGATTTGCGAGTTCCTCTTGTTGTTCGTTTCCGCTTTCCTGATTTTCGCTTTCCGCTTTTATTTCCTTCGGTTCGGTTTCTTCGACCAGCCGCGTGGCCGAGCCGTGCAATTCGCGCAATTCAGGTTCGCCCGGTTCATATTTTGCGAATTTCACGAGGTCGCAGCTCTCCAGAAATTGGCCCAATTTTTCTTTCTGCTCCGCAACCAATAGCTCTGTGCCCTGCAATTCATGCAGAAACTCCTCGGTCGTCCGCTCCGGCGCGTGAAAATCAAATCGCTCTTCGAGATAATGCCGGATCGTGTCTGAAACCAGGATGCAAAACGGCTTGGGTTGTGAAATCAGCGCCAGCGCTTCCTCCAGTTTTTGTTTCGCGCGAACATGCGCCGGCATCGGCGGCTCCTCCGGGATTTGCGAGCGCCGCTTTTGCCAGAAGTGCCACATTAAAATTGTCAACGCGACTACGGCCAGGGTGGCCAGTGCTGCCAGCGCCCATTCCCAACCGTTCGGAATCGCGATTGGAGGTTTGATGTCGCGGATGTCGTTCGCGAGCGAACTGGCGGACGACACGGTGGCGGGTGGTGAACTGGTGGCAATCATCCGCGCAACCTCCGTTTCTCCCGGTTTTCAAAAAATTTCCCCAGAGCCGCCGAGTAGGTCTCGTCCGTCCGCAACTGGATCGTATCAATACCGGAGGACCGGAATTGTCGTGCCAGATCCTCATTCTGCCTTTGCTGCCGCAAGGCAAACGCATCGCGGCTGCTCGCGTAACCGGTATTGAGTTCCACGGTCTCGCCGGTCTCGGCGTCCTCCAGCATCAGACGGCCGAGCGCGGGTAATTCCAGTTCGTAACGATCCGTGATCTGCACAGCCACGACGTCGTGGCGGCGATTAGCCATGCGCAGGGCGGTCTGGACCGGTGGCGGCAACGTGCCGCTGCCTTCCGGCATCAAAAAATCCGAAATGACGACGGCAATGGCCTTGTGCGGCAAAACGCGTCCCATGAATTCGAGCGCGTGGACCAAATCCGTTCCGCGTCGTTTCGGCTCGAAAAATAAAACTTCACGAATCACCCGCAGCACGTGTCCCCTGCCCTTGCGCGGCGGGATGAATTTTTCCGCTTCGTCGGTGAACAACAGCAGGCCGACCTTGTCGTTGTTGCGGATGGCGGAAAAGGCGAGCACCGATGCGATCTCGGCGGCGAGTTCGCGTTTGGACTGGTCGCGCGAACCGAACAAACCCGAGCCGCTCACGTCCACGAGGAGCATGAGCGTGAGTTCGCGTTCCTCGACGAACTTTTTGATGAACGGATGATTCATCCGCGCGGTGACATTCCAATCAATCGAGCGTACGTCGTCGCCGGGCTGGTACTCGCGCACCTCGTCGAAATTCATCCCCTGCCCTTTGAAGACGGAATGGTACTGCCCCGCGAGCGTCTCCGTCACGAGCCGGTTCGTGCGAATCTCGATCTGCCGGATTTTCTTGAGAATTTCGCGGGGAATCATGGGAGAATGCCGAACATCGAATGCCGAATTTTCAATTGCGCGAGCTTTCCGACGGAGTAAATTAACGTCATGAGTTCGGAAATGGTGCTCAAAGAAGCCCGTGCGTTGTCGCTTGCGGAACAAATCGAGTTGTGCCGCAATCTCTGGGACGAAATCGTGGAATCAAAGGAACTCACCCCTGGCGAAGCCGAATTGATTGACCGCCGGCTGCAAGACCACCTTGCCCATCCTGATGACGTGGTTTCTTTGGAAGAAGTCAAAGCCAAGCTGGACGCAAAGTACCGCAAATGAAACGCCGCCTCGTCCTTCGACGCGTTGCGGCCCAGGAATTCGACGATTGCATCGCTTGGTATGAGAATCAACGCGAAGGTTTGGGACACGAATTTCGCGCCGCCATCGAGCAATACTTTCAACGCATCGCGAACAAGCCCGAGCGGTTCCCGAAGGTAAGAGGCGAAGTCCGGCGAGCTGTGGTTCTCAGGCGTTTTCCTTTTGTAATTCATTTTTTGATTGAACCCAGCCGCATCGTAATTTTGTCCGTCTTCCACACCAGCCGCAGCCCTGAACAATTGAAATCGCGGCGCTGAGATTTTCACGAGCCGGTTCATGCGAATCTCGATCTGCCGGGTGTTTTTGAGGATTTCGCGGGGAATCATGCGCTTAATCTTTCTCCGATTTCAGATACAAGGTTCGATTCGGAAAATCCAAAGTAACAAGATGCCTCGCGAGGAATTTTAGTCCCAGTGCGTTGCCATCTTCCACGGCGTGGACAGTGACGTTTGAATAGGTTTGCCCATCCCAAACGCAAACCGGCATTGATTCTTCAGAACCATTGATTGTGTTCCTTCCCTCCACACCGTCAGGGCGACATCCTGTATCAATCAACAGATTCATATTTGAATTGGGAATGAGTCCTGCGTGATGAACGAACGGAAGATTTCCATGTAACGTCAACGGATAAGCTTTGCCCAACGCCGTGGTGGTCACCTGGTCCGGTGTGAGGAAGCGCATTTCGCGGCGCGAAAAATCCAATTGAATGCAATAGTGCTTCAGACAATCCATGCCGAGAATCCCGGAAGGATGGTTTAAGTCAGCGGTCCAAACTTTGCCGCCGGTCATCAGTTGGGTATCTCCCAAATACAATTTCGGCGCGACATAGACATTCGCCCTCCCTTTGCTGGTCCATCCTTTCCTTTGCTCGACTCCAAGACATTTTCCTAATTCCGGTTCCAAAGATTTATCCAGAACAGTGCCGCTTGCCCCGGTGTCGACAATAAATGGAAGCGCCTCGCCCTCTTCCAGCCGGAGCGAGATAAACAACCAATCTCCGTGCCCGGCGCCATCGTTAATTGCCAATTCGGTCGGCAAATCCTTCGCCGGAACGATGGCAGAATCTTTATTTGCTGTTGCGCACGAACACTGAAATAACAGGCTTAGAATTGTGCCGTACGCACAGATTTTCAAAATTTGTTTCATCACGGCACCGGCAGTTCATCAAAAATCTTCTGGACGACCGTTTCGCAGGTTTTTTCCTCAGCCTCGGCTTCGTAGGTGATGGCCACGCGGTGACGCAGCACGTCCATGCCGATGCTTTTCACGTCCTGCGGTGTCACATAACCGCGACCCTTCAAAAACGCATACGCCTTGGCCGCCAGCGTCAGGTAAATCGTCGCGCGCGGCGACGCGCCGAGCTGAATAAAATCCTTCACCGCGATTTTATAGTGGTCCGGGTCGCGCGTGGCGCAGACGAGGTCCACGATGTAATCCTTCACCTTGTCGTCAATGTAGATGTCGTTGATGACTTCCCGGGCTTTCAGAATGTCCTTCGGGTCAACCACGGCGTGAGTTGCCGGCGTACCGGAGGTTTTCGCCATTAAATCGAGGATTTGCCGTTCTTCATCGCGCGACGGATAACCGATTTTCAATTTCAACATGAACCGGTCCACCTGCGCTTCCGGCAACGGATACGTGCCTTCCTGTTCGATCGGATTTTGCGTGGCCAGCACCAGGAACGGCTCCTCCAATTTGAAAGTCTGTTCGCCGATGGTGACCTGTTTTTCCTGCATCGCTTCCAGCAAGGCGCTTTGCACCTTGGCCGGCGCACGGTTGATTTCATCGGCCAGAATGAGGTTGGCAAAAATCGGCCCTTTGCGGGTGCTGAAGCCGCCCGATTGCGGATTGTAAATCTGCGTGCCGACAACATCGGCGGGCAGCATGTCCGGCGTGAATTGCAGGCGCGCGAATTTGACATGGATGCAATTCGCCAGCGACTTCACGGCCAGCGTCTTGGCCAGGCCGGGCACGCCTTCGAGCAGCACATGGCCGTTGGCGAGCAGCCCGATGACGAGCCGCTCGGTGAGATAATTCTGGCCGACAATGACTTTGCCGAGTTCGTTGAACAGCGGGTGCGTAAACGCACTCGCTTCCTTCACCGCTTCGTTAATCGCATTGATTCCTGTGCTCATGTGTTTTGAAAATGATTTTCCCGATGGACAACAAACTTTCCAACTTTGTTCAACATTTTGTACGTGGACCGAAGATCCTTGCAAGCCGCTTCGGGGTTAATCCGACCGGCTCGCCGCAAGTCCCGCTTTATCAAACTTTTCCATCACGCACCCGGCAAAACGTTAATCTGCGTCGTTTTCAACCAGCCGATTTTTCCCTCGCCATCGTTCACCTGCAGCCAGTCGCCGTGACGACCCATGACCGCCAGTTCCGCACCGTCATGAACCGTGAATGCGCTTTGCCCTTCGTCAAACGGCCCGCTGCGCGCCGTTACTTCCGGCAAAACTACGACGGCGGTCTGTCTGGAAAAATGATTTGCCACTTGCCAGGCGAGCGCCGCGCCGGATAAGACAGTCAGGCCGGCAACCAGAGCGGTCACGCCTTTCAGCTTCGCGCCCAGCGCCGGACGAATTTGTCGCAGCGCGAGCAAGATCAGCGTAAGCCAGAACGCGCCCGCCGCCAGCAATGTCCATTCGTTAAGCGTCAACTGGCCAAGCCATTCCTGCCAGCGGCGCTCACCCACACTCGAGCCTTGAACCTGGTTGCGGACGAATTGCAAGTTGGCGCGGATTTCCGCGTCCCTTGGTGTCAGCAGTCCCGCCTGGCGATAAGCCGCAATCGCCCGGCCGAGGTTGCCCGCCTTGAATTCCGCGTTGGCATAATTGAAGAGCAACGCAGGTGATTGCCCGCCGGATTGCAGAATGCTTTCGTAAGTTTTCGCCGCGTCGGAAAATTTTCCCTCGGCGTAAAGCTTGTTGGCCGCGGCGAAATCTGACTCCACATCCGCCGCCCGCAGGTTGCTGGTGAAAGCCAAAAGAACCGCCAGCGTAGCGGCGGTCGGCAGACCGCCGCATTTTTCGAAAGTGAAGCTTGCGGCTTTCTGCCGAAAGCCGCTACGTTCGGTTTGCCGGAATATCGATATGCGAAGTCCAATTTTCATGTCTTCAACTTCTGCAATTCGCGGATAACATTTTCAAATTGCGCGGCGACCGAGTTTAATTCGCTGGTGCCGCGGATCGGCGCGTACCGCGCCTGGTTGCACATCTGGAACAGGTCGCGCAGGCCGTTCAACACCGGTTCCGGCGCGCCAACCGGCGTCAACCGATCTTCAATCACCGCTTCGGTGATGGAGGAAGCCGGGCAATCGAGCCGCTCGCCGAGCTGTTCCTGTAACAGGCGAAACAGGGTGGCAAAAAATTCATCCGGCTGGTTCTGTTCGGCGTATTTTTTCAAGTCCTCCATGCCGCTGGCGATAAGCTGGGCCACAGCCCGCTGCCGTCGCAAACGCGGATTGTTGGCCAGGTTGTCCGTGCGTTTGCGCCAGACGAACGCCGCCAGGAGCGCCAAGACCGGCAAACTTTGCAGCGCCAGAAATGCCGGCCGGGCCACAAATGGAGAAGCCACTGGCCTCAGCGCGCCCAATTCTTCCTTGATGGGCAAAATGTCCTGCGGCGTCGAGGATTTCTCCGCCCCGACCGGTTTCGCGGCCGCAACAGCCGGCACGGAAGCCATGCCCGCGGAACGGACCGCGAGTTGCACAGCCGCCTGGGTAAGCGTGTGGTAATTCCCGTCCTCAGGATCGAAGTATGAAAAGGAAAATTGTGGCAGTTGGTGGACATCCGTGTTTTCCGGTGAAACAATTTCTTCAAAGGTTTTGTTCCCCTCGAGGCCAAGCTGGTCCGTTGTTTCGACATGGGACGTGGGCGGATAAACCTTGAAATTAGGCCACGCCGGCTGCTCGGGCAACGCGAGGGCATCCAGAGCCCCGCGGCCGGAAATCTGGATGTGCATGGTGATGGGATCGCCTACGGCAACATTCGTCGGCCCGGCGGTGGCGGTCATCGTGAAATGGCCGATGGCGCCGTTGAAATCCGCCGGCCGGCCTTCC
>Ga0335081_10015225_pt1 | contig 12435 bp, 9 predicted proteins | sample Lox_Sample_35_FD_206713 | JGI IMG/M metagenome (GOLD analysis project Ga0335081, IMG submission 206713) | Soil microbial communities from Loxahatchee National Wildlife Refuge, Florida, United States - Lox_Sample_3.5 | ecosystem: Environmental > Terrestrial > Soil > Wetlands | place: USA: Florida...
GTCAGCACCGGATCGCTCCCCGCCGGCCTTTCACTGAGTGCCGCAGGCGCGATCACGGGCACGCCGACGGCCACGGGGCCGTCCAGCTTTGCCGTCCAGGTGGTCGACAGCGGCGGCGGTAAGGCGACGCAGAACTTCACCCTTGCTGTCATTGCCGGTCCTACCATTACAACGAATGCCACTCTGCCTAAGGGCGAAGTCGGCTCCGCCTACTCGCAAACGCTGAGCGCCAGCGGCGGGTCGGCCGCCGGCTTCGTATGGTCCGTGGCGAGCGGCTCCTCATTGCCCGCGGGTCTCGCGTTAAGTGCGGCCGGCGTGCTCAGCGGCACTCCTACGGCCGCCGCCCTGGGAACCGACAGTTTCGCCGTGCAAGTCACCGATAGCGGCAATGGCGTGGCCACGCTTACCATGTCCATCACGATCATCGCGGGGCCAACCATTTCCACCGCGCCGGTGCTGCCGAACGGTACCGTGGGTGTGGCGTACACAACGGTGACCCTGGCCGCTGCCGGTGGCACTCTGCCGTACGTTTGGTCCATCACGCTGGGCTCGCTGCCGCCGGGCTTGTCCTTGGCCGCAAGCGCAGGAACCATCACGGGCATGCCCACGACCGCAACCGGCGGCCCATCCAACTTCACCGTTCAGCTCATCGATGCCAAAGGGGTCGCTACCACCAAAGTGTTCAGTGTCACCATTGCGGCGGGTTTGACCATCACGACGGCGCCGGGATTGCCCAACGCCACGATCGGCGTATCATACGCGGTGACCGTATCGGCTGCGGGCGGCACCGCGCCATACACCTGGAGCGTGAGCGCCGGTACGCTTCCCACCGGGTTGACGTTAAACTCGTCCACCGGCGTGCTGAATGGACTGCCCACCAGTTCGGGGAGCTTTCAGTTCACGTTGCAGGTTACCGACAGCGCGTCGGTCACAGCCGCAAAGCAGTTCACGCTTGCTGTGGCTCAGGCGTTGACTTTCACTACCAGTGCCACCCTTCCGAGCGGGGCCACCGGAACGCCGTACTCCCTGGTCTTGAGCGCGACCGGTGGCACGCCGCCATACACGTTTGCCATCGCCGGCGGCACTGCGCTGCCCAGCGGTTTGAGCCTGGGCGCGGCCAACGGCCTGATCAGCGGAACTCCGGCTGCCAGCGGCACTTTTGCTTTCACCATCCAGGTGAGGGACAGCAATTCGGTGAGTGCCAGCCAGCAGTTCAACCTGACCGTGGTTTCCGGTCTGGCCATCACCACCCAACAGTTGCCTCAAGGAGCCGTGAACGTACCGTATTCGCAGACGCTTACCGCGGCGGGCGGCACGTCTCCCTACACCTGGAATCTGACCCAGGGCTCTCTTCCTGCCGGCCTGTCGTTGACGACGGCAGGGGTCATCACCGGAACTCCGAAAGCCAACGGCGCCCCGACGTTCACCGTCCAGGTATTGGACAGTATGGGTGCCAGCGCCACCAAGCAGTTCACTTTGACCATCGCCGCGGGTCTGGCGATTACCAGCTCTGTCTTGCCTCAAGGCACGCTCGGTGTGACGTACGGGCCGTTCACGCTGGCTGCCGTGGGAGGGGCTCAGCCGTGTTGCACATGGTCGGTCAGCACCGGTACGATGCCGACAGGCCTTTCGCTGAGTTCGACCGGTATCGTCACGGGCACGCCGTCCGCGGCCGGTGCTTTCACCTTTACGGTCCAGGCGAAGGATAGTAACGGCGTCACCGCGACCCAAATATTTACGATTTCCATCATCCCGCCCACCGTGCCCCAGGTGAACGTTGGAGCGCCGCCGACAACGGCGGCCGGGCAGCAGATCTCCTTCGGCCTGTCGCTGGCCTCAGGATATCCGCTGGATGTCACCTGTCAGGTTACGCTTTCTTTCCAACCCGACGCTATCGCGGCCGCGGTGGATCCGGCGATGCAATTTTCCACAGGTGGCGTGAAGGCTAGTTACACGATTCCCGCCAATTCCACTAAAGCCGTCCCCATCGCGCTGCAGACCGGCACCGTGTCCGGCACCATCACCCTGAGCTTCACGCTGGCAGCGGGCGCAACCGAACTGCGCGATTTCCAAAACACCATCACCATCCCGCGCGCTGTCCCGCAAATTCAAAGTGTGAAACTGGTAAGAACCTCGGCCGGTCTCGAAGTGCACATCGTGGGTTTCTCCTCGTCACGCGACCTCACCGAAGCCGACCTCACGTTCACGGCGGCGCCGGGCGCAACTCTGCAGACAACTACGGTGACCGAAAAACTCACCAGCGTAGCCACCACGTGGTATCAGTCCACAAAATCCGCGCAGTATGGCAGCCAGTTTATGCTGGTGCTTCCGTTCACCGCTTCACAGGGTAGCGTGGACGCGGTGGGAAGCGTTTCCGTGGTGCTGAAGAACGCCGAAGGAAGCTCCCAATCCGCCAGCGGAACGTTGTAGACGCTTCCAGGGCGCTGCAAGGGAGCGGTAACATTTCCGATACATTAAGAACACATGGCTCAAGTCCTTGATGGTAACCGCATTCGTGATGAGATCAAGAGCGAGTGCCGCGCCAGGGTGGAAAAGCTCGTTTCGCGCGGCCGCCCGCCGGGGCTCGCCGTGGTGCTGGTCGGCCACAATCCGGCTTCGGAAATCTACGTTCGCAACAAAGTCAAGACGTCTCACGAACTCGGGATCGCCGGCGAAACCATCACGCCGCCCGAAAGCATTGCCACCGCGGAACTGCTTGCCATCATCGATACTCTGAACCAGCGCCCCCAGATCGACGGCATTCTGGTGCAGATGCCCTTGCCGCCGCACGTCGACGCCCGGCGCATTCTCGAAGCCGTCTCGCCGGCGAAGGATGTGGACGGTTTGCACCCGTGCAATGCGGGCAATCTCGTTACTGGCCGGCCCGGTCCGCGCCCCTGTACGCCGGCCGGCATCATCGAGCTGCTCAAGCGCTACCGCATTCCGATCGCCGGCAAGCGCGCCGTGGTGGTCGGCCGCAGCGACCTGGTGGGCAAACCCGCGGCCCTGCTGCTGCTTCACGAAAATGCCACGGTAACCATCTGCCATTCGAAAACTCCCGATCTTCCTGCCGTCTGCCGCGAGGCGGAGATTCTCATCGCGGCGATCGGCCGCCCGGCGATGATCACTTCCGCCCACATCCGGCCGGGCGCCACCGTGATTGATGTCGGCATGAACCGGCTCGACAAACGCGCCGACGTCGAGCGCATTTTTCCCCTGGATCGGCCCGGCTCCGCCCAGAAGCTTGCGGCATTCGATTCCAAGGGCACCCTGCTCGTCGGTGACGCTCATCCATTCGACGTCGCCCAAAGCGCCGGAGCCTACACTCCGGTCCCCGGCGGCGTCGGCCCTCTGACCATCGCCATGCTGATGGTCAACACCATCGTTTCTGCCGAAAGACGCCTCGGCGTATGCTAAAGGTAGGTTTGACAGGCGGTCTGGCTTCCGGCAAAACTTTTGTTGGAGAGGCGCTGGCGGCGCTTGGTTGTCACCTGATCCAGGCCGATGAACTCGGCCATGAGATCCTCCTCCCCGGGGGCGAAGCCTATGCGGATGTTGTACGTGAATTTGGACCGGAGATCCTCAACCAGGACCGCACCATTGACCGGAAGCGGCTGGCGGCGGAGGTATTTGAAAAACCGGACCGGCTGGAACGGCTCAACCAGTTCGTACATCCGCACGTTTTCCGGCGCGAGCGTGAGTTGCTTGAGCAGTTCGCGCAGTCCGATCCGCACGGAATCGTCGTGGTGGAAGCCGCGATTCTGATCGAGACCGGAAATTACAAAGCCTTCGATCACGTGATCCTGGTAGAGTGCAATGAGGAGCTGCAGATCGAGCGCGCCATGAAGCGCGACCATTTGGATCGCGAGCAGGTCCTGGCACGGCTTCGCCGTCAGATGCCGCTCGCGGAAAAGAGGAAGTTCGCGGATTTCGTGATCGACACCTCCGGCAGCAAGGAAGAAACGTTGCGCCGCGTCCACGACGTCCATGATGCTTTACGGAGAATAGAAGCATGAAACTACGTCCACTGCTCTGGGCCCTGGTGCTGGTGGCCGGTTTTTATTACGTCACTTCCATGGCGCGCTGGAATGTCGGCCAGCTCGTGCGGCGGACCACCGGCAGTTGGTACACGCCCGGTACCGCCGCCACGGCCGGCTTCTCAACCGACGAAACCAACAACATCGATATCTACAAAGCCGCGCATCTGGCCACGGTGAACATCACCAGCGTGGTGTGGCGCGAAGGCTGGTTTTTTCAGATGTACCCGGAGAAGGGAACCGGCTCCGGATTCATCATCAATCCCGATGGCCGCATCATTACGAATCATCACGTGGTGATGGGCGGCCAGCAGCTCACCGTGACGCTGGCCAACAAGAAACAGTACAAGGCCAAGGTGCTGGGCGTCGACCGCAAGAACGACCTGGCCATCGTGAAGATCGAGCCTCGCGAGAAACTTCCCGTGCTGAAGCTCGGCGATTCCGACCCGCTGCAAGTCGGCCAGAAGGTGCTGGCCATCGGCAATCCGTTCGGACTTGAGGGAACGCTGACCACCGGCGTGGTCAGCTCGCTCGGCCGCTCCATCTCGGATGAAACGGGCCACGCGCTCGAAGGCATGATCCAGACCGACGCCGCCATCAACCCGGGCAATAGCGGCGGGCCACTGCTGGATTCGCGCGGCAACGTCATCGGCATCAACACCGCCATCTACGGGCCGCAGGGGAATATCGGGATCGGCTTTGCCATGCCCATCAACCGCGCTAAAGCCATGCTCGATGAGTTTCAGAAGAGCGGCCACATCGCGCGGCCCCTGCTTGGGGTCAAGACGGTCCTCGTCCAGGGCGATCTCGCCCAAGCACTCGACCTTCCGCCCGAAGGCGGCCTGCTCATCCAGGAAGTGGAGAATGGCTCGGCCGCCGAGGAAGCTGGCATCCACGGGCCGCGCCGCGTCGTCGCTGTGGGTAATACCCCGCTCGGCATCGGCGGTGACCTCATCGTCGCCATCGACGGCCAGCCCGTGACCCGCGACGACGACCTGCAGCGCACCATGAATCACAAACACGCCGGCGACAGCATGGAACTCACCATCTACCGCAACGGCCGGACCCAGAAGATCAACGTGAAGCTCGGTTCCGCGCCGGAAAATCTGTGACGGCGAAACGGGGACTGACTTCTGCGTCCCCAACGCAGCCCAGTGCGACTTTAAATGAGATCCTCACCGTGGACGCAGCGGTCTGTCCCCATTTCGCCGCCGCGTGAAGCGCGGCACCCCTTCATGCCACAATTGAACAGATGATTGAACAGCTTCGCCCGGGCGTTTCCGCGAAGAATGCCCGGGTGGTCCTCTTTGATTTCGACGGCACCATCTCGCTCATTCGCGCGGGCTGGATGGATGTCATGGTGCCCATGATGGTCGAGATTCTGATGGATCTCAGAACCGGGGAAACCGAAGCACAGCTCCGCCTCATCGTGGAAGAATTCGTCGGCCGCCTCACCGGCAAGCAGACCATGTACCAGATGATCGAGCTGGCCGACAACGTGAAGGCGCGCGGCGGCCACCCGCCCGATCCGCTGGTCTACAAGCGCATGTACCTCGACTTGCTGCACGAAAAAATCAAAGGCCGGCTGGAAGAGCTGGAATCGGGCGCCGCCTCGCCGGAAAAGTACCTCGTGCCCGGCGCGCGCGAGCTGCTGGAAGCGCTACACGCTCGCGGCTTGAAGATGTATCTGGCCAGCGGCACCGACCAGATTTATATGCGCAAGGAAGCCCGCCTGCTCGACGTCGATCGTTATTTCGAAGGCGGTGTCTTCGGCGCTCTCGACGATTACAAAAGTTTTTCCAAAAAAATCCTGATCCAACAAGTCATCGCCAAGGCTGAATGCAAAGGGGATCAGTTCCTGGGCTTCGGCGACGGCTACGTCGAGATCGAGAATGTGAAGGAAGTGGGCGGCATCGCGGTGGGAGTCGCCACCGCCGAACCCGAGTGCCAGATCGTCGACGAGTGGAAGCGAAAACGCCTTGCCGGCGTAGGCGCCGATTTCATTGTCCCCAATTTTCTTTGCCGGCACGAGTTGCTTTCTACGCTCTTTCCCAATGGCAAGTAAGTACGCGATGTTCGACCGGTCGCGGCTTACCATCAAGCCGCTGGCCGAACGGACACACGATTTGCATGTCGACCACTGGCTGGCGCTCGACGCCCCCCCGCCAACATATTCTCATCCGCAATTGACCGAAGTCGCGCGGCGCCTCATCACCGCCAAGCAGGGCGGCGCTGCCCGCATCCTCATGATGGGGGCTCACCTGCTGCGCGCCGGCGTCAGTCGCCACATGATCGACCTCATCGAGCGCGGCTTTCTCGATCACATCGCCATGAACGGCGCCGGGGCAATTCATGATTACGAGCTGGCTCGCATCGGCGCGACTACGGAAAGCGTGGCGCGCTACATTCGCACCGGCGAGTTCGGGCTGTGGCGCGAAACCGGCGAATTGAACGACTGGGTGGCCGAGGCTGCGGCGCTCGAACTCGGGCTCGGCGAAAACCTGGGTCGCCGTATCGAATCGAGCGGCTATCCGCACACATCGCTCAGTGTGCTCGCCGCGGCCTACCGGCATTCGGTTCCCGTCACCGTCCACGTCGGCATCGGCTACGACATCTTGCACGAGCACCCCAATTGCGACGGCGCGGCATTCGGCGCGGCCAGCTACCGCGATTTTCTGATTTTCGCCCGCACCGTCGAGCGTCTTCCGGGTGGCGTCCTGCTCAGTTTCGGCTCCGCCATCATGGCGCCCGAAGTGTATCTGAAGGCGCTCGCCATGGCGCGCAATGTCGCCCACCGCGAACACAGCGAGATCCGCAACTTCACAACGGCCGTATTTGATCTGGTTCCCATTCAAGGCGATTTCCGCAAAGAACTGCCCAAAACCGATCCCGGCTATTACTTCCGGCCGCAGAAAACCATCCTTGTGCGGACCGTGGCAGACGGCGGCCAGAGCTTTTATTTCTGCGGCGACCATCGCGCCACTTTCCCCGCGCTGCGCCACGCAATTCTCGCATGACCACCGCCGAGATTCTGGCCGGTTTCCCGAAACTTTCCGCGCTGGTGGTCGGCGACATCTGCCTGGACCGCTGGTGTAGCTACGACCCCGCCGTCGCCGAGGAGTCCCGTGAGACGGGCATTCCGCGTATCGGCGTCATCCGGACCGAGGTCACACCGGGGGCCGGTGGCACCGTCGCCAATAATCTCATCGCTCTCGGGGTCGGTCGCGCCAGTGTCCTCGGCGTCGTGGGAAACGATGGTTTCGGCCACGAACTCATTCAGGCGCTCGAAGCGCGCGGCATTAGTACGGATACTCTGATCCAATCTCCGGAAATCCAGACCTTTACCTACACCAAGCTCATCAACTCCAAGACCGGCGTCGAGGATTTTCCGCGCGTCGATTTCATTAACACCAGCCCGCTCGATCCTAAAGTGGAACAGCAGGTTTTGAGTGCTTTACCAGCCGCCGTTCACGCGTTTGACGTAATTCTCGTTTCCGATCAGGCCGAAACCAGCGCGGGCGGCGTGGTCACTCCCGCAGTTCGCGACTGGTTAGCTGACCTTGCAGTGAAATATCCTGGCAAAGTCCTTCTTGTGGACTCTCGCGCCCGTATCGGCTTGTTTCGAAACGTGATAATTAAACCCAATCGCGAAGAAGCCGATGCCATTTGCCTCCAACTCTTCGGTCGCGTGGATTATCAAGCATTACGTGAGCATTGCATGGCCAGGTTTATGATAGTAACCGATGGAGCGAACGGGGCCACGGTGGTTGAGCCGCACCAGGAGACATTTTGCAAAACAAAGCCAATTCCCCAACCGGTCGACATTTGCGGCGCGGGCGATAGCTTTTCGGCCGGCGCGGCCCTTGCTCTGGCCGTTACCGGTTCTCCCGTGGAAGCCGCGCATTTCGGCAATCTTGTGGCCTCCATCACCATCATGAAGAAGGGCACCGGCACGGCCTCGCCGGCTGAAGTTCTGGAGGCGTCTCGAGGATGCTGACCCTGGCGGCCGACATCGGCGGCACGAAATTCTCCGTCGCGCTGTTCGATGGCGACCGCATGGTCCGCCGCGAAACGCGCCCAACGGATCGTGAGGGGGCCAAAGACTGGATGCTCGAACAGGTGCTCGCCGTTGCTGGCGAGTGGAAGCGCAAGTTCCCGTTCACGCGCTGCGGCATCGGCTTCGGCGGGCCTGTCGATTTCGGCCAGCAGCGGGTAGCCTTTTCCACGCACGTCGGCGGCTGGAACGATTTCCATTTGACCGAGTTTCTGTCGCGAGCACTGAGCGTTCCTGCCATCATGGACAATGACGCCAACGCCGGAGCGATGGGAGAAGCCATCTACGGCGCGGGCCGCGGCCACTCACCGCTGTTTTATATGACGCTTTCGACGGGCATCGGCGGCGGCATTTACTCAGACGGAAAAATCTGGCGCGGCGCCGACGGTTGGGCCGGCGAGATTGGTCATCTCTCCATCCGCCCCGATGGTCCCGAATGCCTCTGCAAAGCCCGCGGCTGTTTCGAACGGATGTGCTGCGGCCTGTGGCTCGAACGCGATTACGGCAAAACGGCGAAAGAGCTGCTTCATGACCCGATTTTTGTCGCGCGCTATGTCGTCGATCTTGCGCTTGGCCTGAAGGCTTGTATCATGTTATTGAATCCGTCGCGAATCGTAATCGGGGGTGGCATCAGCCATGCCGGGGAAGCATTATTCGGGCCGTTGCGCGCGGAACTCGACCGGCAGATTACAGACTGGTCGGGGGCGCGCATTGATGTCGTGCCTGCCGCGCTGGGCGACGATAGCGTGCTCTACGGCGCACTGGCGCTGGCGAATACACTCACATGAATTTTCCTGCTCTATATAAGACCGAAGTTTTGAAAGCCCTCGAGACCGTCGATCTCGGCAAAGTCGATCAGGCGATCGAGTTGTTCAAAGAAGCCCGCGCCTCAGGCCGCCAGATTTTCGTGTGCGGCAACGGCGGTAGCGCGTCGACGGCTTCGCACTTTGCCTGCGACATCGTGAAAGGCGCGAGCCACGGCCGCCCCCAGCGCTTCCGCATCATGGCGCTGAACGACCAGATCGCCACGCTCACCGCCTACGCCAACGACGTCAGTTACGATTGCGTTTTCGTCGAGCAGCTTCGCAACTTCGCGCAGCCGGGCGACCTGGTGATGTGCATCAGCGGTTCGGGCAACTCCCCCAACGTGATCCGCGCCATGGAGTACGCCAACTCCATCGGATGCAAGACGCTCGCTCTCACGGGCCGCGACGGCGGCAAACTCGGGCCCCTCGCTCAGCTCAACATCCAGGTAGCAGCCCCCCACATGGGCCGCATCGAAGACGCCCACATGATCGTTTGCCACATGATCGGGTACTACTTCATGGACGAGGAATCAAGAATTTAACAAGGGCCTGTAAAGAGTGATTGGTAAAGTGCGCAATACTGCCATCCAGTGATGGCCGGTCCGCAGAGGCTCGCAATCAGGCAGAAGAGTGGCTGGCTGAGTTCCGGCGGTTCATCCATGAAGATGGCCTGGGACAAATTCCAGAAGTTTTCGACGGGGACGCGTCGATGGCCCCACGCGCCGTCCGAGATCGCGGACAAAGAGCCAACAGTCGAAGCGGGCAAAAAGCGCGGCTGCTCAGGTCATCGTGGTCCTTGCCGAGCGCGTTGTGCAGAAATCTCATGCAGCACCCGCCCTTGAACGGCGCTTCCATTCGCGGCTGTGATTACAATCAATTGAGAGGCCATCGAAAACGAGAACTATGCCGGACTCATGGGCCAGTCGTCTTGAACAGCACGAAGATCGCGTCTTCCTCGTCCTGACTCTGGTGATTGGCGCGGTCGTCGGCCTGGTCGTGGTCGCTTTTATCGTGCTCACCGGAAACCTGGGGGCGCGCATGTACCCGCCAGGCGGTTCTCCCTGGAGGCGGCTGCTGGTTCCGGCCGCCGGTTCGCTCTTCACCGGCTATCTTCTCTCGCGCTACTTTCCCAACGCCCGCGGCAGCGGGATTCCACAAACCAAAGCCGCGCTCTTCGCTCGCGAGGGCGAAATCAAGCTGCGCACGGTGCTGGGGAAATTCTTCTGCTGCTCCACCTCGCTCGCCAGCGGCATTGCGCTGGGCCGCGAGGGACCATCCGTCCAGGTGGGCGCCGGCATCGCATCCGTGCTCGGGCGACGCATCGGGCTCGGGCCGGAGAAGGTTAAAGCCCTAATTCCCATCGGTGCTTCGGCCGCGATCGCCGCCGCTTTCAATACTCCTATTGCCGGCGTGCTTTTCGCGCTGGAAGAGATCATGGGCGATATGAACGCGCCGGTGCTGGGCTCCGTCGTCCTCAGCTCAGCCACGGCTTGGATCGTCTTGCACTTGCTCCTCGGAGATGAGCCCCTCTTTCATGTGCCCGCCTATCAGCTCGTTCATGGCGTCGAGTTTGCCGTGTATGCAGCGCTCGGCGTTCTAGGGGGCCTCGTTTCCGTCGCCTTCGTGAAATTGCTGCTCGGGCTTCGCGCCTGGTTCCTCCGCCAGCCAAAGTGGACTCAATGGTTTCAGCCCGTAGCCGGCGGCATCCTGGTCGGCGTCATGGGATGGTATGTTCCGGAATCGCTCGGCATCGGATATCAATACGTAGGCCAGGCCCTCAATGGAAATATGGCGCTGCAAGCCATGGCCCTTTTGCTCGCGATGCGAGTCCTTGGAACGGCGGTTTGCTATGCGTCCGGGAATGCCGGCGGCATCTTTGGACCTGCTCTGTTTATTGGCGCCATGCTGGGCGGCACGGTGGGAAGCCTGGCTCACTCGGCGTTCCCTCACCACGTCGCGTTCGCCGGCGCCTACGCGCTGGTAGGGATGGGCACGGCCTTCGCCGGGATCGTTCGCGTTCCCATGACTTCCGTCATCATGATTTTCGAGATGACGCGCGACTACTCGATCATCGTCCCGCTGATGATCTCGAACCTGATCAGCTTCTTTATCTCCCGCCAGCTGCAGCATGAGCCCATATACGAAGCCCTCTCGCAGCAGGATGGAATTCATCTGCCTGGCGGCGCGGCACACGGGCAGCGCAGCGCCATGCGAGTCACGCAGGCCATGCGTCCCGAGATTCAGCCCCTCGAACGCGAAGCCACCATCGCAGAAGCCCTCAGCCTGATCCACTCAGTGGGTGTCAATGCCCTACCTGTGGCCGCTGGAAAGATGTTGCTCGGGATGGTGACCGCTTCCCAGCTCGAAAGCGCGGCTGACGACGGCGCTCGCTTCCGGACCCTCTCGGAAATTGTTACGCCTCTTCCCGAGGGCCACCTCGATGCGGAAAACTTTCCGCACATTCACCCCGATCACTCGCTGGACCTTGCTCTGGAAAGGATGGGCGACACGCATCTCGACGCGCTCGCCGTCGTGAGCCGTGCTAACGTGCGCGAAATCCTCGGCGTCGTCACCTTACCCGACATTCTCCGCGCCTACGGAATCGCCAATTCGAGTTAATTCCAACAGCGCTCATCCCTGATGCGGGGCCTTCACGCTTGCAGGAAAGGAAGTTTGTCACCCCAGAATTTTTCGATCAGCGGCAGGGCGTCGTTGGAAAACCCGGTCGAGAGGAAGATGCGCCGCCCGGCATTGCTGGCATCATATTCAGGATGCCGGTCGAGATAGAACTTCAGCGCGCGTGCCGTGGCCTCGGGCTGGTGGATGATGCGCATGCCGCACGGCAGGGCGGCGGCAAAGAGATCGGCCACTAGCGGATAGTGGGTGCAGCCCAGGATCACGCCGTCGGGCGTGGTGTCGATGCTGTGTAGCAGTTCACCCACATATTGCTCGACCAGCGCGCGAATATCGCCGCGCGGCAACCCCCGCTCGATGGAACCGGCAAGTTCCGGGCAGGCCTGCTGCACCACAGTGATGTCGGGTCGGCGTTTACGGATTTCAATCGGGTAGCAGCCGGTCTCCACCGTACGGCGGGTCGCGAAGACTGCGATGGTGCTGGACGGCTTGGTTTCTTGCGCGGCGGTCCCGCCGGCGTGCCAGCCGATGCCGGTTGCCGCCTCGATGGTCGGTACGACGATGCCGATCGCGTTCCGCGCCACCCCATCGTCGTGCCGGCGCGCGGGTAGCCATTGCTGTTGGATCCAGCGCAGCGCCACCACAGAGGCCGTGTTGCAGGCGACGATCGCCAGCGTGCAACCCTCGGCGAACAGGCGTTCGAGCGCTGCGCAAGTTAGATTCAGAACATCAATCGGCGGCTTTGCGCCATAAGGCGCATTTCGGTTATCGCCAAGATAGACGAAATCCCGCGCAGGCAGCGCCTCGGTTAGCGCGCGATGCACCGTCAGCCCGCCGAAGCCGCTGTCGAAAACGCCGATCATCCGAAGAGCCTTTCCATCATCGGTCCTTGCGATGCAAATCG
>Ga0335081_10015227_pt1 | contig 12435 bp, 11 predicted proteins | sample Lox_Sample_35_FD_206713 | JGI IMG/M metagenome (GOLD analysis project Ga0335081, IMG submission 206713) | Soil microbial communities from Loxahatchee National Wildlife Refuge, Florida, United States - Lox_Sample_3.5 | ecosystem: Environmental > Terrestrial > Soil > Wetlands | place: USA...
TGGCGGCGAGTCTGCCGAACTTCTTTATCCAACAGATCCCATTTCCCCAGGCGGAGCAGGATCGAAAGATGCGCGCGGAAATCGCAGGGAATGTGGAGACGATCAAGGATGGGTTCGCCGTCCTGTCCTCGGTGCCGGGCCTCGGAATCAAGGTGGACGGGAAGGCTCTGGAAACGTACAAGGAGCGTGCTGCATGAGACGACGACAGTTTTTGGGGAGCACCGCCGCGGCGATGATGGCGGGCCGTGCGACCGGCGAATCGCGCCCGTCCACGCCTGCGTCGCTATGCGACTGCTCGTTTCAATTTCAGCGGCAGACAGGGGCGGTGGGCGCCGCTGCGTTCGAGGGTCTCGGCTCGAAGGTGAAGATCACCGGCCTCAAGGTGTTCGGAGTGTCAATTTCGCCCAATTCGGACCGCCCGTACGTGTTCGTGAAACTGGAGACGAACGCGGGATTGATCGGCTGGGGCGAAGGAACGCTGGAAGGCAAGGCCGGCGCGGTGATGGCCTGCATCAACGATTTTCGGGATTTTCTGATCGGCGCCGACCCCATCCAGAGTGAGCACCACTGGCAGTCGATGTACGTCCACAGCTTCTATCGTGCGGGACCGGTCATCGGTTCAGCCATATCCGCTATCGATCAGGCGATGTGGGATCTGCGAGGCAAGATCCTTGGTTTGCCGGTATACAAACTGCTGGGCGGACCGAACGATCCGGCAGGTGTCCGCGGGTATTACGGCGCCAGCGGTAGAAACCTCGATGAGCTACGAGCGTTGCGTGCGAATGCCGCCAGCCAGGGCATCACGTGCTTCAAGGGCGGCATTCCGGGCTACTACGAGTGGATCGACACGAACGACAAGATCGACGCCGCGGTCCGCTCGATTCAAATGCTGCGCGAAGGGCTTGGGCCCGATATCGACATCGCGGTGGACTTTCACGCCAAAACGAGCCCGAGCGTGGCGTCCATTATAGTCAAAGAAGTCGAGCCGCTGAACCTGCTTTGGGTGGAAGAGCCGTGTCCGCCGGAGAACGTCAAGGCCATGGCCCGGATCGCGCACCGGTCTACCACGCCCATCGCCACCGGCGAGCGGCTGGTGGCGGCGTACGGCTGCCGCGAGCTGATCGAGATGGGCGTGGTGGACATTCTGCAAACGGACATGAACCACGTGGGAGGCATTACGGCCTTGTGGAAGGTGGCGATGGCAGCGGCGGCCTCGGGTATTTCGATCGCGCCGCACGGGTGCGAAGGGCCGATCGGACTGATCGCATCTCTGCACCTCGATTCGGCCATCCCGAATTTTCTGATCCAGGAGTGCTGCGGAAATATCGTGCCGCAGCCACGGGACAAAATCTGGGCCGAATGGTTCGGCTTCCCGGCGATGCGAATGGTGAATGGCAAGTATCCGCTCCCGGAGAAGCCGGGACTGGGCTTCGATCTTTCGGAAGAGTCGTTGAGCAAGTATCCGTTTGGCGGAACCAGGCCCATGGCCCGGGTCTTTCTCCAGGACGGGTCGGTGGCTGAGTGGTGATGGGAAATTCGGGCGTAACTGCGCGTTTCGAACTGCGCTATCTGCTAACCTCAGCAGACCAAGGAGGCATGCGTTGAACGACTATCGATTTTCAAGACGCCATTTCTTTTTCGGCACGCTGATGGCGGGAGCAATACCGGGCGGCGGATTCGGCAGCACGCCCTCCCTTTCCACGGCCGGCTACAAGTCGCCGAATGAAAAGCTCAACATAGCCGCTATCGGAGTGGGGGTCCGCGGTCCCGCGATTCTGGTTGGCGCCGCCGCCACCGAGAACATCGTGGCTCTGTGCGATGTGGACGAGGAGCGTTCCGCCCGCGGCTTCGCGCAGTATCCCAACGCCAAAAAGTATAAAGACTACCGCAGGCTGTTCGACGCCGAGGGCAAGAATATCGACGCGGTGATGATCGCCACTCCCGATCACATGCACACGCCCATCGCCCTGCTCGCCATGCAGCACGGCAAGCATGTCTACTGCGAAAAGCCGCTGACGCGCACACCGTGGGAGTCGCAACTGCTGGCCGATGCGGCCGTGAAATACAAGGTTGCGACACAGATGGGCAACCAGGGCTGGAATCACGAGGGCACCAAGACCGCCTGTGAGATCTTCTGGTCGGGCGAGATCGGCGACGTGAAGGAAGTGCATGCCTTCACTGGCGGGATCTACGGCGGCTACCCGGACATTCCGGCGACGGGACCCGAATCAACGCCGGTGCCGGCAACGCTCGATTGGGACCTCTGGCTGGGCGATGCCGCGCCGCGGAATTTCAATCCGCTGATGACCAATCAGTGGCGCGCGTTCATCGATTTTTCGACCGGCGGATCGCTGGGCGATTGGCTGGTACACAATCTCGGACCGGCTCACCTGGCCCTGCTGCTCGATAAGGCCGGCCCGACGAGCGTGGAGTGCGTGTACGTCGAAGGCAAGGACGAGTGGCTGTGGCCGCTGCGCGCGCATTGCGTCTTCGAATTTCCGGCGCGTGGCAGCATGCCGCCGGTCACGGTGCATACGTATCAAAACATGCGCGGCGACTTCCAGGATCCGCCCGGAATGGCGGAAGGCGATCGCCTCTTCCCGCCCATGAACAACCTGGCCGAGAAGGGCCGGCCGTTCGTCCAGGGCGGCGATGGCATGATGCTGGTCAGCACGCAATTGACGGCGGATGGAAAGCCGATCCAGCAACAGGGCCGCGGTGGGGCGTTTCCGGGCAGCGGCCGTGGAGCGGGTGGACGAGGCGGTCCGGGCGGGCGCGGTCTGCCTCCCGGCGCGTCTGCCGATCCCAAGATGCGCGCGCCCGGTAACGGTGCGGTCTTCGTCGGAACCAAGGGATACATGGCGACCACCTCGCGCGGCGAGGGCGTTTGGCTGCTGCCTGCCTCGCGCTGGGCGGACTACAAGCTGCCGCCGCAATTGCTGCCGCGCGGCGTCAATCACCAGCAGGACTGGATTCGCGCCTGCAAGGGCGGAGCGCCGGGCGTCTCGGACTTCGCGGTCGCAACCAAGTACATCGAGTGGCTCTCGTTGGGCGCCATCGCGCAACGCTTCCCCGGCAAGCTGATGTGGGACGCCAATAAGCGGCGCTTTACCAACAGCGAGGAAGCCAACAAGCACGTCAAGCCGTTCCTCCGCAAGGGATGGGATTTGAAGGTGTAGGTTCCGGTCAAGGAAAAACACGATGAGAACAACGTTATTACTAGCGAGTCAAGGCAACTCGTTTGTGGTTCCGAAACTATTGCGTATATGAAATCTGTTCTCCCGATAACTGCTCTCGCGCTGGCCTCGCTTGGTTTTGCCCTGGACGGCACGGTCAACATCCACGACCCGTCCACCATCGTGCAGTGCAACGGCAAGTTCTATACATGGGGCACCGGTGGCTCCGGGCTGGTCTCCGATGACGGCTGGACGTGGCGTCGCGGCGCCCAGCTCCCGCGTCGCGGCCTGGCGCCCGACGTCATCCACATCGGCGACCGCTGGTATGTATACACCGCCGCGAATATAGGCGCACAGCCGAAGGCCGCCGTCAACATGATCTGGAGCAAGACGCTCGATCCGGAATCCCCCGCCTACAAATGGAATGAGGGCGGAGTGGTCGCGTCCTCCGATGGCGTCGAAGACTCCAATGCCATCGATCCGGGCATCTTCCTCGATCCCACTGACGGCCGGCTGTGGCTGACCTACGGCTCTTATTTCGGCTACATCCGGCTGGTCGAGCTCAACCCCAAGACAGGCACGCGCCTCAACCCTAACGACACGCCCGTCAACCTCGCCATCAACTGCGAAGCTTCCGACATGATGTATCACGATGGCTGGTATTACCTGCTGGCCACGCACGGCAGTTGCTGCCGGGGCGCCGATTCCGGCTACAACATCCGCGTCGGTCGCTCGAGGCGAGTTACCGGCCCCTACCTCGACGCCGAAGGCATCGATATGATCCAGGGCGGGGGCAAGCTGCTCATCGGCTCTGGCGGCCGAGTGATTGGCGCCGGACACTTCGGCCTCCTCGATCTCGGCGACGGCGTGCAGAAGTTCTCCATGCACTGGGAAGCCGATCTGGACCGGGGCGGAGCCAGCGTGCTCGATATCCGGCCGCTACTGTGGAAAGACGGCTGGCCCGCCGCAGGCGAGAACTTGAAGGAAGGCACGTATGAGCTCGAGTCGGTGCGCACCGGCACGTCGCTCGAGATGGCTGTAGAGGGAGTACCCGTCGGCGGTCCCCGCGGCCGAGGCGGCAGGGGTGGGCCCGGCCGGGGCGGTTCAACGGCGCCCGGCGGCGCAGCGGCTCCCGGGGGCGCACCGCCCGGCGCCGGCGGCCGTGGGAGCGGAGGAGGAATGTTCGCCGGCACGGGCGCGCCGATTCCGCCGCAGGACGCCGCGCAGGTCTCGGCGAACTGGCCCGCGGGCGACATCGGCGCCCGCATGGCCAATTACCTCTGCCAGGCCCAACAGAAGTGGGCGATCACCGCCGTCTCCAATGCCGGCGGCTATCCCGGTTCGCCGTATTTCAAAATCACCACCGCGGGCACGGATCGTGCCCTGGCCGCCACTGAAGATGCGGAACTGGTCGTGCTGCCTGCCTTCACCGGCGGGCCCGAACAACTGTGGCGCATAGACCAGCTTGCCGATGGCTCCTGGCGCATCATGCCCAAGTCGGTTCCCAATTCCAAAGAAGCACTGGCTCTTTCGGCGGTGGGCAGCAGTTTCGCGACGCTGGCCAAATTCGATCCCAAGAGCGACAAACAGCACTGGCTGATTAAGACACCATGAAACTCCATCGATACACACTCGCCGTCCTGCTAGCGATCGCCGCCGCCGCTCAGGTGGCGCCAGCTACGCTGACTGCTCCCACCACGCCTGCGATAGCGCCGGACGGCCAAGGATTCATTCCACGTTGGCTGCTGCTAGAACCGATCCCTGTCAACGGACTCACCGAGAGCGCCGTCCAGAAGATCGTAAAGACTGATTATTTCCCCAATCAGTACACCGTGCTTCCGCACGATGCCGATAAAGTGACCGTGGGCAAGACGGAACTCACCTGGCACGCCGTGGACACCAAGCTTTATAACGTCAACCTCTATCATTTCGCGCATGCCTTAGGTAAGCCGACATCCGACGTCCTGTTCTGGGCCGTGACGATCGTCAACAGTCCGCGAGAAATTCCGGATGTCCGCCTTGCCATCGGTTCCAACGCAGCCTCGGTCTGGTGGGTAAACGGCAAGGAAGTCATCGGCATCTACAGCGACCGCCAGACTGTCATTGACGATGGCGTCTCCACACGGCTGACGCTGCACCAAGGGCCGAACATCGTGCGCGCGGCCATTATCAACGGCGGCGGCGCCACGGACTTTTGCGCCCGGTTTTTGGACGCGGATGACAAGCCGCTGAAGGACTACACCGTGAGCCTGAGCGAGGCCGGCAAATGAGCGCCGGGCTCAAACAATAAGGAGGTCCCTTGCGGATTCTGCTTAACGCCGCTTTGTGCTGCATTGCTGCCGGAACGATTTCCGGCCAGCGAGGTCCGGCGCCGTACTACGAGGACACCAACAATATCCCGGTTTCGCCAGAGGTGCACGCCGATCGGACCGTCACGTTTCGGCTCTTCGCGCCCAAGGCGAGCGAAGTGGTGTTGATGGGATCGCCTGGGGGTGGCGCTGGGTGATTACCTACACACCGGGCGTTTCTCGATCGCGATCAGTCATTTCAGCGACGAATACCTGGAGCTCTTCCGTAACGACGGCGGTCTGAACTTTACGGACGTCTCATATTTTGCCGGATTCGCCCGCCCGACGCTCCACTACGTCGGCTGGGGAGACGCATTTTACGATATCGACAACGACGGATGGCTTGACTTCATTTTGGTGAATGGGCACGTGTACCCGCAGGTGGACCAGGCGAACATAGGGGTTCGCTTCCGCGAGCCGAGCCTGCTGTTTCTCAATCAGCGCGACGGCACATTCCGCGACGTGAGCGACCACGCGGGGGCGGCGCTGAAAATACCGCTGACCGGCCGCGGGCTGGCAATCGGCGATCTGTTTAACGACGGCCTACAGGAAGTCGTGATCGAAAATCTGGAAGGCGAGCCGCTGATCCTTCGTCCGCAAGGCGGACCGCGGCATCACTGGATTAGTTTCGAACTCGCGGGGACCAGGAGCAACAAGCTGGCGCTGAATGCGCGGCTGAAAGTCATTGCCGGCGACCTCGTCCAAACCGACGAAGTGAGAAGCAGCGGGAGCTATCTGTCGCAGAGCGACCTGCGGCTTCACTTCGGGCTGGGCGATCGCCGTCAGGCCGACACCGTTGAAATCTCCTGGCCCTCAGGCGGAACGGAAGTGTTGACGAACCTTGAGGCAGATCGTTTCTACTGCATTAAAGAGGGCGCTGGCGTAGTTCCCTGCGCCCGCATCCGGTCCACGCCTACTCATTGAACCTCTCAGGGCAGCGTGCATTATCGCAGGTGGCCCCCCGCATCGGCCACGTTGATCCCGCGAAGTTCCGCCACAGCCCATCAGTCCACGGCCGTCCCGGCGCCCTCGATTTCATGGCCCTGCACGACGCCCATAGCCTGGACACGAACGTCGACTTCATCCATCGCCGTCTGATCGAGCCCAAGAGCGGCATCGGCGCCCATTTCCATAACCAGTGCGAAGAGATGTTCGTGATTCTAAACGGCGAGGCGCAGTTCACGATCGATGGCCGCACGTCGCCGCTGAAGGGGCTGGCCGGAGCGCCCTGCCAGATGGAGCGGACCGGCGACGATTGAGGCCGGACCAGGGGGCGGCCGTTTGATGTATACAATTCCGTTCGCACGGAAGTATAGTATGAGTTCGCCTATCCGGGAGGTCAAAACGGGAAATTCTGGCTCAGAGCGATCTGATGCAGCGTATCCGGCAAAAAGTCATGCCGACAAATTATCTTAGGGCCTGCCAACTCCCGATTGCGGTAAACTGACCCACGACCATTCTGGGCCAGGACTGTGCCCTGGTTTTTTTTCAGTAGATTGCCAGATTGGAGAAGCGATTATGAATTGCATTCGACGGCGTTTTCGTAAGAACAATGCGGTGCTCTTGTTCGAACCTTTGTTTCTTTGCGCATTGCCGTTGGTGCTCCTGCTCTGGGTCGTGGCGATTTCCGCCGCACGGGCTCAGACCAGCGGTGATGCCATCTATGGCGTGACGAGCATCGATGTCGCGCCGAGCGCAACCAGCCAAGGCATTGCCCTCCTCAAACAGTACCGGGACGCGGCGCTCAAACAGCCTGGAAACCGGGGCGTCGATCTTCTCCAGCAGGTGGGTTGGCCCAATCGATTCGTGATTTACGAAGCGTGGAAAGACCAGTCTGCCTACGATGCGAACGAGAAGGCCGCCCATACGGCTGAATTCTGCGACAGGCTCAGGTCGATTTCCAATGCTCCCTGCGATCGGCGCGACTATTTTGTCGTCTCGGTTGGACCCGCTCGGGCGGCATCTGGAGCCGATCCTATTTACATGATGTTGCACCTCGACGTGATTCCGAAGAAACTCGAGACAATCTTCGCGGCCGGCAAACAGGTAGCCGAGGCCGCTAGGCAGGGCGAAGGCAATCTGCGCTACGACGTCGTTAGTGGAGTCCACACACCCGTGAACTATATGACCGTGTTTGCCGCCTGGCAGAACCGCAAGGCGTTCGATGACTATGAAATCTCGGCCTACGCCCGGCAATTCCGCGACACGGTGGGGAAGGTGCTCGGTTCGCCCTTTGACGATCGCCTCTATACGCCAATCGACTGATTGTCGACAATAAGCTATCCGGAGGACAAAGTTTCATGCGGCTATTGCCAAGGTCATTCACTCTGTTGGGCAGATGGGCGCTTGTGTTGGTTGGATCACTCTTAATCGCTATAACTGTCGCGTCCGGCGCACAGGCCCAAACCGGCGTCGGGGCGGTTTATGCCGTGACATATCTCGACGTGGCGGCAAGCTCAGTCACCCAAGGCGTCGCCCTTCTCAAGAAATATCGCGAATTGAGTCGACACGAAGCGGGGAATCTGGAGTTTACCATCTTGGAGGAGACGATCCGCCCTAATCGCTTCGTCATCTTCGAAGGCTGGAAGGACCAGGCTGCTTTCGATGCCCATACGAAAGCGGCGTCCTCTTCCAAATTCCAGGAGGCGCTCGCGCCAATCCGCAACAGCCCCCCCTATCTGATGATGCAGTACGCCTTTGCTACCGCTCCGGCGCGGGCCAAGCCTGCCAGTGGCGCGCTCTACATGGTGGAGCATATGGATTTTATGCCTTCATTCGCCAGTATCGCCCAACCCTTGGTCAAGGCGCTCGCCGAAGCTAGCCAGAAGGAGGAGGGTGTGATTCGCTACGATGCTTATCACTGGGGCGACCACCACTACACGATCGTGGCCGTATGGCCGAATAGCAAAGCCTTTGACGCCCACGAAGCAGCCGCCTATACGCGGCGCTTCCGTGACGCGGCCGCAGTGCCAGGGGGACGGATTGACCTTTACGAACAGCGCATGTACAAGCCGATTTGATCGGCGCGATTAACCGCCGGATCCGCGTCGCCGGCTCCTTCTGTTCCTTCTCTGCATCCGGGGCAAGGGCGTGGATGCTTTCCATGAATGCCGGATTGTTCCCGTATATCGGCCAGAATCGCGTCAATGGATATTTTCACATTGACAAGTTACGGATTTTGAATTGTGCTAATTGATAATCGGTAACGTAATGCGCTCTTAAGGAGCATTCGATGTCTAAATCGAAATTGAACGTAGCCATTGTTGGCTTGGGGTTCGGCAAGGAGTTCATTCCTATTTATCAGCGCCATCCCGAAACGAGGATGTACGCCACCTGCCAGCGCACGAGAGAAAAGCTGGACGAAGTGGGCGGCCAATTCGGCATAGCCACACGGTACACCGATTTCGAGGAGCTGATTCGAGACCCTGAAGTGGATGCCATACACATCAACTCTCCCATTCATCTGCACGCGTCGCAAAGCATCGCCGCGCTGCGGGCGGGCAAACATGTTGCCTGCACGGTGCCTGCCGCCACAAGCGTAGAGGAGTGCCGCCAGATCGTCGAGGCCGCGACGTCGTCCGGCAAGAACTATATGATGATGGAAACCGCCATCTACACGCGCGAGTTTCTCTTCATACGCGAGTTGCGCGACACCGGCAGATTGGGCCGTATTCAGTTCATGCGAGGGCGCCACCAGCAGGAGATGGCAGGCTGGCCCGGTTATTGGGAGGGGCTGCCTCCCATGCATTACGCGACACACGCGGTCAGCCCATGCCTAGCTATCGTTAGCGGCGAAGCCGGACAGGTAACTTGCCTGGGTTCGGGACGCATCGCGCCGAATTTGGCGGCAAAACACGGATCGCCGTTCGCGGTTGAGAGTGCCCTCTTTCAGGTGCGCGGCCAACCGCTGGCCTTCGAGGTGACGCGTTCTCTGTTCGAGACCGCACGCCAATACATCGAGAGTATCGACGTGTATGCGGATAAAGTGTCTTTCGAGTGGACACGGATCGAAGGCGAGCAACCCATACTGCACGTGGGCGAGAAGCCGGAACGAGTGAATGTGCCGGACTACGCGCGACTTTTGCCCGAGGGGATTCAGCGCTTCACGACCAAGGGCGTATACGACGATGAACACGCGCACCTCTCGTTCATCCAGGGCGGCGGACACGGCGGATCGCATCCTCACTTGGTTCACGAGTTCGTCTCCAGCATCGTCGAGGGACGGCCGCCGTTCCCCGATGTGCATCAATCCGTCAACTGGACTTGTGCCGGAATCTGCGCACACGAATCGGCGCTCCAAGGCGGCCAGATCGTCCAAATTCCCGAATTCCGTGAGCTAGAACACGGCGACTGAGGTCCATGCGAATGAACCCCGCCTTACGAAACTGGGTTCAGCCCCGGGCCTGAGCCCGGGTTGACATTCGCATGGACCCCGGTCGTCGTGTTTAATTTAATGACGTGTTATTGAGCCGAAGCTGTGCCCTCTTGGCGATGGCTTCGCGTTGCGGGGAGCCTTGACGTGCAGGCCTCCTACTTCAGGGCGGCTTTCGCATATTCGAGGGATCGTTTGACGTCGGCGGGACGGTTCTTGGTGGTGTAGTCGCAGTCGAGGTAACAGGGGATGGCGTATTTGCGGTCGCGCAGCAGCCGGAGCACCTGCTTAATGGGCGCATCGCCCTCGCCGAAGGGAACCTTTTCGCCCGTCTTGAGGCGGTCCTTGAGGTAGAGGAGCACTAACTTGTCGTGGTGGTCCTCGACGAACTTGAGAGCATCACAGCCGCCCGCCGTGGAGTCGCCGATGTCGAAACACATGCCGTAGTTATTCGAGAAAGACACCGCCTGCTCGAACGGCCCGAGGCTCGAGACCGAGTCAGGGTTCGTGGACCTCGCGTTCGAACCGCCCAGAATTCCGACAGTGAAGTTGTGCCGATCGGCGAGGGGGGCCAGACGCTTTGCGGCAGTCACCGTAAGGCCATTGACGAGGATCTTCGCGCCCAGGACTTCGGCGACTTCAAAGGTCCGGCTGAGCTCGGCTTCGGTGGCGCCGGGGAAGCGGCTCAGGGCGGGGATCGCTATGCCAGCATCGTCGAACTTCTTGCGAATGCCGCGAAAGTAATCGAGCGGGACGGCCATGTACCATTGGGCGAGCTCTTCGCGGGCCTTGGCGCGTACGGCGGCAACGTCCGGCGGAACTTCGGCGCCGCGGCCGCCAGGGCCCGAATTGATGCGCTCCAAGATTGCGGGGGGCTGGATCAGCGGGGCGAAAAGGTCGCAGTTACCCAAGCCTGATTCAACCATGGAGGCGATCAGCACGTCGAGGACGGCACCGGGCGGCAGACCGAGACCGGAGAAGATATAACTCTGGACGCCGAACTCGATACCCTGAACGGAGGAATCGATTTTCTTCCCGGCAAGAGCGGCGGCGGGCAACGCAGCCAGCGCGAGCTTGCCAAGGTGACGTCTCGAATACATGTTCTTGCCTTCCTTTCGCTTGCAAGCTCTGCGCCGGCAAGCGTGGTTCCGGTCTATTGCACCTTGCCGGCCGCATTCGCGAGAAGCACATTACCCACGACAACCGTATCCGACTTGTCTGGGAAATGCGAGCAGAAGCCGATGCCCACATAAAAAGGTTCCTCGAAGGGGAGGGTCATCGGTGGGCCGAACTGGTGCATGGGTTCGCCCGTCAGGCTGATGAAGAGAGCGACGGAATCGCCGTGCTTTTCAATTCCGATGCGCTTGGCGTGCACACCGGCCATGCTGCCTCCGAAGCGGAACTGCATATCCTTCATAGTCAGGCCCTTGTCCGGACGCTGTGCCAGGTGGATCATGCCGGCGCCGTGTTCGGCGGCCATGATTTCCTTGGAATCGTCATCCAGATTCTGGCGAATGACCAGGACGACTTTGCGGTCGCCGTAACCATTCGGGTCCGGGTAGATGATATCGGCCGCGAGCGAAACATCCCCGGACATCTTTTTCCAGAGGTAACGAAACTCGTCCCGCGTGTACCAGATGTTGTAACCGGCGGAGTTGATGGTGTACTCCTTGGTGTTGGCGTCATAACTGGCGCTGCCCGGCACCAACGCGCTGCCGATATCGGATTGCCCTTCGAATATGCCGATCGGCGTATCGAAATTCTTGCTCGGTCTGTGAAAATCCGCCGGCGGCGGTACCTGTTTATGCGTGGGAGAGTTCGGATACGCCCATTCCGGCGCGGCCAGCGGAGGTGTTGCCGGTGCGGCGGGCGCTTGTGCATGCCCCAGGTGCAGCGCAGTCGAGAGCATCAGGACGGACAGAGAGGCTCGAAAGAGTTGATTGACCGTGGAACGAACAATGTGACTTTCCATGATAATGAACTGTAGCAGATACCGGGCAAGTTCGCGCGCGGTCCAACGGAGCACTCGCGAACAGGGTTCGCGCGAGACGCGAAGCCCAGATTTCTTGAACCACCGACGGACAAATAAGTCAGCCCCAATGTCCGGCACGGGCGCCGTTATGCGCAGGCGTTAGCCCCGGATAATGGCATTCGAGGAAGCGCCCGGGTGATTCCGGTCGGCTCGTGATCGTGACTTACTAGAAATGAGGGTCGCCGCTCAGGGCGGCCGCTCAGCATACGCGCGCAACGGCCAGGCGGCAAACTGTTGGGTCATGCGCGCTCTCCTGTTTCTCTTCGGCGCTTCCACGCTGATGGCAGGCGACTGGAGTACTTCGGCTGGTTCGCGACCGCAAGTGCCCTATACCGGTTTACCTCGACTGCGATTACGGCACCTCGAACCCTCCCGGTGACGTGAAACGATTGTTTGAGTACGCGAAGGCAGCCCTGGATTGACCGGGCTGATAGGACACCTTACTCCAGAGAGGGAGGATGAGCCATTACGCGGTAAGTTACCATCTGCCAGTTGAGGGGCATCGCC
>Ga0335081_10015228_pt1 | contig 12434 bp, 9 predicted proteins | sample Lox_Sample_35_FD_206713 | JGI IMG/M metagenome (GOLD analysis project Ga0335081, IMG submission 206713) | Soil microbial communities from Loxahatchee National Wildlife Refuge, Florida, United States - Lox_Sample_3.5 | ecosystem: Environmental > Terrestrial > Soil > Wetlands | place: USA: Florida...
CGCGACCCACGAGGGGACAGCCTGGGCCAGCCGGTCCGGATCGTTCAGCACGCGGATCGCGGTGATAACACCGCCGGTGACCGTGAAGGCCATGACCATGACCGGCCGCCCGCCCACCATGATGAGGATGCCCGGGGCACCATCGATCAGCGCCGGATGAGCCAGCGCGTGCGGGCCCGGCCGCGCGCCCAGCTTCGCCCGGCCGGCCACCTGGCCCGCGCCGCGAACCACGACGGTCCCCTCCGGGCCGCGGGCCCGGAACTCGACCTCGGGGGCGAGCACGGCGAGCAACCCCGCCAGGTCGCCCCGGCCGACCGCGGCCAGGAACGCGTCGACGACCTCCCGGGCCGCCGCATCCGCGGCCGCCGCCGGCAGGCCCAGGCGGACCCGTCCGCGGGCCCGGCTGGCCAGCATCTTCGTGGCCGCGGTGCTCCGGCCGAGGATCGCGGCGATCGCGTCGAACGGGACCTCGAACACGTCGTGGAGCACGAACGACACCCGTTCGGCCGGGGTGAGAGCGTCCATCACGACGTATAGCGCCAAGCCGACGGAGTCCGCGAGCAGGGCCTCCTCCTCGGGATCGATCCGGGAGTTCCCGGCTGCATCCGGCGGGAGCAGGCCGACCCTGATCTCGAGTGGCTGCTCGGCCCGCGCCCCGCGCCTGCGCAGCAGGTCCAGGCAGATCCGGCCGGTCACGGTGGTGAGCCAGCCGCGCAGATCCTCGATGCCGCCGCCACCGGTCCGCGCCAGCCGCAGCCACGCCTCCTGGACCGCATCGTCCGCGTCGGCGTGCGAGCCGAGCATGCGGAACGCGATCGCGTGCAGATAAGCGCGCTGAGTCTGGAACTCCGCGGCGAGCTCTTCCTGTTCGGTCACGGTTCTCCTTGGCGTGCAGCGGTGTCACTACCAGGACGCACCGCGCGCCGGTGAGGTAACTGCCGGGCCGGCGTTACCTCCCGGTCCCGCCGGACGTCGTAGTGCCGTTCACCGATCATGGAGGAGAGATGACAGCACGCATCCAGAACACGACCAGCCAACCCGACATCACGGCCGGCGTCCAGCACCTGCTCAAGGCGGTGTACGCCGGCGGCCTACCGCGTCAGACGCTCGAGCTGGTGCACATGCGCGCAAGCCAGATCAACGGCTGCAGCTTCTGCGTCGACGCCGGCGCCACGAACGCGGCCCAGGCCGGTGTCAGCCCGGAGAAGCTGCTCACCCTCGCCGCCTGGTACGAGGACCCGCGCTTCGACGACGCCGAGCGGGCCGCGCTGGCGCTCACCGAGGCCGCGACCCGGCTCGCCGACCGGCCCGGCGCGGTCACCGACGAGATCTGGGCTGAGGCCGCGAAACACTACGACGAGCAGCAGCTCGGGGCTCTGGTGATGATGGTGGCGCTCACCAACTTCTTCAACCGCCTCAACACCACCTTCCGTACTCCGCCCGGGACGAGGTGGGACTGACGCTTGCTCAGCCGGTGCCGAGCTGGATGGCCTTGATGAGCAGGAGCAGTACGGCGATGACCAGGTAGGCGCGCAGGGCGAGCATGCCGAGTTTGATGGCAGGTGACCAGGTAACCGGCTTGAGCATGGCCAGCGGCGGCATCCGCCAGCTGCCGCGTTCGGCCCGCGGCGGGCGAACCTGGGGGGCGGCTCGCCGGCTGCGGCCGGCCCGCAGCGTGATCCCGGCCGCGGCCAGCGCGACCGCGAGCGCGGCCGACAGCCACAGCGCCATCCGTATGGCGTTGACGTGCGGGAAGATCGTCGTGGCCATCAGCGTGCCGGACAGCATGAGCAGCGTGGCGATGATGACGGTGGCGACGACGTTGAGCCAGCCGCGGTTGACCCACGGCCCGAGCACCTCCCGGTCATTGCACAGCAGCAGCAAGAACACGCTCGCGCTGGGCAGCAGCAATCCGGCCAGGGCCTGCACGGCCTCGGTGACCACGCCCAGCGGTGCCTCCGGGATCAGCACGATCATGGCGGCGATGACGACCAGGCCGGTGAACGTCAGATAGAAGCCCTTGGCGTCGCGGAAGCTGCGGTGCAGCGAGTGCCTGAGGCCGAAGAAGTCGCCGAAGGCATAGCTGGTGGCCAGCGTGACCGCCCCGGCGCCGATGATGCTGGCGTCCAGGAGCACGATCGCGAACAGCGCGCCGAGCACCGGGCTCTTGACTTCCAGGGCCCTGGCCACCCCGAGCGCGTCGGTGAAGTGCCCGGCCAGCGGGGTACCCCGTACCGCGTAGGCGCCGGCGATCATGAGCGCGCCCGCTCCGATGACGACCACGATCGAGCCGAGGAAGGTGTCGGCGCGTTCGTAGCCGATGAACCGGGGCGTGATGCGCTTGTCGATGACGTTGGATTGCTGGAAGAACAGCTGCCAGGGGGCCACGGTGGTGCCGACAATGGCGATGATCAGCAGGATCGCGTCCGAGGTCACGCCACCCTGGACGCCCGGCACCAGCACGTGCCGGATGGTGGCGCCGTAGGCCGGGTGGCACATGAAGGCCAGCGGGATGAGCACCACGCTGGAGGCGATGAACAGCAGCATGGCCGCCTCCCATCGCCGGAAGCTTCCGCTGGCGGTGATCGCGATCAGGATGACGGCCGCGAGCGGAACCGCGATGTACTTGCTGATCCCGAAGTAGGCCAGCGCCAGCGAGACGCCGATGAACTCGGTCACGATCGTGAGAAAGTTGAGCAGGAACAGGTCGCCGACGCTGAACCAGCCCCAGAACCGGCCGAACCGCTCGTTGATCAGCCGGGCGTGTCCGACTCCGGTGACCGCGCCGAGCCGTACCACCATCTCCTGATTGACGATCAGCACCGGGATCAGGAGCAGGAGCACCCACATCAGGGAATAGCCGTAGTTCTGGCCGGACTGGGCGTAGGTGGCGACACCGCCGGCGTCGTTGTCGCCGACCATCACGATCAGGCCCGGGCCGACGATAGCCAGGAACGTCAGCAGACGGCGCCGCAAACCGCGCCGTTCATTGCCGGTCTCGCCGACACGGATGCGGCCGAGCGCGCCCTCGATGTCACCCAGATCCGCCGCCGCGCTCATGACTGCTCCCCGGCGCCGGGACGGCTGATGATGTCGCGGCCATGGTTTCACCATGGGCGTTTCCTGAGCGCTCGCGCCAGTGGCCGAAGGCCCGATCCGCGGTGACTTACCTAGCTAACCTCGGGCAAGCTCAGCAGCGGCGGGTCTACGTCACACTCGATGCGCTCACCGGCTGACCGGGGAAGACTGTAACGATGAAAGCGGAATCCCTTGGCACGTCGTATCTGGCCCGTCCAGACGGGGCTGGGCCGTTTCCGGGAGTGGTGGTCATCCACGAGGCCTTCGGCCTCAATGACAACATCCGCGATGTCTGCGACCGGTTCGCCCAGGAAGGATATCTGGCGCTCGGCGTGGATTTGTTCGCCGGCCGGATCCGGGCGGTGTGCATCGCGCGCATGTTCGCGGGCGCGGTGGCCGGGAACCTCGACCACCACGGTGTTCCCGCGCTGAAGGCCGCGCTCGGGCAACTGGCGGGCCATCCACAGGTCGATGCCGCCCGGATTGGTGCCATCGGTTTCTGCCTGGGCGGTTCAATCGTCCTGACCTGGGCCTGCACCGATGACCGGCTGGCTGCGATTGCCCCGTTCTACGGGACCGCGCCCAAGGCACGAGAGGCGATCCGCCGACTGTGCCCGGTCGTCGGGTCATGGCCGGGCAAGGACTTCACGACCAAGGCCGCCGGGGTGCTGGAAACCGAACTGACGGCTGCGGGCATCCCGCATGATCTGAAGGTCTACCCCGGGGCCAAGCACTCCTTTTTCAACGATCGCGGGCGGGCCTACGACCCCGCCGCGGCAGCCGACTCCTGGCAGCGAGTGCTGACCTTCTTCGCCGACCAAGTACGAGACCGCTCGCCGAGTCCGGCCTGATACGAGTCCGCCCCAGGCCGGTCTTCCGGCCGCACTGGCAGCGGCCCAAGTGCGAACGGCCCTGGAAACCGGGTATTCCGACCCAGGCTTTTGCTGTCGTCCGAGGGCAGGCTCGGGAGGCATGATGAGGACGGTTCCGCGGCGCATATGGGCGTGGCTCCGCCGGCGGTCGGCATTGGCGCTGCTCGTCGTGACCCTCGTCGGCTTGGCCGCGGGCGGGTTGGCTCGCCTGGCCGGCGCGGACGGGATCGCGGATGCCGCCTGGCTGGTGTCGGCGGCATGCGGGCTTGGTTACGCCGTGTGGGCCGCGGCCGAGAGCCTGCGCCGCGGCCGCCTCGGCGTGGATGTCATCGCGCTGCTGGCGCTGGCTGGCGCGGTGGCCGTCGGTGAACTGCTCGCGGCGGCGGTGATCAGCGTCATGCTCACCAGCGGGCGCTCGCTGGAAGCATGGGCGGCGGAGCGGGCCAGGCACGACCTGAATGCGCTGCTGGCTCGCGCGCCGAGGGCCGCCAGGCGTTATCGCGGCGGATCGCTGGAGACGGTCCCCCTCGACGAGATCGCGATGGGCGACGTGCTGCTTGTGGCGCCCGGCGACGTGCTCCCGGTAGACGGCAGCGTGACCGGCGGGGTCGCCACCCTCGACGAGTCCGCGCTCACCGGGGAGGCCCTCCCGGTTGAGCACCGGCCCGGCGACGGCGTCCATAGCGGGACGCTGAACGCCGGAGGGCCATTCGACCTGCGGGCCGAGAGCGGCGCCGCCGACAGCACGTACGCCGGCATCATCCGCCTGGTCTCGGAGGCGGAAGGGTCTCAGGCGCCGTTCGTCCGGCTCGCTGATCAGTACGCGATGTGGTTCCTGCCGCTGACCCTGGCTGTCGCCGCAGTCGCCTGGGCTGTCGGCGGCGCCGCGCGGGCAGTGGCCGTCCTGGTGGTGGCCACGCCGTGCCCGCTTATCCTGGCGGCGCCGGTCGCCCTGGTCTCCGGGCTGTCCGCCGCGGCGCGGCGCGGAGTGGTGGTGAAAAGCGGCGGCGTGCTGGAACGGCTGGCCCGGTGCACCACGGTGGTGCTCGACAAGACGGGAACGCTCACCGTCGGCCGACCGGTCGTGACCGGCGTAGTGCCTGCTGGCGCGCTGCCGCCGGAGGAAATCCTGGGCTTGGCCGCCTCCCTGGACCAGGTGTCCGGGCATGTCCTGGCCGCCGCCATCGTCCGTGCCGCGGAGGAGCGCGACTGCCCGCTGGTCCTGCCTGAGGACGTGAATGAGGAGCCTGGCCAGGGTATCGCCGGGACAGTCCGGGGCCGTCCGGTGAAGCTGGGCCGGGCTAGCTGGGCCGAAGTGACCGGTGATCCCTCGTGGGTCAGGACGGTCCGCAGGCGGGCGCGGCTGGACGGCGCGCTCACCGTGTTCGTCGCGGCTGACGGGCAGCCCGCTGGTGCCCTGGTGCTTGAGGACCGGATCCGGCCGGACAGCAGGCAGACGATACGGGCGGTCCGCCGCGGCGGTGTCAGGCGGATCGTCCTGGCTACCGGCGACCGGGCTGAGGCCGCTGACGCCGTCGGCGCTCTCACCGGAGTCGACGAGGTGCTCGCCGGGCTGACCCCGGCGCAGAAGCTCGACGTGGTACGCCGCGAACAGCGCCGGGCGCCGGTCATCATGATCGGCGATGGGATCAATGACGCTCCCGCACTGGCGCTTGCCGATGTCGGGATCGCCTTGGGAGCGCGGGGTTCCACCGCTTCGTCCGAAGCGGCGGACGCGGTGCTGACCATCGACCAGCTCGGCCGCGTCGGCGACGTCGCCGTGCTCGCCCGACGCACCAGGCGGATCGCCCTGCAGAGCGTGCTGGTCGGCATGGGGCTTTCGCTGGCGGCGATGGGCGCGGCCGCAGCCGGCCTGCTGCCCGCCGTCTGGGGCGCGCTGCTCCAGGAGGGTATCGACGTGGCTGTGATCCTCAATGCGCTGCGCGCGTTGCGCCCGCCTGCCCGCGGTGTCCGCATGACGGCCGCGCACACCTCGTTGACCAGAAGGTTCCGTACCGAGCACCAGGCCATCAGGAGCGACATCGAGGAGCTGCGCACGACGGCCGACACCCTGGACGCGTCGGGTGCGATGACCCGGGTCCGCCAGGTGTACGACAAGCTCACCCGCGAGGTCTGGCCGCACGAGAATGCGGAGGAGACCGAGCTGTACCCATCCCTCAACCGGCTGCTCGGCGGCGCCGACCCGACGGCACCGATGAGCAGGGGCCATGCCGAGATCGCTTATCAGATCGCCCGGCTCGGTCGGCTCATTGACGACATCGGGACCGGGACTCCTGACGAAATCGATATCGCCGACCTTCGACGCCTGCTTTACGGCCTGCACGCCATCCTCAAGCTGCACACCATGCAGGAGGACGAGACCTACCTATCGCTGGACGACGATGCCGGCCCGCCGGTGGCAACCGAACCTCGGGTCTGACTTTGATCGTGCCCTACTGGCCGCCATCCAATGCGCCGCCAGAGGGTGAGGCCGCCGATAGTCGCCGCGACCACGCACGCCACCTGCACGCAGACAGAGAGGGGTGGCAGTTGCAGGGCGAACACGTGTCGGGCGGCCGGCACCGCGAACAGCGCGACCAGGACGCTGCCCATGACGGCTACCAGGGCCGCACCCCTGGCCACGGGGCGGCCGGCCGCCAGCGCGAGCACCCATAGACCGACAGCGAAGATCGCCAGCATGGCGGCGGTGCGGGCCGCGGTGCTGCTGACCTCGGCGGCCCGCGCGATCGCGTAGGCGGCCAGGCCCGCCGTGGCCGCGGCGATCCCGGCCGGGACGGCGAAGGCCAGCACCCGCCGGGTGAATCCGGGCCGGGCCAGCGGGGCGCCGGGTGCCAGGGCCAAGAAGAATCCCGGTACGCCGATGGTGAGCGTGCTGATGATGGTCAGGTGGCGCGGGTAGAACGGATAGGTCACCCCGGCCACTCCCACCGCCACGGCGATGATCGCCGCGTACACGGTCTTGGTCACGAACAGCCTGGCGACCCGCTCGATGTTGGCGATGACCCGGCGGCCCTCCTCGAGCATCCGCGGTATGGCGGCGAAGCTGCTGTCCAGCAGCACCACCCGGGCCACCGAACGGCTCGCCTGGCTGCCCGATCCCATCGCGATGCCGAGGTCGGCCTGCTTGAGAGCCTGGACGTCGTTGACCCCGTCGCCCACCATGGCGACCACGTGGCCGGAGGTTTGCAGGGCCCGCACGGCGGCGAGCTTGTGGCCCGGCCGAACCCGGCCGAAGACGTTCGCCGCGGCCAGTGCCTCGGCCAGTCCGGCGTCATCGTCTTCGCTCAGCCCGGAGGCATCCCAGGGGTCACCGTGCTCGGGTATCCCGGCTCGCCGGGCCATGGCCGCCACCGCCCGCGGCGCATCGCCGGACAGCACCTTGATCTGGACGCCCTGGTCGAGCAGGTACCGGACGGTGGCAGCGGCGTCCTCGCGGAGTTCCTCGGCTAGGACAACCAGCGCGGTCGGCTCGGTGTCGGCCGGAAGCCGGTCCCCATCCAGCGGCCCCGAGGTGCTGGCCAGCAGCAGGACCCGGCGGCCGGCCGCCTCGTGACCGGCGATGGCGGCAGCCAACCCTTCCGGCAGCTCAGCCGAGTCGCTGATCACGACCGAGGGCGCGCCGAGCAGCCAGGTGCCGTGCCCAGCGAACGACACGCCGCTCCACTTGCGCGCCGAGGAGAACGGCGTCCGGGCCTGTACCGTCCATCCGGGCGGAGCGTCGTACCGGGCGGCCAGCGCCCGGATCGTGCCGTTCGGCGCATCATCGGCCGCGGCGATGGCGCTAAGGACCTCGGCGGTCAGCGCTGGCGACGGGCGGCCGAGCACCATGGTTTCCGAAACCCGCATGCCCGGCTTGGTGAGCGTACCGGTCTTGTCGATGCACAGCACGTCCACCCGGGCCAGGCCCTCCACGGCGGCCAGTTCCTGGACCAGCACCCGGCGGCGGGCCAGGCGCAGCGCGCCCGCGGTGAACGCCAGCGACGTCAGCAGCACCAGTCCCTCCGGCACCATCGCCACCAGCGCGGCGGCCGATCCGCGTGCCGCGTCGCCCAGCGGATCGTGGCTACGGAAGAACTCGCTGATTATGACCAACAGCCCGGCCGGGATCATCACCCAGGTCACCAGGCGCAGGATCTGGTTGGTGCCCTGCTCCAACTCCGACCGGATCAGGCTGAACCGGCGGGCCTGCGCCTGCAGCCGCGCCGCGTAGGCCTCGCCGCCGATCCCCGCGGCCCGCACCAGGCCGGTTCCGGCCACCACGAAACTACCGGACAGCACCTGCTCGCCAGGCTGCTTGGCCACCGGCTCGGCCTCGCCCGTCAGCAGTGCCTCGTCGGCTTCCAGCCCGCCAGCCTGCACCACCACGCCGTCGACCGGAACCTGATCGCCCTGGCGCAAGTCCAGGACGTCGTCCAGGACCACCTGGTCCAGGGGTATCTCGGCGGCGGTGCCGTCGCGGATGACCTGGGCCCGGCCCGTGGTCAGGATGGCGAGCCGGTCCAGCTCGCGCTTGGCCCGCAGTTCCTGGACCACGCCGAACCCAGTGTTGACCACCAGCACGACCCCGAACAGTGCATCCTGCACCGGCCCGACCACCAGCACCACCACGAACATGACGCCCAGGATCGCGTTGAACCGGGTGAGCACGTTGGCCCGCAGGATCTGGCCGACCGTCCGGCCTGGCGCCGGCGGCGCCGTGTTGACCAGGCCGGCCTGCACCCGAGCCTGCACCGCCGCCCGGTCGAGTCCGGCCACGGTGGAGGGCTGCTCCAGCATCATGCCAGTATTACGCCGGTGCCCGCCGCGCCGATCCCGCAGCCAGCCGGACGGGTATGACGACAAGCGCGGCTCCGGTCAGTCCGGCCAGGATGCCCGCGGCCAGCAACTCGGCGGCGAGTGAGGACAGGACCGGCGAGGAGACCCCCGCGTCGGCGCTGATCGTGACGCCCGGCGAGCCGTCCGCGTTCATCACGAGTACCATCCAGTCTCCGCTGCGCACCGTCCATCGCACAGTCTGAGTTCCTGCTCCGCGGGCCTGCGCGGCCCAGCCGAGCGCGGTGGACGGAGACGCCGGAACCACATTGCCCGGATGCTGCGTAACGTCGTGATCGCCCAGGGCGGTCACACTCGTGTAGTTGACCCCCGCGAGATACCGCGAGACATCGCTAGCTGGCCCGATGGCCACGAAGACTGGCGTGCCGGGACTGGTGGCGGTCACCCGGATACGCACTTCCCCTGCGAACCGGCCGATCCATCCCCACCCGCCATGCAGGTTCACCGGATCGCTGGCCAGGGCGTAGCCGCCGGTTGAGTACGTCGCGGTGCCCGTGGTTAGATAGCCGCCCTGCTGTTCCTGATCCGCCCAGGTCAGGAACCCCGCGCCGACCAGCAGGACTACCGACACCAGGATCAGGATCGACCCCCCGACCAGCGCCACGAGGCGGCCCGCGGTCCAGCCCTTCCGGGCCGGGACCGGTCCACCCGGTCCGCCGACGCCGATGTCGGCTCGCCGGGAAACACCTGCAGTCATCGCGTCCCTCCTCACTGTGACGCTAGGCAGCCGCGTCCCGCCGTAGGTAGGTACTTTGGTCACCGCTGGCTGGGCCTTGGGCCACCCGCCACCCGCCACCCGCCATCAGCCAGCGGCCGTGGCCGTCGCCGGATGGGTGAGTCCGTGCTTAACCGTCGTGATGACCCAGGGACCGGGCACGGCGACCGGCCGCGCGCCGGTTACGGTGTACACCTGGCCGCCGGGTGCGGTGACCTTGAAGGTGTTCGCGTCCACCTGGCGGACGACCGGGGTGCTGCTCCAGCGGCTGCGCGCCCACGCCTGGACGACCATGGCCGGGTCAGCCAGCCACGGCTGGTGGCCGTTGTTCCAGGAGTACTGCAGCTCCCAGTACTGGGGCCAGCCGCTAACCGGCCAGATACCGGGGAATGTGCCTAGCGCGACGTGATCGACGTCGATCACCACCCGGTACGGACCGGTCATGGTGGAGACGTGGTAGGCGCCCTGAGCGGCCAGGCCGATGCCGAAGCTCAGGTAGCCCTCGAAGTCACCGGCGGCGCTGACCACCAGCAGCTCCGGGTAGAGCGGGGTCAGAGTGGATGGCCCGGTGTAGGTCTTGGCCAGGGACGGCTCGCAGACCGCGCTCGCGCCACGGAAGACCACCCGGAGGAACGACTGCCCAGCCAGCGCGACCGGTGTGCCCTTCGGATCGGCATAGACGGTCCCGACTCTGGCGACGCTGTACGTCGGCATACCGCCGGAGAACTGGAAGACCACCCGGTCGTAACCGGCATGTTCGCCGACCCTGATCGCGGTCAGGTAGGACCCGGACTGCGGGCAGGCCGGGGGTGCTGAACCCGGCGTCGCCGTGCCTGACGGCGACACGGCCGGTGATGTCGGCGTGCTTTGGCTCGGCGCCGGTGACGTTCCAGCACCGGGAGAATTCGCGGGGACGGTACCGCAGCCGGCCAGGCCGATCAGGCCCGCCACGGCCACGAGAGCGGTGCAGCGGATGAGGGCAGACATCGCGCTCACCTTCTTTTCGCAGGCAGCTCCATATGATTCCGTTTCTTGGACTCGCGCGACCGGTCCTGCGGATAAGGGCGCAAGTCCTGAACAGGTACGTCGTTGGTCACCCTGTTCCAGCGCCAAGCCAGGACAGCCAGGTGGCCAGCTGACCGATCTCGACCGCCTGGCTTTGGAAGCCGATGTAGCCGTCGGGGCGGACCGCGATCATGCCGCGGCCAGGAGAGCTGGTGAGGCGGTGAGCCTCCACCGTCAGCCCTTGCCCTGGCCAGGAACCCGTCCGACCGCGCCGATAGCGGGAGCCAGGGTAAGCCACAGGCCGACAGTCACCACCATGGCGGTGAGGTACCCGAACGGCCGGATTCCGACATCGGTGCTGACGATGCCAGCGAAGATCATCAACAGCCACGCACTGACGAAGAACAGCGGACCAGCCGCGATGAGCTTGAAGAACGCATCCACGATCAACCACCTCCGAGCTCCTGGCCGACATCTTGAGCTTCACCACAGGAACCTGCGGCCGGGCAAGTGCCGGACGTCCCGTGGGTCGGGGGACCACAGGCTCTGCTCGGCCGCTGCGGCGGGGCGCGAACGAGTCATTTGACCGGTGCTGTCGCCGGTCATCGCCCGGCAGGCTCATGAGCGAGCCGCACGCGCGGCATCGTCGGCCCGCATCACCGGAAAGGCAGGCATGCCCTCATGTCCCACCACCTCGACACGCCGCTGGCCGCTCAGACCGGCCAGTTGTACCTCGATGACCTGTACGTGTTCCCGGGCGACGGCAGCACGGTGTTCATCATGGACGTCAACTCCAATGTCAATGGCCTTCACTCCGAGCCGGGCTTCCACCCCGAGGCCCGTTACGAGTTCAAGGTGCACCTCGACGGGGCCGACTATGAAGCCCTGACCTACCGGATCTCCTTCGGCGAACCCGGCCCCGACGGGCAGCAGCCCCTCCAACTGCACGCTCTCACCGGTGACCAGGCACGCGAGGATCCCGCCGGCGGCGACCTGGTGCTGGAAGGCCGGACGGGCCAGGCCGCCGCCGGAAACGGCATTCGCATCTGGGCCGGGCACATCTCTGACTCGTTCTACATCGACCTGTCGCTGCTGGCCCTGATCAACACGGCGGTGGCCAACGGGACCGCACCGGACCTGTCCGGATGGCAGCCCGCCAACGCGCAGAACAGCTTCGCCGGCACCACCGTCGAATCGATCGTGCTGGAGGTCCCCCACGCCCACCCCATGCTGCGGCCCGGCACCCGCACCGGCGTGTGGGCCGCCACCAAGCTGGCCACCGACGCGGGCGGCTGGCGACAGATCAACCGGGCCGGGCACCCGATGATGTGGCCGATCTTCTGGCCGAACGACGTCGACTTCTCCAACCCGGTCGACACCCGGCACCCCTGCGAGGATGTCGCCGCCACGGCCAAGTACATCGGCGAGCAGATCGCCGCCGTGGTGGCGGCCAGCGGTAGCTCCGCTGACCCGCAAGGCTACGGACAGGCCGTGGCCCGGGAACTGTTCCCTGACGTGCTGCCCTACGTGGTCGGCACGCCCGCCAGCTACGGGTTTGCCGGCTTCAACGGCCGGACCATGGCCGACAACGCCCCCGAAGCCATGCTGTCCCTGGTCGTCGGCGCCGCGGTGCCTTCCGGACTAACCCCGTCCGTCGCCAGGAACCAGCGCGCCAGCGGCTTCCCCTACGTCGTACCCGCGTGAATTCCGCCACCAGGTAGCCCGGAGCGTCAGGTGCTGCGCTGGCCTGCCGGGTTTTCTCCTGGGTGCTCGGACGTCTGGGCCCGCAGCGAGATCGTCATCGATGCCGCGCCGGCGATCGTGTTCTGGCATCTGGCCGCGGTTTCCCGCTGGGAGAGCATATTCTCCGGCGTCCGGGACGCGAGCGTCCGGGACGCGAGCGTCCCGGA
>Ga0335081_10015229_pt1 | contig 12434 bp, 7 predicted proteins | sample Lox_Sample_35_FD_206713 | JGI IMG/M metagenome (GOLD analysis project Ga0335081, IMG submission 206713) | Soil microbial communities from Loxahatchee National Wildlife Refuge, Florida, United States - Lox_Sample_3.5 | ecosystem: Environmental > Terrestrial > Soil > Wetlands | place: USA: Florida...
CCTCGAGCGCTTCAGCGCGGACAAGTTCCCGGATTGCTTCGTCGAATACGCCGACCTGCTCACCTGGGACAAGAGATGGGACACGCTCCTGGACACGAGCAATCCGCCGTTCTTCAAATGGTTCGTGGGCGGGCGGCTCAACGCCTGCGTGAACTGCGTCGACCGGCATCTCGAAACTCGCGGCGACAAGAACGCGCTGATCTGGGTGCCCGAGCCCGAGGACGTCGAGCCAGTGGAGATCACCTACGCCGAGCTCCATCGCCGGGTCAACGAGTTCGCCGCGCTGTTACAGGATTTCGCCGAAGTGGGGGCCGGCGACCGAGTCACGTTTCACCTGCCGATGGTGCCCGAGCTGCCGGTGGCGATGCTTGCCTGCGCCCGGCTCGGAGTGATCCACTCCGAGGTCTTCGGCGGCTTCAGCGGTGCCGCCTGCGGTCAGCGAATGGCGGACGCGAAGAGCAAGGTCCTCATCACGATAGATGCCTACTACCGCAACGGCGACCTGATCGATCACAAGGTGAAGGCCGATCAGGCAATCGAGGAGGCGCGCAAGGAGGGGATCGAGGTCGAGAAGGTGCTGGTGTGGAGGCGCGTTCCGGGTGAGTACCACTCGGACAGCCCGATGGTCGAGGGACGCGACTTCTTCGTGGACGACCTGCTCGAAAAGTACTCAGGAGCGGGCGTCGAGCCGGAGTCGCTGGCCGCCGACGACACGCTGTTCCTGATGTACACCAGTGGCACGACCGGCCGCCCGAAGGGAGCCCAGCACTCGATCGGCGGTTACCTCAGCTACGTGGCCGGCACCTCGAAGTACTACCAGGACATCCATCCAGACGACACCTACTGGTGCTTCGCGGACATCGGATGGATCACTGGACACTCCTACATCGTGTATGGCCCGCTCGCGCTAGGCACGACGAGCGTGATGTACGAGGGCGTTCCCACGTATCCCGATCCCGGTCGCCCGTGGCGGATTGCCGAGAAGCTCGGTGTCGACATCTTCCACACCGCGCCGACGACGATCCGGATGCTGCGCAAGGTCGGGCCCGAGGAGCCAGAGAAGTACAGCTACCACTTCAAGACCATGACCACGGTCGGCGAGCCGATCGAGCCCGACGTCTGGCGGTGGTACTACCACTTTGTCGGGAAAGGCCAGGCCGCGATCACCGACACGTGGTGGATGACGGAGACCGGTGGCTTCCTCGGCAGCACGCTCCCGGGGCTGCAACCGATGAAGCCCGGCAGCTGCGGTCCGGAGGCGCTCGGAATCCAGCTGGTGATCTACGACGAGGACCGCAACGAGATCCCGAAAGGCACCGGCAAGGCGGGCTATATCTGCGTCCGCAATCCTTGGCCGGGCAGGATGCTCACGGTCTGGGGTCAGGACCAGCGGTTCATCGACACCTACTACGCCAAGTTCAACCGCGACCCGAACAGCAAGGACTGGCGGGACTGGCCGTTCATGTGCGGTGACGGCGCGATGGAGTCCGAAGACGGCTACTTCCGGATCCTCGGCCGGATCGACGACGTGATCAACGTCGCCGGCCACCGCCTGGGGACCAAGGAGCTCGAGTCCGCCGCCATCACCGTCGATGAGGTCGCCGAAGCGGCCGCCGTGCCGGTCGTCGACGACGTGCGCGGCAAGATCGTCGAGATGTATGTCTCGGTCAAGCCCGGCGTCGACCCGGCGGGGGTCGACAAGAAGGTGTCTGACGCGATCGTCAGGGAGATCGGGGCAATCGCGCGGCCGAAGAACGTGTGGATCGTCGCCGACATGCCCAAGACGCGCTCGGGGAAGATCATGCGGCGCGTGATCGCGAGCATCTCGAACTTCGCCGACGTCGGCGACGTGATGACGCTTGCCAACCCCGAGATCGTCGAGGACATCCGCCACCACGTGCAGGCCGAGAAGGCCGCCCGCGGCGAGGTCCCGCGCGAGCTCTCTGAGCAGGAGAAGCAGGAGATCGCCGCGTACGGACACGCGGAGTAGCGCAGAGCCAGCGGATCACGGCCACATCGAGCGCGGCGCCCGGTCTGTCCGGGCGCCGCGCGCGATCTGTCTGCAGGGGAACACGCCTCGCGGTGGCGGGCGATTTTCGGCTGGGCGGGTCTGGGTAGCTACACCTCAAAGGCCCGTAAAGGAGAGGATTCGCGTGGCAGACACGGCAACCGAGAAGAGCCTCGAGTCGAAGCTCGAGGAAATGCTCGACATCGAGACTTTCGAGCCCCCCGAGGAATTCGTCAAATCAGCGCTGCTGAACGATCCATCGGTTTACGACGATGCCGAGAAGGATTGGAAGGGCTGGTGGATGAAGCAGGCCAAGGAGCTCCATTGGTTCAAGGAGCCCACCGAGGACCTCGACGATTCCAACCCGCCGTTCTACAAGTGGTTCAAGGACGGCAAGATCAACGCGTCCTATAACTGCCTCGACCGCCATGTCGAGGACGGGAACGGCGACCGAGTCGCCTTCCACTGGCGCGGCGAGGAAGGCGAGGAGGAGGACCTCACGTACGCCGACCTCCTCCGCGACACCCAAAAGCTGGCCAACGCTCTCAAGGGCCTCGGCATCGAGAAGGGAGACATCGTCGGGATCTTCCTGCCGATGATCCCCGAGGTCGTGGTGGCGATGCTGGCCTGCGCCCGCATCGGCGCTCCGCACAACGTGGTGTTCGGTGGCTTCTCCGCCGGATCGGTTCGCGAGCGAATGGAGTTCTCGGAGGCGAAGGCGCTGATCACGGTCGACGGCGCCCGCCGGAAGGGCAAGACCGCAAACATCAAGCAGGCGGTCGATGAGGAGATGGGCGACCTCGACTCGCTCGAGCACATCGTCGTGGTCAAGCGAACCGGCGCCGACTGCGAGATGAAGGACGGACGGGACGTCTGGTACCACGAGATCGTCGAGCAGGCAGAAGATGAGTGCCCGGCCGAGGAGCTCGACGCCGAGCATCCGCTCTACGTGCTGTACACGAGCGGATCGACGGCCAAGCCCAAGGGTGTGCTGCACACGACCGGCGGTTACCTGACGGGGATCGGGTCAACCCACCGCTACGTGTTCGACCTGCGTCCGGACGAGGACGTCTACTGGTGCTCCGCCGACGTCGGGTGGGTGACCGGCCACTCGTACATCGTCTACGGCCCGATGGTCAACGGCGCAACGAGCGTTATGTACGAGGGCGCCCCCGACTATCCGCACAAGGGCATCTGGTGGGAGATGTGCGAGCGCTACGGCGTAACCAAGTTCTACACCGCGCCCACGGCGATCCGTGCCTGCATGAAGTGGGGTGTCGAGCACGTGGAGAAGTTCGATCTCTCCGAGCTCAAGCTGCTCGGCACGGTTGGCGAGCCGATCAATCCGAAGGCATGGCTCTGGTACTACGTGGTCGTCGGCGGCGAGCGCTGCCCGATCGTCGACACCTGGTGGCAGACCGAAACCGGCGCGATCATGATCACCCCGCTCCCCGGGATTGTCGCGACCAAGCCTGGCTCGGCCACGCGCCCGTTCCCGGGAATCGCCGCCGAGGTGTTCGGCGAGCGGGACGGCAAGCCGGTCGACGACGGACAGGGGCTGCTCGTGCTCACGCGTCCGTGGCCCTCGATGCTGCGCACGCTGTACAAGGAGGACGACCGCTTCGTCGAAACCTACTTCGACAAGTTCGGCAAGGAGACCTACCTGGTCGGCGACGCCGCCCGCAAGGACAAGGACGGCTACTCCTGGATCATCGGGCGGATCGACGACGTCGTGAACGTCTCCGGGCACCGGATGTCCACCGCCGAGATCGAATCGGCGATCGTGGCCCACCCGAAGGTGGCCGAGGCCGCCGTGATCGGCCAGGCAGACGAGGACAGAGGCCAGTCGATCTGCGCCTTCGTGACGCTCGAGGGCGATGAGGCGGAAGGGTCGGATGAGCTCGTCTCCGAGATCAACGACACCGTCGCCAAGCGAATCGGCAAGCTGGCGCGGCCCAAGCGGATCATCTGGGCCGACGACCTGCCGAAGACCCGCTCGGGCAAGATCATGCGTCGCTTGCTCCGGGACATCGCCGAAGGGCGCGCGCTCGGCGACGTCACGACGCTGCGCGACCCGGACGTGATGAAGCAGCTCGAGGGCAAGATCCAGGACGAGCAGAAGGACGAAGAGTCTTGAGGGTGTGGGTCGCGGGGAGCAGCTTCGGCTGCTCCTCGTGGCTCAGGCCTCGAGGCGCCGGCTGAGGTCCGCGACGTGCCGGCGGGCCACCGGGATCGTCTGGCCGCCGGCGAAAGTCAGCTCGGCCGTGCCGCCGAACAGCGGGCGGAGCTCGACCGCGCGGGAGAGGTTCGCGAGGTACTGGCGGTGGACGCGGACGAAGTCGAACTGTTCCCAGCGGTGCTCGATCTCGTTGAGCGTCGTCCGCAGGAGGTAGCGGCCGTCCTCGGTGATGATGCGCACGAAATCGCCGTGCGACTGGACGTACAGGATCGAGCCGCGGTTGATGAGCCGTGTCGAGCCGGGGCGCGCGCCCGAGACCGCGATCATCTCGCTCTCGGCCGCCGGCTGCGAGCGCGCGCGGCGCCCGTTCCGCTCGCCGGGGTCCTCGGCTGCCTCGACCGCGGCCACGACCCGCTCGAGCGCCTCCTCGAGCCGCCGCCGGCTCACCGGCTTGCGCAGGTAGTCGACCGCGCGGAGCTCGAACGCGTCGACGGCGGCGGTGTCGTGCGCGCTCACGAACACGAGCTGCGGCGGCGCGGCGAACCGTCTCAGAACGCGCCCCAGCTCGAGGCCGTCGAGGTCCGGCATGCGGACGTCGAGGAAGATCGCGTCGTAGGCCTGGCTCGAGGCCTTGAGCAGCGCGTCGTGGCCGCCGAACGCACATTCCACCTCATGCACCCCTGAGAAGCTGCGGAGCAACCTGGCCAGGTCCTGGAGCGGCGTGTGCTCGTCGTCGACGGCGAGGATCGTCAGCTGGTCAGAGCTCATGCCGACCAGGCGAGTGCCGGATCGGCGATCTCGCCCCGCAGGTTGGGGACGGTCATGACCGCGGTCGTCCCCTGCCCGACCTCGGATTCGATCCGGAGCGCGTAGCGCTCGCCAAACGTGGCGCGCAGCCGGGCGTCGACGTTGGACACCCCGATCCCACCGCCGGCGCCGGCCAGCACGGCACCGAGCCTCGCGCGCTCGATCCCAACGCCGTCGTCGGTCACGCGCAGCTCGACGTCGCCGCCGACGATCTCGGCGGAGATCGTCACGCGTCCCAAGCCAGCGCGCTTCTCGACGCCGTGGCGCACCGCATTCTCGACGAGCGGCTGCACCGACATCGCCGGCACCACCGTGCCGCGGGTCGCCTCGGGTACGTCGATCGTGACGTGGAGGATGTCGCGGAACCGCGCCTGTTCGAGGCGCAGATAGCGCTCGACGTGCTCGATCTCCTCGCCGAGGGTCACGTACGAGCGGCCGTCGCGGAACAGGTAGCGGGTGAACTCGGCGAAGTCGATCAGCAGGTCGCGCGCCTCCTCGGGGCGGGCGTGGATGTCGCCGGCGACGGCGGCCAGTGCGTTGTAGATGAAGTGTGGCGAGATCTGCGCGCGCAGCGCCCTGAGCTCGGCCTGGGCCAAACGCTCCTCTTGGGCGGCCACCAGCGACAGCTCAACCTGCGCGGACACGAGGCTCGCCGCTTCCTGGACGACCCGCAGTTCGTGATGGCTCGGACGCCCGGTCGATCTGTAGAAGGCGATCAGGGTGCCGATCCGCTTGTCCTGGGCGACCAGCGGCGCGAGCACCGCCGACCGGAGCGGGCAGGTGGGGTCCGAGGACACGAGCCGCGGGACGATGTGGAGGCGGTCGTCGCCGGTCCGCGCGAGGAGCCGCGAAAGCAGGTCGCCGGGTCGCACCTGCTCGCGTCCCTCGCCGTCGATCGCCAGCACGGCCCGCGTGTCGGCGAGCGCGATCGCCGCGGCGCCGGTCAGCGCCCGAAGATTCGGCACCGCTCGCTCGGCGGTGCGGGCGTTCAGGCCACGGCGCAGGTGAGGGAGCGTCGCGGTCGCGGCGTGCAGCGCGGCTCGCATCGCGTCCTCGGGGACTCCGGCCCTGCCCGAGCCGCGCACGGCCCTCCAGACCGCCGCGAGGGCGGCGGCAAGTCCGATGCCGAGTACTACGCCCAGTGCCAGATCCATGGTGAGCGTTAATAAGGTTACAGACGCTTGTGACGGTTGTTACTCGGGCCGTTGTCCGGTAGCTGACCGTCTGCCCCGGTCTTTCCTTCCAGCTTGTGCCGCCTTCCCCCGAGCGCGATGATGGGGAGCATGAGCTCTACGACCACTTTCTCCTCCTACGAGGAGGCGCGCGAGCAGCACCGCTGGGAGGTGCCGGCGCGCTACAACATCGCGGTCGACGTTTGCGATCGCCACCCGCGCGACAAGCTGGCGATGATCCACGAAGACTTCGGCGGCCGCATCCGGGAGGTCAGCTGGGGCGAGCTCCAGGACGACTCCAACCGGTTCGCGAACGTCCTCCGCTCCCACGGCGTCGAGCAGGGGGACCGGGTGGCGATGTTGCTACCTCCGACGCCGGAGACCGCGGCCGCGTTCTTCGGAGTGTGGAAAGCCGGCGCGATCCTGCTGTCCATGTCCGTGCTCTACGGCGACGAGGGAATCCGGCACCGCGTGCGCGACTCGCAGCCCAGGGTGCTGGTGACCAACGAGGCCAACGCGGGCCGCGTCGAGCGCGATCTGGTCGAGCACGTGCTGATCCTCGACGACGAGCTGCTCGGGCGCGGGTCGACCACGTTTGACGTCGTCGACACGGCCGCCGACGATCCCGCCCAGCTCTACTACTCGTCGGGGACGACCGGTCTGGCGAAGGGCATCCTCCACGCCCATCGGTACATCCTCGCGCACGAGGAGTTCATCTACTGCCATGACCTGCAGGACGGCGAGGTGTTTCACGGTATGGGCGAATGGGCGTGGGCGGCGGGGATCTGTCCGCTGCTCGGGCCCTGGCGTCTCGGTGCGGTCCAGGCGGTCTACCAGCGCGAAGGCGGATTCGATCCCCACAGGCAGCTCGACTTCCTCTCGCGCCACGCGGTCACGAACGTGTTCGGGACTCCGACAGCGATCCGGTCGATGATGTCGATCCTCGACGAGGATGAGCGTCCCGTGGCGTCAGGCGAGCGCGGCGAGATCTGCCTGAAGGCTCGCTCCAACCCGCACTACCCGCTCGGGTACTGGAACCGGCCGGACGAGGACACGCAGGAGGCGTTCGGCGGCGATTGGTTCCACACCAAGGACGCCGCCAGTGCCGACGAGGACGGCTACTTCTGGTACGAGGGACGCGCCGACGACGTGATCATCGCGTCCGGTTACCGGATCGGCCCGTTCGAGGTCGAGTCGGCGTGCCTCGAGCATCCGGCAGTGGCCGAGGCGGCCGCGGTCGCCTCCCCGGACGAGCGCCGCGGGAACATAGTCAAAGCGTTCGTCGTGGTCGCGTCGGGACACGAGCCCTCCGAGGAACTCGCCGAGGAGATCAAGGCGTTCGTGCGCGATCGCCACTCGGCCTACGCCTACCCCCGCCTGATCGAGTTCGTCCCGGAGCTGCCCAAGACGCTGACCGGGAAGATCCGGCGAATCGAGCTTCGCCAGCGCGAATACGAGCGGCGTCCGCGGCTCGTAGCTGAGCCCGCATGAAGATTGCCCCCGCGTCGGCGGGGCGATGGGGTTAGTCCCCACCTTCAACAAGCAGGGCATCGCGTTCAATCCCGACATCACGAGCGGGTCGCCGACCCAGGTGACCACGCGGTTCATCGAGCAGTCAGGGCTGCACGGATCGTCTGCGGGCCCGAAGCCGAAGGTCAAGTGCAAGGCGGTCAAGCACCACAGAAGTAGTTAGGCTGGATTGGCCTCCGGGCCGGTGTCGGCGTCTTCAGGCGCCGGCGCCGGCCCGGGCGTGGCTGCGCATCTCGGCCAGGATCCGTTCGAGCCGGGGCTCGGTGTCGCGGTCGACGTGGGTCATCAGCGCGCCGACCGCCGGGTGGACCGCGCCGATCTGCGAGTGCATCTCGTGTGCCACCGCGCGGTAGCTCGGGTGGCCTTCGCGACCAGAGCGGAGCTCGATGAGCTGCATCGCCTCGCGGGCGTTGAGGTCCAGCACGAACCGGATTCGGTAGCCCAGGCAGAGTGCGTAGGGGGCGGCCGTGGGGAGGCCGTCGTCGACGAGCCGCCGGTACTCCGCCGCCGAGATGTCGAGCGCGCGGCGGTAGTCCTCTCCGCAACCGGCGAGCTCCACCTGCTCGGGGATGTCCGCGCCCAGGTCTGGCGTCAGCGGCTGCCACTGGACGGTCAGCATCCGGTGGCGCTGGAGATCGCGGAACGCCCCATAGTCGGCGACGATCTCGAACCGGTAGCGGAGCGCCTCGAGCCCCCGGCCCGGACGGTGGCGACGGTTCGCGCGCTCACCCGCGAGATCGGCGAGCAGTTCGTTGCGGGTGTCGGCATCGAGTGCCGCGACCGCTTCGCGCATCTGCTCTTCGGAGGCGGCGCCGGCCTCGAACAGCAGTGCCGCCAGCAGGTCGTCCTCGTCTCCGTCGACGTGCACGAGCGTCACCGACGGACCCTCTGAACCGTGCGCGGAGTCGAGTCCGAGGCGCCTCGCCCAGCGCCGGCCGGCGCGCTCGCGTGACTCGAGGAACCGGGTCCACTGCCCCCCTCGGTCCGGCCGCTCGACCCGAGCGAGGAAGCTCGGCATGATCGCGTTCAGCTCGTCGAGGATCATTCGGCCGTAGCTCTGGGCCTCTTCGAGCGGGTGCGCCAGCAGGTGGAGGATGAGCTGCTCATACGTCTGGCCGGTGGCGAAGATGCCCAGATGCGAGAGCGAGCTCGCCGGCAGCAGGCCGCGGAGAAGATCGAGAGCCTTGGCCTTGATCGCGCGCGCGTGCGCGGCCGCCGGCTCCTCGCCGGCGCGCGGGAACTCCTGTTCCGCCCAGGCGCACACTCGCGGGAGCGCGTTCGAGTAGATCCCGAACAGCTCGTTCATGGACTGCTCGTAGGCGGGGCCGAGAGACCGATCGCGGTAGTAGCGGTATCCGCCGGGCGGGTCCGGCATCGGCGCGTCGTAGGCGATGTAGCGCGTCGACTGCTCCAGGTAAGCACCCAGCCGCGGCCGCTGGAGAATCTTGGTGAGGACGTTCGAGACCCACTCGCAGGCCACATGGGCGCCGCCAAGCTGCGCCACCGAGTCGTCTCCATAGCCGAGGAAGATGCGCTCGTACAGCTGCGCCGCCCGCTTGCCCTCGCCCTGATCGCGTAGGGCCGCGGCGTCGAGCAGATCGTCGGCGAACTCGTCCAGGAACAGACGCCGCAGCGTGCCGGGGTAACGCGAATAGCGCGCGAACAGCGCCGCCTTGACCGTCTCGGGCAGGTTCACGAGCGCGAACACGGGCCGGTCGAGGTTGGTGAAGTGCGGGCGGAGACGCTCGCACTCGGCGTCCGTAAAGGTCTCGACCGGATAGTCCACGGGACGCCTCAGGCTAGCGGCTGGCGCGGTCGCTCCGCGGGGCGCCGGCGGGTCGCCAGCCACCTCGCCCCCTACTAAAGATTTTCGGTGCGCCAGACGATCTAGGTGTCCAAGGACCGGGGGGCCGCGCGTCTCGCGTGCCCCCTATCGAGTGCGAGGAGACCGCACATTCATGGGATCACTGGCCGCCCTGTACCACGTCACGCCGGAGAACCTGGCGCTTCGACGCCAGTTCATCGGTCTCGACGGGGACGTGGTGGCCCTGCTTGCGGCGCTCCAGCCGTGGGCTGAGGATGTTGCCGAGGTGATCGCGGCAGACCTGACCGATCATCACTTCCGGTTCTCCGGAACCGCTGACTTCTTCCGCGGCTCGGCGGAGGAGACCGGCGCCGACGTCGCGGCTCTCCGAGCCGAGTGGCAAGCGGCGCGGGCGGTGCACTGGCGGCGGATCTTCGCCGAGCCCGCCCAGCCCCGGCCGTTCGGGATCGAGTACTTCGCGACGCTGCTCAAAGCCGGGGCGGAGTACAACCGGATCAACCTGCCGATGAAGTGGTACGTCGGGAGGTATCCGGCGTATCTCGACACGGTGCACCGGCACCTGCGCTCCAATCCGCCCGAGATCGCCCTCCAGCAAGGCGGCCGGCGCGGGTCGCGCCGGCGCGGCGACGCGGGCCCCGACCCCGCCGTGCTCGCCGAGGCCGAGCGCGCGATCGCCATCGTGTTCAACTACGACCTCCAGGCGATCACGGACGCGTTCCACTTCGACACGTTCGCGACGATGGGAGTGGATCTGACCGCGATCCGGAGCCGCGGCGCGCGGACCTATCTCTCGGACCGCGCCGCCGAGCTGAAGTCGACCGTGCACGAGTCGCTCCGCCTGTTCATCGATTCCTCGCGCGAGGTGAACGAGGTCTTCGCCCAGGTCCACGACAGCGTCGAGCAAACATCCCACGCGATGACCGGAATCGCCGCGGCGAGCAGCGAGGTCGCCCAGGGCGTCGAGGCGGCTGCGCTGGCCAACAACGTGATGCAGCGCGTCAGGGTCTCCGGCCAGGAGGCGCAGTCCGGGATCGACGAGCTCGTGCGCAAGTCGACCGAGATCAACGGAATCCTCGAGACGATCACCGGCATCGCGGACCAGACGAACCTGCTCGCCTTGAATGCCGCGATCGAGGCTGCCCGCGCCGGCGATCACGGTCGCGGTTTCGCCGTCGTGGCCGACGAGGTCCGCAAGCTCGCCGAGGAGTCGGGCGACTCGGCGACCACGATCGCCGAGATCGGCGACGCGATCGCCGGCATCTCCGAGAGCGTCGACGGCATGACCGAGACCTCGACCGAGATCGCCACCGTCGCCGAGCAATCGTCCGCCTCGGCCGAGGAGATGTCATCCGCGACTCAGGAGACGAGCGTCCAGTCCCGAGAGCTCAGCACCTCGCTCGCGGACCTTGCCACGACGGCCGATCGCCTGCTCGAGGCCTCCCGGCAGTTCAGCCTCGCCGAGTAGCGGCGTCTCGCCCCCTGTAAAAGTCCCCAAAGCCCCGCGTCAGGACGCCCCATGGGGACATAAGCGTCTCCCAGCGCCCCACCGCCACGGCCACCGCCACCGCCACCGCGAGCCGGCGACCCGCAGCCCCGGCCCGGCGATCACCCTCAGAACGACAGACCGAGCGCGTTCGCGGCGTGCGTCGCCAGATGGAACAGGGGCGACGGGAAGATCCCGAAGAAGATCGTCGCGGCTGCGAATACCACCGCCACGCACGCGACCTCGGGGTAGCGCAACCGCGCGCCCTCCGCTCCCGGCCCTCCGACATCCCACTCGTCCGACTCGATCTCGATCGAGCCGCCGGCGATCGGGGCGAGTTCCCCGGGGCCGGCTCCCGGAGCCGGAACGGCCGGCGCCGCCACAGGAGGTCGCATCCACATCGTGGCGACGACGCGCAGGTAGTAGCCGAGCGAGATCATCGAGCCGATCACGAGCACGATCGCGAGCCACGTGTAGTCGCCCGACACGAGCGCGCTGATCAGCTGGAACTTGCCGATGAAGCCGATCGTGCCCGGGATGCCGGCGAGGCCGAGCATGCCGATCGTCATCGGCCACGCCAGCCACGGCTTACGCACGCCGAGCCCGGACAGGGCGCTCAGATAATCCCCGTCGGGACGTTCGTGCTCCTCGCACACGACCACCGCGAACGCCGCCATGTTCATGAACAGGTAGCCGAACAGGTAGAAGACGGTCGCCTGGATACCGAGCCGGGTGGCGACGACGACGCCGGCGAGCATGTAGCCCGCCTGGCCGACGCCCGAGTACCCCAGCATTCGCTTCAAAGACGTCTGCCCGAGCGCGCCGGAGTTGCCGACGATCATCGTGATGGCGGCGATCGTCGCGATCAGGGGCGCCCACGTGCTCTGGGCACCGAGCGCGGCCACGTCGAAGAAGCGCAAGAACACCCCCATCGCCGCTGCCTTGGTGGCGGTGGCCATGAACGCCGTGATCGGGGTCGGGGCACCCTCGTACACGTCCGGGGTCCACTGGTGGAATGGCGCGACCGACGCCTTGAACGCGAACCCGACGATCGTCAGCCCGAGGCCGGTCAGGACCATGGCGTTTCCGGCCACGCCGCCGGACAGCTTGTTCAGCGACATCGCATGGCCGATCGCCGCAAACGACGTCGCCCCGGTGGCGCCGTAGATCAGCGCCAAGCCGTAGACCAGCGTCGCCGACCCGACCGAGCCGACGATCAGATACTTCAGTCCCGACTCGAGTGAGCTCTCGCGTCGCGTCTCGGACGCGCACAGGATGTACAGCGGGATCGACAACAGCTCGATTCCGAGGAACAGCGTGATCAGGTCCTGCGCGGACACGAACGTCGCCATCCCGAGCACGCTGAACAGCAGCAAGGCGAAGTACTCGCCGTGCCCGGACTCGCGGGGGGCGACCGCCCGCCACGACAT
>Ga0335081_10015230_pt1 | contig 12432 bp, 14 predicted proteins | sample Lox_Sample_35_FD_206713 | JGI IMG/M metagenome (GOLD analysis project Ga0335081, IMG submission 206713) | Soil microbial communities from Loxahatchee National Wildlife Refuge, Florida, United States - Lox_Sample_3.5 | ecosystem: Environmental > Terrestrial > Soil > Wetlands | place: USA...
GAGGCTTGGCCGGCCGGGTGATCGATGACGAACCTCCCGGGTCTCGAAAACCGCGAGACCCAGGGCACCCGGCGCGTTCTGAGATTTCCTGAGCGAAAGAAAAATCCGGCAGGGCAGGCGGCCCAGCCAAGAGGAACCTACTCTGGTCTTAAGGTTAGTTTCGTTCAGGCAGTTCTGCCCTGCGGTCCTTCCAGATTAATGATCCTGGTTTCCAGATCCAGGAAGCTTCGATTGCATGGCATCAAGCTGCTGACTGGTGGATGCATTGATGTTGGAGACATCGGCTTCGATCTTCCGCATACGCACGCCGGCCGATTCCTGATAAGCGCCGAACGCCCGAACAATGCGAGTCTCAGAGTCATGAGTGCGCTCGTCAATGTACTCCCGCAGATGCTCCTCAACCTGCTGCATGCGCTCGTCAATATGCTCGCGCAGACGCTTCTCCATTCCTTCTAAGTACCGCAGGAGATCGGCATCCATGCCCCAAATCCTATCACACCGGGAAATCGTGCCTACGTCTTACGCCGCCTGGTGCCGCGGTAGCCGACCCGCATAAAATCGCCTACAATTCCCGATTTATGTAGACTAAAGTGTCGGAAGGCGGCCGCCATGGTTGTCTTTCATTATGAAACAAGTTCTGCCCTTAGTTTTGCTTTGTTGGCTCGTAGCGGTGGCGCCTGCCGAAGAGATTACTGTCGCGGCCGCCGCCGACCTCAACTATGCGATGAAAGACCTGGCCGCGCGCTTCGAGCAGAAGACCGGCAACAAGGTAGAGCTTTCGTTTGGGGCGTCGGGAAATTTCTATTCGCAGATCGAAAGCGGCGCGGGGTACGACCTGTTCTTCTCCGCCGACGCGGAATACCCCAGGAAACTTGCGGTCGCAGGGCGGATTGACAGCATTTCGTTGCGCCCCTACGCTGTGGGACATCTGGTGCTGTGGGCGCCGAATAGTTCCGGGCTCGATCCGCAAAAGCTCAAGATGGATTTGCTCCTGCAACCTGCGGTACTGAAGATCGCGATTGCGAACCCGGAACACGCGCCGTATGGCCGCGCCGCCCTGGCCGCGCTGGAGCACTTTGGCCTGAAAGAGAAGGTGGCGAGGAAGCTGGTCTTCGGCGAGAACGTCAGCCAGGCTGCGCAGTTCGTCCAATCCGGCAATGCGCAGGCGGGCCTCATCCCACTGTCGCTGGCGGTCTCGCCGGCAATGAAAGACGCGGGCCGCTACTGGGAATTGCCCACCGACGCCTATCCCGCGATCCAGCAGGTAGCCGGCATTCTGCTGTCTTCGAAGCACAAGCGTACAGCCCAGGCGTTCGTCGACTTCATCCGCTCGCCGGAAGGCGCAATCCTGCTCAAACAGTACGGCTTCGGCGCGCCGGCACAACCATGATCCTCCAGGCACTCACGCTGACGCTGCGGCTGGCAGTAACGGTCTCGGCCATCCTGCTCATCATCGGGATTCCTCTCGCATACTGGCTGGCGTTCTCTCCCCGGCGCTGGAAGTTTGTTGTCGAGGCGCTGGTTTCGCTGCCGCTCGTGCTCCCGCCGACGGTGCTCGGCTTTTATCTGCTGGTCGCGCTCGGGCCGCTCAGCCCGTTAGGCCGCTGGTATCAGGACATCACCGGGCATCCTCTCGCATTCACCTTCGCCGGCCTGGTCATCGGCTCAGTCGTGTACAGCCTGCCCTTCGCCGTTCAGCCGATGGCGACTTCCTTCGCTGCTGTCGATCGCAAGCTGCTGCAAGCCTCCGCGCTGTTGGGCGCTTCGCGCTGGCGCACCTTCTGGCGCATTCTGCTGCCCTTGGGATTGCCGGGCGTGCTCAGCGGGTTCGTCCTCAGCTTCGCGCATACCTTGGGCGAGTTCGGGGTGGTGCTCATGATCGGCGGCAACATTCCCGGCGCGACACGCACCATCTCGATTCTGATCTTCGATCAGGTGGAGGCGCTCGACTACGCCGCGGCCAATCGCACCGCGCTCTTGCTGCTGGCGCTCTGCTTCGCGCTGCTGGCGACGCTTTATGGTTTGCGGCGGCGCGCCGCCTGGCGCCTGTGGGAGTGGCGATGAGCGGCCCGGATACACCCGCGACCGGCGAAGAGCTCAGCGTCCGCATCCGCAAGCGCTTCGCTGCCCACCTTGGTCCTTCATTCACGCTTGCTGTTGAGTTCATTGCCACGCCGGGATTCACCGTCCTCTTCGGAGCATCGGGCGCGGGCAAGACCACACTGCTGGACTGCATCGCCGGATTGCAGGCCCCGGAAGAAGGGCGGATCGCGATTGGCCGCGACCTGCTTTTCGATTCCGCCTCCGGCGTGGACCTGCCGCCGAACCACCGGGCAGTGGGTTACCTGCTGCAAACCCTCGCGCTGTTCCCTCACATGACCGTGCGGCAAAACGTGCAATACGGATTGCGTGGGCTGACGAGCGCGGAGCGCGAAGCGCGAAGCACCGAAATACTGGAGTCATTTCATATTGCCGCGCTGGCGGCACGCCGTCCCGGAGAGCTTTCCGGCGGCGAGCGCCAGCGGGCCGCATTAGCGCGAACGCTGGTCACGCGGCCCCGCGCGCTTTTGCTGGACGAACCGCTCAGCGCCTTGGACGCGATACGGAAGTCGCAAATCGTCGACGATCTGCGCGCCTGGAACCAGAAGCAGCGCATTCCGATCCTCTACGTGACGCATCAGCGCGAGGAGGTGTTTGCCTTGGGTGAGCGCGTCATCGCGCTGGAGGCGGGACGCATCGTGGCCCAAGGCTCGGCACAGGAAGTCCTGCACAGGCCGCAGTCGGAGACCATGGCGCAACTGGCGGGCTTCGAGAACATCTTTGAGTGCCTGTTCGTCGCCGCTCATCCCGAGCAGGGAACCATGACTTGCCGCATCGCCGGGTCCCCCGTCGAGCTGGAAGTCCCGCTCTCCCGCATCGACCGGTCACGATCATTGCGAGTGGGAATCCGGGCGGGCGATATTCTCCTGGCCTCGTCCGCCCCGCAGGGCTTGAGCGCGCGCAATGTCTTCCCCGGCGAGATCGAGGGCTTGCAGCAGCGCGACGTGATGGTGATCGCCAAAGTAAATTGCGGGGCCGTTTTTGAAGTCCACATCACGCCGGCCGCGCGCGAATCGCTGCATTTGCAGGAGGGGGGCACGGTGTGGCTGGTGATGAAGACGTATTCGTGCCAAGTGTTGCAAGGCAGGGGATAGGGGATAGGGGATAGGGGTTAGTGGATAGTGGGGTTAGCCCATGCGTTGTCGGCCGGAAAAACCCAACGAGGTCAGGAGCCCATTTTAAGATTCGCGCAACTTCGCCCGCCCTGAATTACATCCAGTCTGCGAGCTCTAAACACTATCCACTACCCACTATCCACGGCCTTCATCACATCCCCTCGTGACCCGGCTCACTGCGCCCGCGTTCATAAAGTCCATACTGAGGATGTGCGCGGCTGCCCTGCGGGGAGGGGCTGGTCCCGGAACTCCCGCCAGAAGACGATGAGGCAGCACGTTGCAGTCGAGGTGTAAAATGCCGACCGTGACTGAACCAACCAACCAGGCAACCAAGCCACAACTGGAAACTCCGGCGCCGGCTGAGCCGGAGCTGTTTGCCGCTGAAATCGAGATGGAGAAAAAGAGCTCCAATCTCTTCCCGCTCTTGCTGATCGCCGGCCTGGTCGTAGTCGTCGGCGGCACCATCTATTATTTTGTTAAGGGCGCGAAGGATGTTCTCACCGTTCCCGCGGCCACCACGGCGGTGAGCCAGATTTTGAGCGCGCAGGGTCCTGCGACCATCCGCTTCAGCACCGGGACCGTGGTCTCCAGCATCAACGAGAAGCCGCAGGATCCGCACTATAAACTGCTGTCCAAGGCGGGCGTGGTTGTCACCAAGCCCAAGGCCAAGGGCTCCACCTCGCTGATCGTGACCATGACCGATACAGGCAACACGCTGCTGAGCAATATCGACGGCGTGCAGAAAGGCAAGAACCCCGACGACACCACGACCTACCTGGTGCCGCTGGCGCAACGCAAGCTCATTTCCGTCGACAAAGTGACCATGCTGAAGCCGCACCTGGCGCAGGTGGAGTACACCTGGCAGTGGAAACCGAACCGGCTGGGGCAGGAGTTCGATGCCTCGGGGTCGCTGGTGAAAAGCTTCAGCACGTGGGACCGCTCGACCCTGATCAAGTCCTACGGAGTGGACTTCTACAGCGCCGCGCCCACGAAGGCGAGCATTGTTTTGCTGGAAGCCAACGACGGTACCTGGAAACCGTACACCGAGTAGTTTTCTCCTCCTGCAATGCTGTCGCCTCCGCGATATGGGAGGGGCTTAGGCTCCTCCCATAGTTTTTGGCGGAGGCTCCTCAATCAATCGCAGGGGCTTGTGTTGACAACTGCGCGCCGTGCGATCACTCTCATCGGCAAGCCGAATCTCGGAGTTCACGATGCACTTGCCCTGCCGATCAGCAGCCATGAAGCTCGAAGCCGCTCCTCCGGCCAGCTCTCGGGATGTGATCTCTGCACTTGATTTCTTCCGGCCAGCGGTTTCCAATGTTCTACGATTCGTGTCTTCTCAGGTAGACAGTCGGAGGCCGAGATGAACTTGGGTGACAAGCTACGTCACGCTGAGGAGTACCTCGGGGCTGAACGCGTCCGCGCCGGAACCCGAAACGTCGAGGCAAACCTGCACAACCTCAACCTCAGAGGCAAACCCATGCGCGCGAAGCCGGGCTCCGCCCATCCCGATCCCGGGCGGGAACGCGACAACTCGCCCCAGCCCAAGGTGCGCACCGGAATTGTCTCGGTGAACGGGCGCGATGTCGGCGAAATGCACTGCACCGGCGGCCGGCACTCGGGTTAAGCCCGGCTGACTACACGAACCTTCCCGGCACCGGCTTGTTCGGGTCGGTGTAATCGTAAAAGCCTTTGCCCGACTTGCGCCCATACCAGCCCGCCAGCACCAGCCGCTTCAGCAGCGGCGGCGAGGCGAAGCGCCGCTCCTTGAACTCGTCGTACATCACCTCGGTGATGTAGTACGTGGTATCGAGGCCGACGAAATCCAGCAGGGTGAACGGCCCCATGGGATGGCCGCAGCCCAGCTTCATGGCTTCATCGATGTCGGTGATGGAGCCCACGCCTTCTTCGTAGGCGCGGATCGCGTCCAGCAGATACGGCACCAGCAGGCGGTTGACGATGAAGCCGGTCTTGTCGCTGGTGCGCACCGGCACCTTGCCGACGCGCTTGCCGAATTCGAGCGCAGTTTCGTAAACGTCGGGCGCGGTGGCGATGGTCTTCACCACCTCCACCAGCTTCATCATGGGCACGGGATTGAAGAAGTGCATGCCAATGAAGCGCTCAGGCCGCTTGGTTGCGGTCATCAGTTCGGTCACCGAAATCGACGAGGTGTTGGTGGCGAAGATTGCGTCCCGCTTGACGATGCCGTCGAGCTGCGCGTAGGTCTTGCGCTTCTCGGCGACGTTCTCGATGATCGCCTCGATCACGAGGTCGCAGTCGGCGAGGTCCTGCATGTTGAGCGTGCCCTTCAGGTGCGACAGCGCCGCGCTCTTCTGCTCGGCGGTGAGGCCGCCTTTCTCCGGGCCGCGCTCCACCAGCCGCGAGAGCGATTTCTCGATTCCGGCGAAACCTTTATCGAGGAACCTCTGCTCCTGTTCGAGCACGAGCACGTCGAATCCCGAAGTGGCCGCGACCTGCGCGATCCCCGATCCCATCAACCCACAACCCAGAACTCCGACTTTCTTTATGTTCATATATCGTCCTTGATGATTAGTTAGCACCTCAACTCTTGCGCCGCCGCCGGAAATGCGCCGGCGGAGCGTGATGCTTGCGCTTGAGCGACATCCATCGTCCCAACGTCTGCGCCGACGGCAGAAAGGCCAGCAGCGCGACAAATGCGCCAACCACGATCAGCACCTCGGATGGGCTGCCCGGGCTGGTTGTTCCCTGGCTTTGCAGGTTGACGATCTCGGTGTGCGCCTTGTGCCAGCCGAAGAGCGCCAGCGCCACTCCCGCAACCAACACCGCCGCGCGCATTGCGATCTTCACCGTGCCTCTCCCGCAGGACGAATTGTAAACTCACAGGACATTGATGGCGCGCGCTGCCAGCACCGCGATGGCGGTCAGCGAAATCAACGACTGCAACATCACCAGCCCTTTGGCCCAGCGCGACAAAACGGCGGTGTCGGTGGGCGAGAAGGCAGTGCTGGTGTTGAACGCCAGAAACAGATAGTCGACAAAGATAGGCGACCAGCTTGGTTCGGCCAGCGATGGCGGCAGATTCATCTGCGGAAAGAGGAAGGAACTCTTGGCGTCTGCATGCTCGCGACCCATGGGGCCGCCGGCATCGAGCTTCCAGTACCACAGCGCGAACACCAGGATGTTGGTAATCCACAACAAGCTCGCGGAACGGAGCAAGATCTCTGGCCGGTCCCTGTGACTGGGCAGGCCTGCGATGAGAAGGGCCAACGAGCCGATCAGCGATACGGCGAGGACACCGATGGCAATGAACGTCAGAATGCGCGCGACATTCCCACGGCCAAAGCGGTGGCTGAAGACGATCGGAATCAGCAGAACGATGACCACGGCGAACAATCCCCAGCGCGGCCCCAGCGACAGGCGGTCGGGCAAGGCAAGGCAAATCAGCCCATCCGCGGCCATGGCGACGAACGCCGGCCAGCGTGGCTCGGGGGCCTTCATTAGCCGCAGGCGAAGGGAGCGCGCCCTTTCCTGCCAACTGCGCTCGACCTGCTCGCGCGCGCTGGCCAGCTCGAGGCCGCGCTCGTGCAGAATGTCAGCCGCGATGGAATTCTCTTCCCGCAACAGGGCCAGAAACAGGTGCTCGCTGTTGATGTGTTCATGCGCCATCCGTTCCGCTTCCTCCGCGGCGAACTCCAGCACGCGCCGGCAGGCCTCGCTGAGCGGCAGCTCCCCATCACACTGGGCCCGCTCCACAATCCTGGTGCGCTCCTCGATTTGGGCGCGGAACCAATCGACCGAGTCGTAGGCGTGGAGAAAGCGATGCGTCAGCGCCCGGTCCTCGCGCAAAATCCCCAGCAGCACGTGCTCCGGGCCGACGCAGGCAGAACCGGAATCCCTGGCCTCGTGGTCGGCAGCGAGAAGGACGCGGCGCGCCCTGTCTGTGTAACGTTCGAACATACGACCTCGTCCCGTGATCCTTGAGGATGGAAACTCGGCATGCGAAGCTTCACCAAATCACAGGGAGCGGTGCAAGACCGCGCCAAGGCTACCACGTTTTTGGTCGGAACACAGTGCTGTAGGGGTTTCGTACAATTCATGCGGGGGCCGGCGCAAGGCGCTTTTTCGAAGGTGGCCTTCGCGCCGGGGTTGATGCACTCGCTGCTGCTGCCAATTCTTCACGCCACGACGCTGTACGTTCTGGCCGTGGTGTTCGTCGCCACACTGATTCGCTCCGCCTTCGGGTTCGGCGAAGCGCTGTTTGCCGTGCCGCTGCTCGTGCTTCGGCTGCCGCTGGAGATTGCCGCGCCGCTGGCAGTGCTGATCTCGATCACCATAGCTCTTATCGTCGTCGTCCAGGACTGGCGCAAGGTCCACGCGCGCAGCATGGGATGGCTGACGTTCTCCACGTTGTTCGGTATCCCGCTCGGCCTGATGCTGCTGACCAGCAGCCATCAGGCGATGGTGAAGGCGGTGTTGGCGATTGTGATCATCGCGTTCGCGGTGTACTCGCTGCTCGGCGAACGACCTCCGGAGCTGCGAACAGACAGCATGGCGTGGCTGCTCGGCTGCGGCTTCACCGCTGGGGTGCTGGGCGGCGCTTACGGCATGAACGGCCCGCCACTGGCGATCTACGGAGCCATGCGGCGCTGGTCGGCGCAGCAGTTCCGCGCCACGTTGCAGGGATACTTTTTGCCGGCCAGCGTTCTCGGAATGGCCGGATATTGGCTGAAGGGACTATGGGTTCCGGCCGTCACGCACTATTACCTATTGTCGCTTCCGGCCATGTTGCCGGCCATCCTGCTGGGGAAGTGGGTGAACCATCGCCTGCACGGCGAGGCCTTCCTGAAATACATCTACGCCGCGCTGGCCGTGGTGGGAGTGGTCTTGCTGGTGCAGGTGTGGCGCGCGTGAGCGCCGCCATTCGCTTTTCGCTCTTCGCCATTCGCCAGAATCACGCAACCGTGGTGTGTCTGGCGAAAAGCGAAGAGCGAACAGCGAAGAGCGAAACGCGCCTCAGTGTTCCTTCCCCACCGGACGCACGCGCAGGAACACCACCACGCCAACGGGACGGCTTCCGTACAACGTCACCAGCCGCTCCGGCGTCGAGTACAACGTGACCTGCGCACCTAACGCGGTTTTGAGGTGGGGAACCAGAGCGATGTCGCGGTCGTATCCGGCGGTATAGGCTTGCACGCGCCCGATGATGCTCTCCCGAAAATCCGGCGGCTCGAACTGGTTGCGCAGCAGCAGCTCGTTGGTGCGGTCTGCGTTCTCGATCCGCGTCCAAAGATAATTTCGTTCAGCAAAACGCAGCGTCGACTCCAGCAGATAGCCATTCCAAACCAGCCCGGTCTGCAAGCTGCGATTGCGCCCCCAGATTAGCGAACTGGCCCAGTCGCCGCGCGCCAGCGGCCGGTTGTACATGACGGACGCGGTCATGCGCTGAATGTCTTCGTCAGGATGCAGCGCCTCCAGACCGGTGAGGTGCGCGAAGGAATATTGCGCGCTCCAGTTCCGGCCCGGCTGCACGGAGAGCCGAGTGGACCAGGAATCGAGCGCGCCGGAATCGATGTTCCAGCGAAACTCATCGGGCTCGCGGCCATGGAACCCCGACGCCTCCAACCGCACGAAGCGGTGCGTCAGGCCAACGGTGATTACGTCGTCGGAGATGTGGGTCGAGTCCTCCAGATGATGGCCGAGGGTGGCCAGCGGGTCCTCCGACGCCGACGCGCGGTGCGCATATGCGGTGGGGCCCATCGCGGGATCGCCCACTGGAGCGGCGTAAAACGAGAGCAGGGTACGCTCGCCCAGCGCAAGATCGTACAGCGCGGCCAGCTCCATGAAGAAGTCGTGCGGATGCTGTCCATCGACGATTGGCTTGCCGTACGCGGTCTCACCCTGCTGAAACAATTCGGGGAAGTAGCGCCCCGTGACCGTGGCGGGCTCGAAGCTGAGCATGGTGCGCGCGGTGAAGGTTCCGGGGCCCAGCCGGCGCTGCGCCATGGGCATCACCCAATTGGTGGAGAAAACTTTGTCGGCGCCGCGCGGGCCGCTCTGCTGCTGCACGTTGAGAAAGCCCACGCCGTGAAACATCAGCATCCAGCCGCCCTTCATGGTCATGAGCATGGGCGCAGGCGTGGAGTTGGGCTCCGCGCTGGTGCCCGAGGTCGCGTGCTGCTCGATCTGCGAGAGGAACGTGCCTGGCAACTGGCCCATCTGCATCTCTTGCATCTCGTCGGTGCCGGACGGTTGCTGTGTTGGTTCGTTGGGAGGGCCGGAACTTGATTGCGCCGCCACCGTCAAAACCGCCGCGACCAGCAACATGAAACTGTGAATTACGATTTTCTGCCGCAAATACATCGCTCCTCCGAACGGCAAGTGGAGGTTGGAGACAGGCAATTACGCGGGCGACTACACGCCCGCCGGCGAATACAACGTGGGATGCAGCAGAATCAGATTCGAAGAACGGCAGGCGGTGAGGGAGAGAACTCGACGCGATCGGCTTCGCTCACCAGGCCATCGCAGAAATTGACCTTCTGCGAGATGCTGATGCGGGCCAGCACAACGTCTGACGGCGTCGGCGTGGGCGCTGCCTGGACTGCGACCGGTATCTCATGACCGGTGTGGCAGCAGCTTGGCTTCGAACCAGGCGCGGGTCGATGATGGCCGTGACAGCCAAGCGGGGCATGGCATCTTTGGTGAGCAGCCATGCCCGCGACCGGCAGCGGCGGGCAAAGCGCCGGCAGCACGTACGCTCCCAGTAGCAAAAGCGCGATAATGGCAGCCAGCCGTGAGTTGCGCATACGGATCGCTGCTAAGATGCTACAACACCAGATGCGCCACGGGCCGAACGGCAGCGCAAATTTGTGACGTACGTCATAGCGCCGTGTTTGGGCGGCGGGTATATTAGGACATTCATTCTCCGGTCGCCCTGCGACCGGCCAAAGGCACGTACCTATGCCGCAGAATTACGTACCCATCTTCATCTTCGCTCTCGTTGCCTTCCTTGTCGCCGCCGGGACGGTGGCCCTGTGCGCGCTTATCCGCCCCAGGAACCCGTTCAAGACCAAGCTGATGCCCTACGAGTGCGGCATCACGCCCTTCGACAACGCGCGCGGCCGCTACACCGTGCGCTTCTACATCGTCGCCATTCTCTTCGTCGTCTTCGACGTAGAGACCATCTTCCTGTTCCCCTGGGCGGTGCAGTTCAAGCTGCTCGGCCTCTTCGGACTGCTGGAGATGATGATCTTCCTCGGCATCCTGATCGTGGGCTATATTTGGATCTGGAAGAAGGGCGCGCTGGAGTGGGTGTAGGCGAGGCCGCCGTTCGCTAATCGCTCGGGTGCCCCATTCAAGGCCCTCATTTGGCCTTGAGTGGGATTTTCGTTCGCAGTGCGGATAGGGCAAGCACACCCCACGCCTCCGCCTCCCCCGTTTCTGCTACGATGGCCGCGTCATGGCCAAACCTAATCTTTGTTTCGCGTCGATCTTCCTTTTCTTCGCATCGCTGCTTCCCGCGCAAAACCAGCAACCAATCGTCTTGCACGCGGCACACCTGCTCGATGTTGAGGGCGGCAAGCTGATCACTCCCGGCGAGGTGCTCGTCCAAGGCGAGCGCATTGCCGAGGCGGGAGCGACGGTCACGCATCCGCCTGGCGCCGAGGTCATCGACCTGGGCGATGTCACCCTGATGCCCGGGTTGATCGATGCGCATATCCATCTTTTCTTGCATCCCGGTGCGGAGGACCTTCAAACGGTCGAAGAGTCGGTGCCGCAGCGCACCATCCTCGCAACTCTCGCCGCGAAGGACGACCTGATGGCAGGCTTCACCGCCGAGCGCGATATGGGGACCGAGGGCGCGGGCTCGGCGGACACGGCGGTACGCAACGCCATCAATGACGGGCTCATCCCCGGGCCGCGCCTGCGTGTCAGCGGCAACGCCATCGACATTCTCGGAGGCCACGAGGACGCCAACCGCTTCAATCCCGCGCAGCACGTGCTCTCCAACGCCGACTACGCCAACAGCTCCGAGCAGATCGTCGAAGTCATGCGCGAGCAGGCGAAAGAGGGCTCGGACTTCGCCAAGCTCTACCAGACCGGTCCGGACAAGCTGGTCAACGGAAAGCTGGTCACGCCTTATCAGTACACCGAGGCGCAACTGGCCGCCGCGGTGGCCGAGGCCGCGCGCACGGGAAGAAAGGTTGCGGTGCACGCCACCGGCGATCCCGGCGCGCTCTTCGCTGTGCAGGCGGGGGTGAATTCGGTGGAGCACGCTTATCACCTCGGCGACGAAACCATGCGCCTGATGCGCGAGAAGGGCATTTTCGCCGTCCCAACATTCACCATTATGGAATACTTCGCTGATCACGCGGCCAATCCCGCAGCCGCCGATCGCGAGCGCAAGCTGCAAGCGCTGCACGCAAGCGAGTTCAAGAAGCAGTTGGCGGCGGGCGTGCCCATGGTGGTCGGCTCGGACGTGGGGCCATTCCCCCACGGCACGCAGGCGCGCGAGTTCGAGCTGATGGTGCAGTACGGCATGACGCCGGTTGCGGTACTTCAGGCTGACCTGATCAACGGCGCGAAGCTGCTTGGCTGGGACGGCCAGATCGGCGGGCTCAAGCCCGGCTACTTCGCCGATGTGATTGCCGTGCCCGGCGACCCAACGACCGACATCAGTGTGCTGAAGCGGGTGAGCTTCGTGATGAAGGGCGGGACCGTGTATCGCAAGTGAAGGGGCCAGGGATTGGGGATTGGGTCCCCGCATTCGCGGACACTTGCTTCCTTCTGTTGGCCCCCTGGTCTCTAATCCCCCGTGTCCCCCTGCCAGCTCTCGTCGCTGGCCCCTACCCCCTGGCCCCTGGCTAGTCACTTCTGTCTGTCCTGCCACTCCTCGTACCAGGCCATCTGAATCGCCTCCAGCTTGGCTTCGTTGGAGGCTTTGGGATCGTCCACGAAGATGGGCAGCTCGGTGACGTAGCGATGAAGATCGGTGAAGCGCACCTCCAGCGGATTCTGTAGCGGATATTTCTCGGCCAAGGCGATGCCGATGTCTTCCGCGTCATCCCATCTCAACTCCGCAGCCATTGCGCCTCCTCAGCCGCCTTCCGACACATAATTCCGGTTCCACGCCGGCACCTGCACCACCACTTCGCCCGGCTTCTCAATCACGGTTTGACACCCCAGCCGGGAATCGAGTTGCAGGTCGGCAGCCATGTCGAGGCGGTCGGCTTCGTCA
>Ga0335081_10015231_pt1 | contig 12431 bp, 9 predicted proteins | sample Lox_Sample_35_FD_206713 | JGI IMG/M metagenome (GOLD analysis project Ga0335081, IMG submission 206713) | Soil microbial communities from Loxahatchee National Wildlife Refuge, Florida, United States - Lox_Sample_3.5 | ecosystem: Environmental > Terrestrial > Soil > Wetlands | place: USA: Florida...
TGCCGGCGCGGCGGCTCATCCGTTCGACGTCGGCCCCGACCACGGCTGGGGCGGGCCGCCGCGCGGCGGGCCCGGTCACGGCCGCGGGGCGTGGTTCAGCGACGTCTGCGACGCCGTCGTGCTGGGCGACGCGGCGTGCGGCGCGCTCGTCGTGACGGACGCGAACGGGGACCCGCTCGCGTCGTCGTCGCCGCCCGCGACCGCGTACGGCCCGGCGCAGTTCCACGGCGCGTACAACTTGCCGACGACGTCGTCGGCGTCGACGGCACCGACGATCGCAATCGTCGACGCGTACGACGACCCGAACGCGGAGGCCGATCTCGGCGTCTACGACACGCAGTACAAGCTGCCGGCGTGCACGACCGCGAACGGCTGCTTCCGCAAGGTGAGCCAGACCGGGACGACGCGGTACCCGCGCAGCAACTCGGGCTGGGCGCTCGAGATCTCGCTCGACATCGAGACCGCGCACCAGATCTGCCAGAACTGCAAGATCCTGCTCGTCGAGGCGTCCTCGTCGTCCATGTCGAATCTCGGCGCCTCGGTGAACGAGGCGGTGAAGCTCGGCGCCACTGTCGTCTCGAACTCGTACGGCGGCGGCGAGTCGTCGGCGGACACGAGCTACGACTCGGCGTACTTCAACCACCCCGGCGTCGCGATCACCGTGTCGTCCGGCGACTCCGGCTACGGCGTCGAGTACCCCGCCGCGTCGCGCTACGTGACCGCGGTCGGCGGGACGACGCTCAACCTCGGCTCGGGGAACACGTACGGGAGTGAGTCCGCGTGGTCGAGCGGCGGCTCCGGCTGCTCGCGGTACGACGCGAAGCAGTCGTGGCAGACCGACGCCGGCTGCTCGCGGCGGACGGTCGCGGACGTGTCCGCGGACGCCGATCCGAACACCGGCGCCGCCGTGTACGACTCCGTGCCGTACTCCGGCCAGAGCGGCTGGTTCCAGGTCGGCGGCACGAGCCTCGCCTCTCCGCTGATCGCCGGCGTGTACGCGCTCGCCGGTAACGCGGCGTCCGTGACGTACGGGTCCTATCCGTACTCGCACACGTCCTCGCTGCACGACGTGACGTCCGGGAGCAACGGCTCCTGCAGCGGGTCGTACCTCTGCACCGCCGGCTCCGGCTACGACGGCCCGACGGGCCTCGGCTCGCCGAACGGCGTCGGGGGTTTCTGACGAAGACGTAACAGGTGGCGACGCCAACCCGGTTGGCGTCGCCACGCTTTTGCAGGCAAAACGAGTTGGCGATGCCACGCCACGCCACTTGGCGTGGCGACGCCACGCCAAGTGCTACGCCAAGGTTTGGCTACGCCGCCACGGTGCGGGCCCCTAGACTGGCCGACGTGCTCCGTCCGGCCGACAACCAGGACGCGCGCTTCCTCCGCGACCTGCTCCGGCACGCGTACCACTGGCGGTTCAACGAGGATCCCGACCTGCCGGTGTATCGGTACGCGCAGAACTGGGGACGGCCCGGCGACGCAGGCGTCGTCGCTTTCGAAGGCCCGCACGCGTACGGCGCCGCGTGGTACCGCCTCTTCCCCGCCGACGAGCCCGGCTTCGGCTTCGTCGACGAGGAGACGCCCGAGCTGACGGTTGCAGTCGTTCCGAGCCGGCGCGGCGAAGGGCACGGGGCGGAGCTGCTGTACGCGCTGCTCGAGCGCGCCCGCGCCGACGGCCACTCGGCGGTGAGCCTCTCCGCCGAGAAGGGCCAGACCGGCTTCTACGAGCGCTTCGGCTTCGAGCCCATCCGCGAGACGAGCAACGCCGTGACGATGCTCGCGCGGCTGCAGTAGCGCCCTCTCCTTCTCATTAGCGCGCGATTAGCGCGACGCGAGCCCGCCGTTGGCGGGCGGACGGAGTTTGGCGGCGACATCCACCACTCCTCAAGGAGGCAGAGATGCGCCGCATCTTCACCCACAGCTTCGGCCTTCGGGTCTCGCTGATGACGGGCGTGATGCTCGTGCTGGCCGCCGTGATGCCGCTCGTGGCACTGGCCGGCACCGGTGATCCGCTCGGGTGCTAACCCGCCGGCGACCGTGAGGAGGGCAGCGCATACGCCCTCCTCACGGCGTCCGCGTCGACGACGTTCTCCTTCTCGTCGTAGAGGCCGACCGCCGCGACGCGGAGGTCCGCGGCCTCATCTCCCGCTCCGGATCCATCGAGGACGTCGGCGAGTGTGAGAAGTGCGCCGGCACGGCGGTTCGTGGCATCCGTGGTCTCGGCGAGCGCGACCGCGGAGCGGGCGAGATCGATCGCGTCGGGATGCCGGCCCCTGCGAACGAGCGCCTTCGCCCTCGAGCAGCGGACGAGGATCTGGGCGTCGACGTCGCTCGGCGCGGCGCACGCCAGCGCCGTGTCGATCCATCGCTCGGCCGCCGCGCGATCGTCGCGGAGCAGCAACAGGTCGGCGAGCTGTCCCGCGACCGTGGCGAGCGCATTCCGGTTCTGCATCGCTTCGAGGGCCTGGCAGCTCTCGCGAAGATGCTGTTCCGCGCTGTCGACGTCGCCGACGGAGCGCTCGATCGCGGCTGCCATCGGCAGGCAGGTCGACGCGATCGTCGGCTCGCGTCCCAGCTCTGCGTAGATCTCCCGGGCTCGTCCGACGAGTGCGAGCGCTTCCCCGGCATCGGCGTGCATCCCCAGCAGGCCTCCGAGATGGACGAGGACGTTCGCTTCTCCGGCGCGGTCGTCCACCTCGCCCTCGAGCAGCGACCGGCAGCGCTCGGCGCCTGATCGTGCCGGGGAAGGGCCGAAGCACGCTGCGGCGGCGATCTGGCCCAGGCATGTCCCTACCGGCCAGCCGCTGCGCCTGTAGTGCTCGAGCGCGAGCTCCGCCGACGCCTCGGACAGCGCGTACTGGCAATGCATCCCGCCGTGCACCCAGCCCGTGAGCGACAGGACGCGTCCCAGCGACCGGTCGTCGCCGAGGACCTCGAAGATCGGCAGCGCTCTCGGAGCGAGCTCGAGCAGGCCGGCAGCGGCGGTCTCGGGCTCGTCGAGGAGGTGAAGGCCGAGCAATTCGACCTCGGCGCGGAGCTCCGTCCTGCGGTCGTCGGTCTGTTGCGCGGTCTCGATCGCCTCCCGCAATGCGAGCTCCGCAGCAGAGCGGTCGCCTGCGGTGTTCAACGCGACTCCGAGCTCGCAGAGGAGACCGCGCCGGTCTTCGTCTTCGAGGGGCAGGAGCGCAACGGCCCGCGCGAGCATGCGCGCGGCGCCGCGCGCCTCGTTTCGCTTCCACGTTCGGAGCCCGGCCGCCCCGAGGCGGCGGCCTGCGTCCTCGGCGAGACGCCGCGCGTGGCGGTCCGGCGGCGCGAGCTCGGTGCGGAGGAGGTACGCCTGCTCGAGGTGATAGCCGACGAGCTCGTCATCGGCGGCGGCGCGGTCGAGGACGTCGGCGTAGCGCTCGTGCAGCTCGGCGCGCACCTCCTTCGGCGCGGTGCGGTAGGCGGAGTCGTGGATCAGCCAGTGGCGGAAGCGGAAGCGGCCGCGCGTGGGGCGGAGGAAGCCGCGGCGGACGAGCGCGTCGAGATGTGCCACGGCCGTCGGCGCGGCGGCCGCGTCGAGGAGCGCCGCCACGTCGTCCGCGTCGAACTCGCGGCCGGCGACGGCGGCGCGCTCGAGCACGCCGCGCTCGCCCGGTCCGAGCCGGTCGAGGCGCGCGGCGAGCAGCGCGCGGAGCGTCGGCGGCGGCTCGAGCTGCCCCGTCTCCGCGACGTGCGCGACGAGCTGCTCGAGGAAGAGCGGATTTCCCTCCGCCGCCGCGACGAGGCGATCGTGCGTCGTCGCGTCGAGCGCCGACTCGGGGAGGAGGTGATCGACGAGCGTCTCCGTCTCCTCGTCCGAGAGCGGCTCCATGACGACGCGCTCGCCGGCGCCCGGGAACTCGGGCCGCTCCTCGAGGAGGTCGTCGCGCGCGATGCAGACGAGGAGGATCGGCGCGCCACGGGCAGACGCGGCGAGGCTCTCGACGAGGTCGAGCAGCGCCGGCGCCGCCCAGTGCAGGTCGTCGAGCACGACCAGGAGCGGCCGGCGCGAGGCGAGCATCTCGCAGTAGCGCCGGAACGCCCATGGGATCTCCTCCGCCGGAACGGTGGTCTCGGTCGAGAAGACCGCGCCGAGCCGCGACGCGATCGCCTCCGCCTCCGGCTCGCCCTCGAGCGCCGCGGCGACCGCCTCCTCGCTCCCGAGCGCCTCGCGCAGCGGACGGAACGCCGTGCCCTCGCCGTACGCGTTGCACCGGCCGTGCAGGATCGTCGCCTTGTCGTCCACCGCCGCAGCGAGCTCGCGCGCCAACCGCGACTTGCCGATCCCGGGCGCGCCGAGGATCGTCACTGCTCGAAGCTCCGACCCGCGCACCGCCACCGCGAGCGCGTCGCGCAGCACAGCGAGCTCGTGCGCTCGGCCGACGAGCGGCGCGTCGAGCCGCCGGACGAACGCCGGCGCGTCGGCCGCGAGCTCCTCGAGCCGGAACGCGCGCATCGGCTGCCGCAGGCCGCGCAGCTCGATCTCGCCGAGCTCCTCGAACCGGCCGGCGCCCGCCGTCAGCCGGCGCGTCAGCTCGTCGACGGCGATCTCGCCCGCGCCGACCTCCTCCTGCAGCCGGTGCGCGACGATCGTCGCCGGCCCGGTGGCGAGCGGCTCTCCCGGGCCGCCGCCGCTCAGCACCTCGCCGGTCGCGAGCCCGAGCCGAACCTGGAGCTCGACGTCGAGCTCGCGCGCGAGCTCCTGCCCGAGCAGCGCGACGGCGTCGCGGATCTCGATCGCCGCGCGGGCTGCGCGCAGCGCGTCGTCCTCGTGCGCCAAAGGCGTCCCGAAGACCGCCATCACAGCGTCGCCGGCGAACTTCTCGACGATGCCGCCGTGCCGCTCGACCGCCGTCGTCGCCGCGTCGAAGTACCGCCGCAGCACGCCGTGCAGCGCCTCCGGGTCGAGCGCGACGGCGAGCCCCGTCGAGTCGACGACGTCGACGAAGAGGATCGTCGCGAGCTTCCGCTGCGGCGCGGTCACGGCGGCGGCCGGCGGCGGTGTCGCGGGACGCGCGAGCGTCTCGTCCTGGCGGAGGATCGCCGCCTCGAGCTCGCGCAGTTCCGGCCCCGGCTCGAGCCCCAGCTCGTCGAGCAGCGCCGTGCGCGCATCCCGGTAGACCGCGAGCGCGTCCGCCTGGCGGCCGGCGCGGTACAGCGCGAGCATCAGCTGCGCCCGCAACCGCTCCCGCAGCGGCTCCGCCGCGACGAGCGCCTCGAGCTCGGGAACGAGACCGTCCCGCCCGAGCGCGAGCCCCGCGTCGATCCGAAGGTGCACCGCCTCCCAGCGAAGCTCCTCGAGCCGCGCGATCTCCGCCTGCGCGAACGGCTCGTAGGCGAAGTCGGCGAGCGCCGGGCCGCGCCAGAGCGCGAGCGCCGCCGCCGCGAGCTCCGCCGCCTGCTCCGGCGCCGCCGCGCGCGCCTCCGCCAGCAGCCGCTCGAACCGCACCGCATCGACCAAGTCCGGCTCGACCTCGAGCGCGTAGCCGGGCGGCTGCGCGACGAGCGCCGCCGCATCGCCGAGCGCACCGCGGAGCCGCGACGCATGCGCCTCGAGCGCGTGACGTGCACCGGCGGGCGGCGACTCCTGCCACAGGTCGTCGACGAGCCGGTCGACCGAGACGACCTTGCCGCGGTGCACGAGCAGGTCGGCGAGCAGCGCGCGCTGCTTCGCCGCCCGCAGCGGCGCCGGCCTGCCGTCCGTGAGCACCTCGAGCGGACCGAGGAGCCTGAACTCGGTTCCCATCCCGTCTCGAAGCTTCGCACCGGGCCCGCGTCGTTGCCAGAGGGCGACGTGAGCGATGCGTGAGCGGCGCGGGGGAGAGTGCCCGCAAGGAGGTGGCAGGCATGGTCACACAACTCACGCGGGCAACGCTCATCCGACTCGTCGTCGGCGTCGCGCTGCTCACGATGGTGGCGTTCGTCGCGGCCGGGACCGCCCGTGCGACAACCGCCGGCACGCCGTACGCCTACGCCGACAAGGCCGGCGACAGCGGGTCCGCGCCGGACCTGCAGCAGGTCGTGCTCACCGACGACGGCGACGGGACGGTCGGCGTCGAGATCGATCTTGCGGCGGTCGTCCCGGACGACGGCGACTCCATGGTCCTGCTCGGCATCGACGCGGACCGCAACCGCCAGACGGGCGACAACCTCGGGCTCGATTACGGCGTCGGGGTCGACGCGCAGGGCGTCTGGATGATGAAGTACGACGGCGGCGACTGGGTGGCGTTCAACCACGCGCCGTCCTCGCCGACCATCCTCGGCGGGAGGATCAACTTCACGCTGACGCTGTCCGACTTCGGCGTCACGAGCTTCAACTTCGTCGCGCTCTCGTTCCACGGCGACGACAGCGACGCGGCGCCGGAGTACGGCGAGTTCAGCTATCCGGACCAGTCCGCGAAGCCGGCGATCGCCGGGATCATCCTCAGCGCTGCAGCCCTGTTCCCGAACGCCGGCTCGACGTACACCTTCGCCGCGCCGCAGGTGAAGCTCACGACCGGCGACATCGTGGCGGCCGACTCGGTGACGTGCGCGCTCTCGTACAAGGGCGTGGCGATCAAGCCGCTCCGCCAGTGCGCCTGGAAGATCCCGAAGACGTACAAGGCGAAGCACCTGCTGCTCAAGGTGACCGCCGTGTACGGGGGGAGCACGAAGACGATCTCGCTGACGGTCACGCCGACGTAGACGGCAACCGTGCTTCTCGTTCCCTCCCCGACAGGGGCCGCCACCACCCGGCGGCCCCTCGTCGCTGGACCCTCGACTACGCTTGGCCGGACAAGCGAACTCGAGGAGCGAGAACAGATGGACGTTGACGTCGCCGTCCTGGGAGGCGGCCCGGGCGGGTACACCGCCGCGATCCGCGCCGCGCAGCTCGGCGCGAAGGCCGCCTGCATCGAGAAGGAGCCGGAGCTCGGCGGCACCTGCCTGCGCGTCGGCTGCATCCCGACGAAGGCGTGGGTGCAGACCGCGTTCGCGCTGCGGGAGGCCGAGGAGAGCTTCGCGAAGTTCGGCGTCCGGGTGGGCGAGGCCACGCTCGACTTCGCCGCGTCGAACGCGTGGAAGGCCGGCGTCGTGAAGCAGATGACGAGCGGTGTCGCCTCGCTGTTCAAGGCGAACGGCGTCGAGTGGGTCAAGGGCGTCGGCCGCTTCGCCGACGCGAACACGATCGCGGTCGAGGGCGGCGAGAACGTGACGTTCCGCTCGGCGATCGTCGCCACCGGCTCGTTCCCGCTCCGCCCGCCGATCCCCGGGCTCGACTCGCCGCGTTGCGTCGACTCGACCGGCCTGCTCGCGCAGGAGTCGGTGCCGAAGCGGCTCGTCGTCCTCGGCGGCGGGATCATCGGCTGCGAGTTCGCCTCGATCTTCAACCGGTTCGGCTCCGAGGTGACGATCGTCGAGATGCTCGACTCGCTGATCCCGCAGGAGGACGCGGACGCGGCGAAGGAGCTGGCGAAGCAGCTCGGCAGGCGCGGCGTCGCGCTCCATCTCGGCAAGCAGTGCACGTCGGTCGACGACGACGGCTCCCAGCTGACCGTCCACTTCGGCGAGGGGGAGAGCGTGCAGGCCGACCTGATGCTGGTCAGCGTCGGCCGCGGCCCGCTCGTCGAGGGCCTCGGGCTCGAGGAGATCGGCGTCCAGCTGGACCGGCGCACCGGCATCGACACGGACGAGCACCGGCGCACGACGGTGTCCCACATCTACGCCGTCGGCGACTGCGCCGGCTACTGGCAGCTCGCGCACACGGCGTTCCGCGAGGGAGAGGTCGCGGCCGAGAACGCGTGCGGCCACGATGCGATCGTCGACAACCGGGCCGTGCCTCGGCCGATCTACACCGACCCGGAAATCGCCGGCGTCGGCCTCACCGAGGCGCAGGCGCGGGAGCAGTACGGCGACGACGTCGCGGTCGGACGGTTCCCGTGGGTGGCGAACGCGCGCGCGGTTATGCAGGACGAGAGCGTCGGCTGGGTCAAGTCGATCCACGAGACCCGCTACGGCGAGCTGCTCGGGCTCGTCATGGTCGGCCCGCACGTGACCGACCTGATCGAGGCCGGGGTCGTCGCCATCGACGCCGAGTCGACGGTCGAGACGGTCGCCGACGGGATGGCGCCGCATCCGACCCTCTCGGAGGCGATCAAGGAGGCCGGTCTCGTCGCCCTCGGGCGGGCGATCCACCTCCCGAATCGCCCTGCCAGAGCCGCGACGACGGCGTAGAAAAGAAATTTCCGGGGCCGCGCAAGTTTCTCCCGGGGGCGGCATCTCACTGTCTAAGGACGTGCCCTCGTCCCTATCCCCCGGGGCCATGCCGCCCGCGGGCCCCGGGGGAGTTTGCCTCTTCACGAGAGCGGAGCCGCCACTCGCAGGGCGGCTCTTCTCGTTGGACCAGGTAGCCTCGTCGGCACGAGAAGGGAGGCCGGATGGGCGGCATCGTCAACACGCGGAACGCGGTCGTCGGGTACGCGGTGGTGAAGGGCGGGAAGTACGCCCTGAAGAACAAGGCGAGGGAGTCGGCGAGCCCGCGCGCGGGCGCGTGGGCGGCCGGGACGCTCGCCGCCGCCGCGTTCCTCGTCTGGAAGAAGCGCCGCCGCCGCGCGAAGACCGCGGTGGAATGAGCGGCGGGCTCTTCCGCGACGCCATCGCGGAGCTCGTCCCGTACGAGCCGGGGAAGCCCGTCGAGGAGGTGCAGCGCGAGCTCGGCCTCGACCGGGTCGTCAAGCTGGCGTCGAACGAGGGGCCGTTTCCGCCGTTCCCGGCGGCGCTCGAGGCGATCGAGCGCGCCGCGCCCGGGCTCAACCGCTACCCGGACGGCGGCGTCTACGCGCTCCGGTCGGCGCTCGCCGAGCACCACGGCGTCGGCTTCGAGGAGGTCGTCGTCGGCGGCGGCGCCGACGGCGTGATCGACCTGCTCTCGCAGGCCACTCTCGACCCGGGCGACGAGATCGTCTGCGGCTGGCCGTCGTTCCCGAGCTACGTGATCGACGCGGCGAAGCTCGGCGCCGTCTCGCGGACCGTCCCGCTGCGCGACTACACGTACGACCTCGACGCCCTGCTCGACGCGATCGGGCCGCGGACGAAGCTCGCATACGTCTGCCATCCGAACAACCCGACCGGAACCGCGAACGGCCGCGCCGAGCTGCTCCGCTTTCTCGAGGCCGCGCCGGAGCACGTGCTCGTCGTCCTCGACCAGGCGTACTTCGAGTACATCGACGACCCCGGCTACGCGGACGGGATCGAGGAGGCGTTCAAGGCCGGGCGGCGCGTCGTCGTCCTGCGGACGTTCTCGAAGATCTACGGGCTCGCCGGGCTCCGCGTCGGCTACGGCGTCGCGCCCGCCGACGTCGTCGCGGCGACGAGCAAGGTGCGCCGCGCGTTCGACGTCACCGCCACGGCGCAGGCGGCCGCGCTCGCGAGCATCGGCGACGACGCCGAGATCGCCCGCCGGCGCCGTCTGAACGCCGAGGGACGGGCCGCGCTCGAGGAGACGCTGCGCCGCCACGGGCTCGAGCCGGTCGGCCCCGCCGTCGGCAACTTCCTCTTCGCCGAGGTCGGCGACGGCCGCGCCGTCTTCGAGCAGCTGCTGCGGCAGGGGGCGATCGTCCGCCCGCTCGCGGGCTTCGGCGCGCCCGAGGCGATCCGGATCACCGTGGGGACGGCCGACGAGATCGCGTTCTTCGACGCGGCGCTCGGCCACGCGCTGACAGAAGCTCCCTCAATCGGCAGGTAGGCGCGCGCGCCCGTAGCTTCAGCTACGAGCGCTCCCTGCGTCCTTGCATCGCTCGGTGCGCGCGACCCAGAAGCTCGACGGCATCACCTGAAGGGCCGCCCACGCTGTTACCCTGGCCCGGATTTGGCCGGGCGATTCTCCGGACGGCAGCTGGCCCCCCTTCGCGGCTCCGGCTTCCGGCTCCTCTTCTTCGCGACGCTCGGCTCGAGCCTCGGAACGCTTCTCGCTGCGATCGCGCTGGCGATCGACGTCAAGGACCGCACGAACTCCGGCCTCTGGGTCGGCGCCGTGCTCCTCGCCGAGTTCCTGCCGGCGATCCTCGTCGGGCTGACGCTCGGGCCGCTGCTCGACCGGCTCGAGCGGCGGCGCCTGATGGTCGGCGCCGACCTCGTCCGCGTCGCCGTCTTCTGCCTGCTTCCGTTCGCGAACAGCGCTGCCGCGATCGTCGCGCTCGCCGCGGTCGCGGGCGTCGCCAGCGGCTTCTTCCGGCCGGCTGTCTACGCCGGCGTGCCGAACCTCGTGCCGAAGGAGGAGCTTCCGGAGGCGAACGCGCTCCTCCAGAGCGTCGAAAACCTCAGCTGGATGGTCGGGCCGCTCATCGGCGGCGTGCTCACCGCGGCCGCCGGCCCGCACGCGGCGTACTGGATCAACGCGGTGTCCTTCCTCCTCTCCGCGGTGCTCGTCGCGCGGATCCCGGCGAAGAAGCTCCAGTCGGAGACGGCGCTGTCGCGCGGCCACTGGCGCGACCTGCGCGAGGGTTTCTCCGTCGTCGCGCACTCGCGCGCGCTCGTCGCCGTGCTCGTCGCGTGGGGTCTCGTCTCGATCGGGCTCGGCGCCGCGAACGTCGCCGAGATCTTCCTCGCGAAGAACGTCTTCCGGGCCGGCGACTTCGGCTACGGGCTCCTGTACGGCGCGATCGGCGCCGGGCTCGTCTGCGGCAGCTTCCTCAGCAGCTTCGTCGTCGAGCGGATCGGGATCGCGCGGACGTACGGCGCTTCGCTCGCGCTGATGGCGGTCGGCCTCGCCGCCGCGGCGATCAGCCCGAACGTCTGGGTCGCGGCCGTGTTCTGCGTCGTCCACGGGATCGGCGACGGCGCCGCCATCGTCTGCAACGCGCTGCTCGTCCAGCGCGGCGCGCCCGACCGCGTGCGCGGGCGCGCGCTGACGCTCGTGATGAGCGTGACGTACCTCCTGACGGCGATCACGACCGTCGTCGCCGGCGCGGTGCTCCACCTCAGCGGCGCGCGCTGGATGTGGATCGGCGCGGCGATCTGCTACGGCCTCGCCGCCGTGGCGGGCTACGCGCTGGCGCGCGGCGTCTCCGAGCCGGCCGCAGCCCCGCCGCCGCGCGCCGAGCCGGGCGCGCCGCTCGAGGCGTCCACCCTCTAGCCGTGGCCGGCCGCCGCGACTGGACGCGGGAGACGCTCGCCGCAGGAGTCCGCGGCGGCGACCGGCGCGCGCTCGCGCGTGCGATCACGCTCGTCGAGAACGGCGACCCGCTTGCGTACGACGTCGTCGCCGACCTCTACCCGGAGACCGGCCGCGCGTACGCGGTCGGCGTGACGGGCCCGCCCGGCGTGGGGAAGTCGAGCCTCGTCTCGGCGCTCGTGCGCCACGTTCGCGCGGACGGCCGCAGCGTCGGCGTCGTCTCCGTCGACCCGTCGAGCCCGTTCTCGCACGGCGCGCTGCTCGGCGACCGGATCCGCCTCTCGGACCATTTCCTCGACCCGGACGTCTTCATCCGCTCGATGGGCACGCGCGGCCACCTCGGCGGCCTCGCCGAGGCGACGCTGCAGGCGATGCTCGTTCTCGACGCGGCCGGCAAGGAGCTGCTCTTCCTCGAGACCGTCGGCACCGGCCAGAGCGAGGTCGAGGTGATCGGCATCGCCGACACCGTCCTGCTCGTGCTCATGCCCGGCTCCGGCGACGCGGTCCAGGCCCTGAAGGCCGGGATCATGGAGATCCCGGACGTGATCGCGATCAACAAGATGGATCATCCGGCGGCGAAGACGATGCTGAACGAGGTGCGCTCGATCCTCGGCCTCGGCGGCGACGCGGGCTGGAAGCCGCCGATCGTCCTGACCGACGCGATCCGCGCCGAGAACGTCCCCGAGCTGTGGGAGCGGATCGAGGAGCACCGCGCGCACCTGGTCGAGTCCGGGCAGCTCGAGGAGCGGCGGCGGCGCAACCTCGCGCGCGAGGTGTTCGCGGTTGCGTCCGGCCGCGCCAAGCAGCACCTCGAGCGCGCCGTCGCCGACGATCCCGAGCTGCGGCGCCTGCTCGACGCGGTGCAGCGGCGCGAGCTCGACCCGCTCACCGCGGTCCGCGAGATACTGGAGACGGTGTTCCGAATCGAACGCGACGGTGGAACCCAGCCTTCCTGAGATCGAGGAGGCGCGCGCCCGCCTGGCCGGCGTCGCGCGCGTCACCCCGGTCTACCGCTCCGAGACGCTCTCGCAGCTCGTCGGCCGCGAGCTGCACCTGAAGGCCGAGAACCTGCAGCGCACGGGCTCGTTCAAGATCCGCGGCGCGTACAACCGCATCTCGCAGCTGAGCAAGCGCGAGCGGGCGGCGGGCGTCGTCGCCGCGAGCGCGGGCAACCACGGCCAGGCGGTGGCGTGGGCCGCGCGCGAGGTCGGCGCGCGGGCGCGGATCTTCATGCCGCAGGACGCTCCGATGGCGA
>Ga0335081_10015236_pt1 | contig 12428 bp, 6 predicted proteins | sample Lox_Sample_35_FD_206713 | JGI IMG/M metagenome (GOLD analysis project Ga0335081, IMG submission 206713) | Soil microbial communities from Loxahatchee National Wildlife Refuge, Florida, United States - Lox_Sample_3.5 | ecosystem: Environmental > Terrestrial > Soil > Wetlands | place: USA: Florida...
GGCAAGTTTAACGTGACAGTGCAAAATGGGCCGAGCGGTTCACCCTCGGATTCAAAATCGATTACAGTGGCGGCAGGAAAGCCGGCGGCGAAACCCTCCATAAGCAAGATCACCACTTCGCCTAGCCCACCAATTGCTGACCAATCATTCAGTTTCACAATTACGGGCGCTAGTTTCGATTCCAATACGGTCTTGGTGACATTCAAGGGGACGGGTTGTACCTCGGGCTGCGCTGGTACCGTGACGGATAGAACCACGACCGAGATCAAGGGATCGGCTAAGCTGGCCGCCGGCAAGTTTGACGTGACAGTTCAAAATGGGCCCAGTGGTACTCCCGCGGGTTCGAAATCCTTCACGGTCTTGGTGGCAGGCACGCCAGTGCCGAAACCGGTAATAACGAAGTTCGCTACATCGCCAGCCGCACCAATCGGTGACCAGTCCTTCAATTTCACCATTACGGGTACGAGCTTCGATCCCAACACGGTGTTGGTGACATTCAAGGGGCCGGGCTGTACGCCGGCCTGCGTCGCGACTTTGACGGGCAGAACCGCGATCCAGATTAACGGGTCGGTGAAGTTAGTTACGGGCAAATTCGATGTGACCGTGCAAAACGGCCACGGTGGCAAAACATCTGATCCAAAATCCGTAAAAGTGGGGCCCTGAAGTCCTGTGACTGTATGCCACTAGCGTCCCTTTACCGAGCGAGTTGACTAAAGGCGAATCCATGGAGCCAGCCAGCGCCAAATTGTCTACCTTCTGGCGCGGACTGTCCCTCGCAAAGAAAGTAGCGATAGGAGGTCTAGCCACTTCTCTTCCAATTGTGACTCTGTTCGTTGTGATACCGCGTTTTGGCTCAGGCCCTCCTTCCCCGAACGTGTATCCCCAAGGCCCCCAGACAATTTACTGGAACGGGTGGGCTGCTCCCCAGGGGGCACCATTCTCGCCAACGCGCCAGTTTAACATCGAGTCAGACTACCAAATTACCCTCGATCTATCAGGCATCGACTATTCGAGGTCGAGCAAATCCGTCAGTTCGGTATCTTCAGGCGCTGAGTTCCGCCGTAAATTGGAAAACTTAGTAAGAAACTCGTTAAACAAGGTTGCTACGCTCAAAATTCTATTCCTGCCCGATCCTATCTTCTTCGATCAACCGAAGAATGGCGGCATTGCTGAGATGAATATCGACTTGAAGGCTGTCAGCAGTGCTTTATTTACTCAGCCCTCAAGCGATCCGCTCTCAATGATGCGAGTTCAACCGAGACCTGACTTCCTGATCGGCCGGGCAACTCTGACCCTCCACACGCGCAAACATTCCGGGACAACCTCTGTAGGCATTTCAATATGGGATGGCATCCGCCCCATCGACGGATTTGCCATTCCGCTTTGCATAGGATCAGTCGCGCAGTGTCACGAAAAAGCTGCCAATCAAATGTCACTGGACGGATTCGACGCGCTTCGCCTGGCGGGTGAGAGGTCGACCGATCGAAGTACATATCCGGATGGCGCGCTTCACTTCATTGATCTTAATATCGGCACTGCGATCGGAGTGTTCCATCGTAAAGACTGGCCCGTCGAACGCTTTTTGTCGTGGCGCCTGCGCGATTCCCCGGAAACCTTAAAAGAATGGCTTCGAGACAAGCTCGTTCCTTCATTTAACCTTTGCCGGACGCCTGAAGAATTGACTGAGCGCGGGCTGGATCTTTTCGATCGCCTCTTTCCTGACAATGAAGAGGGCGGGGAAGCACGCGCCGCGTTTCAACGATTTTTTCTTGATTACCAATTCTCAACTCATAATGGCTCACCAGCTTCACTCTTTGTGCGAATGTTGCCCCAGGCTACCGATCCGCTACCTATTCTTCCGATCGGGCTGATGGCGGTCCCGACCGGTGAGGGCCCTGGCTTCGTGGGTCTTCAATTCCGCGTTGAGAGTCCGCTAGAGAATCAGGACTATATGGCCGGCCATACATGCCTGTCCGATTGGGTCATGCTCATTCCGCCCGAAAACTCGGGATTGGATGACGCTCGTGCGAGGGTCGCATCCAATATCAAGCACTGGCAGAACACGCGGGTTGTATTCGACGACATCAAGAACTTTCGCATCTGGGCCAGAGACAATAGTGAAGACAGTCCCGCTACGATCCTTGCCACTTTGAGTCATCATGACCGCGACCGGCTGTATTTCAGATCCTCCGAGAGCATCATGTCTACCGGATTACACCGGCGATTCGCCAGCCCCTCGATTGCGATCCTAGACGGGTGTGGCACCGGGAACATTGGTGCGATTGACATTGTTCGTGCGCTCAATCGAAATGGTGTTACCGCTGTCATCGCTACCTCTACTGAAATCTCTCCGCCTCTTGCCGCTGACTTTCTGTCCACTCTTGACGAGACTCTCTCCTCTCGGGAGTCTGCCGATATGCCGTTGACACTTGTAATGTTTACAACACTGACAAGGTTACAAACCAAACACCGCTCCAAAACCGATGGACCATATGGCCCCTTTGTATTGGCATATTCACTACTTGGAAATGGCAACTTGAAATTATGCCGTCTGAAGAACAAGGAGAACTAACATGGCTATTGTCTCAGGCTCGCGCACTTTACGCGTGTTGGCAATTGCAGGCTATTTGACCTTTCTTAATGCGGCCACCAAGCCCGGGAGTGATCGATTTAGACTCTTTATCAGCGACACCCACTTCGGTCCTGGCAAGGTCGATGGCCACTGGCACAACTACGAGGACGCGCGATGGGCACCCGAGTTTGCGGCTTTCCTGGAAGAGATGGACAGAATGGGTCAAGGAAAGGCTGACCTCATCATGAACGGAGATACTTTTGAGCTGTGGCAGTCTCTGGACCCAAACGATTGCACAGTGGCGGTGAATAAAAACCTTGGCTGCTCAGAGGATGGGGCCCTCAAACGGCTCCGGCGTGTGCTTTCAAGTCATCAGCCGGAGCTGGACGCGATCAGCAAATTCGCCAAGTCCGGAGACAACAAAGTAATCATAGTTCCAGGCAACCATGACGCGGTGCTCCTGTTCAAGGCGATCGCGCAGGAGGTACTGAGAGCGATCAACGCTCCTGCGGAGCGACTCCGGATTGCTGGTGAGGGATACTGGCTATCGCCCGACAGCCTAATCTATGCCGAGCACGGGCACCAGATTGGAAAGGAGGTAAACAAGTTCGATAACTGGCCCACGCCCTTCATTCAGTATAAAGGTGTGACGTACCTGCAACGTCCTTGGGGCGAACAGTTCGTCCAGCGAATCTATAACTCCTTCGAAGTCAAGTACCCGATCATCGATAATCTGTCAGAGAATGTGATCGGCGTGAAGTATTGCATTAAGGCGGAGGGTCCGGGTGCGGTTCCCAAGGATATCGGCCGATTCGTTTGGTTTTATCTAACGAAGATCTCGTGGAGTCAGTTAAAATCCACCCTGGGCGGCGACAAAGAAAATCCCGAATGGAATGTCGAGGCAATCCGTCAAATGGGCAATCGATTTCTGGCGGATTCCGTACCAAGAGATGATGCCGTACACAGCGCGGCTCAGGAGCAGGTGGATCAAGGAACCTTTGGTTTTAGTTTAGCTGATCTATCCGACGACGACATCACCGAAATCTGCAATCTTCGACAGAGGCTTTTTGACGTGACACCGGGAGGAGAACAACCGCAGGTTGTTCCATGCCCTAAGAAGAACCTGGGCGCAATTGCGCAGGCTCTGTTTAGCTCCCGCAGTGAGGTTTTCGAGAAGCATTTTGACGATACCTACGCGCGGTTGGACGCGGCCCACCAGGTAGAACGCGCCTTTTTACTGTACGTCTATAGCCATACTCACAGATCGGATCCTGGATTTTATCCATTGCAGGCCTCCAAACGGACCTGGAACCCGTTCGTCGTCAACACAGGGGCATGGCAACGCACAGTGACACCTGACCAGCTGAGGGTGATCCAGAAGGCGCGGAACCTAAATGACAAGCACGTTCTTACCCTACAGCCGGAAGACCTGCCGGCCTGCTATCCGGTGATTTTGGTCGAGCCATATCAAAGTGAGCCGAAATCCAAGTTGCGTTTCTGGCGCAAGAAGGACGATTCCTGGTCGCTCGGAGGCTCCTGTGACGTTTTGTAGTGTTCGCAAATTCCTGGTCTTGCTGTTTTTCGTAGTTTATTGTATCGCACAGACCGCTTCTGTTGTAGGGACGGTAAGCGATTCCACAGGCGCTGCCGTCCCTAACGCCGAGGTGAGGCTGATGAATGAAGCCTCGAACTTCACCATTACCGCAACGACCGACAATATGGGCACATTCCGTTTTGATAATGTCCCGCTTGGAGAATACGAGATCAAGGTAAGTTCTGCGGGTTTTGTGACCCAAACCTTTAAGGGAGTGGCCACACAGAATCAGTCAACTCGACTTTGGATCGTGCTTCAGGTGGGTAGTGTAACGGAAACAGTGGAGGTAACAGAGAATCCGCCTGCTCGCTCTCTCGTGCCAACCTGGAATGCCTGGCTGGAGCAACAAGGAACCAAGCCGTCGTTCACGCGATTAGAAACGGTCCATACCAAGACTGAATGCCAGTTGATGCTCGATTTAGCGGCCTTCGCATACGCACCGAAGGACAAGAGCGTCGCGGCCCATCCTGCCGGCTCAAGGCTGCTCGATTGGCTCAAACACCAGAAAGCGGATTCAGTCACGCTCAAGGTTTTAATGATTCCTGACCCAGGACGCCTTCTCGCCGGCGAACGTCGCGTTCAGGATTTTGAGATCAGTCTGGCGAAGATCCGGTCGTACCTGAAGGGTGGAAAGCATAAGATCCCGAAGGATCCATTCGTGGTTCTACAGCAGAAGCCTCGACCCGATTTCCGCTTTGGTAATGCCCGATTCGAGTTTCGTACAGGGGATCATGAGGGACTTTCCTATATCGGCCTGTCGCTCTGGACCAATGGCACCATTCCACTCGACGAGATTATCGTTCCCGTTTGCATCTCGAATGCGGGTGACACCGCTTCCTGCGACAACGCCAGCCTGTTCAGCGCTTATCACAGCGATCCACTGAATGTGGGCCCGCTAGCGCTTGAGAAAGACCTCCCTGTAGCGTCGCTGCACCTTATCGAGTTTGACTCGGATCGAAGTGTAGGCGTCCTTCGGCTCAAGGAATGGCCTGAGGGTAAGTATGTTACGTGGCCGCTCACAAATCTCTTCGCTTCAATGGGTGACTTTATAGAAAAGGTACTGCTGAAGATCTTCGATAAAGAAGTGTCGGATTCCGCACTACAACAGACCGGTTTTGAACTGTATAACTTGTTGCTTCCACCACAAGACTCGGACACTCATGAGGCTCGCGAAGCACTTCAGGCGCTAACATCCGCGCGCGTGAATTCGAGTGGCCCGCAAACTGTTGCACCCCAGATCCTGGTTCGTATTGCTCCCCGGCATCTTGATGACGCTTTCTTCGTGCCCTTGGCCATGGTGGCGGTTCCGATCGGGGAGCAAAAGCGGTTCCTAGGCGATACCTTCCGCGTGCAATCTCCGCTTCCGTCACAGAGCTATCGGCCTGTGCGGGCGTGTATCTCGCGATGGGTGATGGTGATGCCTCCTAATGAAGACCAGAGCCCTAAAGAACTGAGAGACGCCAGGAACGAGTTTAGCGCATGGACGGATGCATGCCGAGACGCGGACTGCATAGGCAGCATTCCAACTTTCGCCAACTGGATCGGCACACAGGTACCAGAGAAACAGCCCACGGCTCTCCTCATCCTTAGCCATTACGAGAATGACAGCCTCACGTTTGATCACAGAGAGTTCGTTTCGTCGAGAGCTGTCGCAAAACCGTTCGAGGAGCCGTCAGTTGCGATCATCAATGCTTGCGGAGCCGCTGGACCTGGCGCAGATGATTTCGTGAAGATCCTAAATGAGGCAGGGTTTGAAGCTGTGGTCGCAACTACCAGCAGCGTTCAGCCCGAAATGGCGGGCCAGTATTTCAATCTTCTGGCACAGGTCCTCGAAAAACACAAAGGAGAATCAGATTACACGATCTCAAGAGCACACTTCGATGCCGTGCGTTTACTGGAGGATGAAAAACCGTCAAAAAAGCCGGGAGAAGTGCCCTACGGTGCCAAGGCTCTCATTTACTCGCTCCTGGGCAACGGAAGTCTGCAACTCTGTCCTCTGCCTCGGAAACCCTGAGGACAATTCGGTGAGGGCAAAGGTAAAGTCCGGTGCGGGTGACGCCTCGGCTCATTGCGTCAGGGAAAAGTTACCCGAGAAGGCGCTTCCGATGAGGACTGTTTACGCTCCGTCGTATCGATCCACAATTCCTCGGGTAGCACCCGCTCGGAGAGCGGAGCAAGAATAATGGGATCGAATGTATGCGCTCAGTGCTTGAGACATGCGGCACCCCTGGCAGTGTGCTGCTGCGGGATACTGCTGGTCTCGGCATTATTAGCGGCGGATGCTACAGGTCGTGCTGGGATATCCAGCAAGAGCAGGCACGCACGTACGAATACTCAAAACTCGCAGTAACGAGGCCCGGAGCTTTATGAACACTCGATCTTGGCTGAGCTTCCTTCTTGGCCTTGGAGCCGCTTCCTCGCCCTGGGTTCCCGCGCTCGGCGCGCAGCAAAATACGTCTGGCAAGGCCAATCCCTGGGAGATAAAGGGCTTCACGCAAGTTCCGCGCGATTGGACCGGCGGCCATTATCGGGTTTACAAGGTGGGGAGCGGCCCGGCCGTCTTTCTGCTGCATGAAGTGCCCGGACTCACCGAGGAAGACATCACGCTGGCGCGCTCGATTGCCGGAAACGGCTTCACCGTATTTGTTCCTCTTTTCTTCGGAAAGCCCTGTGACTATCACCCTTACTGGTACTTGTTCACGCAGTGTCTTTTGCCATCCAGGTTCAGTTCGAGCGCGCTGCTTGCTTGGCATACTCCCGGCGTCTCTGGCTGGGTCGGTCGTCTCATCCCCAAGGCTCGGCAGGATTGTGGCGGGAAAGGAGTGGGGATTATTGGAATGTGCCTGACAGGAGGCCTTCCAATTGCGCTGATGAAGGAACCCGACGTAATGGCAGCGGTTCTTTGTCAACCCACCAACCCGTTCCTGTTTCATCACACCATCGACGTTAGTAAAAAAGATCTGGACATCGCCCGGAAGCGGACCGATGTAACGCCACTGGGACTGCGATTCAGCGGCGACGGAAAGTGTTCGGAAGCTCGGTTTGAGACGTTGGGCCACCTATTTCCGGGCCATTTCAGCGAGATTGTGATCGATTCTGGCGCGATGCACTGCGCCCTCTCGCACGTCCCACACTCGGTGCTGGCCGAAGACTTCAGTGCAAGTGGGTATACCTCAGCGACGCAAGAGGCATTGGTCCGCGTGGTCCATTACCTGAAGGAGCGGCTTTCGGATTCCCCCGCCGGATCTCCGTCTCCTATGCCCGGTTGTCCTGCCTTTTTCAAGTCCTGCAAGGATTACTGAAATGTCTACACCCTATGACCAGACAAATCGCACCAGGCTGCTTGCCTGTTTTGCCGCAGTGCCCTGCTTGGTTCTCAGCGGCTGCGGCCTCCCTACGATCGCAAAGGTGGCCATTGGCTTGGGTGCGACCCAGATTCCCAGATTGCACCGGCCGATTCGAGTCGACGCCAACCCGTCCAACCCGGGAGCGACGCCAACGCCCACGCCAATTTTTGTGGACCTCGCGAAAATGCGCACTTCCAACGGCAAGTATCACTCCGCCGTCGAGAAGCACAACTCGGAAATCTACGCCGACTTTTCGTTGTACACGGTGGAATTCGACGATCAGGGAAACTTCTGGAATCGCCCCGAGGCGATGCGTGCCGTCGACTGCGCGATCCGGGAAGGGTACAGCGAAGCGCCTCCCGCGGCCTGTGAGCCTGTGCCCGATCCAGATACCAACCAACGGTTTATCCGTCCCGACCGGCAAGGCGCGCTCTTCGTCACTCTGGTGCACGGTTGGAAACATGGTTGCCAGGTGTGCGACACCAACCTGACGTGCTGGCGCGAGGAGCTACAGTTACTCGCGGAGCTGGAGAAGGACAGCGTTGACGAATATAATGCGAGCCACCTGAACCAGAGCATTAAGCCGCGCCGCGTGGTGGGCATCTACGTCGCCTGGCGCGGGAAAAGAAACATCTGGCGGCAATACATCGTCGACGATTTCGATTTCGTGGATCGCAAGGAAGCAGCGCATCGCATTGGGCATGCTGACGGTCCGAAGTTTTTCACGGAGCTGGATGCCCGATTCCGCAAGCTGCGTGCCTCGGAGTCCGGTGCTGTCTCGCCCAGCCAGATGTTTACATTCGGTCACAGTTTTGGTGGAGCCCTGCTCTATTCTTCCGTTCAAGCACTCTTTCAGAAAAGAATGGCCGACGCTACGGAACAGGGCTCTGTGACTGGCGAGGTAGATTCGGCCCTGGGTGACAAAGTGTTCCTCGTCAACCCAGCCTTCGAGGCCCTCATTTATGAGAGTTTCCATCGTGACATCCTTCGGGGGACCTTCCAGCCGGACCAACCGGCGGTTCTTCTGAACATTACTTCCAGAACTGACTGGGTGACACACTACGTGTTTCCGTTTGGCCGGGCCATTTTTCTCCCGCTGCAAATCTTTCAGATCGGCAACATCCGCCGAACAGAGATCAAGTCATACTTCGCAGCTGCGGGACATCTCCAGGCGCATCGAACACACGAGTTAAAATTTGCGCAGGGTGGCAGTGTGGTTCAGGAGAAGCCAATTTCAAACTGGCAGAAGATCGGATGGGACGTGGAAGGAACGCTGGGAATTCCGCCCGGTTATGAAAGGCACTGCCAGTGCCAGACACGCGTGCTCGACTACAAAAACGGCATTGAGAATAAGATCAGGCAGATCAGGCAAACCCGCATGCTTCTCCGGTCGGCCGCCGCACAGGCGCGCGGCCCTATCGGTGACTTCCAACTATCCGAACTACCTGGATACAGCCCGAACATTCCGTATTTCGTGGTTTATGCTGATAGCAAGATCATCGACGGTCACGGCGACATCTTCAACCCGAACTTCATCAAATTTCTTGCTGAATACCTGTCCTTGTACAGGAATCCTTGACCCGGCTGATGCCAGCATAGCCTGCACACGAAAGTGGGAGTCTTGACAAAAGGGCTGTTCCTCGCGGTTATCGTGAACACTTCGTTGGCAATCAAGCGGAGCTTACCGGCAACCGGGGAACGCCGAGTTTTAGCTGGTCTCCCGGAATGGAAGTGCGGGGAAACGATGAACTCGCCCAATACCTGATGATGCGAGCGCTCGCGCTGGCAAAGGAGGAGCGGGGGCTGCCCGGTCTGGGGGCTGAATTGACGGGCAGCTACAGACACCTTGTCGAAACGGCGGCAGTGTGGAAGAAGCTCGCTCAGGCGGGCAATCCGCTCCTTCGGGAGTATCGAAGTATCCTCGAAGAAATCATCGGGAAGCGAACGGAGGTTCGCGATCCTGACGCCGAACATCGCAAAGTTCAGGCGACGGTACATCGCGCACTGGAATTCTTCAAGCGGGGTCAGAAGTCGCTGGTTTTTTGTGTCTACACCAAAACCGCCGAAGCCATTCGAGACCAGCTTCAGATGGCGATCGACAGGCACCTAGGCGAGATTCGTGACGACGTTTTTGGGGATGCTACCGCATTCGATAATTTTCGGAAGCGGTTCTTCAATCGACGCGAGGCTCTCTTCTCGCTGATTCAGGACCATCCGTTGCTGAGCGAACTTCGCGGAGGGCGCGTCGGTGTCCGTCCGCAGGTCGCCTTGACCGCAGACCATCTCAGGCAGATCGCGGCGTTGATGGTGGCGCAGGCGGAGTATGCCGAATCCGACAAGCCTGACCGGCGCCTCCTTATCGCGGCGACTGAGCATGTCGCGGTGAAATCGTGGCGTGCCGATCCCGAAGGAGTGAAGTGGTTAGGGGAAGTCCTGCGGAATTGTCCGGAACTTGAAGACAGGGTGGCTGATCCACGCTGGCTGGAAGCGCGCGAACCGCTGTCACGAAGCGAACGGGCCGGTCGTGCCAAGCGATCTTCGGACCCCGAAGCACGCGAGCAGTCTCGAGACCCACTCGAAGCCGAGGAAACGGACGTTCGGGCGCAGACGGGGCAGACCAAAGGCGCGGTCAAAGATGCCGTTGATTCGTGGGTGGGTCGGCTCCGTGAGGACGCAATTGGAGAGATCGTCGCTCCATATTTCCGTCAAGGGCTGATCGCGGCCTCCGGAGGCCGTCAGCCGCTGCTGGCGAAGCATCACCAAGGGTCGTTGGCAGAGTTTAATCTGGAAACCCGCGCGGTTGCCGGGCAAGTGTTTCGCCGGATTCTCATGGCCGAGGAGTTTCTGCTGCGCTACCTGGCCGATGTCGAGAAGGAGCAAACAGAGCGGTGGGCTGACTACCTGTCGGAGCGATACATCAAACCGCTCGACGGTCATCTAGAATCGCTGCGTGACCGGGTCCATGCCTATTTGGAGACCCTCGTTCGCGCCAAGGAGAATCATGCTTTGTTATCGGGCTACCACGCCGGGGCTGAAAATCGCAACGTCGTCCAGCTTGTAAAAGGTGAGACGCAAAACCGCGACCGGTATTTCCTCGGATTCAACACGCCGTACCGGCCCGAGATTCTCGTTTCGACTTCGGTTGGCCAGGAAGGGATCGACCTGCACCGTGAGTGCCGGCATGTGATCCATCATGACTTATGTTGGAATCCCGCGACAATCGAGCAACGCACCGGACGCGTTGATCGAATAGGGAGCAAGGTTGAGCGGGAGCGCATGGGAGTATCCGATGGGGGAGGACCGACACTTGAGATCGCTGTTCCATACCTTGCTGCGACGTACGACGAACGAATGTTCGAGGAACTCTATCGACGCGCGCAGCTATTTGAAGTGACGCTTGGAGGAGATATGCGGGTGGAAGGCCGCATCGACCCGGACCATGTCATCTCCGAACATCGGCGAAGAGAGAAACTGGGGATTGGAACTGATGACGAAGATATCGGTGTTGAAACCGAGGAAACCGGAGTGGTCGATCTCCCGACAGACATGATTGAACGGCTTCGAGTTGATCTGTCGGTGTGGAAGTCGCCTGGCGCGTAAGTGTGCCGAGCCACCGCCTAAAGTAACGGTTGCCGGCACTCCTCCATCGTGCGGGGCAAGGCAAAGAGCGAATCCGAGTCCTCGCCCGCGAGAGCAGCTAAGCGTGCGCGAATCTCTTAGAGCACCCCACGCCCGTCCTGCTACTCCAAGCTCGGCGTCCTGTAATAATCAAAACATCACTTGCGATCGTATGCCGCCCAGCGCCGGATTAACTTTTTGTCCTCGATGCCAGGGCAAGAACCCGCCGGAACATCGTTACTGCAGTCATTGCGGATTTGCATTGCAGGTTGCCGCTCCGACGGTCTCCCCGATAAGGCTTCGGGCAGAGGCCGCGCGAGTCATCGCGGACATCCACCGCACAAAGACTGCATTCAACGCCGCCATCACCGACCAAACCATTCCGGGACTCTTGGCAACCATTGGGCTTGCGACCAAAAAGTTCTCCGCAAAGGACCAGCGGCGACTGCGTAAACAGCTCCACCATCTAACGGATCGACTCGCACCTTATCATGTCGCACTCCTTGCGATCTCCGGAGCGCTGCCGCCGCCTGTCGCCTTCTACGTCCTCACCGAGCGCCTGATCCACAGCCTGCTTACAAGCTCAGGCGTGAAGCTTGCCTTCACAGCGGACGCCTTCAGCCATTTCGAGCGTTTAAGCGAGAAGATCACTCGCGACCCTCCAGTACTGCGAAACCAGCCAACTTACAAAGACATCGTAGCCAACCGTGAGGCGTTCTTTAGTTTTCTTATTAACAGCCCTACACGACCGGTTCAGGAAGTCCTGAGCTATTGGTTCGAATCACCTGAAGGCAAGAACCTCATCCACTACGCGCAACAGTATCCGGTACGCGCGACCGCCTTCTTGCTCAAGCGACCGCAACGCTACACAACACAGAACATCATCCGCCTTACGGAGCAGTACCGGCAGCACGCGATCCTCCTGGCACAAGAGCTGCGCCTCTTGATTGCACTCAACCACACGGCCGCTGGCGACAACAGACGCCACGACCAAATCCTGGAGCAGAATTTCGAATCGCTTCTCAAAGGCAACATCATTCGTCCTGAACTAAGGAGTCTGGCGGCCGCGCTGGATCGCCAGATACGCAACGCGATTGCGCATAGCACGCCGGAGATCAATTGGGCAAACAGAACCCTTACGTTTCGCGACCGCCAGCGGCCAGTGGATCTGTTGCTTTTGGCAACTACATTTGGTCCACTTCGGCAGTTTAATTTGGCCCACCCTAAGTCGTTGATTTGTTTGGCGAGGCGGTTTTCAGCCTCGCCGGGGTTTTCGTCCTTATATATAAGCGGTGGT
>Ga0335081_10015238_pt1 | contig 12428 bp, 8 predicted proteins | sample Lox_Sample_35_FD_206713 | JGI IMG/M metagenome (GOLD analysis project Ga0335081, IMG submission 206713) | Soil microbial communities from Loxahatchee National Wildlife Refuge, Florida, United States - Lox_Sample_3.5 | ecosystem: Environmental > Terrestrial > Soil > Wetlands | place: USA: Florida...
ACCTTGGAAAATCAACGTTGTCCCAGTGCAAACACGCCGGCCGCCTAGGCCAGCCGACAGAAGCTCAACGGGCTGACAGAGAGCGCGACCGAGCAGAGCGTGAGCGCCGCCGTGCCGCGTTCCGGCTCAAGACACGGCCACTTGTAGGTTTCGGGATCACGCATGCGCGCGTCGGCACAAGATCGGGCGACATGCGTTCGCCGCGCGCTTGCTCGCGCAAGGCTTCACGTTGAAGGAAGTGCAAGAGGCGGGAGGGTGGGCGTCCTATCGCATGGTCGCCAATGTTTACGGGCATCTCGAGAAGTCGTCGGTGCACGAAGCGATGCGTGCCACTGACACAACTCTGGCACGTCTCATGGACGGCTCCTCGAATGTGGTGAGAATTCAGCGCGCTAGAAAATAGAGGGCTATTGTGTAAACGAAGCGCTCTACCACTGAGCTAACCGCCCGAAGTCATGCGCGGGTGTAGCGGGGCGCCGGGCGCCGCGCAACGAGAGGCATCATCGCCTGTCCCCAGCCCAAACAAAAGGCGCGCCGCTTGCTGAGCGGCGCGCTCACCAATGCCGGAGACGCCCTGTTAGTTGAGCAGATCCTTGAGGCCCTTCGAGGGGCTGAACTTCGGCACCCGCGAGGCCGGGATGTTGATCGTCGCCCCAGTCGCCGGGTTGCGGCCCTCGCGCGCCTTGCGCTTGGCCACCTTGAACGTCCCGAAGTCGGGGATGCGCACTTCCTCGCCCTTCCGCATGGCACCGCGGATGTGCTCAAGCACCGCATCGACCGCCACGCTCGCCTTCTCCTTCGTGAGCTCGGCATCCTTGGCGACGGCGTCGATCAAATCTTTCTTGCTCATCTCGTTTCCGTCCTTTGCGTTCGGAATGGGTCTTGGGGGGTCTTAAGGCGGCGAGGAGGCCCTAAATACGGGCGCTGCAGCCGCAACAGAGGTGGACAGAAGCGCCCAATAAAAGGCCTCGTCAAGGGGGAAATCGCGCGAAATTGCCCGAAAAACCTGGGAAAAACGACCTTCCTGCGCACGGAGCGGGAACAAAAACCCCGCGCCGGAGGGCGCGGGGGATCTGCAATCCTGGCGGAAAAGTTGCGTCTGCACCAAGACGTTAGTGCGCGGTGACGCGCGAGCCGGCCGATCCGTCCTCGCTTTGCACCGCCTGCGCTTCGGCCGCCTCGTCCCAGACGATCCGCTCGGGCACCTTGACGAGCGCCGCCTTCAAGACGTCGTCAACGCGTGCCGCCGGGATGATGTCGATCTTGTTCTTGATCTCGGCCGGGATCTCGGAGAGGTCCTTAACGTTCTCTTCAGGAATAATCACGGTCTTGATGCCGCCGCGCAGCGCGGCCAGCAGCTTCTCCTTCAAGCCGCCGATCGGCAGCACGCGGCCGCGCAGCGTGATCTCGCCGGTCATGGCCACGTCCTTGCGCACCGCGATGCCGGTCAGCACCGAGATGATGGCCGTCACCATGGCGACGCCCGCCGAGGGACCGTCCTTCGGGGTAGCGCCCTCCGGCACGTGGACGTGGATGTCCTTCTTCTCGAACAGCGAGGGATGGATGCCGAAATCGATGGAGCGCGAGCGCACGTAGGCGTTGGCGGCCTGGATCGACTCCTTCATCACGTCGCGCAGGTTGCCCGTGACCGTCATCTTGCCCTTGCCGGGCATCATGACGCCTTCGATGGTCAGGAGCTCGCCGCCGACCTCGGTCCAAGCGAGGCCCGTGACGATGCCGACCTGGTCCTCGAGCTCGGCCTCGCCGTAGCGGAACTTCGGCACACCCAAGTAGGCCTCGAGATTCTCGGCCGTGACCGTCACCGTCTTCTTGGTGTCGGGCGCCGCGGTCAGAATCTCCTTCACCGCCTTGCGGGCGAGCTTGGCGATCTCGCGCTCGAGCGAGCGCACGCCCGCCTCGCGCGTGTAGCGGCGCACGATGCCGAGCAGCGCGGCCTCCTCGATGTTCCACTCGTCCGGCTCGAGCCCGTGCGCCTGGCGCTGCCCGGGGATCAGGTGGCGCTTGGCGATCTCGATCTTCTCGTCCTCGGTGTAGCCGGCGAGACGGATGATCTCCATGCGGTCCATGAGGGCCGGCGGGATGTTGAGCGTGTTGGCCGTCGTCACGAACATCACGTTCGACAGGTCGTAGTCGACCTCGAGGTAATGGTCGTTGAAGGTGGCGTTCTGCTCGGGATCCAAGACCTCAAGCAGCGCCGCCGCCGGGTCGCCGCGGAAGTCGGACCCCATCTTGTCGATCTCATCGAGCAGGAACAGCGGGTTGACGCGCTTGGCCTTGCGCATCGACTGGATGACCTTGCCCGGCATCGAGCCGATGTAGGTGCGCCGATGCCCGCGGATCTCCGCCTCGTCGCGCACGCCGCCGAGGCTCATGCGCACGAACTCGCGGCCCGTGGCGTTCGCCATCGACTTGCCGAGCGAGGTCTTGCCCACGCCGGGAGGCCCGACGAGGCACAGGATCGGCCCTTTGAGCTTGTTGGTGCGCGCCTGCACCGCAAGGTACTCGACGATGCGCTCCTTGACCTTCTCGAGCCCGTAGTGCTCGGCATCGAGGATCTGCTGGGCCTCATCGAGGTCCTTCTTGATCTTGCCCTTGATGCCCCACGGGATCGACAGGAGCCAGTCGAGGTAGTTGCGCACCACGGTGGCTTCGGCCGACATCGGGCTCATCTGCTTGAGCTTCTTCAGCTCGGCGAGCGCCTTGTCGCGGGCCTCCTTGGAGAGCTTGGTGTTCTCGATCTTCTCCTCGAACTCGGCGATGTCGTCGCGCTCGTCTGAATCGCCGAGCTCCTTCTGGATCGCCTTCATCTGCTCGTTCAAGTAGTACTCGCGCTGCGTCTTCTCCATCTGACGCTTGACGCGCGAGCGGATCTTGCGCTCGACCTGCAGCACCGAGATCTCACTCTCCATGAGCGTGTAGACGCGCTCGAGCCGCTCGGAGATCGTGGCGGTCTCCAAGATCTCCTGCTTGTCGGCGATCTTGATCGCGAGGTGCGAGGCGATGGTGTCGGCGAGCTTCGAGTAGTCCTCGATCTGCGCGACGTTGCCCAGAACCTCCGGCGAGATCTTCTTGTTGAGCTTCACGTAGCTCTCGAATTGGGTGACGGCCGAGCGCGCGAGCGCCTCGATCTCGTCCTTGGCGCCGGTGTCCTCGGGCACGGGCTCGACCTCGGCCTCGAAATAGTCCGGGTTCTCGGTGTAGCGCACGATGCGCGCGCGCGAAGTGCCCTCGACCAGCACCTTGACGGTGCCGTCGGGCAGCTTCAGGAGCTGCAGCACGGAAGCGAGCGTGCCGACGGGATAGATGGCGTCGGTGGCCGGATCGTCGTCGCCGGCGTTCTTCTGTGCGGCGAGCAGGATGTGCTTGTCGGAGCGCATCACCTCCTCGAGCGCGTTGATCGACTTGTCGCGCCCGACGAAGAGCGGGACGATCATGTACGGGAACACCACGATGTCGCGCAGCGGCAGGACCGGGTACAGCCCCTTGCCGGCGGCCTTGTCTTTCGTCTGCTTCTCGTCGCCCATGTCGCTTTCCAATCCGGTGTGGCCGCTTGCGATCGTCTGCCCGCCGCCCGCTTATTCGAGATACCAATCTAACGCGTGCCCTCCGGCACATTTGAGGCGGATCGCCGCAGAGAGCGGGGAAGCCTCGACGCAAATCTCCGGCACCGCACCCCATTTGAAATGGGGGTTGGCGCCGCTCTATCAAGACTCCGCCGCCGGGGTTTCCGGCCGCATACAATTATCTCGGGGTGAGCCGCCTCCCTCAGGGCGGCTCGCACTGATCAAGACGCAGTAGAGCCCTTCTCCTCGGCGCGATCGGAGTAGATGCGCAGGGGACGGGCACTGCCTTCGACGACTTCCGGCCCAATCACTACTTCCTCGACGCCTTTCAGCGTCGGAAGCTCGAACATCGTGTCGAGCAGGTTCGCTTCCATGATGGAGCGCAGCCCGCGCGCGCCCGTCTTGCGCTCGATGGCCTTCTTGGCGATGGACTTCAACGCGTCGCTGGTGATCGTCAGCTTCACGTCCTCCATCTCGAACAGGCGCTGATACTGCTTGACGAGCGCGTTCTTCGGCTCGGTCAGGATTTGCACCAGAGCCGCCTCGTCGAGGTCCTCGAGCGTGGCGATGACCGGCAGACGGCCGATGAATTCGGGGATGAGGCCGAACTTCAACAAGTCCTCGGGCTCCACGTCGCGCAAGACCTCGCCCGTGCGCCGCTCATCCGCGCCCACGACCTTGGCCGAGAAGCCGATCGAGGTGCCCTTGCCGCGCCGCGAGATGATCTTCTCGAGCCCCGCGAAGGCGCCGCCGCAGATGAACAGGATGTTGGTGGTGTCAACCTGCAGGAACTCCTGCTGGGGATGCTTGCGGCCGCCCTGCGGAGGCACGGAGGCGACCGTGCCCTCCATGATCTTCAGGAGCGCCTGCTGCACGCCCTCGCCCGACACGTCGCGCGTGATCGAGGGGTTGTCCGACTTGCGCGAGATCTTGTCGACCTCGTCGATGTAGACGATGCCGCGCTGCGCCCGCTCGACGTTGTAGTCGGCGTTCTGCAGCAGCTTGAGGATGATGTTCTCGACGTCTTCGCCGACGTAGCCCGCTTCGGTGAGCGTCGTCGCGTCCGCCATGGTAAAGGGCACGTCCAGGATGCGCGCGAGCGTCTGCGCGAGCAGCGTCTTGCCGCAGCCCGTGGGGCCGACGAGCAGGATGTTCGACTTCGCGAGCTCCACGTCGTTGTTCTTGGACGCGTGGTTCAGGCGCTTGTAGTGGTTATGGACGGCCACCGACAGCACGCGCTTGGCGTGATCCTGGCCGATCACGTAGGAATCGAGGACCGTGCAAATTTCTTGTGGAGTCGGCACGCCATCGCGCGACTTCACCAGGGTGTTCTTGTTCTCCTCCCTGATGATGTCCATGCACAGCTCGACGCATTCATCGCAGATGAACACGGTCGGACCGGCAATAAGCTTGCGAACCTCGTGCTGACTCTTGCCGCAAAACGAGCAGTAGAGGGTATTTTTCTCTTGAGCCATTAGCTGCTGTCTCACCCCTCCTGTGGGTACCTGCGGCGGTGATACACCGGCGAGAGCACCCGGGAAGAAACCTTACACCATGCTGGCGCGTCGCCAACCCTGCTCGTGCGGCCCCGAGTCCAATTAACGTAATCTGAGCACGCTAGCGTTCCCCAGATCAAGATTGGATTAACGGGTGCCGGCCCGCACGGCATTGAAGCGTCCCGATTGCCACAGTTTTGTGGCCGGCTAAGCATTTGTCCCGATTTGGGCCGCCACGCACGGCAGCGACGCCCGCAATTTGGGTCCGCGCCGAGCGCTGCACTGCAATCGGAGGGTTTTCGAGCCGGGCCTGGACCCGCCTCGCTCACGCCGCGCCTTTGGCGCCCTCGCCGAGGGCAAGATCCGCCTCTTCGCGGCGCGTCAGCACCTTGTCGATGATGCCGAACTCTCGCGCCTGCTCTGCCGTCATGAAGTAATCACGGTCGAGCGTGCGTTCAATGACTTCGTAGTTCTGGCCGGTGTGCTTGACGTAGATCTCGTTTAGGCGGCGCTTCATCTTGATGATGTCTTCGGCGTGCCGCTCGATGTCGGAGGCCTGTCCGGAGAAGCCGCCGGAGGGCTGGTGCACCATGACGCGGGCGTTGGGGAGCGCGTAGCGCAGGCCCTTGGCGCCCGCACACAACAGCAGCGAGCCCATGGAGGCCGCCTGGCCGATGCACAGGGTTGCGACCGGCGGACGTACGAACTGCAGGGTGTCGTAGATGGCGAAGCCCGCCGTGACGACGCCGCCCGGCGAGTTGATATACATGGAGATTTCCTTCTTGGGGTTCTCCGCCTCCAAGAACAGGAGCTGCATGCAGATGGAGGCCGCCATATGGTCCTCGATGGGGCCGGTCACGAAGATGATGCGCTCCTTGAGGAGCCGCGAGGGCAGGTCGTAGCCCCGCTCGCCGCGGTTCGTCTGCTCGACGACCATCGGCCAGAAGGTGTTCGTCAGGGTGCTGACCGGATCCCGCATGGCTCTCATTCCCTTATCGTGCTGACCGCAATGAACGCTCGAATCTAGGGCGTTGCATCCTTTTTGGGTAGAGCCGGCCCCCGGCGCAAGGCCGGGGGAGCCTTCCCACAAAAAATGTCGCTAGCCCCCGCTAGCCTCGTCCGCCGCCTCAGACTGCTCGAAGAGCACCTCCTTGGGCACCTTCTTCTCGCTCGGCTTGGCCTTTTCCAGGACGAAATCGACGACCTTGTCCTCGAGAATGGGCGCGCGCAGCTCGGCCAGCGCCCCCGGCGTCTTCTCGTAGTACTCGTAAACCGCCTTCTCCTGGCCCGGGAAACGCCGCGCCTGCTCGATCAGAACGCGGCGCAGCTCGTCCTGCGTTATCTTTATCTCGTTGCGCTCGGCGATCTCGCCGATGATGAGGCCGAGGCGCACGCGCCGCTCGGCAATGCGGCGATACTCGGCGCGCGCCTCCTCCTCCGTCTTGCCCTCGTCGGGGAACGACTTGCCGGATTGCCGCATGCCCTCGCTGAGCTGGCGCCAGATCGCCTCGAACTCGCTCTCGACCAGCGAGGGGGGCAGCTCGAACGTGTGCGCCTTCTCGAGCTGGGCCAGCATCTGCCGCTTCAGCTTCATGCGCGCCACGTTGTCGTACTCGCGCTTGATCTGCTCGCCGACGAGACTGCGCAGGTTGGCGACGTTCTCGGCGCCGAGCGTCTTGGCGAAGGCGTCGTCGATGGCGGGCCGCACGGGCGCCGCCACCTCCTTGAACGTCACGTCGAAGGTGGCCTTCTTGCCCTTCAGCGTCTCGACCGAATAGTCGTCGGGGAACGTCGCCTCGATGGTGCGGTCCTCGCCCGCCTTGGCTCCCTGCAGCCCCTCCTCGAAGCCGGGTATGAAGTTCGCCTTGCCGAGCACGAGCTGCGTGCCCTCGCCCTTGCCGCCCTCGAACGGCTCGCCGCCGATCTTGCCCTCAAAATCGATGGTCACGCGGTCGCCGGGGCTGGCCGCGCGACCCTCCTCCGGCGTGAAGGTGATGCTGCGCTCGACGAGCTCCTCGACCGCCTTGTCGATGGCCTCGGGCTCCACGTCGGCGCGCAGGCGCTCGAGCTTCAGCTTCGCCGGGTCGATGAGATCGAAGGTGGGGAGCACCTCGAAGGTCATGGAGTAGGCGAGGTCGGCCTTGCCCTCGAGCACGCGCTCGATCTCCTTCTCGTCCTCGGGGAGCGTGTAGCTCGGCTGCATGACGGGCCGCTCCTTGCGGTCGGCGATCGCCTTCGAGCTCGTCTCCTTCACCGTCTGCTGCAGCACTTCCGCCATCAGCGAGCGGCCGTAGACCTTCTTCAAGTGCGGGACCGGCACCTTGCCTTTGCGGAAGCCCTTGAGCTGAACGCGGTCCTTGATCTCGTCGAGCCGCTCCGAGAAGCGCTTGCCGAGCTCATCTGCGCCGACCACGACCTTGAGCGTCCGCTTCAGACCCTCGGTGTTCGCTTCCGTGACTTGCATCGCTCTCCAACCTGCTCTCTTGAGGCCGCCGGAAGCGGCCTTCGTCTTTCCGGGAGGTCCCGACATTTCGCCGCCCGCAGCGGGCGATTTTGGTGCGGGCGGAGGGACTTGAACCCCCACGGCCAAGGCCACCAGAACCTAAATCTGGCGTGTCTACCAATTCCACCACGCCCGCGCGATCCCCATCCTAAAGCGCGCGGGGCACGCCCGCCCGCAGAGCCTCGCTCCACGCAAGTCTCGCAGAGGTCAGGGGAACTCGGGCGAAGGTATATCTGGCAGGGCGCGGCAAAGGCAACGGCCTCGCGCGCGGCCGTTATCACAGAGGGTCCGTCAAGATTCCGGAAAATGCTGGCCCGTCCGGCTTTTGCACCCCTGGGGATGAGGCATGCGCCCCCGTTGCGGGGCCTAACACCCGCCGATACGGTTGTGCGGTTCACCATCCGAGGAGCCTCCCTTGCCTTTACGTTCAAGCGTCGTCGCCGCGGTCGGTCACACCCCGCTCATCAAGCTGCGGCGCGCCTCCGAGGAGACGGGCTGCACCATCCTCGGCAAGGCCGAGTTCATGAACCCGGGCCAGTCGGTCAAGGACCGCGCGGCTTTCGGCATCATCACGGACGCGGTGCGGCGGGGACGGTTGAGGCCGGGCGGCACCATCGTGGAAGGCACGGCCGGCAACACCGGCATCGGCCTCACGGTGCTCGGCAACGCGCTCGGCTTCCGCACCGTCATCGTCATTCCCGACACGCAAGCGCAGGAGAAGAAAGATGTCCTGCGTGTGCTCGGCGCCGAGGTCGTCGAGGTGCCGGCCGTGCCCTACCGCAACCCCAACAACTACGTGAAATATTCCGCCCGCCTCGCAGATCTGCTCGACAAGAGCGAGAAGGAGGGCGCGATCTGGGCCAACCAGTTCGACAATACCGCCAACCGCTACATCCATATGACGACGACGGCGGAGGAGATCTGGGCCGATACCAAGGGCGAGGTCGATGGCTTCGTCGCCGCCGTCGGCTCGGGCGGCACGCTCGGCGGGGTCGCGCGCGGGCTCAAGGCAAAACGCCCCGGCATCCGCATCGCACTCGCCGACCCGCCGGGATCGGCGCTCTACGCCTACTACACGCGCGGCGAGCTCAAGGCGGAAGGCTCGTCCATCACCGAGGGCATCGGCCAGGGGCGCATCACGGCGAACCTCGAGGGCGCGCCGATCGACACCGCCTATCAGATCCCCGATGAGGAGAGTGTGCGCATCGTGTTCGACCTCGTGGCGGAGGAAGGCATCTGCGTCGGCGCCTCGAGCGGGGTCAATGTCGCGGGCGCCATTCGGCTCGGCAAGGAGCTCGGCCCCGGTCATACCATCGTGACCATCCTGTGCGACTATGGCACGCGCTATCAGTCGCGGCTGTTCAACCCGAGCTTTCTCAAGTCGAAGTCGTTGCCCGTGCCGCGCTGGCTCGCAGAGAAGCCGCGGGCGCTGCCGACGGCATTCGCCGACCCGGCCCTGGGCTGACCCCAACGCCATGCGGCGCCGAGACCGGCTTCGCTTGCGGCTTTTCGAACTTTTGCCTATGTCGGGCCTGCGGCGCCGGCGTCCCCTGACGCGCCCTCCCCAAGCCGCACCAAGAAACGGGAACGGAGAGGAAACGTGCGCAATACCGCCAGGAAGTGGATCGTCGAGACCGATTGGCTTGCCGAACATCTCGACGCTCCCGACTTGATCGTCTTCGACGGCAGTTGGCACCTCCCCACAACCAAGCGCGACGCCAAGGCGGAGTATCTCGCCGAGCATATTCCGGGTGCCCTGTTCTTCGATATCGACGACCTCTCGGACGAGAAGTCGTCCCTCCCGCACATGCTGCCCTCGACCGTGAAGTTCGCCTCGCGCATGAAGAAGATGGGCGTCGGCGACGGCATGCGCATCGTCGTCTACGACACGCATGGGCTGTTTTCGGCCGCGCGCGTGTGGTGGACGTTCCGCGCCATGGGGCATGAGGACGTAGCCGTGCTCAACGGCGGCCTCAAGAAATGGAAGGCCGAGGGGCGCCCGCTCGAGGAGGGGCAGCCGCTGCGCCGCACCGAGCGCCACTTCACGCCGCTGATGAACGCCTCGCTCGTGCGCGACCGCGACGACGTGCGCCAGGCAATCGCGAAGAAGAGCGCGCAGATCGTCGACGCCCGCTCCGCCCCGCGCTTTGCGGGCAGCGAGCCCGAGCCGCGGCCTGGCCTGCGCTGCGGCCACTTGCCCGGCGCCCGCAACGTGCCCTCGCAGTCGCTCATCAATGCGGACGGCACGCTGAAGTCCGCCCCCGAGCTCGCGCAAATCTTCGCCAAGGCCAAGATCGACCCGAAGTCTCCCGTGATCACGACCTGCGGGTCGGGCGTGACGGCCTCGATCCTGTCGCTGGCGCTCGCCGTGCTGGGCCAGACCAACGCCGCCGTCTACGACGGGAGCTGGGCCGAGTGGGGCGCGGACAAGAGCCTGCCGATCGAGACCGGCCCGGCGGCCTGAGCCCGCGCTAAGCCGAGCGCGCGCGTTTGCGTTGCCGCCGCGGGGCCGCTTGGCCTTCGCTCTTCTGTCCGCTCGGTGTCTCGGCGACGCGCAGGCTCGCCTCCTCCACCGCCGCCGGGCGGCGCCTTGCCTTGCGCGTGCGCGACAGACGGCCCTCTCCGGCGAGCTCGGCCGCGCTCTGCGGCCGGCCGATCCAGAAACCTTGCGCCTCGGTGAACCCTTCCCGGCGCGCGATGTCGAGCTGCAGCTCTGTCTCGACGCCCTCAGCCGTGGTGGCGACGCCGAGGCTCGCCCCGAGCCGCGCCACTGCCCGCACGATCGCGAGCGACTCTCCATTGCCGTCGGCGAGCCCCGCGATGAAGCTTTGGTCGATCTTGATCTTGTCGAAGGGAAAGCTGCGCAGGTAGCTCAGCGAGGAGAAGCCGGTGCCGAAATCGTCGAGCGCGATGCGCACGCCGAGATCGCGCAACTGGTGCAGCGTGACGCGCGTCGTCTCGCGGTTCTGCAACAGCAGCGACTCGGTGATCTCGAGCTCCAGCCGGCTCGCCTCCACCCCCGAAGAAGCGAGCGCGCTCATTACGAGCTGCGTGAGGTTGCGCGCGTTGAACTGCACAGGGGAGAGGTTGACCGCCACCCGGATATGCCGCGGCCATTTGGCCGCCTCGTTCAGCGCCTGGCGCAGCGCCCATTCGCCCATGGGCACGATCAGGCCCGTTTCCTCGGCGAGCGGAATGAACTCGCCCGGGGGTACCACGTTGCCGTCCGGCGTGTGCCAGCGCATCAGCGCCTCGAAGCCCGAAAGCTCGTTGCGCCGCAGATTCATCAGCGGCTGGTAGTAGAGATCGAGCTCGCCGTTGGCGAGCGCATTGCGCAGGTTGCCCTCGAGCTCGTGGCGCGCGCGCATGCGCGCGTCCATCTCCTTCTCGAAGAAGCGGTAGCGCCCCCGCTCCTCCTCCTTGGCGCGGGAGAGCGCTAGGTTGGCGTCCTTCAGAAGCTGGTCGGCGTCGGTGCCGTCGGCTGGTGCCAGTGCGATGCCGATGCTGACGCCGATCACGACCTGAAACTGCTCTGCGAGCGTGAAGGGCTCGTTCATTCGGGCGATGATACACCGCGCGAAATCAGTGGCCTCCGTCGGCGAGAAGGCGGGGCTCTGCACGATGACGTATTCGTCGGCGCCCATGCGCGCGAGCGTATCGGCGCCGCCGACGACCTCGGACAGCCGCTCCGCCACCGCCTTGAGCAACTCGTCGCCGACGGCATGGCCGAGGGCGTCGTTGATCTCCTTGAAGCGGTCGAGATCGATGGAGTGGACGGCGAGCCCTTCGCCCGAGCGCAGACGAGAAAGCGCCTCCTGCAGCCGCTCGCGCACCAGCACGCGGTTCGGCAAATTGGTCAGCACGTCGTGGCGCGCCAAGTGCTCGATCTTCGCCTGCGCTTGGCGCCGCTCGGTGATGTCCTCGTGCGTGCATACCCACCCGCCGCCGGGCATCGGCACGTGCGCGGTCGCTATCGAGCGGCCATCGTTCATCTCTTGGACCGAGTAGGTCGTGGCATCGATGGCGGCGGTACGATCGAGCAGATACGCTTCCGGCGACTCCCCGCCCCATACGCCGAGTGCGACGCGGCGTGCGACGACCTCGCGCCGCGTGATCCCCGGCTTCACATCCTCGGGCTTCAACCCATAAAGCGTGGCGTAGCGCTCGTTGCACACGACGACACGCTGGTCCTTGTCGTACATGCACAGGCCCTGCGACATGTGCGTGAGCGCCGTGTCGAGCAGCAGGTTGCGCGACTTGAGCTCCTCCTCGCGCTCCTGCAGGATCCGGTTTTGGCGCTGCAATTCCTTTTCCACGGCGCGCCGCTCCGTAAGGTCGTGGATGGCGTAGACCTCATCGCCCGTGCTGAGCCGCTTGCGCACCACGCTGACGGGAAGGCAAGTGCCGGAAGCCGTGCGCAGCAGGGCTTCGCCTCTCGCCTCGATGGGCTGGCCAATGAGATCGCCGACGACGCTCTGGCCGATGAGCTGCGCACCCGCAACGCCGCACAGCTCGGCGACGCCGCGGTTGGCGCTGACGATGCGGCCGCCTTGCGCCACCACGATCCCTTCGGTCGTGGCATCGGCGAGCTGCTGCATGATCTGGAGGTTGCGGCGGTTCGCGCGGCGGCGGCTCACATAGGCGAGGATGGCGATCGAGAGGATGCCCGCCGCGACGGCAAGCGCGAGCGCCCACGGCAACAGCCGACCATCCGACGTCAGAGGGAAGTGGGAATCCACCAGAGGCTCCGCGGCAGCAGCACCAGCAGCGGTAGCAACTCTGTTTCAATTTCCCGTAAAAACAGGGCCCGTTGCGTGCGCAGTTTTCCCGCCCCCTCAGCGCGCG
>Ga0335081_10015239_pt1 | contig 12428 bp, 9 predicted proteins | sample Lox_Sample_35_FD_206713 | JGI IMG/M metagenome (GOLD analysis project Ga0335081, IMG submission 206713) | Soil microbial communities from Loxahatchee National Wildlife Refuge, Florida, United States - Lox_Sample_3.5 | ecosystem: Environmental > Terrestrial > Soil > Wetlands | place: USA: Florida...
TTGAATCTCGCGGCAGCCTTCGCGGCGCAGGAATGCCCGCTCGCCCTCGGTTTCGACGCCCTCGGCGATAACGGGAATACCGAGCGAGTTTCCAAGCCCGATGATCGAGCGCACGATGGCCGCCGATTGGGGATTGGTCTCCACCCCGGAGATGAAGCTCTGGTCGATTTTGATTTTGTCGAACGGGAACGATTGCAGCGACGACATCGATGCGTAGCCGGTGCCGAAATCATCCATGGAGATCTTGACGCCGAGCGCTTTCAGCCGGCGCAGGGTGGAAAGCGCGCGCGCCGGCTCATCGAAGATGACGCCCTCGGTGATCTCGAGCTCGAGGCGCCCGGCCGCAAGGCCCGTATCCAGGAGGATGAGGTGCACGAGGCCGGCAAGGTCGCCGTAGCGGAATTGCACGGGCGAAAGGTTGACACCGATCTGCAGCGGAGCGGTCCAGCTGGCGGCTTCTCGGCAAGCTTCCTGCAGCGCCCAGGCGCCGATCTCCACGATCATCCCGTTCTGCTCGGCAAGCGAGATGAACTCGCCGGGAGGAATGACGCCAAGCTTGGGGTGCCGCCAGCGCACCAAGGCTTCGAAACCGAACACCTCGCCGTCGATCGCGGCCTGCGGTTGGTAATGGAGGAACAACTCGTTGCGCGCGATGGCCGAGCGCAGATCGAGCTGTAGCGCGAAGCGCTCGCGCAGGCGGCGGTCCATCTCGGGATCGAAGAAGCGGGCCGTCTGGCGTCCGTCGACCTTGGCGCGGTAGAGCGCGGCGTCGGCGTTGGCGAGCAGCGTTGCGAGGTCGGAGCCGTCACGCGGGTAGACCGCCGCGCCGATGCTGAGACCGAGCGGAATCTTCTGGCCGCGCACCTCGAATGGATCGGCCACCGCCTGCAGCGTGCGGCTGGCGAGCACCTCGGCGGTTCGCGGCTGCGGACCCATCCCGGATATGAGCGTGAACTCGTCGCCGCCGATGCGGGCAACGAATGCGCCGTCGGCTGCGACCTCGAGCCGGCGGGCGACTGCACACAGAAGCTCGTCGCCGATCATGTGTCCGAAGACGTCGTTGGCCTCCTTGAAGTGGTCGAGGTCGATCGACAGCACGGCAAAGGTCTCGCCCCGGGCTTTGGCGCGCTCCAACGTCTGCGCCAGGCGGGAGTTGAGCGAATTGCGGTTGGGCAGGTCCGTGAGCGCATCGTGGTGCGCAAGATGCGCGATCTGCTCATGGCGCTCGAGAAGCTCGGCGCGCGCGATGCGCATGTTCTCGCGCGCCTCCTCGAGTCCGAACGCAGCGTCCTTCACCTGCTCCTGCAGCAGGTTGAAGCTCGCGGCCATCTCCCCGAGCTCGTCGCGGGAATTGGTCTTGACGGGCACGATGTTGACGGAGGCGTGCGCGGCCTGCAGGTCACCGCGGCCGAGCGCTTGCATGGCGAGATTGAACTCGCGCAGCGTTCCCCACGTCAGCCGCTTCGCCGCCGCACTCACCTCCTGCGCCGAGTAGGTGATCATCCCCGGCAGCACGAGCCCGACACTGATGGTCAACAGCGCCACCGCGACGAAGATGTCGGCGAGCACGGCAACGAGCTGCTCGTGCCCAGTGGGAATGGTATGGACCGCGAGCAGGTAGGCGATGCCGTCCAGTAGGAGCACCAGCACCATGGCGCCGGTCAGCTTGAAATGGAGGGTCTGGGCGATGGGCGGAAGCCCGCGGCGCACCCGATCCTCAATGACGCGCCACGCGTAGAGGGCGGCTCCGGAATAGGCCAGCGCTAGCCCGAATACCACGGTCGGCAGGCCGAACTGCTGGAAGCCCAGGATCGCCGAGATGAGCCAGACGCAGGCAGCGCCGACGCCGAGCATGATGGTGCCTCTTGGAGCCCGATAGGGGCGCGCCGCATCCGGCATGTCCCGCCGCAACAGCCAAGCGGCAACGTTCGGCATGCAAATGCCGATGAGATAGGTGAAATTCGCCGCGGCGATCATCCACACCGGGTCGCCCGCCATGAGGAAGATGATCGCGCACGTGGCGGTCAGCACCGTCGCAGCCCAAGGGCAGTCCGTCTTCGCGATACGCAAGGAGAGGAACCGGGGCAGCAGCCCGTCGTCGCTGAGCTGTGACATGGTGCGGGCGGCGCCGGCGAGCGGCTGCAGCGTGCCGTGGAACATGTTGAACACGATGAACCAGATCGCCGCGGCCTTGCCGAAGCTGCCGAGAAGCGGCGCAAAAGTCGGCCCGAGCACCGTGGCGAGATCCTCGCCGAGTGCCTTTGGGCCGAGCACGCCGAGCCAAACGACGGGCAGGACGATGAAGTAGACGCCGGCCATGATCGCCGCCGCCAGCATGGCGCGCGGCACGCTCTTATTGGGATCGATGGTCTCGCCGACGTGACAGGCCGCAGCTTCGAAGGCGGGCGCCGTAAACCCGATCAGGTAGAGGCCCGCCATGACGGAGGTGAGGCCGCCGAACCACCCTTCGAAGGGCACGGTCAGCTGGTAGGAGAAGGCCTGTTGCCAGTCGACTGTGCCCGAGTAGATGGGGATCAGCGCCGAAAGAAAAGCGAGCGTTGCCGATGCCGTCGCGATGGGCATGGCGAGGCGCGCGACCCACTTGATCCCGCAGAGATTGACGAAGGTGAAGAAGCACACGATGGCAACGGCAAAGGCCTGGACCGGCAAGTCGGGGAAGTACCAGTGCTGGAAAGCAGCCGCGGAGAGAAGGGCGGTGAGACCACAAGTCGGAATCCAACCCCACCAGTAGCAAGTGCCGGTGAGCACTGCGAGGACGGGGTTATAGGGACGGAACGCTTCGGCGCAGGCGGCGGAGATTCCCCCCACCCGGTTGGGCCACATCAAGACGAGCTCGGTCCAGGCGGGAGCCGCGGCCCAGCCGAGCAGCACGCCCAATATGAGGAGCGGCACCGCCGCGCTGCCCTGGCCCAGGATTGCGCCCTGGCCGACGAAGAGGGCGGTGATGATGAAGATCATCTGATTGCTTCCGCCCATGGCGAGGGCGGTGGTGCCGAACCACCCGAGCACCCGAGGGTGAGGTGGTGTCGGAGCAATCGTTGGCGTGATGGATCCCATGCGGTGCATGCCCTAGATCCTGACGGGACGCGCCCCGCAAGGTGAGCACGATAGGACCAAAATCCTGTTATTTATTCATTCAGCGTCGCGCTAAATCTTTAAATATTTTCAGATGTTTGCAATAACACCCTAAGAAGCCGCTCAGCATATTCGCGCAAGGCGCGGGTTAGCGGCCGTCTGCGTGCATGGCGTCGGGCCCGCGCGGAGGGTCTCCCGCCTTCTCAAGCTCGTCGAGCTCGGCATCGGTGAACACGCGCGAGCGGGTGAGGAAGCGCATTCCTTCCGGTGCCTCGAGCGAGAAGCCGGCGCCGCGCCCAGGCACCACGTCGATGATGAGGTGGGTGTGCTGCCAGTACTCGAACTGCGGGCCGCTGATGTAAAGCGGGCAGCCGGCGATGCGGCCGAGGTAGACGTCGCGCTGGCCGATCTTGAACTCGCCCAGCGGATAGCACATGGGGGCGCTGCCATCGCAGCATCCGCCCGACTGGTGGAAAAGGAGATCGCCGTGCGCCGCCCGCAGCTTTTCGATGAGAGCGGCGGCGGCGGGCGTATTTGAAACCCGGGCGACTGTCATCCCGATCCGGTGCGCAAGCGCAAGACCGGAAGGCTCCGGTCTCGCGCTCTCGCTACCGACCCTAGAAGAAGCCGAGCGCCTTCGGACTATAGCTGACGAGAATGTTCTTCGTCTGCTGATAGTGGTCGAGCATCATCTTGTGCGTCTCGCGCCCGACGCCCGATTGCTTGTAGCCGCCGAACGCGGCGTGTGCGGGATAGAGGTGGTAGCAGTTGGTCCAAACGCGGCCCGCCTTGATCCCGCGCCCCATGCGATAGGCGGTGTTGCCGTCGCGCGACCACACGCCGGCCCCGAGGCCGTAAAGCGTGTCGTTGGCGATGGCGAGCGCCTCCGCCTCGGTCTTGAACTTGGTGACCGCCAGCACGGGGCCGAAGATCTCCTCCTGGAAGATGCGCATCTTGTTGTGGCCCTCGAAAACGGTCGGCTCGACGTAGTAGCCGCCCTCGAAGCCGCGGCCGATGTTGGCCTTCCTGCCGCCGGTCAGCACGCGGGCGCCCTCGCCCTGCCCGATGTTGATGTAGGAGAGGATCTTCTCGAGCTGGTCGGAGGAAGCCTGGGCGCCGATCATCGTGTTGGGATCGAGCGGGTTGCCCTGCACGACCTTCTTCACGCGCTGAACGGCCCGCTCGATGAAGGCGTCGTAGATCGATTCCTGCACGAGCGCGCGTGACGGGCACGTGCACACTTCGCCCTGATTGAGCGCGAACATGGTGAAGCCTTCGAGCGCCTTGTCGAAGAAGGCATCATCCTCGTTGAACACGTCGGCGAAGAAGATGTTCGGCGACTTGCCGCCGAGCTCGAGCGTGACGGGAATGATGTTCTCGGCTGCGTACTGCATGATGAGGCGGCCGGTCGTCGTCTCTCCCGTGAACGCAATCTTGGCGATGCGCGGATTGGAGGCGAGCGGCTTGCCGGCCTCGACGCCGAAGCCGTTGACGACGTTGAGCACGCCGGGGGGCAACAGGTCGCCGACGAGATCCATCAGCACCATGACGCTGAACGGCGTCTGCTCGGCCGGCTTCAAGACCACGCAGTTGCCGGCGGCCAGCGCCGGCGCGAGCTTCCACACCGCCATGAGGATGGGGAAGTTCCACGGGATGATCTGGCCGACGACCCCGAGAGGCTCATGGTAGTGGTAGGCGATCGTCGTCTCGTCGATCTCGGAGAGCGAGCCCTCCTGAGCGCGGATGCAGCTCGCGAAATAGCGGAAGTGATCGACGGCGAGCGGCAGGTCGGCGGCCATGGTCTCGCGGATGGGCTTGCCGTTGTCGATGGTCTCGACGGTCGCGAGCTCGGCGAGGTTGGCCTCCATGCGGTCAGCGATCTTGTTGAGGATCGCTGCGCGTGCGGCCGGGGCAGTCTTGCCCCAGGCGTCGGCGGCGGCGTGCGCCGCATCGAGCGCTTTCTCGATGTCCTCGGCGGACGAGCGTGCGATCTCGCAGACGACCTCGCCGCTGATTGGCGTGCGGTTCTCGAAGTAGCGGCCTTGCGCGGGGGGCACCCAGCCGCCTCCGATGAAGTTCTCGTAGCGATTGCGGATATTGATCTTCTGACCCACGCGCTGCAGAGCCGTCGCCGGGGTCTCGGGTTTCACGATGAGCTGCATGCGAATTCCTCCCAAATGGGGGGTGCGTTGCCCCCTCAAATGTGAGGGCAAAATACTCCAACTCCGACGGCGATCCAAAGGTGGAAAGCATTGCCATTTAGTGCATATCGCGCGCGGGAGAAGGCTTGATCCAAGTCATGGCGATCGCGCGGATCGCGGCCGCACGGGCCGCGATTTGGCGCCGGCCGTTGCGTGCCTTATAGAGGGGCGCCAGCAAACGCCGAGGCGGTTTTGGCGCGGCGGCGGCATAGGTTGCACTCGATCAGCGACGAATGAGTCGAAAGGTTTCAGGCCCCGAGATCGAACGTGTCGTGCAGCTCCTGGGACGCCTTCCGGGTCTCGGGCCGCGCTCGGCGCGCAAAGCCGCGCTCGCACTCATCAAGCGGCGCAACGATCTCCTTGTGCCGCTCGCCGACGCGCTCTCCGCCGCGGTTGAAAAGATCGTCGAGTGCCCGGTTTGCGGCAACCTCGATACCGTCTCTCCGTGCAGCCTATGCCAGGATCCGCGGCGCGACCGCTCGATGATCGTCGTTGTCGAGGAGATCGGCGACCTGTGGGCACTCGAGCGCGCCGGCGTCGTCAACGGCCTCTATCATGTTCTGGGCGGCCATCTTTCTCCGCTCGATGGCATCGGTCCTGACCAGCTCAACATTGCCCGCTTGATAGAGCGGGCGCGCGCCGGAGAAGCGAGCGAGGTTCTACTCGCTCTCAATGCAACCGTGGAGGGCCAATCCACGGCGCACTATGTCACCGAGCAACTCGCGCCGACCGGCGTCGTCGTATCGAGGCTTGCGCAGGGCGTCCCCATCGGTGGCGAGCTCGACTACCTCGACGAGGGGACGCTCGCCGCCGCCATCAAGGCGCGGCGCCGGCTTTGACCGCTCGGCGAGGAGCTCGTCTCGAAAGTGGGCAAAACTTGGCGTGCATAAGCTGCGCTGGCGTCTGGCGGCGCAGACAACCCAATGCTATTGCTCAACTTTCACGGCTCGGGCATTTCGCCAAGACAACAAGGTACGATCTGCTATCTTGTTGAGCTGCATCACGAATCTTATTGCCACCGGGGAGCCGCCTTCGACTGTTCGCTGGGGAAGGGCGCAAGGGGAGGGGGGTGACCGTCATTCCTACGTTCCAGTCCTTATGGGCGCGTTGGCAAGCCTCGCTGCTTGGGCTGCCCCGTTTCACCAAGCGTGGCATCCTCGTCGCCCTCGATTTTTCGCTGCTGAGCCTGGCGCTTTGGCTGCCGCTGTCGCTGCGCTACACGACCCTTTACGTGCCGCCCGACTTGACGACGGCTCTCTTGCTCCTGAGCGCCCCCCTCGTCGCGGTGACGACGTTTGCGCTCTCCGGGCTCTACAAGCTCGTAACCCGCTATCTCGGCTACCGCGGACACACCCGTATCATCGGAAGCATTTGGCTTTCCGTGCTAATTTGGTCGCTCATCCTCTTGATGTCCGGCCAATCCGGCATCCCGCGCTCCGTTGTGATCGCCTACGGCATTCTGGCGACACTGTTCATCGCCGCCAGCCGCGAGCTCGCGGCGATCTTGCTGGAGAGCGTCGGCATTCGCCTGTCCGAGCTCCCAGCCGATACGGAGCGCAAGCCCGTCATCATCTTTGGTGCCGGGCAGCTCGGCGTGCAGCTCCTGGCCGCGCTCCGCCGCGCCAACGATCGCGAGCCCGTCGCCTTCATCGATACCGAGCCTTCGCTCTGGCGTCAGTATGTGGCCGGGCTCAAAGTGCACAACCCCGAGAAGCTCGGGCAGCTGATCGAGCGGTACAATGTGCGCGAAATCTTGATCGCGCTGCCCGAGGCGCGGCGGCGCGAGCGCCGGCGCATGCTGAAAGAGCTCGCGGTGCACCCCGTCGAGGTCAAGGTGTTGCCCGCGGTCGAGGACATCACCTCGGGCCGCGTGCGCGTCAGCGACCTGCGGCCGCTCGACGTCAACGACCTGCTCGGGCGCGACAAGGTTCCGCCAAACAGCGAGCTGCTCGCGCGCAAGACGCAGGACAAGTCCATCCTCGTCACCGGCGCGGGCGGCTCGGTCGGTTCCGAGCTCGTGCGTCAGCTCTTGAAGCACGGCCCCCGGCGCATCGTGTTGCTCGATATATCGGAGGCCGCCCTTTACGAGATCGAGAGCGAAGCCCGCGAGTTGATCGGCTCGCTTAGGGGCTCGCCGCGGCCCGAGCTCATCGCCGTGCTCGGCTCGGTGCTCGATGCCGTGCACGTGCGCGAGACGATCGCTCATCACGGGATCGAGGTGATCTATCACGCTGCCGCCTACAAGCACGTGCCCATCGTCGAGCAAAATCCGATCTGCGGCTTGTCGAACAACACCTTCGGGGCGCAGGTGCTCGCCGAATGCGCCAAGGCCGAAGGCGTCGATCTCGTCGTGCTGATTTCCACCGACAAGGCCGTTCGCCCGACCAACGTGATGGGGGCGAGCAAGCGGCTCGCCGAGCTCATCCTGCAGGCCGAGGCAGCAAGCGGAGGATCGACCGTCTTCACGATGGTGCGCTTCGGCAACGTGCTCGATAGCTCGGGCTCGGTCGTGCGCAAGTTCCGCCAGCAGATCCGCGCGGGGGGCCCGGTCACGGTCACGCACCCCGAGATCATCCGCTACTTCATGTCGATTCCGGAGGCGGCGGAGCTCGTGATCCAGGCCGGCGCCATGGCACACGGCGGCGACCTCTTCGTTCTCGATATGGGCGAGCCCGTGCGTATCGACGACCTGGCGCGGCTCATGATCCGCTTGACCGGCCTCGACGTGAAAGGTCCGGAGAACCCCGAAGGCGACATCGCCATCGTCTATACGGGGCTGCGTCCGGGCGAGAAGCTCTATGAGGAGCTGTTGATCGGTGCCAACACGACGGCGACGGAGCACCCGCGCATCATGCGCTCGGATGAGCCTTTCCTGCCGCGCGACGAGCTCGAGCGCGAGCTCGACCTGCTCAAGGCCGCGATGAACGCGCGCGACGTGGAGACGATGCAGTCGGTGTTGATGCGCACCGTCGAGGGCTACCACTCGGAGGGTGCGGGGCAAGACGAGGACGCACCGCGCCCGGCCTGGAGCCCATCCACGCGGACCTTGCACTGACATGGCGATGGCAGCGGCAGCACCGGCGACGGGCGTGAGGCGCGTTGCCGTCGTTTGCGCGGCCGGCGAGCCGCTGCAGCTCTTGCGCCGCTCGCTTCTTTCCGAGATTGCGGGCCGCCGGCACAAGCTCATGGTCGTCGCTCCCGAATTCACGGCGGCCGACGTCCACGCGCTCGATGGGATGGGGGCGGAAAGGGCCGTGTTCTCCGGCCAGCAAGGCGCCCTGAAGCTCTTCGCCGACTGGAAGGCGATCGGCGCACTCAAAGGCCTTTTGGCGCCCTGGGCCCCGCACACGGTGTTTGGATGCGGCGCAAAGCCGATGATCTATGCCGCGCTTGCCGCACGCGGTGCGGGCGCGGAGCGCGTTGTTCTCCTCGTCGATGGGCTGCCGGAGCACCGCTTTACCGGAACGCTGGCGCCCGACGAGATGCCGGCATGGCGCTATAGCCAGGCGATGCGGGCGGCGGATGAGGTCGTCTTCTGCAATCGCGACGACCTCGGTCTCATGAGGCGGCTGGGCATCTTGCCCTCCGCACTGCCGACGGTCGTGGTGGCAGGTGCGGGAGTCGATTTGCAAAGCCGCGGCGCGCTTTCGCTGCCGCCTCTCGATGATGGGCTCGTGTTCCTCATGGTAGCCGAGCTCGACCGGCGCAAAGGCGTCGTCGAATACTGCGAGGCGGCGCGCGATCTGCGCGAGCGCGCCCCGCACTGCCGCTTCCTGCTGGCCGGCTCTCCAGGCGAAGGTTCGCTTGGCATGCGGGCCGAGGAGGTCGCAGCCTACGCGCCTGCGGTCGAATACCTAGGGCCGGTGCAGGACATGCGCGCGCTGCTCGCGGTGTCGCACGTGTTTGTCTATCCGTCGCATGGCGAAGGGATGCCGCACCCCGTGCTCGAGGCCTTGGCGGCCGGGCGCCCCATCGTGACGACCGATGTCGCGGGATGCCGGGACACCGTCGACGACCGGGTCAACGGTTGCTTCGCGCAACCGCGCGATGCTCACTCGCTCGCCACGGCGATGGAGAGCTTCCTCAAGCGCCCCGACCTTATTCCGCCCATTGCGCGGGCGAGTCGCGCGAAGGCGGAGAGGTTCTGCGGCATCGATGCGGTCAACCGATCGTTGTTGTCGGCGCTGGCGCTAGCCTGAGCCTTTGCCTCACCTGCGGCCGTAAAGCGCGTAGCTGAGCTTGGGCTGGCGGAAGGACGATTCCGGGTCGACAAGTATGTTGCTGCGTATGGCCTGGCGGCCGAGCAGCATGCGATAGGTGAGGCGCTCGCGGTTCGCCAGCGTGATCTCGATCGGCCACGACAGATCGCCGATGTGGACGCGCGTCGCGATGACGTACCGCAGCTCACGTTCGCCGTTGGAGCTCGTCACAGCGCGGCGGTCGACCACCTCGGCGCAGGCATCGATCTCCAGCTCTTTGCGATTGGGATCGGGGCGCACCGTGAAGCGCACCATCGGCCGCTTGGCGGGCCCGTAGGGCTCGATCAGGTGCGTGTGCAGCGAAGACGTCTTGGCGCCGGTGTCGATCTTCGCTTTCAAGGCGGGCAAGCCGAGGTCGGGCAGAGCGATCCATTCCTGCCAGCCGAGAATCAGTGATGAGGGAGTCGGGGGCATGGCCGCAAGAGTCGCCAACGAACGATTCTACCTCTCGTTGCTCCATCGTCCGCGCATCGCGAGCAACAACGAAAATGCGCAACATCATAACGGGTTTCGTGCACGAGAAATAGGCAACGGTAGGGTAGCAGTCGATTCGAGCGTTACTCCAAAGGCACGCGGAGCACTTTTCCCCCGCGAGGGAAGCGTGCGCCTCAAAATGGCTTCTTTCTGCGCCGGTGATCCCCACGCTTTCGCGGCCGGTCTCTCGCGTAGGCTTCGACCAAGGCGGCGAAGCACAACGCCCATGGAGAAACACATGACAACGAAGAAAGTCCTGCTGGCGCTTGCAGCAACATCCATTCTTGCGTTCGGCTTCGTCGCGCCGGTTTACGCCGACGATCCAGCTCCGCCGCCGGCCGACACCGGCGCCACCACGGCTGCGCCGGCGGATCCCAACGCACCTGCTCCGGCGCCTGATGCCGGTGCCGCACCGGATGCCGGAACCACCACCGGCGACCAGCCGAAGTAACGCGAGATATTCCGCACAGCCTTTGCGCGGAATTGCTGCTCCAGGCCTCGACAGAGCCCGCATCCCGCGGACACTGCCGGGGCCGAGGTTTTCCTCACGCCAGGCCGGTCGGGTGAACCGGCTCGATTGACCCCACCCGCCGAGTTGCCTATTTCACCGGCATGGCGATCCGACCGATCATTACTCTTCCTGACCCATTGCTGCGCAAGGTTTCCCAGCCGGTCGAGCGCGTTGATGATGAGTTGTGCCGGTTGATGGACGACATGCTGGAGACCATGTACGCGGCGCCCGGTATCGGGCTTGCCGCCGTGCAGGTGGGCATCCCGCGCCGGCTCGTTGTCCTCGACGTCGCCGAGGACGAGGAGAAGCCGGCGCCGCTCGTTCTCGTCAATCCCGAGATCGTTGCGCTCGGCGATGCGACGCGACTGCACGAGGAGGGCTGCCTGTCGATCCCAGACGTGCGCGTGGAGATCGAGCGGCCGGCCAGCCTGATCGTGCGCTACACCGACCGGGAGGGTGCGCGCAAGGAGCTCGAGGCGAGCGGCCTCCTGGCGACGGCGATCCAGCACGAGATCAACCACCTCGACGGTAAGCTCATCATCGATTTCTTGTCCTCACTGAAGCGCGACATGGTGGTGCGCAAGTTCAAGAAGCAGGCGCGCGCGACAGAAGCGCTTTGACGCCGCCAATCCGACACGCCAAGCGGGGCCATATCCTGCAATGACGCTGCGCATCGTGTTCATGGGCACGCCTGACTTCTCCGTGCCGACGCTGGCTGAGATCCTGGGCGCGGGGCACGAGGTGGTCGCTGCCTACACCCAGCCCTCGCGTCCGGCGGGACGCGGGATGGCGGAGCGCCTTTCGCCGGTCGCGCAGTTTGCGGCGAGCGCCGGCATCCCCGTCAAGTCTCCCGCGAGCCTCAAGAGTGAAGCCGAGCAGCGGGCCTTTGCCGGGCTCGGCGCCGATGCGGCCGTGGTCGTCGCCTACGGACTGTTGCTGCCGCGGCCCATTCTCATCGCGCCGCGCTTCGGCTGCCTCAACCTGCATGCCTCGGCGCTGCCGAGGTGGCGGGGTGCGGCACCCATTCAGCGGGCGATCATGGCGGGCGATCGCGAGACCGCGGTCATGGTCATGCGCATGGAGGAAGGTCTCGATAAGGGTCCGGTGTGCCTGGCCGAGCGCATTCCCATTGCCCCCGAGGCGACGGCGGGAGAGCTGCACGACGAGCTGGCGCGTCGCGGCGCGAGCTTAATGGTGCGCGCGCTCGGTGCCTTGGAGCGCGGGTCGCTCGACTGCACGCCACAGGCCGAGGCTGGTGCGACCTACGCCGCCAAGATTGACAAGGCGGAGGCGCACATCGACTTCGCGCGGCCGGCCCAGGAGGTGCACAATCGCATCCGCTCGCTGTCGCCGGTCCCCGGTGCCTGGTTCGAGACGGAGGCCGGGGGCAGGGCCGAGCGCATCAAGGTGCTACGGGCGGCCCTTGCCGAGGGCCGCGGGAGCCCCGGGGAGCTGCTCGACGATGCCTTGACGGTGGCCTGCGGGTCGGGCGCGGTCCGCCTTTTGGAGCTGCAGCGCGCCGGCAAAAAGCCGATGGGAGCTCAGGAGTTCCTGCGTGGATTCCCGTTGTCGCGCGGCGCGAGGCTCCGCTGATCTAGGGCGTCGTTAAGCATCGTCGGCGATGACCGGCCATGCGCCGGCAACTCGCGTTAAGCTAACGTTAACTAGGCTTTGGCGTTGCCCGGAGTGTGGTTATGCGTGTTCCCGTACTATTGTCCCTTGCGGCCCTGGCCGCCGCTCTTCCCGGCCCGGTCGCGGCCGAGACCGCTCATACGACCCGCATCGAGACCCGCCCCGTCTACGGCGCGGTTGTCACCATCGAGCATGGCGTGCGCGTCTGGCGCCCCGTGCCTCCGACCGAGCACCTGATCGTCAACCCGGACAGGG
>Ga0335081_10015240_pt1 | contig 12427 bp, 9 predicted proteins | sample Lox_Sample_35_FD_206713 | JGI IMG/M metagenome (GOLD analysis project Ga0335081, IMG submission 206713) | Soil microbial communities from Loxahatchee National Wildlife Refuge, Florida, United States - Lox_Sample_3.5 | ecosystem: Environmental > Terrestrial > Soil > Wetlands | place: USA: Florida...
AGAAGAACAACATTGCCAACCTGCTGGTGAACGTGATCGTTCTCTGCGGCATTATTGGCGGGCTGGCCATCGTGGCCGGCATCGCCTTTGGCGGAATTCGCGTGCTGCTGCACCGGGTGTTTGAGCGAGGCGCAGACCGAACCAGCGACGAGACGGAATTCATTTCGCTGCATTTGGAACAGCGGGCGAGTGAGCCCCCAGTTTCCCGTTAAGCCCTTCCATCTATGACCTTTAGAACGTTTCTGGAAGTTGCCGTCCCCGGTTTCTGCGTTTTTCGAGGGGTATTGATGATATTTCTAACTCACTGAAAATAAAGATATTTATTTCCTAGAAATTCCTTGACACCCCTTTTTTCGGCTCATAAGATTTCGCCAGAAAGTTTTGACGGTTTAAACCTCCGTTAGAACTATTCTCCCTTGAAAGAAGAGGCCGCCCACGTTGCCGGGCGGCCTTTTCGTTTGTGGCGTGGTTTGTGACGTACGTTTCCCGGGAAAATCTCCCATCGCTCTGAATCGCGGCCAGCGCGGCGATAATAGTTTGCGTGAGACGTTCGGATTTCATGTTCGCCATTGCGCTTGTTTATCGCGCCGCGGTGTGCGTTCACTTTCTGCTGATCGGTGGAATGGCGAAACAATGGACGAATGAAGTGGCGGCCATCGCGCACTCCCTGGTTCTTCATCACAGCTTCGGAGGCACATATTGGGGCTATACCGGCCCTACGGCTTGGCTTGCGCCCGTTTATCCCTTCCTGGTTGCCGGCATCTTCCGGATTTTTGGGATTGATAGCACCGCGTCAGCGGTCGTGCTGTTTTTGTTGAACTCAATTTTTTCCTCTCTCACCGCGCTCGTCATTTACAGATTCGGGCGCGAGCACTTCGGAGAAAAAGTCGCCCTGATTGCGGCCTGGGCGTGGATCGTTTCGCCACTGGTGGCGATGATGCCGCTTCTGCTCTGGGACACGTCGCTTTCGGCGCTGATGTTCACGATTGCGCTGTTCTTACTTCTGCGGGCAAGTTCGCCGCGGCAATGGTCTGCGGCGGGGGCGTTGTGGGGATTTTGCGCTCTCATCAGCCCGGCGCTCCTGGCGCCATTGCCAGTGATCCTGGTTTACAGGATTTGGGCTCAGCGCGACCGGCCCATAGCTCGCCTGAAACCAGCTATCGCCTTTTGCCTGATTGCCGCGTGCGTTGTGTTGCCCTGGACAATTCGCAACCACGTTGTGATGCACGCGAATTTCCCGGTGCGCAGCAACGCCTGGGCGGAAATCTACTTCGGCAACGTCACCTTCGCCATGCACCCCTGCGCCAGGCCCGACGGCCTGTATCAGCAGATCGGAGAGACGCGATTTGTTCTGCAGCTGCGCGATGAAGTCATCCGATACATTCGCGCCCACCCTGGGCCGTTTGTTTTGGGAATGTTGCAGCGCACACTGGTGTTCTGGCTGATGCCCTTCAGCCTGCTGCCGATCACGATTCTGCTGGCGCTGGGCTGGCTGACCGGCGGCGTGTTTCTCGCGCTCAATCGCGGCTGGGACGCTACTCCCTTTTTAGCCATACCGATTTTCTCGCCCATTATTTACTCCATGGCCCACATCGAAGCACGCTACCGCCACCCGATTGAGCCGGTGATTTATCTGATGGGAGCATATGGGGCGTTTGAAATCGCGCAACGCTGCAGATTGCTGGCCCGAAATCGAGAGGTGAATGCCGCCGGTGGCAATCCCTAGAATAACGCTTGACTCTGATTGTCTTTTCCCAACGACTCGCCGTTTCGCCCAAGCCTGAACCGGTGACCGCCGCGATTTATCGCTTTGATAGAATTCACTTCGGAGGCCGACGTAGCTCAGTTGGTAGAGCAGCCGATTCGTAATCGGCAGGTCATCGGTTCAAGTCCGATCGTCGGCTCCATCCCAACCTCATCAAAGGGCCAGCCACGAATCGGCGTTAATCCCGTGGCCTGATTCACTGTCTCATCACTATCCCCGAAGATACTTACTTAGCGTACTCGGCTTTAGCCTTTTTCAGAAGGGGTACATCAGAATCGGCATCTTTCCAAAGGTCAAAGAAATCTTCATAGCAAGCCTTGGCTTTGGCCTTGTCGCCGGCGCCTGCGTAAGCTCTTGCCATTTGCAAATGTGCCAGGGCCCCGAAGGGATGATTGATGGCGATTCCAGGATGGTCGAGAATCTTCTGGTATTCGGCGGCGGCCTCCAGCCAGCGGTGCGCGGCCAAGTATGCCTCTCCTCGCACGTATATAGGTCCCAAGCGACTCCACCAGAAACCTCCCAGTTCGTATCTGACCGCCGGCTGAAGCAGCTTGATGGCCCTCGATGGATTATGCTGGCCTAACGCGATCTGAGCACGGATGGTTGGAAGCAAATTGAGTTGCACTTGCGTGTCATCCGGAAAGCGCTTGGCCAGGTCGTCCGCTAAGGCTTGGGCGCGCGACTCCTCCCCCGCGAGCGCCAAGCCCAGGGCTGCTTCATAATCCAGCTCTCTGCTGCTTGCTAGCCGAAGCGCCGCCTCAGCACGCCGCAGCGCGTCGTCTTTATTTCCAGCCAGAGCTTCCCACAGCGATTGATTGGCCTCGAACTGACCAGCTGTTTCGAGCTGTTGAGCACGCGTTGCCGAAGCAACTGCCTTTTTCGAGAAATCGCGAGATTGTTTCATCTGCCCGGCGTAAGCCGCGGTTTCTGCTTCATAGCCCAGCATCGTGCTCTCCGCACTGGGCTTGCCGGCGGCCCAACGCACCTGCTCCTGCATGTCTGCCGAATCATGCTCCAGGAAGTCCAGAAGATAAATGTTGAAGCGTAAGAAGGGCGAATCAGGCTGTTTCGCGAGTATATCGTTAGCGGCAGACCGAGCTTCTTTGATCTGGTCGAGCGCGATGTAATTTGCCGCCTGTGAAACGTAATTTACGGCCCTCGCTGGGTCGAGCCTGATCGCTTCGCGAATTTCCCGCAACGACCTGTCATAGTTCCCAAGTTCGACGTAGAGCACCCACAGACGAAGGTGTGTCCCGGAGTATCGAGGGTAAATCTGCGCCGAGAGTTCGTACACCTGCCGCGCTTTTTCCAGGTCACCGGTGACGTAGTGATAATACGTTGACTCGATATAGAACTTTTCCCGCTGACTTAGGTGGGTACGCAAGTCATAAGCCCGCCGTATCTTCTCCCCTCCCAGCTCCGTTTCTCCTAGACTTTGATAACAGGACCCCAAGGCAGCAAAAGCCATTGCGAAGTTTGGATCGAGCTGAATGGCGTGCTGAAAAAACGGCACCGCGTCGCTAAACTGGTCCCGTCCAACCATCATTTGTCGCCCCAAGGTATAGGCTTGCAAGGCTTCCAGCGAGGGCGTTGTAGCCTGCTCCAGCGGCGTGTCGAATTCTTCAACCGTGGCGAGCGATTCGCCGAGTTTATCCCGCAACTTGGTGGCGGCCCGATCCAGAGCAGAGAGTACCTTCTCCTTGCTGCTGACGGTTTCCTGCTCCTGGGCGAGCACATCGCCCGTGCTGCAGCTTATGGCGCGGAGGCCGAGAATGTACTGGCTGCCCAGGCTAGCGATCGAGCCGTCCAGGACGGCGGCACTCCCGGTTCGCTGACATATCTCGCGACCGATTTCCGGAGTCAGATGCTGATCCGAAGCCTTGCCCATCAAAACAAGCGTCTGCCGGATGCGGTCGTCGGAAATCAGGCTCAGAAAGGGCGACTGTTCAAGCTGCACCGACAAGCCCTGCCGCAGCGTGCCATCAAAGACCGGATCGCCGGTTGAGTTTTCAAAGTCGGCGATCACAAGCGTAGCTTTGTCCGCGAGAACCGGCCTGCGATGCAGTAGAAACCAACCCACGCCTCCGGCCACGGCAAGCGCCAGAACGGTTGCTGCGGCGATCCATCTCCACGATTTCGTTTGCGTCCGCACCTGCGCTTTGGAGCGTTGCGCGGCGATGACACTGACTTCCTCGTCCGGCACCAGGCGAACGTTTTCCGCAAAGCGATATCCCTGCCCCGGCGCGGTCAGTATGTACTGATGGTCTTGCGGGCTTTCTCCGAGCGCCTTGCGCAAGAGGAAGATGTTGCGGCTGAGATTGGCCTCTTCCACAAAGGTATCCGGCCAAACCGCCTTCATGAGGTCATCTTTGGTAACGAGCTGCTGGTGGCGGCGGACCAGAACCAGGAGGATCTGAAAGGCCTTTGGCTGCAGCGGGATAGGTTCGCCGGCGCGCAGCAGGATTTCCTTTTCGGGATCAAGGCGAAAGGGGCCGAACGCGTAGAACTCCCTGAGCTTCTCGCTCTTGCTCGCCAGCATGCACGCCCCCCAAAAGGGAGTGGAATTTTAGCACGGTCCAACGTTCCCCGGGGAAGCAGATCCGGCCAGTGATGCTAAAAGTCTGTTTTCAGGCAGTTAGCGCCCAACCGAGAAAAAATCAGAAATCCTCAGAAGCTTGCAAGGACTTCCCAGGCCGATTTCGGGCAAGCTGCCCCGGTTTAAAAACCCGCTCAACCAGGCGGCAACGAAGGAGACATCATGAAACGCTCAACGTCAATTGGCTCTGCCGTGACAGCTCTGTTCGCTTTTGAACGGGGAGCAGTGAAACATCTGGCAACTTTGGCACTAATGTTCACTTTCGGTGTCGTGGCCGCCTATGCTCATGATCAGCCCGTGAAGATGACATTTTCCGGAACTTCTGAGACCAGCGCCACCAGTCTGGCACAACCTGACACAAGCAACGACGCCGACAATTTCGCGGGGGCGGGTACGCTGGGTTCATTCACGGTTCGTAATATACGGGCAATCTCAAATTCTCCCGGGACGTCCAGCACTTGTTCCGGCGCAAATGATCTCTTTCTGACTGAACTGGCCGGCGCGAGCGTATTTCGCTTTGAAGACGGAAGTCTGTTGGAAATGACTCTCACGCAGGGAGGAGATTGCATAGACCTTACCACCGGATTGGCGCACTGCACTTTGATGTTTCAAATCACCGGCGGAACCGGCCGTTTCAAGCATGCGTCCGGCACTCTTACGATGACTGAGACAGTCAGCACTGTGGCAGCCGACGCCCTCGGCAACCCTGTCTTTTTCGTTGCTACGGGCGAGTTTACGGGAAAAGTTTCGGGAGTGACCGCGACGGCTGCGCGGCAAGAGGAACAACCTTAAGCAACAACACATTCTATTAACCTGCTAATGGCCTCGGACGTTTCGAAACTGCTACATGGGTACACCAGGGCTCCAGTGCGTTATTGGCGATCGGCAGGTCATCGCTTCAAGTCCGGTCGCCGGCTCCCGATCATCCAAGCGCCTTGTCGTGAGGCCCAAGAGCGGCGGGGACTGAAAACTTCTGCCGCCGAAGCGCAAGTACCTGCATATTTCTGGCGCAAACCCCTGCCCAGGCGCTCACCCGCCTAAGTTTTCCCGGGGAAACCCGCAGAATTTTATTGTCGAAATACGGTCGCCATAGTATTGTACTTAACAATCTCTATCGGATTTATAGTGAATCAGAGATCGAATTATGAAAATTTCTCAAAAAGGGCTCTACGCGTTGCAGGCCATGATGGTGCTGGCACGCCGTTATAACCAGGGCGCCATTCGCATCCGCGACATCGCTTACGAAGAGGATTTGCCTGAGAAATTCCTGGAACTGATCCTGCTGGAGCTGAAAAACGCCCGCATGGTGGAGAGCGTGCGGGGGGCCAAGGGCGGTTACCAGTTGCGGCGTCCGCCATCGGAGATCCGCCTGATTGAGATTATCCGCCTCATTGACGGCGCCATCGCTCCCTTCGGCGATGCCGAGCAGCTGCGCGATCTCATCAATCGAGACGCGCACCATCGGGCGCTGTATCAGGTCTTCCTGGATGTTCGCGACGCGGCGGCGCGCATTCTCGAAAACACCACCCTGGCTGACATTCTGAACGGCGCAGAGTCGAAGCCCGGCAAACGTCAGCGCAAGAAAAAAGCTGACGCGCCGGCCCCGCTGCAGATGGTGGTTCACGGCAACACAGGCAAAGGAGAAAGATGAACCGCCTCGGGTCTGTGCTTGCTTTGATCTTCGCGCTTTCCGTCTCGGTCCCGGCGCAGAGCGGCAGCGTGACCCTGCTCAATGTTTCCTACGATCCCACGCGCGAGCTGTATCAGGACTTCAACCCCGCGTTCGCGAAGTACTGGAAAGCGAAAACCGGCCAGACAGTCACGATTGAGCAATCGCACGGCGGTTCCGGCAAGCAGGCACGCGCGGTGATTGACGGATTGCAAGCCGATGTTGTCACGCTGGCCCTGGCTTATGACATTGACGCCATCTCCGAGCACGCTGGGCTGCTCGCGGCGGACTGGCAGAAACGGCTGCCCGACAACAGCACGCCGTACACCTCCACGATCATATTTCTGGTGCGCAAGGGTAATCCGAAACACATCAAGGACTGGGACGACCTGGTGAAGCCGGGGATTTCGGTGATCACGCCGAATCCCAAGACTTCCGGAGGCGCGCGCTGGAATTTTCTCGCGGCGTGGGCGTATGCGCTCCGCCAGCCGGGAGGAAACGACGACAGGGCCAAAGATTTTGTGGCCCGGCTGTACAAGAACGTGCCGGTGCTGGATTCAGGGGCGCGCGGTGCGACCACGACCTTTGTGCAGCGCGAGATTGGAGATGTGCTGATCGCCTGGGAGAACGAAGCGTTTCTCTCGCTGAAAGAGCTGGGGCCGGACAAGATTGAAGTGATTGCGCCTTCGATCAGCATTCTGGCGGAGCCGCCGGTCGCCGTGGTGGACAAAGTTGTGGACAAAAAAGGTACGCGCGCGGTGGCGGAGGCCTATCTCAAGTATTTGTATTCGCCGGAGGGCCAGGAGATCGCCGCTCGAAATTATTACCGCCCGCGGCTCGATGCGGTGGCAAAGAAATACGCTTCAAGCTTCCCGAAGTTGAAGCTGGTCACTATTGACGAAGTTTTTGGCGGATGGGAGTCAGCGCAGAAGAAGTTTTTCGCCGACGGGGGTGTGTTCGATCAGATTTATCAGCCGAACTAGCGCACACATGACGATCAGGTTCAAACAGCGAAGCATCCTGCCGGGATTCGGGCTCACGCTCGGGTTTACGATCCTCTATCTCAGCCTCATCGTGCTGATACCGCTCTCGGCCACCTTCCTCAAAGCTTCGTCGCTGACGTGGGCGCAATTCTGGCACACGGTTTCCTCGCCGCGCGCGGTCGCCTCGTACCGGCTGAGTTTTGGCGCGTCATTCATTGGTGCTTTCATCAATCTAATTTTCGGGCTGGTGGTGGCCTGGGTGCTGGTGCGCTACAGCTTTCCGGGACGGCGCCTGCTCGATGCCATGGTTGACTTGCCTTTTGCCTTGCCCACGGCAGTCGCCGGCATCGCTCTCACCACTATCTACTCGAAAAATGGCTGGGTCGGGCGCTATCTCGACTCGCTTGGAATTAAAGGCGCGTATTCGCCGCTGGGTGTAGTGATTGCGTTGACGTTCATCGGGCTCCCATTTGTGGTGCGCACCGTGCAACCGGTGCTCGAGGACCTGGAGCGTGAGACGGAAGAAGCGGCCGCCAGCCTGGGCGCCACTCGCTGGCAGACCTTCCGGCGCGTCGTGCTGCCCGCAATTCTTCCCGCCCTGCTCACCGGTTTCGCACTGGCCTTTGCCCGCGCTCTCGGAGAATACGGCTCCGTGGTCTTCATCTCCGGCAACATGCCCATGCACACCGAGATTACGCCGCTTTTGATCATCACCAAGCTCGAGCAGTACGACTATGCGGGCGCCACCGCAATCGCCGTCGTAATGCTGCTGATTTCTTTCGCTTTGCTGCTGGGCATCAATCTGCTGCAGAAGTGGAGCGCCGAGCGCCTGACTATGGGACGAGGGGAACCGCAAGAACCGCAAGCGCTGGCGAGCGCGGAATTGACGCTGCAAGAGAGTTGATCGCGGCAGGAAAACGATTATGGCTGGAGCTACGACACTCATGACGCGAAGCGCAAAACGCCAGGTGGGAAAGACCCGCGCCACCACGGAATCGAAGTTCGTGCGCGGAATGCTGATTGGCGTCACCGTGTTGTTCCTCGGCCTGTTTCTGTTCATGCCTCTGGCCGTGGTGTTTGCCACCGCGCTGCAGAAAGGGATTGCGACTTACTTCGCGAGCCTGAATGAACACGACGCGCTGGCCGCCATTCGGCTGACGCTCATCACCGCGGCCATCGCCGTTCCGCTGAACCTGATCTTTGGAGTTGCGGCGGCGTGGGCGGTCGCTAAGTTTGAATTCATCGGCAAGAGCCTGCTGATCACGCTGATTGACCTGCCATTCTCGGTCTCTCCGGTCGTCTCCGGACTTATCTATGTGTTGATCTTCGGACTGCAGGGCCTGCTGGGGCCGTGGCTGGCGCGGCACGATATCAAGATCATCTTTGCCGTGCCCGGCATTGTGTTGGCGACGACCTTTGTGACCTTCCCATTCGTGGCGCGAGAACTGATTCCGCTGATTCAGGCGCAGGGAAGCGAAGAAGAAGAGGCCGCGCTGACCCTCGGCGCCGGCGGCTGGCAGACTTTCTTTCGCGTGACCTTGCCCAACATCAAGTGGGGTTTGTTATACGGCGTGATTCTGTGCAACGCGCGAGCGATGGGCGAATTTGGCGCAGTTTCAGTGGTTTCGGGGCACATTCGCGGCCTCACCAACACCATCCCCCTGCATGTTGAAATTCTTTACAACGAATATCAGTTCGTTGCCGCATTTGCCGTCGCTTCGTTGCTTGCCTTGTTGGCTCTGTTGACGCTGGTTCTGAAAACTGCGGTGGAGTGGAGATCGCACCAGCAGCTCGCGGAAAACGAACCGAATTGGAGCACTGCTATCGCATGAGCATTCAAGCGCTGGACATCACCAAGAAATTCGGCAGCTTCACGGCGTTGCGCAAAGTCACGCTGGAAATTCCCAGCGGAGAACTTGTGGCGTTGCTCGGCCCTTCGGGCTCGGGCAAGACCACGCTGCTGCGGATCATTGCCGGTCTCGAATTCGCCGATTCAGGAGCCGTTCGCTTCGACAATCAGGACATCACCGAACGAAGCGCCCGTGAGCGGCAAGTCGGCTTCGTGTTTCAGCACTACGCTCTTTTTCGCCATATGACGGTCTTCGAGAACATTGCTTTCGGCCTCCGCGTAAGGCCGCGCCGGTTGCGGCCGGCAGAGGCAAAGATTCGCGCCAAAGTCCATGAGCTATTGAATCTCATCCAACTGGACAACCTGGCGCAGCGCTTTCCCTCGCAGCTTTCCGGCGGACAACGCCAGCGCGTGGCGTTGGCGCGCGCCCTGGCGGTTGAGCCCAATGTTCTGCTGCTCGATGAACCCTTCGGCTCGCTTGATGCCAAGGTGCGCCAGGAGTTGCGGCGCTGGCTGCGGCAACTGCACGATGAAATCCACATCACCAGCGCTTTCGTCACGCACGATCAGGAAGAAGCTCTGGAAGTTGCAGACCGTGTGGTAGTGATGAACGAGGGGCAGATCGAGCAGGCCGGTTCTCCCGATGAAGTATATAACCAGCCGGCGACGCCCTTCGTTTACAACTTCCTCGGCAACGTGAACCTGTTTCACGGGCGCATTGACAACGGCAAGACCTACATTCACGAGCAGGAGACCGGCCACGTGGTGTACGTGCGGCCGCACTCGCTGGATATTGATCGCGTGCCCAACGGCGGCGATCACTTCCGCGCGCGAATCAAGCACATCAACGCCGCCGGTCCGCTGGTGAAAGTGGAAGCGGTCACCGATTGGGGCGCTCTGGTTCATGTGGAGATGCCGCAGGAGCGGTTCCGAAATCTCCAACTTGCGAAAGATGAGGATGTGTTCGTCATTCCCAAAGACGTCAAGGTCTTTCACGCTCTGAACCTGGAACGCTCGGAGCTGCAGGGAATCGCTTAGCCAGAAAAAGCTGCGCCGGTAAGAATTCATAGCTGTGCTTCGCTAAAGACTACTTTGTTGATCGAGATAGTTACACAGGAAACGCCGAGGCAACTCAAAACTGTAGAGAAAGGTAAACACAGAGATGCGACACTTCCCGCCTGGAATTTTATTTGCAGTCCTGCTGCTGATATTCGCGTTCGGAGTTTTCCCGCCGCCGGCGTACACGCAAAGAGCGATCAGCCCTCCGGCCGACGCATCGAGCCCAACCTCGGATACAAAGACTCATTCGTCCGATGCCGATCTTCGCTCGGAGGTGGAGCAGTTGCAGTTGCTCGTGCGCGAGCAGCAGAAGCGCATCGCGGCGCTGGAGGCTGGACGTCAGGCGAGTGTTCCAGCAACCTCCGCAGGCCCGTCCACGCCGACCGACGTTGCGAAAACAGATTCCCCAGTTACAGCAGACGCCATAACGTCAGCCGCTCCCGCAGCCGCCAGCGCTACGGCAACTCCCGCACCCGGCACGGCAGAACCGGCGAACGGCTCCCCGCGATCCAGCGGGCCTCAGCCGCAAACTGCACAAAATACCCAAAACCTGCAACAGTCAGGCAGTTCCGACGAGCGTATCCGCAACCTGGAAAGGCAGATCCAGGGCCTGGGACCGATCTCGTTCAGCGGCGACGTGCGTCTGCGCGGCGAACCTTTCTTCGGCGGCCCCACAAATGAATCGCTCGACCAGATGCGGGCCCGAATCCGCGCGCGCTTCAACGCGATTGCCGATCTCGGCTCACAGTTTCGCACCGGCTTCAGCCTGGCAAGCGGCGACATCAACGATCCCACTTCAACAAATCAGACGCTGACCGGCTTTTACACCCGCAAAACGGTTGCTCTGGACCAGGCTTTCATTCAATACTCGCCGAAACAGTTCAGCGATCTTTCGGTGATCGGAGGTAAATTCCGTTATCCCTGGTACAACACTGAGCTCACCTGGGACAAAGACTTGAACCCCGAGGGTGTCGCCGAAACGTTGGCATTCAAGCCGGACACGCCGGTTCTGAAGCGCATAGCGTTTATCGGCTTTCAGTTGCCGTTCGCGGCTGTCGCCGGCACCACTCCGACCGATCAGCGAACCGCACAGGACATCACTTACGGCGGGCAGTTGCAGACGACCTGGCGCCTGGCATCGCACTTAAGTCTGAGTGCCTATTCGGCTTATTACAATTATCGGGGCGCAGATGCGATCGCGCTGGCCCTGGCGCGCGCCAGCACCAAGAACCCGCAGACCCCGTTGAGCGGCGTGCTGCCATTGACTTCAGGGAACCCGGTGCAGGATTCGATCTACACAACCACCGCGTCCACGGTCATCACGATCGCGGGCAAGGCTTATCCGACCGGAGTCACGTCCGTGACGAATGCGCAGTTCGCCTCGAAGTTTGGCTTGTTCGATAACATCGCCCGCCTCGACATTGATACCGGCAGCGCCCGCTTCCCGCTGTTCTTCCTTGGGGACTACGTTCAGAACACAGAGGCTTGCGGCAACCTTGCCAACATCCTGGCCATTCCCGCCAACACGGCGACGCAGAGTTACAAGCAGACGGTCAATGCGCCGTGCGACTCCCACTACCGGCGCGGCTATTGGGCAGAAGGCAGACTCGGGCGCCTGCAGGAAAAAGGCGACATCCAGTTCGGATACACACACATGTACATCGAGCGTGAAGCCGTGCTGGGGAACTTCAACTACAGCGATATTCGCCAGGGAACGAATGTCACCGAGCATCGCGCCGACGTTTTCTATCAATTCGACCGCAACGTGCAGCTGGGCTTTACCGCGCTCATTGGGCGTCCGCTGGGCACGACTGAGCCCTGGCTCACGCGTTTGCAGTTTGATGCGATTTACATCTTCTGATCGCTGCCCGCGCCGCGAACCTCGTGATGGAGTTTGTTGTGGGTCTCAGTGAGATGTCTTCTGGGCCGCGAGATATTGCTCTACGCTCTGGATCTCACGGCTCACGTTCGCGGAATCGGCGCCGGCGGGATCGGCCTGCAAAGCCGACTTCAACGAATCGAGAGCGGAGCGGTAATCGTTCACGTGCGCATAAAGCGAGGCCAGCGCCCGGTAAGGCAAGGCCGGACTGTAGTCCGGCGAAAGTACATTCAGCGTGAGTGCCTTGCGCAGGGCTGCCTCGCCGCGCGTGAAGTCTTCTTGCTTCTCTCCTGCCGACTGCGCAATTCCGGTGAGCCGCTCATAGCAGAGTCCTTCGTAGAGAAACGGACGGGGATCGTCGGGAATAAGCGCGGCCGCTTCCTGATAACGCGCGAGGGCCTGATGGTAGTAGCCGGCTTTTTCTTCACTCGTTCCGTTGACTTCGCGAGCAAAGATAATGTTTCCCTCATCAAGCAGGACCGCGCGATATTCAGGGCTGCTCGAGGACACATTCCCCGTCGAGAGGATTTCTCGGGCCCGGTTCAGCGCTTGCTGCGACTTGCCCCAGAGTTCGTCGCGCTCGCGGAGAAGCGCGGCCCGCTGTTCAAGTGCAGCACTGGTGGAGTC
>Ga0335081_10015241_pt1 | contig 12427 bp, 8 predicted proteins | sample Lox_Sample_35_FD_206713 | JGI IMG/M metagenome (GOLD analysis project Ga0335081, IMG submission 206713) | Soil microbial communities from Loxahatchee National Wildlife Refuge, Florida, United States - Lox_Sample_3.5 | ecosystem: Environmental > Terrestrial > Soil > Wetlands | place: USA: Florida...
TGAGCTACATCCCACCGAACCCTGCACCCAACCGCTGATTTCAGTTCCGGAACGAGAAGCGCGATGCCAGCTTGGCCAGCTTCAGGACCTTGTAAACGTCGACGCTCATCCCGGCGAGCACAACCCGAATCCCTTTCTCCTGGGCCTTACTTGCCAGTTCCTCCATTCCCCGCAGCGTGCCGGGTTCGATGCGCCGCACCGAAGAAAAATCCAGTACCAACTCACCGTCGGCGCCATCCAGCCGCTCGATTGCTTCTTCAAGCTCCCGGTTCATGATGCCTTCGCCACCTTGTTCTGGCCGCGGCCGTGATACGCATTCCAAAACAGCTCGTTAATCTCGCTCATCAGCGGCATGCGGGGGTTCGAACGCCATGATGGGTCGTCAAAGGCGTTCTTAGCCAAGTCGGGCATCGCGCGTTCGAATTGTTCCTTTGAGATCCCCAGGTCGGCGATCGACCGTGGTATCCCCACCTGGTCCAGCAGCCGCTCCACAGCCGCCACAAGGTTATTCACCTTTTCTTCCACCGTATCTCCGCCCAAGCCGAGCAGGTCCGCGGTCATGGCATACTTCTTGTGCGCGATATACGCCCGCTGGTTCGGCGACGGCATGAACTTGGTGGGCACCGATGCGTTGTACGCAATCACGTGCGGCAGCATGAGCGCGTTGGCCCGCCCATGCGCCACTCTGAACCGCGCGCCGAACGAGTGCGCCAGCGCGTGATTCACCCCCACCGACGCGTTGGAAAACGCCAGAGCCGCGATGCAGGCCGCATTGTGCATCATGCTGCGCGCTTCCTCATCGTTGGGTTGCTCATAGGCGATCGGCAGGTATCGAAATACCAAGCGGACCGCCTGCATGGCGTTGGAATCGGTGTACGGTGACGCGTAAATCGATACGCCGGCTTCCAGAGCGTGGGTCAGACAGTCGATGCCCGTGTCGGCCGTCAGGCTTTTCGGCATGGACATGACGAATTGCGGATCGACGATCGCCACGTCCGGGCTCAGCGAGTAGTCCGCGAGGGTCACCTTTCGCCCGCTCGCCTTGTCCGTCAGAACGGCAAAAGGCGTGACTTCGCTGCCCGTTCCGCTGGTGGTCGGGATGGCCAGCAGCCGCGCCCGATTGGTTTTTTCCGTCGGGAACTGCACCACGCGCTTGCGGATATCCAGGAACGGCGCAGCCAGCTCTTCGAGGTCGGCCTCCGGCGATTCGTACTTCAATTTCATGATCTTTGCCGCGTCGATCACCGACCCGCCGCCCAGCGCGATGATCTGGTCCGCTTTCTGGAGGTTCAGCGCCTCTACCCCTTGCGCAATGACCTTTGCCTCCGGCTCCGCATCCGGAATAGCCAATATACGGACAAGGGTTTCCGGCGGCATCCAGCGCCGCACTGTGTCGACGTGGCCCATCTGCTCCAGGAAAGGATTGGTGACGATCACGGTGGAGCGCGACGGGAACTGACGCAGGTTCTCCACGGCGTTGAAGTTGAAGTAAATCTGGTTAGGGACGCGGAACCACATATGTGCTGGGGTCCTCCGGGCCACGCGTTTGATGTTCAGGTAGTGATACACGTTGACGTTGTCGGTGGTGCTGTTCCCGCCCCCGGTCCCGCAGCCGAACGAGAAGGTGGGAACCATGTCGTTGTAGACGCCGCCCAGTGCCCCGATGGATCCCGGCGAGTTTACGATGATCCGCCCCGCGTTGATCACGTCCGCGAACTTGCGGATGACTTCTTCGTCGCGCGAGAAGACGACCGCCGTATGTCCCAGACCGCCGGCATGGTTCACGTCCACGCATACCTTCAGCGCCTCGTCCACCGATTTCGACCGATACACGGCGAGCACGGGAAACAGCTTTTCGACCGACAGGGGATGTTCGCGGCCTACACCGTGAATCGGCGCAATCAATAGCTTGGTGTGCGGCTTGACCGAAAGACCGCACGCCCGCGCGATATCCACCGCTTTCTGACCCACCGCGATGGGGCGCGCGTACCCGGTTTCCGGGTCGACCAGCGCGCACCCCAGCATCTGCGCCTCTTTCTCATTGCAAACGTGCGCGCCCAGATCGGCGAATTTCTTCAGCACGGCGTCATAAATTTCATCGTCGATCACCACGGTCTGCTCGGAGGCGCAAATGGTCCCGTTGTCAAACGTCTTGGATGTGGCGATGTCCACGACCGCCATATCCAGGTTCGCTGTCTTCTCCAGATAAACCGGCGTGTTGCCCGGTCCCACGCCCAACGCCGGTTTGCCCGAGCTATAGGCGGCCTTGACCGCGCCGGGCCCGCCGGTGGCGTCGATCAGGCGGACCTCCTTATGCCGCATCAGGTAGGTGTTGTCCTCGATAGTGGGCTCGTCCAGGCAGGTGAAGACGCCCTCCGGCGCGCCGTGCTTCACCGCCGTCTCATACATGATCCGCACGGCCTCCCGGCAACAACGCCACGCCTTCGGGTGCGGACCGAACACAACCGCGTTGCGCGTCTTGATGGCCATGATGCACTTGAAGAGGACGGTCGAAGTGGGATTAGTGATCGGCGTCACCGAGAAAATCACGCCGATCGGTTCAGCTACTTCGACCAAGCCGCGCTCTGGAAACTCACGGATGACGCCGACGGTGCGCTTATCCCGGACGTAGTTGTAGACGAACTCGGTCGCCACCATGTTCTTAATGGCTTTGTCTTCCAACAGCCCGAGCCTGGTTTCCTCGATCGCCAGGCGCGCCAACTGCTGCGCTTGTTCGAGCCCGGCCACAACCATCGGTTTGACGATCCGATCGACGTCTTCCTGCGTGTACTGCGTAAACACCGCGGCGGCAGTGCCGGCCTGGCGGACCAGTCCTTCCAGGTAAGCAATCCGTTCCTCGCTGAGGGGTGAGCCTTTCGCTGTCATACCGCCATCCTCACGTGTCAACTCTCATTCGGCAAAAAGAAACTAAATGAGAGTCTAATATCATGATATAGCTCTTACCAGCCCCCAACGCGAGAATATTAGCCAATGCGCAGCCGGCGCATCGGGTACCACAGTGCTTCCCGCTGAATCGTAACGACGTCCTTGCCTTTTAGCGGTGCATGAAAGACGCCAAAACTGGCCACCGCGCGCGCCAGAAACTCCCGGATGATCACCTGGTCGATGCGCACCTCGTGTCCCGCCACGTCGTGCAGCACTCCATCCAGGGTGAACAGCACCTTGCGGAACAGGAACAGCGCGGCTGGAAATCGGACCCCCTCCATCGCGATTTCATCCAGCAGCATCATGGCATCCAGCACGCCTGGAGACTGCCCATTCGGAAACCGCTCGAACAACTGCGTGACGTGCTGCCGGATCAACTCCCCCCTGCCCGGCTCATGGTCCCGCCGGCTGAGCGCCTGGATTGCGGCGCACACTCCATCCGGGTTGCGGAGAATGGTCATCATCGCCAGCAGCACCAGTTGCCGCCGCGATTCGCGATCCAGCCGCTCTGCCAGCGCCCAGTCGAGCACCACGAGTTCCCGGTTCGGCTCGTCGTACAGTAGGTTGCCCGCGTGCGGATCCGCATGAAAGACCGCCGCATCCTCCCACGAGAAGAACGGGACGGCAATCAGCGCCTCGATGATTTGGTCGGCGATGCGCTCGCGGCGGATCGGCGAGCGCCGAAACGCCTCGGTGACCTTCACCCCGGCTTCCGAGCTCATCGCCGTGATCCCCTCCGCGCAGAGCGGCCGGATCAGCCGCGGCACTCGGATGCCAAAACTCGCGCGGTACATCCGAGCGGCTTCTGCCAGCGTGGCCTGCTCGTGCGCGATATCCAGCTCGTGCTCGAGCAGCAGCCGCACTTCTTCCAGCGTCTCCTTCACCTCGCGCACCGCGAAGCCGTACTTGCTGCCCTTCCCCACCAGATATTCGCCCAATTGCTGCAGCAGCTTCATGTCTTCGGCGAAACACGCCGGCACATACGGCTTCAGAACCTTAAAGACTCCGTCTCCGCGCTCGCGGCCTGGCTGGCACCAACTGAACTTCACCACGGCGCTGCAGGTGGCTTCCGAAAGGATCTCCGGCGCGATCCGGACGGCATACTGATCCAGCCGCTCTCCGAGCCGCGCTTCGAGAACAGCGCGGATCTCGGCCGGAGTCACGTCCGCCATTCCGTTTTCGAGTTCGGAAAGGGCCTCCCGCAGCTTGGGCGGGATGCGGCGGTTGCGCGCCAGCGCCTGCCCCACTTTTTGCAGTCCCGGCATCTTGGAAATCAGCCGTAGCAATCGGACCTCTGGCGGCGTGTCGAGGGGCAGCGCCATCTGTTCACTCAGTTTCGCCGTCAGCCTCTGCCGGGAGATGTGCGTGAAGATGTATTGGATCGCCTCCTGTATGAGCGGCCGCCAGCGCTGCGCGGTCTCCGGCACCAGCATCTCGATCGGTACAAGCTGTTTGACCCAGTGGCCGATCTCGCGCCGTGTCACCGCTTTACCCCTCGCCGCGATTTCCCTGATTTCGGCTTCGCCAACCGGGCTTCCAGTTCCGCCACGCGCTGGTGCAGTTGAGCCAACTCCGCCTCGGTCGCCGGCGGAGGAGGCCCGCTCAACAAATTCTTCATCATGTTCAGCGGTGAAAGCGCCGCCGCGCGCACCTCACCGAGCCGGCTCTGTACCGTATCCTGAACCTTTCGGTACGCTTCGAAGGCCGACTTCAAGTACCACATGAGGAAATCGCGGCCGGCCTGATCAGAGGCGACAATCAGTTGCCGCAGTAATTCGAGTGGCAATCCGGCTGGCTGCCCCTTGGCGTCTTCGACGATGATCTGCGTGAGAATCACCCGCGTCAGATCCTCGCCTGTCTTGGCATCTACCACCTGGATCTCGGCCCCCTGGCGGACCGCCGCTGCCACATCCCCGAGGTTCACGTACTTCCCCGCCGACGTGTCGTACAACCTGCGGTTCGGATACCGTTTGATCACAACGGGTTGGGAATTCTCAGCCGGCCCTTGCTGCGCCACAACATTCTCCACCCCTATCTTGACACAGAATTCTTTCAGGCATATGATGATCTTGAATGCTGCATTGCAGCAAAAAGGAGCGTTTTCATGCCTGCTAAAACAAAGCCCGAGCCTCCCGCCCGGGATACCTCCGTGGTCTCGATGCTCGCCGAATGGATGCGGCAAGGGACCGAGAGCTTCTTCGCCACCCAGCGGATCCTCCTGGATCTGGTGGTCCGGCAGAACGCCAACACCGTTGGTTTCATCCGCGAACGCCTGGCGGATGTGCGATCCGTTCCCGCCGCTGCCCTGACCGAAATCGCCGGTGAGGGGATTTCCAACTTCATCGCCGCGCAGCGCGTCCTCCTCCAACTGGCCCAGCGCCAAAACGAGCTGGTCATGAACGGCCTCAAGGAAAGAGCCGTGATAGCCCCGGTGGCGGCCATGACGGACGTCTTCCGGCGCGGCGTAGACACCTTCATTGACATGCACCAGCACTTCCTCACCATTGCCGCCAAGCAGACCGATCTGTGGATCGATGCCGCCAAGGAAGGCAAGGCCTTCGACGGCAAGGGCGCCGCGGAACTGGCGCGGGAAGCGATGGAGAACTTCATCCGCAGCCAGAAGAAGTTCCTGGACGTCGTGGCCGAAGAGACCGCTCACGCCACCGAGCGCCACAACGGCAAACACGCCAAAAAGACGGAGCTGACCGAGATGGCGCGTCAGGCCGCCGAAGCCTTCCTCGACGCCCAGAAGAAGCTGATCGATGTTGCAGCGCAGCAGGTGGCCGTCAGCGCAAAGGTTACCCGTGAGGCCGCGAAGAAGCTGAATCCCTTCCCGGCGTTCACGCTCTCCGACGTGACCCGCAACACCGTGGACAGCTTCGTAACGGCCCAGAAGGCGCTGCTCGAAGTGATGGCCAAGCCCGCGCGTATGGCAGCCGCCTCCGAGCACGCCGGAGCCAAGGGGAAGCCCCCGGCCTCCAAGCACCGCAAACCGGCCCCTGTGCCAGTACCAGCATAGGCTCCTCCCTTCGACTGTTGCAAAAATTCATATTGGCAACCGGCTCACGCTTGTAGGACAATAGGCGGAGCTTGGGCCGATGTGAGGCCGTCAGCCAGCGGAGGGGCAGCGTTTGACCCGGACCACGAAGCGTGCGCTCGTGCACGAGACGGAGACCGAACCCAGTTTCTCTATCTGGCAGGAAGCCCTGGTCGGCGTGGAGGTGCTGCTACTCCACGCCACTCCCGTGTACTACGGACTCGGAGTGCCGCATGGCGACGGCTCCGGCGTGGTGATCATCCCAGGCTTCCTCGCCAACGACATCTACCTGATGGAGATGTACGCTTGGCTTAAACGCATCGGTTATCGGCCCTACTATTCGGGGATCGGCCTGAACGCCGATTGCCCCAACCTGCTGATCGGCCGCCGGTTGAATGAGACCGTGGACCAGGCGCGCCGCGAAACGGGCGAGAAGCTCCATCTAATCGGTCACAGTCTCGGCGGCATCATCGCCCGGTCGGTGGCAGCTTGCCGTTCGCAAGACATCGTCTCGGTAACTACTCTCGGCGCTCCCTTCCGCGGCACCGCCATGCATCCACGGGTCATGGATATGGTCAATCTGGTCCGCCGCCAGATTCTCCGCAATCACGAGGAAAGAGTGCTGCCGGACTGCTACACCTCCCGCTGTACCTGTTCCTTCCTCGATTGCCTGCGCAAAGACATGCCGGCCAGTATCGCCGAGACCGCCGTCTATACACGCACCGACGGTCTCGTCGATTGGCGCTATTGCATGACCGGAAATGCGGCCGACGATTTTGAAGTCACCGGCACGCACCTAGGGCTGGCCTTCAATCCCGCGATCTACCGGATCATTGCACATCGCCTGGCTGATCCGGATTCGCGGCCGGCCTAGCGTTCACTCCAGTCCAATTGCCTACGCTTTGGGTGTCGGCGTGTCCGCCGCTAGCGAATTGCTCAGTCTCGGTAGAGCCTTCCATCGCCTCCGTTGAGGTGTGACCGGCAGCAACCGTGGTCTGGACGGCGTCGAAGTAGCCCGTCCCTACAAACCGCTGGTGCTTGACGGCCGAATATCCGCCCTCGGCCAGCTCGAATTCCTTCTCCTGCAGGCGCACATAGGCGCTCATCCCGGAGTGGCCGTACTCGCGGGCCAGCTCGAACATTCCCGCGTTGAGCGAATGGAACCCGGCCAACGTGACGAACTGGTACTTATAGCCCATTTCGCCCAGTTTCTTCTGGAATTCGGCAATCTCCCGCTCATTCAAGTGCTTTTTCCAATGGAACGAGGGGGAGCAGTTGTACGCCAACAACTTTCCGGGATACTGCGCGTGGATCGCCTCGGCGAACCGGCGGGCCTGGTCCATATCCGGGTGCGAAGTCTCGCACCAGATGACATCGGCGTACGGGCAGTAGGCGAGGCCGCGGACAATGGCCGCCTCGACGCCGCCGCGGTACCCGAAGAAACCCTCCTCCGTCCGCGTGCCGGTGAGGAACGGATGGTCGCGCGGATCGACATCGCTCTCAAGCAGCTTGGCGCTGTCGGCGTCGGTACGGGCGATCAGAATGGTGGGGACGCCCATGACATCGGCGGCCAGGCGCGCGGCAATCAGCTTCTGCACGGATGCCCGGATCGGCACCACCACCTTGCCGCCCATGTGACCGCATTTCTTGGCGCTCGAAAGCTGGTCTTCGAAATGGACGGCCGCCGTGCCGGCTTCGATGAGGGCCTTCATGAGCTCGAACGCGTTGAGCACACCGCCGAAGCCGGCTTCCGCATCGGCCACGATCGGCGCGAACCAGTACGGTCCGGGTTTTCCCTCAACGCGGCAGACCTGATCGGCGCGCAGGAACGCATTATTGATGGTCCGAACCAGCGTGGGAACGCTGTTTGAAGGATAAAGGCTCTGGTCCGGGTACATCTGGCCGGCCAGGTTCGCGTCGCCGGCTACCTGCCAGCCGCTGACGTAGATGGCTTTCAATCCGGCCTGCACCTGTTCGACCGCCTGGTTGCCGGTCATGGCGCCCAGGCTGGCGACGAACGGCTCGCTGTGCAAAAGGGACCAGAGGCGCTCGGCGCCCAGCCGCGCCAGCGTGTACTCGATTGGAATGGAAGGCCGTAGCCGCTCGACGGCGTCCGGAGTATAGGGGCGCGTGATGCCGCTCCAGCGGTCCTTGCGCTCGTGTCCGTTGGTTCGTCCGTTGTTCTTCATGCGTCTCCAGTAGACTGCAATCGGCCGCTCCCAGGCAACGCGGGTGGTGCGGCTTGGACGATTGGTCCGATTCGGACTACCGGAGAGGTGTTTTTGTCCTGCCTGCGCTACGATCGGCTCCAGAGGAAAACATCTGTGAGCGCTGCCCAAGCCGCCCCATTTGAACCAATCCAAATCACCGCCCCGACCACGGATTCGCAACACCGCGTCCTGACAGCCGAGGCAATCCAGTTCCTGGTGAAGTTGTCCAGGATGTTCGAAACCCGCCGCCAGCGCCTGCTCGAAGCCCGGCGCGCGCGCCAAATGGAAATTAATGACGGCTGGCTGCCCGACTTCCCCGCCGAAACCGCGGAGATCCGCAAGTCGTTCTGGAAGGTGGCGGAGCTTCCGGCGAACCTGACGGACCGGCGCGTGGAGATCACCGGTCCCACGGACCGCAAGATGATCATCAACGCGCTGAACTCTGGCGCTTCGGTGTTCATGGCGGATTTCGAGGACTCCAACTCGCCCACGTGGACGAACCTGATCGAGGGCCAGCGGAATCTGCAAGACGCGGTTGCCGGGACCATCACTTATACCAGCCCAGAGGGCAAGGGATACGAGCTGTGCGAAACCCCAGCGGTGCTGATGGTGCGGCCGCGCGGCTGGCACCTGGTGGAGAAGCATTTTCTGATCGATGGCGAGCCGATTTCGGCGTCCCTTTTCGACTTCGGTTTGTTCTTCTTCCACAACGCCCGCGCGCTGGCCCGAAGCGGCAACGGTCCTTATTTCTATCTGCCGAAGCTGGAAAACCGGCACGAAGCGCGGCTGTGGAATGACGTGTTTGTGGCCGCGCAGGACCATCTCGGCATGCCGCAGGGCACGATTCGCGCGACGGTGCTCATCGAGACGATTCTGGCCTCCTTCGAGATGAACGAGATCCTCTGGGAGCTGCGCGATCACATCGCGGGCCTCAACTGCGGCCGGTGGGATTACATCTTCAGCTACATCAAGAAATTCAGGAATCACCAGCGGTTCGTACTGCCGGATCGGGGAAGCGTCACGATGACCAGCCCGTTCCTGGCTGCTTACGTGGATTTGCTGATCGCGACCTGTCATCGCCGGCGCGCCCACGCCATGGGCGGGATGGCGGCGCAGATTCCAATCAAGAACGATCCGCAGGCCAATGACGCCGCGCTGGCCAAGGTGCGCAGCGATAAGCTGCGCGAGGTGTGGGCCGGACACGACGGAACGTGGGTGGCGCATCCGGGGCTGGTGCTGCTGGCGAAGTGCGTGTTCGACGCCTATATGCCGTTCCCCAACCAGTTGGAGCGCGTGGTGCCGTTTGAAACCACGGCGGCCAACCTGCTCGAGGCGCCCAAGGGGGAAATTACGCAAGAGGGTTTGCAGATCAACCTGGATGTGGGCTTGCAGTATTTGTCTGCCTGGCTGGGCGGGAACGGGTGCGTGCCGATCTACAACCTGATGGAGGATGCGGCGACCGCGGAAATTTGCCGGGCGCAGGTGTGGCAATGGCTGCGGCATGGGGCGGTGACGGAATCGCAGGTCCAGGAGACGATGCGGAAGACGGTGGAGAAACTGCATTTCAAGGTTCCGGAGAAGCAACTTGCGTTGGCGCAGCGGATTTACGGGGAGATGCTCAATGGCGCGGAGTTTCCGGAATTTTTGACTTTGTGCGCGTACGAGCATTTGGATTGAGCAGGCGCGTTGGTATTCACCGCCGAGAACTGTAGGGCGGATTGTTATTCCGCGACCGATTGTCAATCGGTCCTAGCCGCCGCTAGCCGCGACAACGCAGCAGTGTCATCCCAGTTTAGGGACCTTATTAGGGCTTTACCCCTTCGAATAAAGCAGCCATACTTTTGACATGGGGCCCGCTATTGATCTGGCGGCGCTGTTTGCGCCACTGCGGGACGACCTCGGCTACCGCCGCATCGCTCATGGCATCCAGACGCTCGAACGATTGCGTCCCGAAATCGAATCGCTTTCTCCATCCTGCCCTCGTTCCGGCACCTTTCTCGGCTTGATCGCGCAATGGGTCGACGCCGGCTTCGACTCTCCGGACCTTCTGGTCCGCCTGCTCGAGCGCTTCCCACCGGCGGCACGGGCGAACCTGCCGCTCATCGACTATCTGCATCTCCGCATGGCGGAAGGCGTGGTGGAGATGTCGCACGAGGATCACGACTCGGCGATCGCGCATTTCCGTTTTGTGCAGAGCCTCGAGCACGAAGTCCAGGACGACACCGAACTGCTGGCGATCGCCAATTTCTGGACGGGGCGCTGCCTGCGCAAGATCGGCCAGTACGAGGAAGCGCTGACGTACGTCAACCGCGGCGAAGAGCTGGCGCTGGCCTGCGGGTATTTGCAGATGGCCGCTATTATGCAGGCGACGCAAAGCTGGCTGGCCTTCCAGAAGGGCAAGCTGGACGACGCGGTGGCGATTTTGCGGCGCGCGGAAGAGGCGCTGCGCCAGACCGACGATTTTCTAAACCGCGGCAATATCCAATCCGCGCACGGTCGCATTGCGCGCCGGCAGGGGCGGTATGAAAGCGCCGTCCAGTCGTTCGAGGACGCGCTGGCGGAATACCGCGCGGGCGGCGGCGGCCAGTTGCAGTTGGCGCGCACCCTGCAGAATCTCGCGTTCGTGAAACGACTGCGGGCGCTGCAGGTGCAGAAAGAGCTGGAGCTGATATTCGCTTCCCGCCGGTCGGGCGGCGGCGCTTCGGGAGCGGCCACACCGGCGCGTTCGCGCATTGAAGCGATGCGCGCGGAGGCGGCCGAGCACGTGGAAGAGTCGATGGCCATCTACGCGCGCCATAACAACCACCGCGGCATCGCGGGAGGCCACATCATCCGCGGATTCCTGCGGCTCGACGCCGGCGACCTGGAGAGCGCCGCGGCCGATGCGGCCGTGGCATTTTCGCACGGCGAAGAAAAGCACGATTACTTCGTGATGGCGCGCGCGCGCATGCTCCAGTGCATCGTGGAGAATGCCGCGGTGGAAGAGCAGATCGGCGACCCGCCGCGGCACCGTGAGGCCGCCGCGGTGTTTGCCCGCGACGCGGTGAGCTTCTCCAGTCATACGCAGAATCGCCGCCTGCTGGCGCGCGCGTATGTCTGGCAGGGCCTTACCTTCACCGCCAACGCCGATCCCGACCTGGATGCCGCCCGCCGCTGCTGTGACGAGGCCACCGCGCTGTTGCAGCCGGAAGCCGCCACGCGACAGTACGTGTGGGAAGAGCTGGAATCGCTCAAAGCGGCGGTGCTGCACGCCGCGCCCATCGAGCCGCGGCTGCGCGCATGGAGCGCCGGCATCATGGAGAACACCTCGTTTCAGCAGGTCACCGAGGAATTCGCGCGCCTGGTGATCCCCAAGGTCTGGGAGCGCGAAGGCCACAAGATCTCGCGCGTGGCGGAGAAGCTTTCGATTTCGCCCAAGAAAGTGCGGCGCATTCTGCAATCAGTTGGAAAACTCAAGTGAAACCAGACTCCGAAAAAGTAACGGTATTCGACACCACCTTGCGCGACGGCGAGCAGGCGGCGGGAACACGACTGGGGAGCCGCGAAAAGCTCATGATCGCGCGGCAGCTCGCGCAGTTGCGGGTGGACGTCATCGAAGCAGGCTACCCCGCTTCGTCGCCCGAAGATTTCGAAGCGGTGGAACTGGTCTCGAAGGAGATCCAGGACGCGACGGTCTGCGCGCTCTCGCGCGCGGTGCCCACGGACATCGAAGCCTGCGGCAGGGCGCTCGCGAAAGCCAAACGGCCGCGCATCCACACCGGCATCGGCGCATCCGACATTCACATCACGGGCAAGTTCCAGGACGATAAATACGGCCGCACGCTGGCGGAGAAGAAGGCCACCATCCTGCGCATGGCGGCCGATGCCGTGAAGCTTGCCCGCCAGCATGCCGGCGACGTGGAGTTCTACGCGGAAGACGCCGGCCGCGCCGATCCGGCGTATCTCATGGAGATGCTGCACGGCGCGATCGACGCCGGGGCCACGGTCATCAATATTCCCGACACCACGGGCTACGCGGTGCCCGAGCAATACGGCGCCCTGATTCGGCGCGTGCGCGAAGCGGTTCCCATCGGCCGCGCAACGATCAGCGTTCACTGCCATGACGACCTCGGCATGGCGGTCGCGAACACGCTCAGCGGCGTGATGAACGGCGCGCGCCAGGTGGAGGGCACCATCAATGGGATCGGCGAGCGCGCCGGCAACGCGGCGCTCGAAGAAGTCGTCATGGCCCTGC